>JAESGY010000292.1_pt1 | contig 30419 bp, 26 predicted proteins | sample 9269841 | NCBI WGS metagenome assembly JAESGY01 (sample SAMN17022865, study PRJNA683097) | algae metagenome | isolation source: Spirirestis rafaelensis WJT71-NPBG6 and co-occurring heterotrophs from... | place: USA: Pinto Wells, Joshua Tree National Park, Colorado Desert, CA | collected 2006-08-15
GCCCCGCCGGCGCGCTTCGGGCCGCCGCGACGACGTCCACCCCTGCCGCCACCGGATCGGGTCGCCAATGGCGAAACCCCGGACGAGGCAGGCCGGCAGCCGCCCCAGCAAGCGAGCGGGCCATGGCGTCGCCGTTGGGATCCGCCGTGAAAGGCGCCAGGATGCGCATGGGATAGGCAGGCCAGCCTGCCGCCTGAGCAGCAGCGGGACCGGCCCCCGGACAGGCACCCGCTGCGGCCGGCCGGGCATCGTCTCCAAAGGCGTTGACGGATCGGGCTTCTTCCCGCCTCGCGCCTGCCCGGTCCGGCCGCGGCGCCGTCCTCTCCGTATCGCGGCATGATCCGTGCCTTAGAGGGATGGAGCCGTGCGCGGCCGCTTTCCGGAGAGGGAGGCGCCGCATGGCCGCATCAGGGTACCGGGGGGCCGAAGTTCTGCGCGTCTTGCTCGTGGACAGTGACAGCGACCGGGCCGTGGCCGTTAAGGCGGGGCTGGTCGCGGCCGGCTGCGTGGTGGTCGGCACCACCGCCGGGACCTCGGATCTGACGCAGGCGGTGCGGGAGTCCGGCGCCGATGTCATCGTCTGCGGGCTGGACGATCCCTCCCGCGACGAGTTGGAGGGCATGCGCGCCCTGAACCGGAACGAGCCGCGGCCGGTCGTCCTGTTTGCCGAGAAGGCCGAGCCCGAGCAGATCGAGGCGGCGCTGGAGGCGGGCGTGGCCGCCTATGTGGTGGAGGGCCTGGCGCCGGCGCGCGTCCGGCCGGTGATCGAGGTGGCGATCCGCCGCTTCCGCGCCCATCAGGCCCTGCGCGAGGAACTGGCTTCGGTCCGGCAGGATCTGGAGGAGCGGCGGCTCATCGACCGCGCCAAGGCCGTGCTGATGCAGAAGCACAAACTCTCCGAGCCAGAGGCTTATCGGCGGCTGCGGCGGATGGCGATGGACAAAGGGCAGAAGCTCGGCAGTGTCGCCGCCACGATACTGGCTAAAACTTAGCCAATTTGGTTACAAGTGTGCATTTCTGATTTTCATTTGGGATTCCTGGTTAGTGTGCATGCATTTTTCTTGACCGCTTCCGACCATTCCAGTTTTCTTGCTGCAGCGCGGTGGCCTGCAATGGCGCAGGCCGGCCGGGCGCAGGGGTGACCCCGCCGGTCTCGCATATCTGCTATCCGCGGCCCAATGGCGGTCCGCATCTGGCCTTCCCGGCCGGAGGTCCGCCCGCGTGCCATCCGATACCGTGGACCCCGAAGCTCCCCTTGGCCGTCCCGCCCGGCGCCGCCCGGCGCTCAGGACGCTCCGCCTGGGCTTCGTCCAGCTCACCGATGCGGCGCCGCTGCTGGTGGCCGAGGAGCTCGGCCTGTTCGACGCGGTCGGGCTGCGCGTCGCCCTCTCCGCCGAGGGCGCCTGGGCCGCCATCCGGGACAAGCTGGCCTTCGGCGCGCTGGACGCCGCGCAACTCCTCGGCCCGATGCCGATCGCCCTCGCCGCGGGGCTGGACGGCGTCCGGGCACAGGTGACGGTCGGCGCCGGGCTCGGCGCCAATGGCAATACGCTGACGCTGTCCAGGCCACTGGCCGCCGAGATCGGCCGCTTTCCCCGCCCGCTCCCGGCCCAGGCCTTCGCCGCCGTCGCCCGCCGCCGGGCGGACCAGGGCCGGCCGGTGACGCTTGCCGTCGTCTTCCCCTATTCCTCCCACAACTACCTGCTGCGCTGGTGGCTGGCCTCGGCGGGGCTCGATCCGGACCGCGACCTGCGCCTCATCGTGGTGCCGCCGCCGCTCTGCGCCCAACGTCTGGCCGATGGCGCCATCGACGGCTTCTGCGCCGGCGAGCCCTGGGGCAGCCATGCCGCGGAACTCGGCCTCGGCACCGTCGCCCTCTCCTCCGGCGATATCTGGCCGAACCATCCGGAGAAGGTCCTGGCCTTCGCCGCCGGCTATGCGCTGCAGGATCCGGAAAGCGCCATCGCCTGCACCGCCGCGATCATTGCCGCGACCCGCTGGCTGGATGAGCCGGAGAACCGGGCCGAAGCGGTCCATATCCTGCAGCGCCGGCTCTTCCCCGCCCTCGGCGCGGCGGAGGTCACGGCGGCCTTCGAGGGCACGGCCGAGGGCCTGCTGCAGGCTGCGCCGCTGTACTTCCGCACCGCCACCCTGCCGCGCCGCGAGCAGGCCGCCTGGTGGCTGCGGCAGATGCGCCGCTGGGGCCATGTGCCGGACAGCCTCGCCGAGGCCACCGCCCTCGCCCCCTGGCGCCAGGACATCTGGCGGGCCGCCGCCGCCCGCCTGCGGGAGGTCGAGCCCCCCGCCCCCAGCCAGCCCCCCGCCGATCCGCCGGAGACCCGCCGATGACCATGCTGCCCCGCCGCAGGGCGATCGCCGCCACCGCCGCATTGCTCGCCGCCGCCCGCGCCGCCGCGCCGCGCGGCGCCTTCGCGCAGGCAAGCACGACGCCCGAGGTGCGGAAGGCGACCCTCGGCTACATCGCCCTGACCGATGTCAGCCCGCTGGTCATCGCCAGGGAGAAGGGCTTCTTCGCCAGGCACGGCATGCCCGATGTCGAGGTGGCGAAGCAGGCGAGCTGGGGCGCGACCCGCGACAACCTGGTGCTGGGCGGCGAGCGGGGCGGCATCGACGGCGCGCATATCCTGACGCCGATGCCCTATCTGATGACGGCGGGGCGCATCACCCAGAACAGCCAGCCCGTGCCGATGGTGATCACGGCGCGGTTGAACACCAACGGTCAGGCCATCTCGGTCGCCGAGAAGCACAAGGCGCTGAAGCCGACCATCGACGCATCCGGCCTGAAGCGTGCCCTCACCGCCGAAAGCAAGGTCGCCATGACCTTCCGCGGCGGCACCCACGACCTCTGGATCCGCTACTGGCTGGCCGCCGCCGGCATCGACCCGGACAGGGAGGTGCAGACCATCGTCGTGCCGCCGCCGCAAATGGTGGCGAACATGAAGGTCGGCACCATGGACGCCTTCTGCGTCGGCGAGCCCTGGAACGACCAGCTGGTGAACCAGAAGATCGGCTTCACCGCCGCCGTCACCGGCGAGCTGTGGAAGGACCACCCGGAGAAGTCGCTCGGCCTGCGCGCCGACTGGGTGGAGAAGCACCCGAACGCCGCCGTCGCGCTGACCGCCGCGGTGATCGAGGCGGCCCGCTGGTGCGACGAGCCGGCGAACAAGCAGGAGATGTGCGCCATCATCGGCCGCCGTGCCTGGTTCAACGTGCCGGTCGCCGACATCCTGCAGCGCAGCCTCGGCAACATCGATTACGGCGATGGCCGCAAGGTCTCGGACAGCCCGCTGCTGATGAAGTTCTGGCGCGACCATGCCAGCTACCCCTTCCCGAGCCATGATCTCTGGTTCCTCACCGAGGACATCCGCTGGGGCGTGCTGCCGGAGGGCACCGACACCCGGGCCCTGATCACCCAGGTGAACCGCGAGGGCCTGTGGCGCCAGGCCGCCGAGCGGGCCGGCGTGAAGCCCGGCGAGACCCCGTCCGGCACCAGCCGCGGCCGCGAGACCTTCTTCGATGGCAAGGTCTTCGATCCGGAGAACCCGGCCGCCTACCTCGCCTCCCTCGCCATCAAGAAGCTCGCGGGCGCCTGAGATGAACGCTGTCTCCACCAAGCCGGCCCCGGCCCCGGCGCAGGTCTCCCGGCCCGTGCTCACGGCGCTGCCGAAACCCTCCCGGCTTGCCCCGGTGCTGGCGAATCTCCTGCCGCCGGTGCTGATCCTGCTGGCCTTCCTCGGCCTCTGGGAGTTCCTGGCGAGCGGCCCGGGCGCGACGCTACCGCCGCCTTCCAAGGTCTGGGCGGACAGCTACGACCTGATCGTCGATCCCTTCTTCGACCGGGGCGGGCTGGACAAGGGGCTGTTCTGGCATCTCGCGGCCAGCCTGCAGCGCGTGGCCCTCGGCTTCGCCATCGCCGGCGTGGTCGGCGTGCTGACCGGCCTGCTGATCGGCACCTCCCCCTTCGCCATGCGCGGGCTGGACCCGATCTTCCAGGTGCTGCGCACCGTCCCGCCGCTCGCCTGGCTGCCGCTGTCGCTGGCCGCCTTCCGGGAAGCGCAGCCCAGCGCGATCTTCGTGATCTTCATTACCTCGGTCTGGCCGGTGATCATCAACACCGCGGTCGGCGTGCGCAACGTGCCGCAGGACTACCGCAATGTCGCGGCCGTCATCCGCCTGCGTGGGCCGGCCTTCTTCTGGAAGATCGTGCTGCCCGCCGCCGCGCCCTATATCTTCACCGGGCTCCGCATCGGCATCGGCCTCTCCTGGCTGGCGATCGTCGCCGCCGAGATGCTGATCGGCGGCGTCGGCATCGGATTCTTCGTCTGGGATGCCTGGAACAGCTCCAACCTCTCGGACATCGTCGTGGCGCTGGTCTATGTCGGGCTGGTCGGCTTCGCCCTCGACCGGATCGTGGCGCTGGCCGGGCGCATCGCCACCCGCGGCACGCAGGAGAGCTGAGATGCAGACCGACGACCGTTTCCTCGACATCTCCCAGCTCTCCATCCAGTTCCCGAAGAGTCCCGTGCCCGTGCTGCGGCAGGTGGATCTGCAGATCGCCCGCGGCGAGTACGTCTCCGTCATCGGGCATTCCGGCTGCGGCAAGTCCACCCTGCTGAACGTCATCGCCGGCCTGCTGCCGGCGACCGCCGGCGGCGTGGTGCTGGAGGGGAAGGAGATCGACGGCCCCGGCCCCGACCGCGCCGTGGTCTTCCAGAACCACAGCCTGCTGCCCTGGCTGACCTGCTACGAGAACGTTAGGCTGGCGGTGGACCAGACCATCGGCCGCAGGATGAGCCGGGCCGAGCGGCATGGCTGGGTGCTGGAGAACCTGGCCCTGGTCCATATGTCCCACGCGAAGGACAAGCGCCCGGCGGAGATCTCGGGCGGGATGAAGCAGCGCATCGGCATCGCCCGGGCTCTGGCCATGCGGCCCAAGGTCCTGCTGCTGGACGAGCCCTTCGGCGCGCTGGACGCGCTGACCCGCGCCCATCTGCAGGACCAGGTGATGGAGATCCACGCCTCCCGCGGCACGACCGTGGTGATGATCACCCATGACGTGGATGAGGCGGTGCTGCTGTCGGACCGCATCGTCATGCTGACCAACGGGCCGAATGCGACGGTCGGCGAGGTGCTGAAGGTGGACCTGCCGCGGCCGCGCGACCGGCTGGCGCTCGCCGCCGACCCGGCCTTCGTCGCCGCGCGCACGGCGGCGCTGGAGTTCCTGCACGCCAGGCATGCCAACCCCGCGCTGGCGGCGGCCTGACCGAGAGGCCCTCTTGCCCCTCGCTGATGGCAGCGCCGCCAACCCCCTTGCAAGAGCCGAAACGGTTTTGGAAACCAGGAGCTGAACTCACGGGTTCCAAGGCCCCTCCGGCCCTTGGTGGGGGCGTTTGAGGGGGCAAAGCCCCCTCACGCTTGCCTCCCTGCCTGCCACCGGCCACATCCCCCCCATGCAGCAATTCCCCATTTTCCTTGAGCTGCGCGGCCGCGTCGCCCTGGTGCTCGGCACCGGGGAGGTCGCGGAGCGCAAGGCCGAGCCGCTGCGCCAGGCCGGCGCCGAGATCCGCCAGGCCGCCGCCTTCTCCCCGGATCTGCTGGAGGACGTGGCCTTCGCCTGCGGCGCCGATGCCCCGCTCGCGGAGCTCGAGGCGCTCTCCGCGGCCTGCCGCGCCCGTGGCATCCCGGTGAACGTGGTGGACCGGCCGGAGCTCTGCACCGCCCTGATGCCCGCCATCATCGACCGCGCGCCCATGACCATCGCGGTGTCAACGGGGGGCGCCGCCCCGGTCCTCGCCCGGCAGGTGCGGCAGCGGATCGAGGCGGTGCTGCCCCCCGGCATCGGCCGCGTCGCCGCCATGGCGGAGCGATTCAAGGCCGCGGTCCGCCGCCGCCTGCCGGATCTCGTCGCGCGGCGGCGCTTCCTGGACATGGCGCTCTCGGGCCCGGCGGCGGAGCTTGCCATGGCGGGGCGGGAGACGGAGGCGGATGCCGCCTTCAGCGCCGCCCTCGACCGCGCCGATACCGCCCCGCCCGGCATCGTGCATCTGGTCGGCGCCGGGCCGGGCGCGGGGGACCTGCTGACGCTCCGCGCCCTCCGGCTGCTCGGTGAGGCGGATGTCATCGTCCATGACCGGCTGGGCTGCGAGGCGGCGCTGGAGATGGCCCGCCGCGACGCCGCGCGCATCGCGGTCGGCAAGACCGGGGCGCATCACAGCATGCCGCAGGAGGAGATCAGCGCCCTGCTGGTGCGACTGGCGCAGGAGGGCAAGCGGGTGGTGCGCCTGAAGGGCGGCGACCCAATGATCTTCGGCCATGCGGCGGAGGAGGAGGCGGCGCTGGCCGCGGCGGGCATTCCCTTCGAGATCGTGCCCGGCATCACCGCGGCGACGGCCTGCGCGGCCGCCACGGGCATCCCGCTGACCCACCGCGCCCTGGGCCATGCCGTGACGCTGGCGACGGGCCATAGCAGGCACGACCTGCGCGGCCTGGCGCGGCCGAAGACGGTGCTGGCGATCTATATGGGCCTCGCCCGCATTGCCGAGATCCGCGACGCGCTGGTCGCGGACGGGATGGACCCGGCCATGCCGGCCGCGGTGGTGGAACATGGCGGCACGCCGCGTCAGCGCGTCCTGCGCGGGACGCTGGAGAGCGTGGCGGCCGAGGCGCCGGGCTGGGCCGGGGGCGGCCCCACCCTGCTGCTGATCGGCGAGGCGGTGGGGCAGGCGGTTTCCCCGGGCTGAGACCGTCTCGCCGCCGGACACAATGCCTTCAGTGACACGCCGGGCGCGCGGTTCCGGTGTAGTCGGGGCGCATGTCCCAGGCTGCCGCCGCCCCGGCGGATTGCACCACCTTCTTCGCCGAGCAGGCCCGCCGGCGCCGCCATGCGCGGCTCTGGGCCCTGCTCTGCCTGGGGCTGGCGGGCGGCATCGGCGCGGTGCTGAGCACCATCACCGGCCCCCTCGCCCTGCTGCTGCTGGCCGCCATGCTGAGGCTGCTGGCCTGGCTCGGCCTCGCGCCGGGGGCGATGCTGGCCGCGCTGCACGCGCTCACCCGCTGGGTCGAGGGCTGCGTGCGGGCGCTGATCCGCGGGGGCGACAGGCTGGAGGCGATGGGCCCGGCCGGGCTGCCCATGGCGGCCGGCGACCTGCTGCAGGCGGCGCAGCTCCTCCTGCCCGGCATGGCCGTGGCGATGCTGCTCTGGGTCGGCCTCGCCCGCTTCTATCGCCGCGGTGCCATCGCGGCCGCGGCGGCGGATCTCCGCGCCCGCCCGCCGAGAGAGGCCGATTTCGAGGAAAAGCAGCTCGGCAACATCCTGGGCGAGATGGCGCTCGCCGCCGGGCTGCCGGTGCCGCGGCTGCTGCTGGTGGATGCGCCCGAGCCCAACGCCGCGGCCTTCGGCGCCTCCCACCGGGAGGCCGCCGTCATCGCCACGCGCGGCCTGCTGGAGCGTCTGGACCGGCGGGAGACGCAGGGCGTCGTCGCGCATCTCCTCGCCGCCACGGGCAGCGGCGATCTCCGCCTCGCCGCCGCGGTGCAGGCGGTGTTCGGCACGCTCGGCGCCTTGGTGCTGGTCTTCGACCTGCCCTTCCGGCGCGGCGCCTGGACGGCGCTGCGCGACCTCCTCCTCGCGCTGACCGGCCGGCTGCCTTCGGCGCAGGCGGATCGGCTGAGCGCCGGCCTCGCCGCCAGCCTCTCGCCCGAGAGCATGGATGCCATGCTGCAGGTGATGAGCATCACCAATCGCTGGCCGCCCCTCGGCGCGCTGCTGGTGGCGCCGCTCCTCCCCTGGATGCTGCTGACGCTGCTGCAGAAGACGCTGGTCGCGCTCTGGATGCTCTTCGTCTTCGGCTGGCCGCTCGCCCTGCTCTGGCGAGCGCGGCGCTACCTGGCCGATGCCGTCGCGGTGCAGTTGCTGCGCGACCCGGAGGCGCTGGCGAGCGCGCTCCGCCGTATCCATGCCGGCGGCCTGCCGCCGGGCGGGGCGCTGCAGGAGATGGGCTTCATCCATGCGCCAAACGGGGGCCGGAAGGGCTTCCGCGACCGTGTCTCCATGGTGGTCACGCTGACGCCGCCGATCGCCAGGCGGCTGGCCCGGCTTGCGGCGCTGGGCGCCGGGCCGGCGGCGCCAACCGGCCTCGCTGCCTCCGTCGCGCATCTCCGCGCGCTCCCGCGCTGGCGGGCCGGCCTTGCGCTCACGCTGATGGCCATGCTGGGGCCGCTGCTCGCCCTGCTGGTCGTGCTGGTGGGCGGGCTCCTGCTCGCCGCCTCGGCTTTCTCGGTCCTTGGCGGTGCCATGCTCGCCGCCCTCGTCCTCAGCCTTTGAAGGAGCGCCGCATGGCCTGGTGGATCCTCGGGATCGTCGTCCTAGTCCTCGTCATCCTGGCCTGGCTCTACAACCGCCTGGTGACGGCCCGGAACCGCGTGCGCAATGCGTGGTCTCAGATCGACGTGCAACTGCACCGCCGCAGCGACCTGATACCCGACCTGGTCGAGGCCACGCGCGGCTACATGAGGCATGAGAGCGGCATCTTCGACAGGATCATGCAGGCGCGGGAGCAAGCGATCGCCGCCGGCGGCAACCTGCCCGCCCGCGCCGCGGCCGAGGCGGCGCTGGGGCGCCAGGTCCAGGGGCTGCTGGCACTGGCCGAGGCGGTGCCGGCGCTGTGCGCCAGCGAGCCCATGCAGCACCTGCAGGAGGAGCTGGCGACGACCGAGAACCGCATCGCCTTCGCCCGGCAGTTCTTCAACGACGCGGTGCTGGACTACAACAACCGGATCCACACCGTGCCGGGCAATCTCCTGGCCGGCCTCTTCGGCTTCGCGCCGGAACCCTTCTTCGAGGCCCCGGCGGAGGCGAAGGCGAAGCCGAAGGTTGCGTTCTGACCGGTGGGCGCCTCATACCTGGCGCATGACATGCTGCTTCATGTCCTGCCTCAAACGCCGGCGGCCCTCCGGGCCTTGGCTTCGCGGCATCGGCCGCGGGCCGCAGGTCGGGACTTCATAAGAGAAGTATCATACCGGCCAGCATGAATGCTGGCCGGTATGGCGTATTGCCTGGCGCGCAGCCGCCACGCCAACCCTGCGCGCGATGCCGACCGGCAGAAGTCTAGACTCCTGCCGGTCGGCATCAGCCCGCAATCACCCGCTCGAGCGGCAGGCCGCGCACATCCATCTCGTATTCCAGGCCCAGCACCGGCGGCCGGCAGTGATGCCAGGTCACGCCATGGCGCGCGGCGCCGCGCCGCACCAGCTCATCGCCCAGGAAGGGGTGGATGTCGTGGACGGTGTAGACCTGCGCCGCCGTCGCCATGGCCCAGGAACCGCCGAGCGCCGCCATCCGTCGCTCCATCTCGTCCAGCACGAATTGCGCCTTGCGCCGCAGGCCGGCCGGCGAGGTGTCGCCGAGCGCGATGGTCTTCTCCTCGTAGCTGCCCTTGCCCTCGGTGCTCTCGCCGCTGCCCGCGGTGACGAAGCTATGGGCGGCGCCTGCCTCCGGCAGGGTGAAGCTGAAGCTGTGGAAGCTCGGCTCCGCTGGCGGGGTCAGCTCCGGGCAGACATTGCTGCGCGCCACGGGGTTGTAGCCTTCCGCCAGGATGCCCCATTCCTCCAGGGTCCTGGCATAGCCCAGGTTGAACTGGCGGAAGCCTTCCTCGGTGAACTGGCCGGGGGAGCGCAGCTCGCACTGGCAGAAGGCGGTCAGCGGCCGGCCAATGCCCTGCAGGTACTCCGCAATCTTCGCGAAGCCGGTCATCAGCGGCACCGGCTCGGCGAAGCGCACGCGCTCGATCCGGAAGCCGGGCAGCGCAGAGACGCCCGCCGAATACTGGAAAACCGCGGGGATCGCCTTGTAGCCATCCGCCGGCCTCTCGCGCGTCTCGTACATGCCTCGCCTCCTCACCCATCGCCATGCTGGCGCCGGATTACCCGGACGGCGGATACCATGCCAGCACGCTGCGCCCTGCTCCACCGCCCCCATGCGCCATCCCGGCGATCGAGCCGCTGTTCGGCAGCGGCGCGCTGGACCCGGCGCAGGTGGTCGCGGTGCCCGGCAAGGCCCAGGGCCATGGCTGCGTCAACGACCGCACCTGCGCCCATGCGGTGCAGGCGCTGTCCCGGATGCTGGCGCGCCGGCCGGACGAGGCGCCGGAGGCGGTCGCGGCGCGCATCGCGATGGTGATGTCGGGCGGAACGAAGGGCGGCCTCTCCCCGCATGCCCTGGTGCCGGCCGTGGGCGCGGGCGCGGCGCGCAAGGGGTGAAGCGGCCTGCCCCCGCTCTCAGACGATCCGCTGCCGCCCGATCCGCAGCGAATCCACCGTGGCCTGCGCCTCCTCCACCCCCACCCCGAGGCGGCGCAGGGCGAAATCGGCGATGCCGAGGGCGATCTCCCGCTCCCCCATCACCGCCAGCGCCACGCCGCCGGCGCCCTGGAGTTGCACCATATCGGCATCGTCATGCGCCCGGGCCGCGGCCTGGATGTCCGGGTTCACGGCCCGGATCTGCTGCAGCACCCGCCGCGCCTCCGCCGCATCGGGCAGGGCGAGGACGACAAGGCGCGCGGCCTCCGGTCGCGCGGCCTCCAGCACCTCCGGCCGCGCGGCATCGCCCCAGATCACCGGCACCCCCAGGCTGCGGGCGCGCTCGGCCACGCGGCGGTCGGCCTCGATCACCACGATGTCGAGGCCGTGGCGCATCAGCGCCGCCGCCACCACCCGCCCGACCCGGCCATGCCCGACGAGGATGGCATGGCCGGAGAGGCCCCCGGTCTCCGGCGGGCCGAAACGCGGCCCCTGCCCCGCCGCATGCCAGGCGCGCCATCCCCGCGACGCCTCCAGCCGCCGCGCCGCCCAGGCGAAGCCGCGCTGGGAGAGCGGCGGCAGCAGGATGCCGCCGAAGGCCGCGGCCAGCAGCGGGGCGCTCGCCTCGGTCGGCAGCAGGCCGAGGCCGATCGCGAATTTCGCCAGCAGGAAGGAGAACTCGCCGATCTGCGCGAAGGCGCCGCCGACCAGCGCGGCCGTTGCGGCCGGCACCCGGAAGGCCAGCAGCAGCAGGAAGGTGGTGATCCCGACCCCGACCACCACGGTCAGCAGCGCCCCGGCCGAGATCAGCGGCGCCGCCAGCAGTGCCGCCGGATCGAGCAGCATGCCGACCGAGACGAAGAACAGCGCGGCGAAGACCCGCTGCAGCGGCATCGCTTCCGCCGCCGCCTGGTGGCCGAGATCGCTCTCCCCCAGCAGGACGCCGGCGAAGTAGGCGCCCAGCGCGAAGGAGACATGGAAGAGTTCCGAGGCGGCATAGGCGGTGCCGAGCGCAGCGATGATGACTCCGAGGGTGAAGAGTTCCCGCGAGGGGCCGCGGGCGAGGCGGGAGAGCAGCGCCGGCAGGCCGCGCCGGCCGATCAGCAGCACGCAGGCGGCGAAGCCGACCAGTTCCAGCACCGCGGTGAGCAGCGCCGACGGCAACCCCTCCATCCCCGCCCCGGCCGCGGCCGGAACCATCACCAGGGCGAGCACGACGAGCAGGTCCTGCACCACCAGCCAGCCGAGGGCGATGCGCTCGGCCGGGCCGCTGAGATGCCCCCGCTAGGCCAGCATGCGGGTCGCGACCGCGGTGGAGGCGATGGCCAGCGCCAGGCCGAAGACCAGCGCCGCCCCCCAGTGCAGGCCGAAGCCGAGCGCGCCGAGCAGCCCGCCGAGCATCATGGCGAAGCCGACCTGGATCACCGCCCCCGGCAGGGCGATGCGCCAGACCGCCAGCAGATCGGCCAGGCGGAAATGCAGCCCGACTCCGAAGAGCAGCAGCGCCACGCCGACCTCCGCCATGGTGGTGGTGAGCGCGGCATCGCCGACATAGCCCGGCGTGTGCGGGCTGAGCGCCACGCCGGCCACCAGATAGCCGAAGAGCGCCGGCAGGCGCAGCCAGCGTACGAGGGTCCCGAAGGCCAGCGCCAGGGCGAGCGCGAGGACGAGCGTGGCGAGCATCGGCGGGGCGGCATGCATGCGCCCCCTCTAGCCTCCCCGCCGCGCCGCGTCAGCGTTCCTGCTGGCTCCGCCCCGGCATGGCGCTACACTCGCCGCCAGCGGGGGCGACGCCCGCGGAGGAGACGCAACATGGGCACGAGCTTCCGGCTGGGCGATCTCGAGATCCATCGGGTGATCGAGGAGGAGGAGCCGCTCTTCGATCCGCTCGAATTCTTCCCCGGCCTGACGCAGGAGGTCCTCGACGAGAACCGGTCCTGGCTGGAGCCGCAGGCGATTGATCCCGCAACCGGCAAGGTCCGGCTCTGCATCCAGTCCTACCTGATCCGCACGCCGCACCACACCATCCTGGTGGATACCTGCGTCGGCAACTACAAGCACCGCCCGAACCGCCCCTTCTGGCACATGAAGACCGCCGGGACCTGGGAGCGGAACCTGGCCGCCACGGGCTTCTCCGTGAACGATATCGACTACGTCATGTGCACCCACCTGCATGTCGACCATGTCGGCTGGAACACCCGGCTGGAGAACGGCCGCTGGGTGCCGACCTTCCCGAAGGCGCGTTACGTCTTCGGGGAGCAGGAATATGCCTACTGGTCGGAGGAGCATGCGAGGGCGCCGAACCCGGTGATCGAGGACAGCGTGCTGCCGGTGGTCGCGGCCGGGCGGGCGGACCTCGTCGCCACAGACCATGCGCTGAACGACCATGTGCGGCTGACGCCGACGCCGGGCCATACGCCGGACCACTACGCGGTCGAGCTCGGCAAGGGCGAGACCATCGCCGTCCTCACCGGCGACCTGATCCATTCGCCGCTGCAGGCGCGCTACCCGGAGATCTCCATGCGCGCCGATGTCGACCAGAAGCAGTCGGCGGTGACGCGGCGGAAATTCCTGGAATGCTATTGCGACACCGGGCGGCTGCTCTGCACGGCGCATTTCCCCTCCCCCTCCACCGGCCATCTCACGCGCTGGGGGGATGGCTTCCGCTTCATGCCGACGGAGGGCTGAGATGCGCGCCGCCGGCCGGCGCGCGCTGCTGGCCGGCGGACTCGCCGTGCCGGCGCTCGCCCGGGCGCAGGATCGCGTGGTGCGCGTCATCAACGCCTATGGCGCGGGCGGCACCGCCGATACCGTCTGCCGCCTGCTCTTCGGCCGGCTGGCGGAGCGGACCGGGCGGAGCTACCTGGTCGAGAACCGGCCCGGCGCCGCCGGCACCATCGCCGCGGCGCTGGTGGCGCGCGCCCCGCCGGATGGCGGCACGCTGCTCTATGACGCGACGGCGCATTCGGTGAACCCCGCGCTGTTCGGGCCGCGGCTGCCCTACGACACCTTGCGCGACTTCCTGCCCGTCTTCCTCTCGCTGCTGACGCCCAACGCCATCCTGGCCGCGAAGGACTTCCCGCCGCGCACGGTGCGGGAGTTGATCGCGGCGGCGCAGGCGGCGCCGGGCAGGATCGATGCCGGCACCACCGGCATCGGCTCCGCCCAGCATATCACCCTGGCGCTGTTCAACCGCATGGCAGGGGTCCGGATCAACCATGTGGTCTATCGTGACGCGCCGTCCGCGCGGCACGACCTGCTGAACGGCCGCCTCCAATTGCAATTCACCAATGTGCCGGGCAGCGTCGCGCATGCGCGCCAGGGGACGGCCCATGTCCTGGCGCATGCCGGACGCGGGCCGGTCAAAGTGCTGCCGGGGGTGGAGGCGATCGGCGACACGCTGCCGGGCCTTGAGACCCATGAATGGAACGGCGTCTTCCTGCCGGCCGGCACGCCGGAGGAGATCCGCCGCAGCCTGAACGCGGCGCTGAACGCGGCCGCCGCTGCTCCGTCGGTGGCGGAGAGGCTCGCCGCGCTCGGCAACCAGGCGCCGTCCAACACGCCGGAGGAGTTCGCCGGCTTCCTCCGGGACCAGGTCGCCCTGCATGGCAGGCTGGTGCGGGAGGCGGATATCCGCGTGGACTGAACCCGCCCGCGCCCCATATCCGCCGCAAGGGCGATGGGAGCGCGCGATGGGACGGATGATGGACGGCGTCTGGCACGCCGATGAGGCCGGCATGCCAGGCGCGGGCGGGCGCTTCCAGCGGCCGGAGACACGCTTCCGCGACCGCATCGCGCCGGGCGGCCGCTTCCCGCCGGAAGCGGGGCGCTACCACCTCTATGTCTCCCTGGCCTGCCCCTGGGCGCATCGCACGCTGATCTTCCGCCGCCTGAAGGGCCTGGAAGGGATGATCAGCCTGTCCGTCACCCACTGGCTGATGGGCGAGCAGGGCTGGAGTTTCGCCCCGGGCGAGGGCGTGGTGCCGGACAGCGTGAACGGCGCGCAGGACCTGCACGAGGTCTATGCGAGGGCCGATCCACGCTATTCCGGGCGGGTGACGGTGCCGGTGCTGTGGGACCGCGACACCGGCACCATCGTGAACAACGAGAGCGCGGAGATCATCCGCATGCTCAACGATGCCTTCGATGGCATCGGCGCCACGCCGGGTGACTGGTACCCGGCGCCGCTGCGGGCCGAGATCGACGCGGTGAATGAGCGCGTCTATGCGACGCTGAACAACGGCGTCTATCGCGCCGGCTTCGCCCGCAGCCAGGAGGCCCATGAGGAAGCGGTGATCCCGCTCTTCGGGACGCTGGACTGGCTGGAGGCGCGGCTATCGCGCCAGCCCTTCCTCTGCGGGGAGGCCGCGACCGAGGCCGACTGGCGGCTCTTCACCACGCTCATCCGCTTCGACGCGGTCTATCACGGCCACTTCAAGTGCAACCTGCGCCGGATCCTGGACTATCCCGCGCTCTGGGACCACACGCGCTCGCTCTACCAGGTGCCGGGGATCGCGGAGACGGTCGATTTCGGCCACATCAAACGGCACTACTACCAGAGCCACACTTGGGTGAATCCCAGCGGCGTCGTGCCGCTCGGGCCACTGCTGGACCTGGACCGGCCGGGCAGCCGGAGGGTCGCCCCGCTGGCCTGAGGCCCAGGACGCAACGGCCCGCCCCTTGCGCGAAAGCCGCCAGCGCGCGTGGCCGGCGGGGCGGCCGCGCGCCCAAGGCAAGCGCCTGCCGGCCGGCCCGGCTCAACCCAGGGCCAGGGCCCGGGTGTGGCGCGCGATCATGCGTTCCTCATCGGTCGGGATCACCCAGGCCTCCACCGCGCTGCCCGGTGCGCTGAGGCGCGGGCCATGCGCGGCATTGGCGGGCGCATCAAAGGCGAGGCCCAGCCAGCCCAGCGCCTGGCAGATCCGCGCCCGCACCGGCGCCGCGTTCTCGCCCACGCCGGCGGTGAAGACAATGCCGTCCAGCCCGCCCAGAGCGCAGGCGAGCGAGGCGATCTGCCGCGCCGTGCGGTAGCAGAAGACCTCGATGGCGAAGGCCGCGCGTGGATCGTCGCTCGCCAGCAGGTCGCGGAAATCGGAGGAGATGCCGCCGGACAGGCCGAGCATCCCCGACTTCCTGTAGAGCAGGTCCTGGATCTGCGCCGCATCCATGCCGCGCTGCTGGATGAAGTGCAGCACCACGCCGGGATCCAACTCCCCCGTGCGGGTGCCCATCGGCAGCCCGTCCACCGCGGTGAAGCCCATGGTGGTGGCGATGGAGACACCCGCCCGCAGCGCGCAGGCCGAGGCGCCATTGCCGAGATGCGCGACGACGCAGCGCCCCTCCGCCAGCCGCGGCGAGACCTCGGGCAGGACGGAGGCGATGTATTCGTAGGAGAGGCCGTGGAAGCCGTAGCGCCGCACCCCCTCCTCGAACATGGCGCGCGGCAGGGCGAAGGCCTGCGCCACCTCCGGCATGGTGCGGTGGAAGGCGGTGTCGAAGCAGGCGACCTGCGGCAGGTCCGGGTCCAGCGCCAGCACCGCCTTGATCGGCGCCAAGTTGTGCGGCTCATGCAGCGGGGCGAGCGGCACCAGCGCCTCCAGCTCCCGCACCACCTCCGCCGTGGCCTGCACCGGCTTCGCGTATCTGGCGCCGCCATGCACCACGCGGTGGCCGAGGGCGGCGATCCGGCGGCTGCCGAGCCGCTCGCGCAGCCAGGGGATCAGGGCCGGCACCACCTCCGCCGGCGTCTGCGGCGGCGGGTCCAGCGCGGGGGGCGCGATCGCCTCGCCGCCGGCATCCCTGACGCGGGCCTGCGGCCTGACCCCGATGCCGTCCACCTTGCCGGAGAGCAACCGGTGCTCCCCCTCATAGAGCGCGAATTTCAGGGAGGAAGAACCGGCATTCACCACGCCGATCAGGGCATCGCTCATGCGGGGCATGCTCCCTGCGGCCGCGGTTGTGGTCCGGCATTTGCGCGGCGCGTCGCCATGGAGAACTCCTGCATGCTGCGACCCTGCCCGGCACGGCGGCCTGTCCCCTTGCGGCGGATCAAGGCCGGGCCGTGCACCGCAGCATGAGCAGGCCAGCCGGGGCAAGCCTGCGCCGATCACGGCGGCCATGCGGCGCGCATCGTCCCCGCGCCGTACGGCGGAATCGGATCGTTGGGTGACCTGAACGCGCTCACCTTGCGGCGCGTCTTGCACCGCTCGCCGGACCATGGCCCATGCGGATCGGGCCCGGACCTGGACGCCTTCCGCTATCGCCCGCGTTCCAGGCGGAGACCGGGGTGGATATTATCCGCCGGCCGGCACGCCACCCCACAGTGCGCGGCCATGGCGGGTGGCGATGGACACCGCCCGGCAGAATCACGCCGCCGCCATCATGGAACGGCAGCGGAACCGCCCGCCTGAGCCGCCGTTCGCCCGCCATGACGCGCGCGCAAGGCTCCGTCCTGGTCCTCTTCGGGCTGCTTCTGGTCCTGCTCTGGCTGGTGCCGGAAGTACCGCTGCTCGGCTTCGCCGCGGTGCTGCTGGCGGCCGCCCTGCGCGCCGGGGCGGAGCCGCTGGCGGCGCGCACCGGCCTGCCGGGCTGGGCCGCCGTGCTCATCGTCGCGGCGCTGGTCGTCGGCGCACTCATGCTCGCCGCCTGGGCGGCCGCGGCGCCGCTGGCCGAGCAGGCGCGGCAGCTTGCCGAGAGCCTGCCGAAGAGCTTTGAGGCCCTCCGCGCGCAGATGGCCGGCACTGTCTGGGGCGACTGGCTGTTGCGGCAGGCGGAGCCTGGGCGGCTGCTCGGCGGCGGCGGGGCGGAAGGCGCGGCCACTGCCGCGGCGCGTGCGGCCGGCAGCACGCTCGGCGGCCTCGGCAACCTCGCCCTGGTGGTGCTGGTCGCGCTCTACCTGGCTGCGCAGCCCGCGGGCTATCTCTCCGGCCTGCGCAGCCTGTTCGACCCGCGGCTGGACGGGCGGGTGCAGGCCACCCTGGCGGAGGCCGGCGAGACGCTGCGCGGCTGGCTGCTGGGCCAGGCCTTCGGCATGCTGGTGGTGGGCCTGCTGACCTGGCTCGGCCTCTGGGTGCTCGGCGTGCCGCTGGCCGGGCTGCTGGCGACGATCGTCGCCGTGCTGAACTTCATCCCGATCATCGGGCCGCTGATCGGCGGCATCCCGGCCGTGCTGCTGGCCCTGACGGAGGGGCCGGTGCTCGCTCTCTGGGTCGCTGGGCTGATCTTCGCGGTGCAGGTGGTGGAGGGCAATTTCCTCACGCCCATGGTGCAGGCGCAAACGGCGGACCTGCCGCCGGCGCTGCTGCTGCTGGTGCAGGTGCTGACCGGCGCGCTGTTCGGCCTGCTGGGCGTGGCGCTGGCGGCGCCGCTCTCGGCCGTCGGGCTGGTGCTGGTGCGGCGGGCCTATGTGGAGGGCTGGCTGGAGCGGGAGCCGCCCTGAGCGACAGCGGATGGCGTTCATATCCGAACGCCAATCCGCTGGTGCTTCTTGGTTTTCCAGCAGAGTCATGCGTCCGGTCGTTCACGGCCACTGCGGTCTGCTCTACAGCAGCGCCTCGCCCCGCAGCACAGGCACGCAGCCGCCGCCGACCGTGGCGCGGATGCCCCCCGGTGTCCGGCGCGCCGTGGTCCGCAGCAGGCTCGGCCGGCCCATCTCGACGCCCTGGGTGATGTCGAGGCGCGCGCTCTCCGCGCCGTTCAGGTGCAGCAGGAAGCCGGCGAGCGGCGTCGCCGCGCTGCCGGTCGCCGGGTCCTCCCAGGTACCGGTGAGCGGCGAGAACATGCGGGCCCGCACGCCCTCCCCGTCGCGCCGGTAGAGATAGAGGGAGAGCCTGCCGCCGAGCCCCGGATGCGCCGCCACCGTCCGGCGAAAGGCCCCGAGCTCCGGCCGCGCCGCCGCCAGGGCGGCTTCAGTCACCTCCACCAGCACCCGCGGATTGCCGCCATCCGCGGCCAGGGTCGGGGCATGGCGCGCGGTGACGATGTCCTCCGGCGCGAGGCCGGCACAGGCGGCCACCGCCTCGGCCGGCAGTTCGGGCCCGATGCAGAGCGGCTGCGGCGCGCCGATCGCCGCCCCCGTCACCTGGCCCGCGGCATCGCGCCAGAGCTCGACCTCGACGATCCCGGCGATCTGCTCCAGCCGCAGCCTTCCATCGGCGCCGAGCCCGGATTGCGCCAGCACCCAGGCGGTGCCGACGCTCGGATGGCCGGCGAAGGGCATCTCCGCGACCCGGTTGAAGATGCGCACCCGCGCGCTGTTGGCAGGGTCAGCGGGCGGCAGGACGAAGGTCGTCTCGCTCAGATTAAACTCGGCGGCCAGCGCCTGCATCTCGGCATCGCCGATCCCGCGCGCATCCGGGAAGACCGCCAGTTGGTTGCCGCCGAAGCGCCGGTCGGTGAAGACATCGACCGTGACGAAGCGATAGCTCCGCATCAGAGCGCGGCGATCCGCGCGGGGTCCACCGTCACGCCATGATGGAGCGGACCATGGCCGCGGCCGATGCCGGGCGCCGCGAGGATGGCGGCCCGGACATAGGCGCGGGCACGCGCCACCGCCTCGCGCAGCGGCATGCCCTGCGCCAGCCCGGCCGCGATCGCCGAGGCCAGGGTGCAGCCGGTGCCATGGGTGTGGCGCGTCTCGATCCGGGCGTCCTCGAAGCGCGTGATGCCCGCTGACGTCGCCAGGATGTCCACCACCCGCTCGCCCGGGAGATGGCCGCCCTTCAGCAGCACCGCGCGCGGGCCGAGCGCGAGCAGCGCCTCGGCCGCCGCCGGCATTGCCGCCGCGTCGGCGACGGGGCGGCCGAGCAGCACCTCGGCCTCCGGCAGGTTGGGGGTGATGACGGTCGCGATCGGCAGCAGGCGGCGCTTCAGCGTCTCCACCGCATCGGGCTGCAGCAGCGGATGCCCGCCCTTCGCCACCATGACGGGGTCGGCGACCAGCGGCACGCCCGGTGCCTCGGCGGCGATCTCCTCGCAGACCGCCTCGATGGTCGGGACGTCGTGCAGCATGCCGGTCTTCAGCGCATCCGCGCCGATGTCGCGCAGCACCACCTGGATCTGCCGGCGGAGGAACTCCGTCGGGATCGGCAGGACGCCATGCACGCCTTCGGTGTTCTGCGCCGTCAGCGCGGTGATGGCGGTGGCGGCATAGCCGCCGAGCGCCGTCACGGCCTTCAGGTCGGCCTGGATGCCCGCGCCGCCGCCGGAATCCGAGCCGGCGATGATGAGAACCCTGCCCATCCCCCGGCGCGGCCGATCCTCGGCAGCGGTCATGCCGGCACCTTGGCGCGCAGGCGGATGGCCTCGGCCAGTGTCTCCACGGTTTCCTTCACCAGCGCCTCCTCCTCCGCCTCCGCCATGACGCGGATCACGGGCTCCGTGCCGCTGGCACGGATCAGGACGCGGCCGCGCTCGCCGAGCCGCTCCTCATGCGCCGCGATTTCGCGCTGCACCGCCGGATCCTTCAGCGGGGAGGCGCCGCTGTAGCGCACATTGACCAGCCGCTGCGGCAGGGGGCGGAAGCGGCGGCAGACCTCGCTGGCGGGCCGGCCTTCCTCCACCAGCACCGCCAACACCTGCAGCGCGGCGATCAGCCCGTCCCCGGTCGTGCCGAAATCGGTCATGATCATGTGGCCGGACTGTTCGCCGCCCAGGTTGCAGCCCATCTCGCGCATCCGCTCGCCGACATAGCGATCCCCGACCGGGGTGCGCAGCAGGCCGAGCCCGCGCTCCTTCAGGTAGCGCTCCAGCCCCATATTCGACATGACGGTGGCGACGACATGACCGCCCCGCAGCCTGTCCTGCGCATGCCAGGAGCCGGCGATGAGGGCGAGGATCTGGTCGCCATCGATGATCGCGCCCTTCTCGTCCACCAGCACCAGCCGGTCCGCATCGCCATCCAGCGCGATGCCGAGATCCGCCCGCCGCTCCCGCACGATCTCGGCCAGCCGGCCGGGCGCGGTGGAACCGACGCCGTCATTGATGTTGAAGCCGTCCGGGGCGACACCGACCGGCACCACCTCCGCCCCCAGTTCCCACAACACGGTGGGCGCCACCTTGTAGGCCGCGCCATGCGCGCAATCGACCACGATGCGCAGCTTCTCCAGCGTCAGGCCGCGCGGGAAGGACTGCTTCGCGGCCTCGATATAGCGGCCCGGGGCGTCCTCCATCCGGCTGGCGCGGCCGAGCCTGGCCGGGGCGACCAGCGCGCTTGTGAGGTCGCCGGCCATCAGCGCCTCGATCTCCGCCTCCTGCGTGTCGGAGAGCTTCAGCCCGTCCGGCCCGAACAGCTTGATCCCGTTATCCTCATAGGGGTTGTGGGAGGCGCTGATCATGACGCCGAGATCGGCCCGCAGGCTGCGCGTCAGCATGGCGATGGCCGGCGTCGGCAGCGGTCCGACCAGCACCACATCCATCCCGGTGCCGATGAAGCCCGCGGTCAGCGCCGGTTCCAGCATATAGCCCGAGAGGCGGGTGTCCTTGCCGATCACCACCCGGTGCCGATGGGTGCCGCGGTTGAAGATGCGCCCGGCCGCCTGGCCGAGCCGGAGCGCGGTCGCGGCGTCCATCGGCGCCTTGTTGGCGGTGCCGCGGATGCCGTCGGTGCCGAAGAGGCGGCGGGCAGGTGTCGTCATGTTGGGCCCAATGCACGAAAGGGTCGAGTGGTGAGGTACCGAACTGCGGGTAGCAGGTCCACCAAACGGCGACTGCGGCCGAAAAGCCTTTCAAGCGAAAGCTTGCTCGATTGCGGTCTCCGGTTACGGACGCTGCGCGGCGAATATGATCATTATGATGCCAGTACTCAATTAACGTTTGGTCGTTGGTGCACTCGGCCGCACATGTTTGATCAGATCGGACAAGCCACGTGCCGAAAAATTCATCGCAGCGGTCGCACCACAAAAGTCTCGAGTTTCGACTTTAATTTCTTCCTTGGCAGCGATGAAAGATTGAAGAGTACTTTGCCCAATAAAGACTGCTGTAGAGTCGGTAGAAACGCTGGATGCTCTACCCTCAATAACTTTTCCTTTATCAACCTGAAAAGCCAACCTAACTGGATTGGAATCCATGTGGCAAATGTGACTATCACCTGTTACGATATATGCATCATTGGGCCGTATAATTAGGATCGCTTCTCGGTTTGTAATCCGCCCTCGGCCAGTGATTACTGATTTTCCCTCAACGCGAATTGCTTTCGTAACACGGCCAAAATTGTCTTGCTGATCCGCCTGTCTCCATTCTTGGGCATTGGCATCATGCATGGTGAGGACGACGACAGCGGCCATCGTCAATTTCCGAACAAGCATTGCCGTTCACCCAACGTTCCTTCTTCAGAAGAAGCATAGCACAGAAAACTTCTGGTTGAAATTTACTCACTGCAATTTCGGAATACCGTCTGCGCTGGCGCGCCAGAGGGCGAGCGCCTGGACCGTCTCCGCCACGTCATGCACCCGCAGGATCGCGGCGCCGCGGGAGGCGGCGAAGAGCGCGCCGGCGATGCTCGGCACCATGCGCTGGCCGGCCGCCGGGATGCCGGCGATGGTGCCGAGGAAGCGCTTGCGGGAGAGCCCGACCAGGACCGGGCAGCCAAGGCCGGCCAGGAGCGGCAGCCGCTCGAGCAGCGCCAGGTTGTGCGCCATGGTCTTGCCGAAGCCGATCCCGGGGTCGAGCGCGATCCGCCCGCGCGGGATGCCGAGGCGCTCCAGCGTCTCGACCCGGTCGCGCAGGAAGCGGGCGACGTCCAGCACCACATCGCCGTAGCGCGCCTCGGCCTGCATGCGGCGGGGATCGGTGCCGGGCATGTGCATCAGCACGACAGGCGCCGCGGCACCGGCGACAACCCGCAGCGCCTCGCCATCATGCCGCAGGGCGGTGACATCGTTGACGATCTCCGCCCCGGCCTCCAGCGCCGCCGCCATGGTCGCGGCATGCCGGGTATCGACCGAGACGGGGGCGGCGCGCGCCAAGTCGCGCACCACCGGCAGGATGCGGCGGATCTCCTCCTCCGGCGTCACCGGCTCGGCGCCCGGCCGAGTGCTCTCCCCGCCGATATCCAGGATGTCGGCCCCCGCCTCCAGCATCGCATGGCCGCGGGCGATGGCCGCGGCGGTCTCCGCGGTCTCGCCGCCATCCGAGAAACTGTCCGGCGTGACGTTGACGATCCCCATGACCAGCGGCCGGCCCGGCTCCGGCGGCTCGATGCCGGCGAAGGCGGGCGGGCGGCGGGTCAGCGCCGGCAGCAGGTCCTGGAATTCATCGGGGATGGCCGTGACCGGCAGGATGCCGCGCCCGGCCCCGTCCTCGATCAGCCGGACCAGCGGGAAGGCGGCGTGGCCGCCCTGCAGCGGCAGGGCGAGCCCGTCGCGCATCGTAAAAAAAGCCGCCGGGCCCTCCATCAGGCCCAGCGGCTCGATCCACCGTTCAGTCATTGCAGTCCCTGCATCCGGGGCCGGCAGGGCCGGCCCGTTCGGTGCCGGCCCGGGGAGCGATGGCGCCCCGGGCCGCCCGTCTCAGGTCGCCGGCGCCGCGCCGGGGTTCAGCCCGCCGCCGGTATTCGGGCGCGGGGAGCGGCCGCTGGTCGGCACGCTGCCGCGGCCTTGCGGCACCGGCTCGTCCGGGCGGTTGCGGATGATCGGCTCGCCGCGGATCACCAGTCGGATCTCGTCACCCGAGAGGGTCTCGTGCTCCAGCAGGCCCTTGGCCAGCAGGTGCAGCTCGTCGATGTTCTCCGACAGCAGCTGCTTCGAGCGGGCATAGGCCTCGTCGATGATCCGGCGGATCTCGGCGTCGATCTGCCGCGCCGTCTCCTCCGAGAGGTTCTTGGACTGGGTCACGGAGTGGCCCAGGAAGACCTCCTGGCTGTTCTCGCCATAGGCGATCATGCCGAGCTTCTCGGACATGCCCCATTCGGTGACCATCCGGCGGGCCTGGTCGGTCGCCATCTTAATGTCGCCCGAGGCGCCGTTCGAGACCTTGTCGGAGCCGAAGATCAGTTCCTCCGCGACGCGGCCGCCCATGGCCATGGCCAGTTCCGAGAGCAGCTTGGACTTGTGCTTGGAGTAGCGGTCGCCCTCCGGCAGGGACATCACCAGGCCGAGCGCCCGGCCGCGCGGGATGATGGTCGCCTTGTGGACCGGATCGCATTCCGGGAGCTTGAGGGCGCAGAGGGCATGGCCCGCCTCGTGATAGGCGGTCATCCGTTTCTCGTCCTCGGACATCACCAGGCTGCGCCGCTCGGCGCCCATCAGCACCTTGTCCTTGGCCTGCTCGAACTCGTGCATGCCGACGGTGCGGCGGCCGGTGCGGGCCGCCAGCAGCGCCGCCTCGTTCACGAGGTTCGCCAGGTCGGCGCCCGAGAAGCCCGGCGTGCCACGCGCGATCACCTTCGGATCAACGTCCGAGGCCAGCGGCACCTTCCGCATATGAACCCGGAGAATCTTCTCGCGGCCCATCACGTCCGGGTTCGGCACCACCACCTGCCGGTCGAACCGGCCCGGGCGCAGCAGGGCGGGGTCGAGCACGTCCGGGCGGTTGGTCGCGGCGATGAGGATCACGCCCTCGTTGGACTCGAAGCCGTCCATCTCGACGAGCATCTGGTTCAGGGTCTGCTCGCGCTCGTCATTGCCGCCGCCAAGCCCGGCGCCGCGATGCCGGCCGACCGCGTCGATCTCATCGATGAAGATGATGCAGGGGGCGTTCTTCTTGCCCTGCTCGAACATGTCGCGCACGCGGCTGGCACCGACGCCCACGAACATCTCGACGAAGTCGGAACCCGAGATCGTGAAGAAGGGTACGTTGGCCTCGCCGGCGATCGCGCGGGCGAGCAGCGTCTTGCCGGTGCCGGGCGGGCCGACCAGAAGGCAGCCCTTCGGGATCTTGCCGCCGAGGCGCTGGAACTTCTGCGGGTCGCGCAGGAACTCGACGATCTCCTCGAGCTCGCCCTTGGCCTCGTCGATGCCGGCCACGTCCTCGAAGGTCACGCGGCCCTGCTTTTCCGTGAGAAGCCGGGCGCGGGACTTGCCGAAGCCCATGGCCCGGCCGCCGCCCGACTGCATCTGGCGCATGAAGAAGATCCAGACGCCGATCAGCAGCAGCATCGGGAACCAGGAGAGCAGGTAGTGGAAGAGCGGGTTGACGTCGCTCTCCTCCGGCCGCGCCACGACGCGGACGCCCTTCTCCGTCAGCTTCTGCACCAGCGCCGGATCCTCCGGCGTGTAGGTCTGGAAGGTCCGGCCGTCGGAGAGCTGGCCGCTCACCGTCCGCCCTTGGATCACGACATCTCGAACATGGCCGGCGCCGACTTCGTTCAAGAAGTCGGAATAAGCCACCTGCTGCGCCCCACGCTGGCCGGAGCCGCTGGGCTGGAACAGGTTGAAGAGCGCTACCAGCAGCAGCGCCACGATGACCCAAAGCGCCAGGTTGCGGCCGAAATTGTTCACCGATTCATATCCCGTTCCCGCCACGGCCCCGAACCGGGCCATGAACCCTTGGGCATGATGCCCTCGATCCTGCCGGTCCTAGATAGGGATTCCGTCCCGGCAGTTAATGGGCCAGGCGACCCCGCCATTCGGCTCCCCCCGTGACCGGACCACCGGCCGGGGCGAAGTCGAGCGCGAAGGCCGCACAGCTTTGCAGATCAGGATAGCCGAGCAGCGGCACCGCGGCCAGCATGCCGTGCTCCCGGATGGCAGGGAGGGTGGCGAGCAGGGCGGCGGGCCAGTGCGGCGCCCATGCGCGCAGCGCCGCCGCATCCCGCGCCCCGAGCGCGCCCAGGCTGTGGCCGGGCCGCCCGCCCTCCCGCAGCCGGAAGCGCCCGTCCCAGCGCATCCCGGCTTCGGCCGGCACCGGCGGCGCGACCGCGCCCGGCTCGCGCAGCAGGATCCAGCCCGGCCCGCGCTGCCGCAGCCAGGTGCCGGCCAGCGTCCCCTCCCCCCGCCGCAGCAGCGCCGCGACCGCCTCGGGCGGCGGCGGGAACTCCGCCCCGGCGACGGTGCGGATCAGGGCGGCCAGCGCCGCCTCCGCGGCCCGGTCCGTCCCCAGCGCGGCGGGGTCGATCGTGGCATGGCCAGTTGGGAAAAGCCGCGCCGCCCGGGCGAGCCGCGCGGCCAGCGCCGCCTCCGCCCGCCCCCGGCGCGCGGCGAAGGCGCGCGCTGCCCCGGCCAGGGCCGCACTGGCCAGGCCCTCCCCCGCCGGGTCGCCGAGCGCGGCGCGCAGCGCGATGCGGGCGAAGCGGCGATCCGCATTGCTCGGGTCCCGCACCGGGAGTAGGCCGGCGGCGGCCACCACCGCCTCCAGCCGCGCCGGCGGCAGGCCGAGCAGCGGCCGCAGCACCAGAGCCGCCGCCTCCGCCCGCGCCGGCGGCATGGCGGCGAGCCCGGCCGCCCCGCTGCCGCGCAGCGCCCGGAACAGCAGCGTCTCCGCCTGGTCGGCGCGATGATGGCCGAGCAGCAGCCAGGGCGCGCCCGCCGCCCGACAGGCCTCCAGCAGGGCGGCATGGCGCCCCGCCCGCGCCCGCGCCTGCAGGCCCGGACCCGGCGGCAGGCCAAGCGGCAGGATGCGCGCCGCGATGCCGCGCCCGGCCAGCAGGGCGGCGACGCCGACCGCCTCCGCCGCGCTCTCCGGCCGCAGCCCGTGATCGACGATACAGGCGAGCAGCGCGCCGCCGCGGCGCCGCGCCCAGGCATCGGCCAGCAGGGCGAGCGCCAGGCTGTGCGGGCCGCCGGAGACGCCGGCGAGGATGCGAGAGGCTGGGCCGAAGGGCCCGAGCGGCGCCATCAGCGCGGCGAATTCCTCCTGCCCGACCGGCGCCGCGGCAGCCTCCTGCGCCGCCACGGCCCTGCCCGCTTCAGCGGCAGCCGGCGCGCTGCCGGCCGGAGTCCAGCCGTTCCTTCAGCGTGCCGCGGAGTTGCGGGTACTCGCTCTGCACCACGCCGAAGGCCTCGCAGGCCTCCCGCCGCTGGTTGAGATTGGCCAGCGAGTTGCCGAAGCCGATCAGCGCCTCGGCCGCGCGGCTGCCCTTCTGGTTCGCCTTGTAGGCCTCGCCATAGGCGACGGCCGCATCCTGCCAATTGCGCTGGCCGAACTCGGCATCCGCCAGCAGGAAGCGCGCGTCATAGGCGCGCGGGCTGCCGCGCGCAGACAGCACCTCCCGCGCTGCGGCCTCGGCGGCGGAGAAGTCGCGCCGGGTGAGCGCCGCCTGGCCGTCGGCCAGCGCCTTCTCCGGCGTGCGGGCGGCGGCGGCCGGCGCCGGGGCGGGCGCGGGGCCCGGCCCGGCGACCGGCGGCAGGGATTGCGCGGGCGAGGCCGGGCGCGCCGCCGGGGCGGCGGGCGCGGCGGCGCGCGGCGCCCCGCCTCCGCCGCCCTCGATCTGCTGCAGGCGGTAATCGAGGTCGCCCTGCAGCTTCTCGACCTGCTGCGAGAGGTTGCGGTTCTGGAACTCGGCCTGTTCCAGCCGGCCGCGCAGGCGGCGCGTCTCCTCCTCGAGCGTCGAGACACGGTCGAGCAGCGCGCCCACCAGCTCGCCCTGCGGCCCGGCGGGCGCCGCGCCGCGCGGGGGCGCGACCGGCGCCGGCGCCGCCATGCCGCCGCCGCCGCGGCGGAGTTGATCCAGCTCCTGCCGCAGCTGGAGGATCTGGTTCTGCAGATAGATGCCTTCGCGGCTCTCGGCCTGGGCGCGGGCGGGCCCGGCCTCGGCAAGGGCGAGCGGCGTGGCGAGGAGCAGGGCGGCGAGCACGCGTCGCATCACGGGCCTCCGATGGAGCAGGCGCCCGCGGGCGTGACTCTGCTCTGCCAAGACAGACATGGGTCGGGACGACGCGGTCCCGCAGCGTCCTCGCCGGGATCGTTCCGGCCGGGTCCGCCGGGGGCCACAGGGTCCGCGGCCTTGTAGCGACCGGGCGCGGCAGGCCGAAGCCCGCCGCGCAACACATCGGATTTAGCGCAGGCCGCGGAAGGCCGCGGACCACCGGATGCCTGCTCCCCTGCGCAGGACGAGGAGCGGCACCGGATCGCCACGGGGCGGCAAGGCCCGGAGGCGCGCGTCTGCCCCGCAGGCACAGGCCAGGGCGTTCTCACGCCGCCTGGCCGGCGCCAGGACGGATTAGCGGACCACCGTCACCGCGCGGCGGTTCTGGGCCCAGGCCTCCTCGGTGGAGCCGAGCGCCGCCGGGCGGTCCTTGCCGTAGGAGATGGTGGTGATCCGCCCGCCGGCGACGCCGCCCGCCACCAGCGCGTCGCGCGCCGCATTGGCGCGGCGCTGGCCGAGCGCCAGGTTGTATTCGCGCGTGCCGCGCTCATCGGCATGGCCCTCGACCTGCACGGTCGCGGCGGCATGCTGCTGCATCCAGCCGGCCTGGCGCTGCAGGACCGGGCGCTGGTCGGCGCGGATGACGCTGCTGTCGGTGTCGAAGAAGACGCGGTCACCGATATTGGCGACCAGATCCTCCTGGGTGCCCGGGCGGATGGTGCTGCCCGTGGTCGCCGCGCCGGCGCCGGTCGCCGCCGTGTCGGTCGCGGACTCGCAGGCGGCGAGCAGGGCGAGCGCGGCAAATGCGCCGAGCGCCTTGGTGGTCTTCATTCCTCTGTCCCTTTCCCAGAAGCAGCTCGGTGCTGCGGAAAATTCATCGGCCGCGTTACAACCCACAGTCGAGAGGGTCAAGGATATCGAACACTCCTTTGGCAAAGTTACGGCAACGTCACGCAATGCTTGCCGGCCGGAAACAAGCGGCGCAACCGGGCCCGGTTATCTCCGGCGCGATGCATGCTACGGCGCCCTTCGGCGCCTGGAAGAGGCAGCGCGGGGGCAGGCCGGAGGCCGGCGCGGCGCGCCATGCGCGGATCGGACTGGCGCCTGGCCCGGATCCGGCGATGCCGCACTGCCTTCCCCCGCCTGAAGGTGGCGGAGAGGCAGGGCCGCGCGGCCCTGCCTCTCCGCCGCAAGGTCAGGACAGCAGCGGCGACCAGGCGGGGTCGGAGGCGTCGGTCGGCGTCACGATTTGCCGCTCGTTGAAGCCGGCGATGTCGATCGAGGCGAGGCGGGAGGAATAGCCGCCACCCCGCGCATCGCGCGCCGGCGTCTCGCGGAAGAACATCAGCACCCGGCCGTTGGGGGCGAAGGTCGGCCCCTCCATGCCCCAGCCCTCGGTCAGGATGCGCTCGCCCGAGCCGTCCGGGCGCATGACGCCGATGGCGAACTGCCCGCCCGAGATGCGGGTGAAGGCGATCAGGTCGCCTCTGGGCGACCAGACCGGCGTCGCATAGCGGCCGCGGCCGAAGGAGATGCGCCGGATGCCGCCGCCATCCGCGCCCATCACATAGAGCTGCTGGTCGCCGCCGCGATCGGAGTTGAAAACGATCTGCGTGCCGTCCGGGGAGAAGCAGGGCGAGACATCGAGCCCGCCGCCCGAGGTCAGCTGCCGCTCCCGCCGCGAGCCGAGATCGACCACATAGATATTGGCGTCGTTGCCCCGCGTCGCGGACATCACCACGCTCCGCCCGTCCGGGCTGAAGCGGGGCGAGAGGGTCATGCCGGCGAAATTGCCCAGGGGCTCCGGACGCCCGCCATCGAGGCTGAAGAGGAAGACCCGCGGCTCCCCGCGCGCATAGGACATGAAGGCGATCTGCCGCGCATTGGGGTGGAAGCGCGGCGTCAGCGCGGCGGAGGAGCCATCGGTCAGGAAGCGGTGGTTCTCGCCATCCTGGTCCATGATGGCCAGGCGCCGGGTGCGCCGGTCGCGCGGCCCGGTCTCGGCCACATAGACCACCTGGGTGTCGAAATACCCCTTCTCGCCCAGCAGCCGCTCATAGATCACGTCCGAGATGAGATGCGCGATCTTGCGCCAGTTGGCGGCATTGGCGGTGAAGGCGGTGCCCTGGATCTGCTGCTCCGGCAGCACGTCCCACAGCCGGAACTCGACGCGCGCGCGGTCCCCGCCGGCATCCACCCGGCCGGTCACCAGCGCCTGGGCGCCGATGACGCGCCAGTCCTGGAAGCGCGGGACCGCCGCTGCCGCCTCCGGCGTCTGGATGAAGGCGGCGCGCTCCACCGGGCGGAACAGGCCCGAATTCTTCAGGTTGTTCGCTATCACACGGGCGATGTCCCGGCCGACGCGCTGGCCCTCGCCCTGGCCGGCGAAATCCGGGATGGCGATCGGGATCGGGTCGGTGCGGGCGCGGGTGATGTCTACCACCGAGCTCTGGGCGAGCGCCGAGGCGGGCAGCCCGGCGATCGCCGGCAGGCCGAGGGCCATCCCGCCGAACAGCGCGGCACGGCGCGAGACGAAGCCTGCCATCGCCTTGTCGATCGGGGTCATGCGGCATCTCCTGCAGATGTCGGTGCGCACCATGGCGGCGCACCGCGGCGGGTCAAGCCCGCTGCGGCGGCGTCAGCGCAGGCCAAGGTCGCGCGGGTTGAAGCGGAAGACGGTGTCGCGCAGCGCCGCCAGCCGCTCCCGCGGCAGGGGCAGCGGGTTGCATTTCGGATCCAGCAGCGCGCGCCGCGCGGCCTCATAGACCGAGCGCGCACGCGGGTCGCTGGGCGGCGGGCCGTCGGAACGGACATTCCGCACCACGCCGCCGGCATCCACCTCGACGCGCAGCGAGACCACCACATCCCGCACGCCGAGGCCGCCGCCATCGACCGACCAGCATTCGCTGATCTTGTCGGCGAGGCCGGCCTTCTCGCCGGCCGAGAGCGCGGCGGTGCCGGTCGGCGTGCCGCCGCCCTGCTGCGGGCTGCCGGCCTGCGGGCTCGGCCGGCCGGTCGGGGGCCGGTTCTGCTGTGCGCCCTGGATCAGCTTGTCGATGTTGTTCAGCACGCTGCGGCTGTCCGCCTGTGGGCGCTGCACCGGCGGCGTCTGGCCGGTCCCGGCCTCGCGCACCGGCTCGCGCGCCGGCGGGGTGGGCGGGCGCGGCGGCGTCGGCTCGGGCCGGGGCGGCGCAGCGGTCGGCACCGGCGGCTCCGGCTTCGCCTGGGCCTGCTGCTGCGGCTGGGGCGGGCGCGGCGCCGGCGGGGCCGGCGGCGGGGGTGGCGGCGGCAGGGGCAGCGGGGTCGGCGCCGCCTCGGGCGGCGGCGGCTCGGGCCGCGGCTTCGCCTCTGCCACCTGCTG
>JAESGY010000293.1_pt1 | contig 30260 bp, 35 predicted proteins | sample 9269841 | NCBI WGS metagenome assembly JAESGY01 (sample SAMN17022865, study PRJNA683097) | algae metagenome | isolation source: Spirirestis rafaelensis WJT71-NPBG6 and co-occurring heterotrophs from... | place: USA: Pinto Wells, Joshua Tree National Park, Colorado Desert, CA | collected 2006-08-15
TGAAAATCCGCATCCTTGATTTTATCGATTACTTTAATCGAACTATGGCGAAACCATTTAAGTGGACTTATAAGGGCAAAGTATTGGCACTTTAATGGTAACTCTATTTCCGCCGTACTGTACTAGCATTTATACCACCTTTTCTATTTCTACCTTCTATCCATACTGTTTTAACTAATAAACAATCCAATGCAAACGCTGTTTTTGCTATTTCTAGAAGTTTTTGATATTTGGGTAAATCAGTTCGCTTATCCCAGCCAATTTTTTCTATTAAATCACTGCCTTTTATGGTAAATAAGCTCTCCCAAGGTTTGGACTGCTCTATTGTATAGGCAGCAAATATTAAGTGTAATTTGGCACTATTAAAGCCAAATTTATCGATAATCTGTTGAGCTTCATTCCAAGGAAGTAATGTTATATCGCCAGGGGTACTAATATAATGCTCAATATAATTTTGGGAATTACCTTTAGCTCTGTGTTGTGCAACTGCTATCCCGTCTTCATTTTTTTGCCACGACTCTTGTTTTTTAATTTGAGAGTTAATGCTTGAAAGCATAAGTGCTGCTGTAGGAATAGCCTCAAATGGGTGTGATTTAAATAATGACCTTTTTTGGCTGTCTCTATAGCCTTCAAGATTGCTATTTATTATATGAAAATAATTTTGCAGGTTATTTCCATCAATTTTATATTTTGCGGAAAATATTGAAGAGATTGTACTATATAATACTTCATTAAAGATCCCTTCAAACAAGTCTGAATTATCTAATACAGATAATGCATTGTCAGATGGAAAATATTGGCTTAATTTATCGCGTATAACTTGTTTAACATTATCTTGAATTTCCCGTAAAATAGAGGGACTAAGTTCCTTTATATTATTATAATTAGTAAGTTTCGAGTTATCTTGACTCATAATATTAGATGTGGAGGCAACCGTTATGAAATATTCTTGGGGGTTCTGCAAAAATAAATTGGTCAGCCGTGTGTTGAAATAACTCATTAGTATCGCGGATCTAGGTGAGACGGCTGACCAATTTATTCAATTCCCGAGTGCTTGGGAGAAAAGCCCCATTAGACATCCATTAACTTCAAAGCACTACTATTATTTGGTCTAGCCTTAAGATACCTGTCAGTGATAGCTAGATTGCTATGACCCAAAGTATCCCTAATCAGCACTGGATTAACCCCCCGCTCCGCCGCGTGTGACCCGTGGGCATGGCGCAACCAGTGACAACTGACTTTATCACTCAAGCCAGCTGCGGCTGCCACCACCTTGATAATCGGATGCAGATTCTGCCGTTCTAGATGTCCCCCCTTCTGACTAGAAAAAACAGCATCTGTAGCGCTGGCATCCCCTTTAAATTCCATCAGTTCTGTCCACAGCTTTGATTTCAGCAAAATAGTGCGCGACTTGTTACCTTTACCCTCCCGCACATACACTTGCCCACTATCACCTCTAGCTGATAAATCGCCCCAAGTTAACTGGCAAAGCTCATGCGCTCGCAAGCCTGCCTGATACAATAATTTCACAATTAACACATTGCGTCGAGCGATCGCCTGCCGTTTACCAGTTTTAGCATTACCTACCATAGCTTCTGCCGCCCGTACCATCAGCTTAATATCTGCTTCATCCAAATAGCGTTCGTTGATTGCATCGGGTATTTCTCCCAACTTCAGCGCCATTCCGACATTGAAGGGCAAATAACCAATTTTGTGAGCAAAACTAATCAAACTTTTTGCCGCCGCCAGATAAATGCGCCTGGTGCTAACAGATTGTGTCGAAAATTGGGTGCTGTACTCCACCAAATCCTCATAGGTAATTTGGCGCAGAGGTTTTCTCAAAAACCGCAAGAAATGCTTAACGTAGCGCTGATAGGCACGCACCGATGACTCCGCCTTTCCATCCAACCACAGGGTAATCAACTTCGCCTCCGCCCGCGTTGCTGGTAGTTCCGAGATTGCCTGGCGATCGCTTCTGGAATCCAGTGCTGTTGACCTTCGTAGATAACAAGTAATTTGTTGGTATTTGTAGTAGTCATGGCATTTAAAACAATGATATCTGCGTAGTATTACTGGCTGGTTTAGTAGTATCTGAGCTAGCATTTTCAGTGCGAACTGGAGTCTGGGTAGTAGGTTTATTGGTTTTGACAGCTTTAGTCTGGGCTATATTCCGGCGAATTTGGCGATTAGGAAAATCGGCTTTCAGTTCGTCCAGTAGTTGAACAATTGCAGGTGGTAAATCACCGAGTTCTTCTTGATTGAGCATAGTAACTACAGGGAAATCACCGTGACTGCTGGCAGCAATCATTACAGGTCTATCTCCTGTTTGTTGTGTAGGTAGTAGGGTGATAACGATTTGAACTTTGCATTGCTCGAAAATAAATGGTTCTAGTTGATTTACCTTGTTGGTAGCAGATGTTTCTATGTCATCGTCATCTAACTGATGAGAGTCGATTTCATCTTCGGCGTAGCTATTCTCATCACTTACTGGTTCTAAAAGTTGTAAAAAGTTAGCTTTACCTGCACGCAAACGTTCCCTGTCAAATAGCAATCCTAAAGCTTGGAATTGTTCTTCAGCAGTGGTTTTTCCCTGTTGTTCCCAAATGTAAGATTTTAAGATTTCAGATGTAACAGTGAGGTTGGCTTTGACAATGGCCTGTTCTGGTGTTAGCCATTTTGTAGTCATAGCTTTTTTGGCCTTGTTAACTGGTGTGCAAGCAGTTGTGGCGGTAGCCAGAAGTAGAAACTGTTTTTGAGAGTAGGTACTGCTAGACTAAAACATATCCCCTTTGCTTTTCTCGACTGAGCCATGTCTACGGTAATTACCCAATCCCTGACTCTGGAGGAGTTTCTCAAGCTACCAGAAACAAAGCCTGCAAGCGTTTACATTAATGGTGAGATTATTCAGAAGCCAATGCCAAAAGGGAAGCATAGCCGATTACAGTTAAGGCTATGCAACAGTATCAACGATGTTGCCGAAAGCCTTCATGTTGCTTATGCCTTTCCAGAACTGCGGTGTAGTTTTGGTATCCGCTCAGTAGTACCTGATGTAGCGGTTTTCAACTGGTCGCGTATTCCCTTTGCTGCTGATGGGGAGGCACCCAACGATTTTCTGCTTCCTCCAGACTGGACAATTGAAATTCTTTCTCCCGAACAAAGTTCAAATCGAGTCACAGGCAATATTCTCTATTGCTTAGATCATGGTTGCCAATTAGGTTGGTTAATAGACCCAGAAGATCGTTCCATTTTGGTTTTCCGTCCAAATCAACAACCAGAACTTTTGCAGGGTGATGAGCGTTTGCCAGTGTTAGCCGGGATAGACTTGGAGTTAACTGTTACGACTGTGTTTGGTTGGCTAAAAATGAGCAGTTAGAGAAACAGATGAAACAGTATTTCTTTGAGAAACTAAGCTTAATTCAGTTAATTGTGAATATATTTGACTTTCATAGTCCCAACCTAGTTAAGTCTTAAAAAAGAGTTATAATTAGCAGCCAACTAAACAGTAAAATTCCTGCTGTTGGCTGATAAATTAGTTAAAGCTATTGCTAAGTTAAAAGCGAGTCTTTGAAGTCATGAATTGCTGTTGCTGTCAAAGCATAGATAACTCGGCGCTTACGTATGATGTGAGTGCCATCTACAGGAATACCTTTCTTCCAAGCAGCAATAATAGCTTTCTTGTCTGCTGAGTAAACAGTCTTTTCTCTGCGGTATTTTGGAGACAATTGTTCTGCATCTATCAGCACCTCACAACTTGGCGGATTTTCTTGAATTGTGATGCGAAGTGAATTACCAATCATTTGCTCAGGTAGAATTCCTGCGGCGGTTTGTTCTAAAATAGTTTCATCTAATTTTTGTCGCCAGCGTTCTAGTCTTAATAGTGCTGATTGATGTACAGCTTTTAGATGTTCTAGTCGTTGCTTAATAGCCGTTATTTCAGCATCCAGTTGCAATGCTAATTCTGCTTGGATATCAACAACTTCTTCCTGAACTTCCTGAGTTTCCCAAATAGCGGTGATGATCTCAGCTTCTTCTTCAGGAGTCTGGCAATTAGTTAGCTGTTCCCAGAGATGAGCAGCAGTTTGGGAAAGTCCTGCTAAGGATTGTTGAGCAAGTGCTAAATTCATGACTACCACTCCTCACAAGCTTGGTAGTATTCATATTCAGCTTCAATCTGTTCTAAGATAGCTATAGTGCCTGAATCTAAATTAGTATTGAAAGATAAATTGGAAGTGACCTTTTGTGTAGGGTGAAGATTTGAAATGGGAGGAGTAACCAATTGCGCTTTAACTTTCGTGAAAATTGCTGTTAATTGTTGCATTGCTTTGGTTGTTTAACACCATCAATGTTGGCGCGATAGCGCACCTATCTGTGTTGGTATTCTCCCAAATTTTTAGGAATTAACTTAATTTCAGATTATTGTTATTTTGTCAATGTCAAGCGTTAAAACTACAAATAGATATGAAGCTCATCAAAAAATCGGAAAAGCTACTCCAAGAAACAAAAATCATCGAGGAAACACAAGAACAGAATTTTCAAATTGACATTATTAATATGCAAGAACCAATGCTTGAAGAACAGCCACAAATAGGTGGAAGTAATAAGGAAGCTAACTATATTCCAGCGCATGATAATCCTATAGTCCTTTCTGTTGGTAAGACGGGATGGCAAGTTTCTGATATTTGGAAGGATATTAGATTAGATAACTTCTAGTTATTGTCTTGATGTTGTTCTTCTTGATTGCTAAAGTTTTTAACAAACGTGTGGTTATGTTTACTGGGTACTATCCAATTATTCTTTATCCACCACTAGTGAGACGTTTATACACTAAAGATTCTACAAGTCAGGAGCATTTGAAAGCTTCGTTTAAAGGATGCGTTCAATTACCAAATGGAAATGGTACGGCCAAGCAAGGTGTCAGTGAAAAGCAATTTTTTCGCCATTTACTGTGTGCTTTTCTAGAGAATCTTATCTGTCAAGCGGTGGAATTTGAAATTCCTGGTTCGTCTCGACGTTACTCGGCTGATTTTATCCTTTACCATCGGTTTTCTGGGTTGGCTCTCGATATTGAGATTGATGAACCTTATGCTGGAGATACAGGTAAACCTCACCACTGCATTGATGTTGATGACGATAAAATCCGTAACCGTTTTTTCTTGGAGCGCAATTGGGGTGTAGTGAGATTTGCAGAAGTTCAGGTAGTGCGTCATCCTTGGAGTTGTTGTAAGGCAATCGCTCAAATCATCGCTCGGTTGACTGGAGATGATAGTGTATTCATATTATTGCAAAGATTAGCTGATGTTCCTTTACAAAAACAGTGGACAAAGCGTGAGGCTAGGCTGATGGCTAAGAACAATTATCGTCAGTCTTATTTGCCAACTATATACAACTCAAGCCAGAGACAACAAAAATAAGCGGCTATATGTATCCGTTAAAAAAGCCGCTGTCAAGGTTATGTGAATTGTGAATTTCGGGCTTTTCAACTTTATCAAGTTAGAATATACAGCAGTTTACATAGAAACTAGGCTATATGAGAATTTCTACACTTGAGATCAAAAACTATCGAAACTTAGATGGTGTGAAAATAAATTTTCATCCTACAACAAACTTCATTATTGGAGAAAATAATCTAGGCAAATCCAATTTACTTTATTTATTAAATATCCTATTCACCAGAAATAGTTTTAGCGAATCAGACTTTCTAAATCTAGATGATCCAATTCATATCTCTTTTTCATTGAGATTATCAGATATTGAGCAAGGTTTCTTTGATGACCTATTTGATCCTAGCGATAGAGAAAAAATTAATATAGTCGCTATCCAAGAATCTCCTGACGAAGGAATTAAATTTCAACATAAAGAGTCAGGAACAACTATCTTAAGCAGCATAGTTAGATGTGTTAATTACATAAACTATGACTCACTTAGAAATCCATCATCAGAACTAAATTTTTCTAATAATCGAGGTGTTGGGAAGTTTCTGAATCACATCATAATAAAATATCTACAAGATGGGAGCTTACAAGACTCTGATTTTGTAATTACAGAAAAGATTGATGAATTTCTAACCGAAGTTAATCAAACCTTGCAAAAACTAAAGTCTTTTAAAGACTTCTCTATACAGGCTATCAGAGAAGAGAATAAAGAGGATTTGTTGGCAAAACTCATACTATTGACTGATGATAACAACCGAACTTTAGAAAACGTAGGTTACGGCGTACAATTCTCAATAATTATCACTTTGTCAATTCTTGAGAGGCTGTTAAGTCTAAACAAGCAGCGGTTAGATAGATGTATTGTTGAAGATAGCTCAAGCTCAAAAAAATGTATTCCAATTCTAATAGGTTTGGATGAGCCTGAGATTCATTTGCATCCTTATGCACAGAGAACTTTAATCAAATACCTTGTACGAGTAGTAAACAATGATGATCCGGATTTTAGTTCCTTGCTTTCGGATATATTTCAAATAGATAGGCTACTTGGACAAATTTTAGTTGTTTCACATTCGCCTAATATTTTACTTAATGACTACAGGAAGTTTTTGAGATTTTGTAAAGATGAAAATGGTCATCTGATTGTTAAAAGTGGGTTTGATATAAAACTTGATGAAGCTACAGAAAAGCAATTACTTAAAAATTTACCTTATATTAAAGAAGCGTTCTTTTCAAAAGTGGTGATTTTAGTAGAGGGTGACACAGAACTTGGCGCTCTCCCCATTTTTAGTGAGAGGATGAATATTGACCTGGATGAATTTGGAATTAGTATTATTCAAGCGGGAGGTGCAAAGTCAATTCCATCTTTAATGAAATTATTAGATGAGTTCGGCATCAAAAATATCGGATTAATGGATCGTGATCAAGAATCAAGATACAGCGATCTTATAGGTTTGTCTTTTACTCAAGGACAAGACTTTGAAGAGGATATATATGAAAGCTTCAGCTTAATAGGCTATGTAAAATACTTAGAACAAGAATTTCCTAATGAAAGAAAGACTAACTTTTTCATTGGCAAAGCTAAAAGTATAGGTGTTCCTCTCGATCCTCAGAATCTTATTTATCCACAGTTAGAGTTGTTATCGCCAGATAAAATTCAAGAGCTTAAGGATTTATCAAAGGAAGATATTCTTAAGAGCATGAGAAATAGTAAGAGTATTTTGGATGGAGGAGACTTGGGTAATTATGTTACTAGTATTCCTCAAGTTTATAAAGATTTAATTCAAAACGCAGTTAATTTATCAAAAAATGCTGGATCAATCGGAACAAAACCAACTATTCCAGAAGCTTAGAACCTTGCATTCTGGTGATGAGAAGCAGCTTGAGGTTATTTTCTCGGAATCTAAGAGACTTATTATTGAGGCTCCTGCTGGTTATGGGAAGACAAAAACCATGATCAGCAAAGTAGCTTATCTACTGGCTACTGGGCGAATTTTTAATCCTAAGAAAATTCTTGCATTAACATATAGCGTTAATGCAGCATATAAGATTAAAAAAGAGCTTTCTGAACAATTGCCTCATCTGATTCAGGTCAACAATTCAAATAAACTCAGAATTAGCGAAAAATTATTTGTCTCAAATTATCATGGATTTTGTAGACATATCCTAAAAAGGTATGGGTATCTACTACATCCCAATCTTGCCAATTTAGATTTACTGAAATCTGTAGACGACTCCAAGACTGAACAAATCACTGAGCTTCTAGGAATATCCTCTGAAAAAGCTTTATTTTTTGCTAAATATAGCGATGCTGTTAAGTCTGTAGACAAGCAACATCTATCAAAATTCTTCAATTCATACACGGATGGAATTATAAAAAGCTTTCTCGAAAAGGATTGTATAAGTTTTAATGGAATCCTTGCGCTCACGCTAAGGTTATTTGTCAATTACACTGAGTTACTTAAATTTTATCAAGGCTACTTTCCTGTGATTATTGTAGATGAATTTCAGGATACTAATATTCTCAGTTGGACTTTGTTGAAAAAATTAGTTTCTGAAGAATCACAATTAGTTTTTATGGGAGATTCTTTACAAAGAATATATGGCTTTATAGGCGCTATACCCAATTTAATAGTTGAAGCAGAGCAATTGTTATCTATGGATAGGATAGTCCTAGAAAAAAACTATAGATTTATGTCTAATCCACAGATGCTTCAACTGGATAAAAACATCAGATTAAATGGAGAACATCCTGCTAATCCAACTATTAAAATAAACGCAGAAGTTTCACTTATATACGTTAACAATCAATTAGAGGAGGCAGAAAAGATTGTGCAAAAAATAAATTACTTATTAGCTTTTGAGCCAGAAAAACCGAGCAAAATTGCAATTCTAGTTAGAGGAGGAGGAACAAATATTAATATGATTATTGATTTGATGCTAAGAAAAAATATTTCTTATTTTTATGGTATTTTTAATGAAGATTCACCGGAATATTTGAGATTTCATCGAGAGTGTACTTCTCAATTTACAGAACATATACGAAGTGATATGAGAATTTCAAAAGGGACGCTGAATAAGTTCTATTCTAAGGTGGAAAAATTATTTCAAGACAAAACAACGCCAGTAGTAACATCTCTGCTGAATTTATTAGAGGTATTTTTGTATAGAATTTTAGGCGATTATTCGTTTCTAAGTGTTGAAGATAAATTGGTTTTGATAAGAGACACTTTTGAGAATAGAAATTTGAAGCAAAATATGGAATACGTTAGTGAAAATATCATTATTTCAACTATTCATGGGGCTAAAGGGTTGGAATGGGATTATGTCTTAATGCCAGACATGGAGCAATATTCTATGCCCAATTGGTATGGACTATGTGGATCTTGCAACCACAAAAGCAACTGCAATTTAAAGGTAAATAGTATAAATGAAAAAAAAATTCTTAGAAGAATTAAGCGTGTTTTATGTAGGAGTAACTAGGGCAAGAAAACAGATTTTCTTCTCGGCTAGCAAGACTCGTTTAAAAGCAAATGGAACTACGCAACAGGCAAATTTGACTTGTATGCTAAAACTTCCTGGTATAACTCTTGTAGAGGAGTAAATTGTGTAGGTATAGGGTTCCTTTAAATTCAGAGCAGCCTAACAAACGTGTTGCATCGGACGGTATATAAATTATTTTTATCTGTTGTATTTGAAAATTTTTTAGCCCAATTCAAGCAATGCTATTTAATTTAAGTTGTCGCATCTTTAATTTTCCAGAATATTCTCGTTGCAATCAGGGTTCTAGACCATAGAAAGTGCAAGTTATAAGCACGATAGCTTATAACAGCTGGCGTAGGCTTTTCAAACATTTCCCCACAACGGGGAGATGTTTGAAAATAGGTTACATCGATTTTGTCGACCTCGCGTTAACTAATTTTCTTGGTTTTCTGACGCACTGTTTTTTTGATTTGCGGTGTGACTTCCACTCACGAATGCTCATGACAATTGAGCCAAAGTCCCTACTGGCAAAGGCTGTTGTTTTATTTGCACTGTGCCAAATTGTATCTGCCTCAGTTAGTTCAAGTGGAGGTGTACAGCGATCGCAATATCGGTCAAATAGTTGGCGTGGTTGGGGATAATAAGCGATTCCGTGTCTAGTGAGTAAATTAGATGTACCCAGTAGGTTACGAGCTAATTTGTAGCCAGAATTGTTTCTGTTTCCCTCAGATTCGCCATAAGTCAGTAAAGTGCGATCGCTCAAAGTTAAACAGATAGACAAAGGAACAGACACTCCGCTAGCGCGTAGCTGTTTAAGAGATGAGCGATTATCTCTGGTTGTAGCCTGTGTTACTGTCCCTCGTCGGCAATGTAAGGTTGAACGAGGTGCAGTCACAGAAGGTTGCAGTAGCGCTGCTTGTGGGTCGATAACTTCTCCATTTTTCGCTCTTGTGAGAAGTTGCACCCACTTGCGCCAACGTTGCTCAGAAAGTTCGTAGGGAAATAAGGCTGTAGAATCAAATGCGGTTTCTAGTTCTTCCACATTGTACTGACAGTTTGACCAATGCTCTAGGGTAATGGGGATGGTTGCACTCAATATTCCATCCGCCACCCGTCTGCGAAGCATACCTGGCAGTCTCATGGAACGAGCTAAGTTGCAAATGGCTGGATCTGCGTTTTGGATAATCGTCAGTTGGCGATTGAGATACAGCCATTCAGCAGGATTTAAGGAATGGCTGCATTTAAAGTAAACGTGCAGGGATTTTCCACCTGTATAAACTACGGCGGCGGGTTCCAAGTTGATTTCATCCTTTAACCAAGCTACAGCTTGTCGCTGCTCACTCAATGCCAAATCATCAATTTCGTAGAATAAACATTGGCATTGACTAACGTGGTGATTGCTGATTCCCTTGTCTGGTTGGTTGGGGTAAAAGCTGACTGTAGCACCAAGATATGACATTTTAAATGCCAATGCCCAACCATCAGCATATCGTTTAGGTGTCAGCCGCCAGCAGGTGTTGCCCTTTTTGTCTCGACCTCCTTTCGTGCAGCAGTAGAGTTGAAATCCTTGCTGGGTGATTTTACCGCAGAGAATGTAGTGGGAGTAGACAAATTGATCATTGCGGCAGTAGTGATTCCAGTTTTTAGGTATCATTTCTGTGGGCAAGTCCCAAGAAATCCTGAGCCAAATTTTGGTTCCGGTGGTAAAGCCTATTTGTCTAAGAAATTTAATGGTTGTTTGTCTGGGATTGAAAGTCATTGCAGTTACGCCTAAAGGTTCATTTCCCAGTGGCGCAATCGCGCTATTATTTACAACATTAATGATTTTTGGCTATGTTGAAGTTTGCTATAAGTAGGGATTTTCTAGAAATACCCTAACCTACTGCATATTCTGTAAACTTCCTCATAAAAGGAGATTGAAATCCTAACACAATATCTTCCTTAGGAACTCCCGCAGTAACCAAATTTGCGGCAATATCATCTTCTGTACCATTCCATTGAAGCCAAATTTTTGCACTTTTAATGTCAATATGAATGATACAACTATGTACCCAATCTTGACCCTCCCAGCCTACATGGACTATTTGGTAATGGTCACGCTCTGTATCAAAAATCTTCTCAACCTCTATATTCCCGTAAGCGGGTTTTTGCTCACTGTACTCCTGTAATATCTGCTGCACAATCTGGCGATACTGGGCTAGTTTCTCCATTGGAAAATTACCTCTCCCTCTACATCATAAATAATCATTTTGACTTGATTCTCTTCAATCATGGCTTGAGGAAAATCAAGTTGAAAAAATGTTTTGTAAGTTGTTAAAGGCACTGCTAAATACAAAACACGCTCTGGTTGTCGCCGTTTTAATGCGCCTCTATAGTTGATAAACTGTCCCAATGCTGTATGAAACTCTGAGATTGCAGACGACCTTTCTAAAAAACTTTTAACTTCAACAGCAATTTTTTCTCCTTGCCGTTCTGCTGCAATCAGCTTTTCTGCCGCCAAATCAATAGAGACGTTCACACCACCCACGCTAATTGAGAGCGGGTCATGAGTAATCTGCCAACCATCCTTCTGTAAAGCTTTCTTCACAACTTCATGAAAGACATCTTTAGCAGACATAAATATCTACAATTATATTTCTTATTTTTATATTACCTCTTTGTCTTTGCCAAAAGCATTATGAATATAGAAAAAATTTCATGCTACTAAGGGGGATAAGTTGGGGTAGGCAAAGCACAATCCAACAGCTTCCTAACTTAATCATTATCGAAAACCTCCATAAAACCCTATCTTTGGTGGCTAATATCAGAGTTCCCAACCTTGAGACTGTGGCAATTGACTCTTGCTGATCTGCGGTTTGCTGTTAGTTAGCATCCCATTCCAACCAGCTTGACCGGGAGAAACTTGTTTGGCTTGAGGTAGTTCAGCCAGTATCTCAGATATCAAGTCCTCAACTTTCTCATTATCTTTAAAAGCGATGACTATTGTATCGAGCGATCGCAAAAGTTCTAGAGGTATTTGCTCACTATCGCCTACACTCCAATACAATGTAGGTTTGCGCTTTTCTTTGTCAACAGTTGATTCTAAGGCAATGACAGAGAGAACTTCAATTGGGTCACTTAGTAGCACTGCTCTTTCTACTGTGGCATCTGTAGCAATCCAAAAACTACCATTTTTCGGCGCTTCAGAGTTAAGGGGAATAGCGGTGAAGTCACCTGTTGGTTCTAGCTGCTTGGCAAGAGTTGGAAGATCATCGAGTGTGCGTTCCACAAATATTGCTTGACCAGCTTGACTTGCATAGAGCCAACCCTTTTCATACAGTTCTGTGAGCAGAGAATTGGGTAAATTGTACTGCTGGCTTAAGTTTAGGCGTATTTGCTCCCAGTTTGTTGGTTCTGGTATAGGCAAGGAGTTTGTTTGAGTAACTGCTGGCGTAGGATTTTCAACAGCTTGTTCCATAAGTTTCTGGATACGTTTGTCATCCTGTTTTGAAGGCACTGCTGGTGTGGGATTTTCGACAGTTTGCTCCATCAGTTTTTGGATGCGTTTGTCATCCCGCTTGGGACTGTAGTTTACACCTCGATGCTTTTGTAAACCCGGAAAGGTATATGCTTTACCGAGATGCGTACCACTAAAAGCTACACCATCCAGTTGGTAACTAATGCCTTTGACAATGCCTGTACGAGTATAACCAACGCGGATATTAACACCTTTTTGTTGCATTCGCTCTATTAACTCTGGCATAGTGGGATGGTCGTGGGTTGCTTGGTTGAGCGATCGCTGAAGTTTGACCCTAACGCTTTCCTCTCCAGTTCTGGCAAGTTGCCTGCGTTCGCCAGTAGTTGGACTGCGACTGTCCTTTTCCCAGCTTGGTTGCACCGATTGCAAATTGTATTCCTGCTCCAACTTGCGAATTACCGCTTCACTTCTGCGATAGTCCCAACTATCAGAAACCCTAGTGCCATCTAAGCGAATGCGGCTGGCAACAATGTGGGCATGGTCATGTTCTCGATCTACATGACGCACTACCATATATTGATTCATGTCAAAACCCATTGCTTGCAAATATTTTTGGGTAATTTCATGCCATGTCTCATCATCCAAACTTTCTTTGTGAGGCAAGCTGAGGGAAGCATGATAAACAGCCCTGCTAACTTTTGGGTTTAGTTGCCTAGAGAACCGGAACTCAGCCGCCAGTTCTCGTGGGTTGTTTCCTTCCATGTTCCCACCAATTTGTTTAGCTCCTTCTTTGCCAAAGAGGTAGTTTAGTAGTCCCCGAAAACTTTTGCCTTTGATCTGCTTGCCAATCACGCTTCATCTTGTAAATCGCTGATTAAATCGATTTCGGTAATCTCTCGTCGCACTTGCTTCACCATATCCCTAAGTTGTTCTAACAATGTTCTATTTACAACAACTGGTTCTCCCATTAGTACTGAAGTATTGATTGCTTTAGTTATTTGATTGAGATTGTTGCCAATTTTACCTAGCTCCCAGTAAGTTTGACCAGCCACTTTAGTTACACGCCGGGGCAATTGGTTTTTCAGAGTCTTGCTACGAAACAATTCACTGATTGTGAGATTGTTTTCAGATGCCATCTGCTGTGCTTTTTCATATTCTTTTGGAGTCAGTCTAATATCTATCCTTAATGAGCCCTTTTGCATTACCAGTGCATTAGTCATTAGTTTTTCCAGTTTGACAGTAGCGCTACGAGTAGTCATTGACCAACTGTCTATTTTTGAATTTGTAATGCAAAAGCAACTAGAACAAATTTAGTACGATGGCTACGCGCTTCCGTTACTGCGCGAGAGTGCGATCGCCAACCGCACTCTCGCGGCATCACTTCTAGTAAGGAATTGTTTTCGTATAATCTTCCCCTCTGTCACGGTGGTTGACCTACTGAGGTAGGGGAACCGTGAAAGGAGGGCAAGTTTGTTGCCGCACCTGGGGGTGCGTTTTTTCTCCCCAGAAAAAATGTCCGGACAGCAACATGGCTTGCTACTCACCAAAGGTTTTTTTGGGCTACTCGAATCAACTGTTAGATGAATATGTAATGGATCTTTGATGGATTTGTATTGGATCTCTCATGCCATAATTTTTGTCAATAGTTAATCATTGTTGCGAAAAAAATTATACATAGAATACGTATGTCAGACAAATGGATCTTTATTGGATCAACATTGTCACTGTAATGCATCTGCAATGGCTCGTTTGTGGATCTGGCATGGATATGTGATGGCACACTTTTCTGAATTGAATTTCCCAACAGAAAAGTAACGACTTAATTAATAGCAACGAAAAAAAATAACCAATTGGCTAAAATTTGGCTCCAACAAAATGGTCAGTAGAGTGATGTTCACAGCCAATATTTGCATTTAAGTTAAAAGCAGCTTTTATGGATAATCACAACCACAGTCAATGTCAAACCTGATAGTCAGTTTTGACCCTGGTGCTTCCTTGACCAAGATTGTTTACGAACTAGCAACTGAAGGCAAACCATGTTTGATGACAATGGAACCAGAAATGCTGAAGTTGCCTCAAAGTTCGATTGACGCTTATATGTCAAGTCGCAAGGGTCTGGAATCTCCTAAACCAGTAGATGAAGCCTGGGTGTCAAGTCCTGCGGATGGTGATACACAATGTACGGTAGTTGGATTCCTGGCACGGCAGTTTTCAGCATCTGCCAGACTCGATAAGCTCAAGTACGAAACCTCAATTCACAAAGCCCTGGCGGTTATTGGTGCGATCGCTCAACACAACAAATTGCCTAACAGGTTTTCACTATCACTGACCTCACTACTGCCTTATGGTGAATATCAAAATCGCCAAGCATTTGAGCAACAGTTGCAGTCTGCACTCAAGGATTTTAGGTTTCGAGGTCAAAGGTTGCGGGTGAAACTGGAGCGATTCGAGTGCTTGCCCGAAGGTGCGGGATTAGCAATGATTCGCCAACGCCAGAATGGTAAAGAATGGTTTAACGCCCAAACGATCGCAGTGCTAATGTTTGGGCATCGTAATACCAGCCTTCTATTATTTGAACGGGGCAAGATGACGGCGGGTTACACCAATGGACTGGGCTTTCACCAAATGGTAAAGCGAGTAATTGAGCGCACATCTGGACAGGATGCCACTGCTTTGACCTCTGCCATCTATGCAGCTGGTTCAGATATAACGACTGATAACCAAGCAATTCGCACTCTGGTCAAAAGCAGAGAACCTAAAAATCTTGATTATGAATTGCAGATGATTGTTAATGCCATTGCTACTGCTAAAGCTGAGTATTGGTCTAGGCTTTACGATTGGCTGGAATCAACTTTACCTGCGGTGAACGAGGTGATTTTGAGTGGTGGCGCAGCATTGTACTTAGAGCAAGAGTTACAAGACTGCTTTCAAGAAATTTCAACTTATTGGGGTGCTGACTTACAGCAACAGGTACAAGAAGTATTCAAGGATAAAAGTAATAATTATTACCGTACTTTCCGAGAGCAGGAAGCTTTGTCGTTTAGGTTGATTGATGCGTTTGGTTTGTTTATGCGGTTTAGAGCGCAAATCGAGAAGGTTGCATAACTATGACTAATAAGAAATTACGTAAAAATCATGAGACTAATAGACAGCGCAAAATTTTTAGATTTTCTTACCATCCTTACTCAAATACAGTAGACGGGCAGTTAATTGCATATTTGCAACAGGGAGATGAAGCGCGTTCTAGCAAAGACATGGTATTGCAGGCATTACGAATGTGCTGGTTGCCTTTAGCATACAAAACACAAGCAGATGCAGGTGTAGATATTAGCGATCAAGAGCTGCGTCGGGTAGGGTTGATTTGTTGTCATGCCCTGGAACAACATTTGGCTTATTTGCGGATGGAACTAGGATTACCACATAAATCAAGTGATGTTTTGCCTATGCCTATAAGCACTATGACAAATCCTCAAATGCTTGCTAGTATGTTCGGTCTAGATGCAGGTAATTCTAGTCACAGTAATCCTGATCATAGTAGTAGCGAAAACAAAGGTAGTAGTAATAGCAATAACAATGCTAGCAGCAAGCAAAAACGCAAAATGGATTCTGATTGCTTCATTCCTGGTGAGGGGTCTTTCTATGATGATACAGACAATATGTTTGAGAATATTTAAGTATTTATTAATGCACATTTAGTCAAATTACCAAGGAGATTTAAGATGGCAGCAATTCACTTCATTGATGGTGAAAAAGGTGGAGTTGGCAAGTCTTTGTTTGCACGGGTTATGGTGCAATACTGCATTGACAATAAACTCCTTTATGAGTTGGTAGAAGCAGACCAAAGTAATCCAGATGTGGGCGCATTTTACCCAGATAATCATAAAACAGCAGTTTTTAGCGAATCAGAGCGTAAAGCTTACGATGCTGATGAAATTTTTAATTTAGCGCTCACAACTTCTGTCATTGTCAACTTACCTGCTCAAGTATACCCAGCAGTAACTGATTGGATTGAGCGTAATCAAATCCTAGAAATTACCGGGAAAAATAAGGTCAAAATATATAAGTGGTTTGTTTGTAGTGGTGGATATGACAGTGTTCAATTATTTATTCAATCTCTCGAACACTTTGAAAACAAGATTAAGCATATCTTTGTACGCAATTGTGGTTTATGCGATGACTGGAAACACGTAGATGGACGTAAGGATTTACAGGAATTAATCAAAGCTTATAAAGTAGCTGTTATCAATTTTCCCAAGTTCAGCTATCGAGAGCGGGATATCCTTGATGCCAATCAAATAAATTTTTCTGCGGCTAGAGATTATGGAGAGTTAGGTGTATTGGGTAAGCAGCGATTACACAGCTTTCTCAAAAGAACTTCTGAGGAAATTGAGAAAGCTAAAATTTGGAACGTTCCGGCAGCTTCAATTACTTCCCCAACAGAAAAAGTTGATGATGCTAATGTCAACGGCAAGGTTGCTGCCAAGAAGTAATCTAATTCAGGAGTGCTGTACATGGATAGCGGGGCGTTTAGCCCGTGCAATTAATTTTACTTTTTTACTCAAAACTCGTTAGTCAGCAACGCCAGTTGCTTCAACGGAGGGAACCTCCGCAACGCACTGGCTCCTCAGAAATGTTTCGGTGACATCTCCCACCATCAAATCAAATTACCAAATTAGCGTAGGGTACGAGGGCGCTAATTAGCTAAAAGCAAATACAGATATGAGTAATTCTCACACTGAAGAACTCGATTTAGACGATGAGTTTTTGGATTCAGTAGCTGCTAGAGGCAAAGGACTGAGCCAAATTCCTTACCCAACTTTACTAGATTTAGCCATTCGAGGTAAAGACGATTCATTTAAAGCTAGGGTTTGGGAAATTGTAGTCCAAACCGGACTTGACCCTGATGACCCAGCATTTCTGATGATGATTGCTACTGGCAGGCTACAAGTGCTGTTGGAAGACAATCCCAAAGAAATGGAAGCAATGTTTGACCTGTGGCAAACGCAGCTTTCTGACCATCTCCAGACATATGAAAAGGCAGCAATCAAAGGTCAGCAAAAAGCGATCGCTCAGTCAGTGACGGCATTAATTAGGCGTACTGAAGTTGAGCGTGCTATTCATTCAGTTCCCTCTTTAATTGCTGCGGGAACACTGCTATTAATTGCAGCTGGAGTGGGTGGGCTAGTAAGTGTAGGTGGAATGTCTTGGTATCAATCTAGTCATCTAGATCCTGCTGGGCCACGCCAACTCACACAAGCCCAAGCCAATGCTTTGGAATGGGCAACCAGTAATGAAGGTAAGTTTGCTTACAACCTAATGCAATGGAATCAAGATTTGCTGAGTCGTAACCAAAACGGTCAACTTGCTTGTGCTAAGGATGTCAAGCGTTTGGGGGTAACACTGGAAATTGGAGCAAGTAGCAGAAAAGCCTCGTCCGGGTTCTGCACGTTATGGACATCACCTGCCAATCAGCGCAAGTTTGTATCTAAGTTAAAAAATTAGTTGTCAATTTCTCAATTGTAGAAGAGGATTCAGCAGATGTCTACCCCCAAAGTTAACTGGCTTTGGCTGCTGGTAATAGTAAATATAATTACAGCTTGTACCCCTACTACTATGAATGTTAGTGGCAAGGGTGAAAGGAATACGACTCAAGCTCAAGCTCAAACTGTGCCTGATTATCCGCCGATGTATGATGTGGATGTTAAAGTTTGTGGCAACATCATTGCCCCTCTTAAGGATGGAAAACGTTGTGTAAATCAACAATTACGTTTGTGGGGCCCAGTAGAAGAGGCAAAATTAGTTCGTGCTGGTATTTCTCTACCATCAGTTTATAGCGTAGAGCATAAATTAGCGATCGCCTCGAAAGGCTGTTATCCTGTTTATTCACAACCTTCCCAACAGCAGTTTTATTGGGCTGATTCCATTATTCAAGTCAACAGGGGAGGAACTGCACCTACAGTCGAAGTCAAGCCAACTCAACTTTCAAACCAGCAGATTTATGAGTTGATGACTAGTAAACTTTCCAGTCGGACAATTACAACATTTGGCGGGGTGGGGTGCGAAGCTGCATCTTCAGTAAATTGAAGCTTTTACGGTTGAGGGTGGGTGGGGAAAAAAGTTACCCCACTAAAATGTGGGGCTACTGTGAGAGCCAGCAGGTAATTATGAAGCTTCAGCCCATCTACCTGTACGTTGTTGTTTATGAGCTTTGCGCCGCTCCCGTACTGCATCCAAATCTTTCAGTCCATACAGACGTTTGGCGTATGCTATTAGTTCATTGATGGGAGTTTCGCTATAATCCTGGCGAAAGTGAATGTTATGTTCGTTCCAATCAAACTCTTGCTGATTAAAACGTGCTTGAGCAGCAAGTTCTTTGCCTGATTCCTCACGTAAAACTTCCAGCACCATTAATCGCACTTTATCCTGATAACCTATTACTTGATCCAACGCTTTTGTTTGTTGCTGATTACGAGTCATTTGAGTCATTTGATTATCCTTTGATTAACGAATTGCTACATCTCACCTAGGGGTTGTGCAAAAATAAATTGATCAGCCGTGTATTGGAATAACTCGTTGGTGTCGCGGATCTGGGTTTTACGGCTGACCAATTTATTCAAGCAAAGGTGCCTGGACAGCATCGACAGATGCCTTCTGAGTTAGAGTTCACTTTTAAATCCCTTGAATTCAGCAGCAATCGCTGCATTCAATTCTGTTTGTTGGATGCGAGTGGGCGGGAAATATAATGCCCTGAATTATCTAATTCAGGGCATTATAATTAATCGTCAATTTCTATATCTTCGTCATATTCATCTTGTTCAAAATCGTCATTTATCAAGTCATCAGAGTTGCTACTTAAACCATTGAGTCCGTCCATACGTTTAGACCGAGCAGCTTTATGAGAAGCACGTCTATCTCGAATTTCATCAAGATTATTCAAGCCGTAAAGTTTGCGGGCATAATTCACCAGTTCTTTTAATGGTGTATTTACATAGTCCTTACGAAATTGGGAATTGTGTTTGTCCCAATCAAACTCTTGTCCATTAAATCTAGCTGCTGCTGCTAATTCTCTTCCTGATTCTTCCCGCAATACTTCAATTACCATCAGGTGTACTTTTTCCTGATAAGTCATTACTCGTTCTAAAGCAGGAATATGCCTTTCAATTTTACGTGATGCTTTAGCAGTTTTGCGAACGTTAGTGTTAACCATGAGAATTACTCCTTGATATTTAGTATTTTTCTCATAGAAACAGCATCGAAAGATGCAATTAGCTCCAATTTAAATTCTTTATTCAGCAAAAAATAACCTGTATTGTTTGAGGCAATACAGGTTGCTTTGGGTTATTATTCTGTCAATTACTGAGAATAAGTCAGAATTATTTACTCCTCTTCATCTTCTTCATCTAATTCGTCATCTTCATCTAAATCTTCGTCGAGTTCATCTTCGATATCCTCCTCATCTTCATCCAAGTCTTCGTCAAGTTCATCATCTAAATCGTCAAGTTCTTCCTCTTCTTGTTCTTGGAAAGAATTACGACGTTCCAGAGATGCACGGTTGAATTCAACTAAATCTGCTATTGCTTGCTCTGGGTCAGTGCTAATAGTGTCGTAGAGCATACTCATGAAAATTGCCACTACTTCTGGTGCATATTTGAGTGCATCTGGTTGTCCAAACAATTTAGTAAATAATTTGGTGTTCCATTTCTGCCAATCAAACTTTTTGTTACCACCTTTCTTTTTCACCTGAGCAGCAATGTCAAGTCCGAGTTTTTCACGCGCTGCATGACCGATTTTGGTTGAAACACGGGAATCGCGTAGTTGTAATTTAACGCCGTATTCTTTGAAGATTAGGTTCCGCAATTCCTTTAACAAGAAGATTGCCTCTTCTTGTGGTGAAGCATTCGCTACCTTTGATTTAGTTGTAGCGGATGTGCCATTGGTTTTGGCAGATGTTTTAGCATTAACTCCGTTACGATTGTTGTTATTGGTTCTAGCTTTAGCGATAGCCATTTTACAGCTTCCTTTAATGAAGTGAATTTTTCACCTCCTTGCCGCAATCGCGGCTTTCACATCCATTTCATTTCAATTTAATTTTTTTGCGATTTCAAACCTGTCTTTGCTGCGATGATAAATTTATGCTTTTAAGAGATAAAGAAGCGGACTAGGAGCAGTTTCCGAAATTAACGCTGTGCTAGAGGCGATCACTCTTTTTCACACAAGAAATATAGCCAATCCGTTAGTAATAATTATCCGTGTGGCTAAAGCATCAGTAAGGAATTTGCTCTAAAAGGGGAAAGTAAGTTGTTGAAGTCAAGTTTATGAAATTGATAACAGACTGGCCTGCTCTGGCTAACCAAAATACTCCAATTGTAGCTGTGGAGTATCATACGCCTGACAGAATCCAGATATTGCAGCAGTTTTACCATTGGGGTGAAGAGCGTTCTTTGTCAGTCTTTGTCTGGAATCCTGGTTACTGTGGACTACAGCAATTAATTCACCATCAAGGTCAGTACATCTTACAATCAACTGACAGCGGTAAAGACGGGGACATTATTCAGTATCTTCTGGAGGAATATCAACCAGGTATTTATTTACTGGAGGGAATGCTAAATGAGGGTGATGCTAGCAAAATAAGTCAAAAATGTAGCTATCAATTACTCAATGCCTGTCATCAAGCTCTCTGGAGTCAGCAACATCATTACTGGGTGTTATTGGAAACTTACGTTCAACTACCTCTAGGATTACAGCCTTTTATTCCTGTGCTATCAAATCCACTTCCAGACCAACAGCAGGTGCAGATAGTTGTGGAGCAGTTTTGTGATACCTGGGTTGGGCGTAGTCATCCCTGGCTTCAGCAGTTTGCGGAGTGCGATCGCGATTACCTCGCCGTAACGGATCGCAATTCTTGGTTAAAGACAACAGAAAAAACATCAGCACTGCAATTGCTCTTTCTTGCCTGTCAGGGTTTACCCATAGGCGAGATAAATATGCTACTACAGCAATGTCTGGGTTTTACAAAGCGGCTTGAGGAAATCGCCCAATTAGTCCTAGAGCATAAAGTTAGCAAACTGCGGGGTCGGGGTTTAGAGTACATTGCTCAACCGGATGTACCTTCAGCCGGGGGATTAGATTTACTGGAGAAAAGATTGGAAACTATTACTTGTCTACTTCAACCTAAAGCAAAGCAATATGAACTGAAGTTTCCCACTGGAATGCTCTTATGGGGACCACCGGGTACTGGTAAAAGTCTTTCTGCCAAGTTAGCAGCTAAGAAAATGGGATTACCACTGTTAGCAGCTAATTGGGGTGTACTACTGGGTGATCCTCATCCCGACAGAGCATTAAAGGAGTTTATTGCTTTGGTCACTTCCCTTGCTCCCTGTGTACTTTATTGGGATGACTTTGATAAAGGCTTTGCTGGCTGGGACTCCAATGCAGATGGAGGTGTGGCACGGCGGCTATCTGCGGCTTTGTTGACTTGGATGCAAGAGCATCAAGAGCCAGTTTATACCATTGCTACTGTCAATCGCTTGTCAATGCTACCTGCGGAATTAGTTCGCCGTTTTGATGATATCTTTTTTGTAGACTTACCCCATGAAGGGGCAAGATATGAAATTTTCAATCTACATCTAGCCAAGTATTTTCCAGCGTTTCGAGACAATAACTCATCTTGGAGCGATGACCAATGGCGTAGGTTGTTGGCTGAATATCGTATTTGCAGCCCAGCAGAAATTGGTAATGCAGTCCGTCGTTGTGCTGAGTCGGCTTTTTATCAAGGTAGACCAGAGCAAATCGAGTTTGAGGATTTGCTAAAACAGCGACAAGAATTTACACCAGCTATGGAGCGAGAGTCAGAACAGATACAGGCAATTCGCAATCAGGCTATTTATGCTAAACCTGTAGCTAGTCAGGATGTTTCTCGATTTGCTTATCAGCACCGCGAGTTGTTTGGTTGATATGAGTTATTTTTGGTAAATTCAGCTTGTGTCGTATTTCAAAATACGACATTTATTAAATTTTTCAAACTTATGTTTGTCGTATTTTAAAATACGACAAACAATTGATATACTGCGACTAAGTTTGAGTAATTTTTATGAAACAGATAGTTCTCGCGCTCCTGGCTAACGCTGGTGGAGTAGGTAAGTCTACCATCAGCACACATATTGCCTATGAAGTAAGTAAGCGGGGTTATACAGTAGCTATGTTAGATTTAGACCCCCAACGTTCATTGGATGTGTTTTGTGGTTTGTCACCAGCCGAAGCGAATTTAACTACAGTAGAGTTGCTTTCTAAGGATTTCAAAGGTGATTGGTCATTAGTACCAGTTTGGGATTCCAAAGTTGAGGTGTATCAAGGACATCCCTTGTTGGCTGAAATAGCTAATGAATTGGTGATCAGAAAACGTGGAGAATACAGTCTAGCCGATAAACTAAATAAATATTCATTACCTCATAACTTAATTATCTTGGACTGTCCTGCAACTTTGGGTATGCTAAATGTCAATGCTTTAGCTGCTGCTACTCATGTTTTGGTTCCAGTCCAGTTAGAGATGAAAGCTATTTCTGGTTCGGCAGAGTTAGTTGAATGGTGTATTTCCACAAGTGACGAGTTACAACTTGAACCACGTCCACCAATTTTAGGGTTTGTTCCCAGTATGTATAATCCATTAATAGCTATGCACAGGCAATACCTAGCACAGTTACCTGCAATTGCTGAGAGATTAGGGATAAAGTTGTATCCAAAAATTCGGAGTTCTAACGAGTTTAAAAATGCTAGTGCCTATGGATTACCATTGCAGAAGTATCGTCCCAAGCATCCTGCTTGCAAAGATTTCAAATTAGTTGTTGATGATGTAATTGCATTAATTAAGGAAAAATAGTCACTAACCCCGGACTAAAGTCACCGGGCTTGTAAAGAACAAGCTTTACGTGTTTGACTAGCCCACTGAGCCTGATTTTGATACGCACTTCCAAATACTTCCCCAGTTTGGATATACTGCAAGCCTTTTTGTTGAGGCGTTGCGTTAAGGCAAGACATTCTAGATCAGGTGGGCGAGGGGACAGATTAACTTTCTCGTAAGGATTATCTCCATGCTACGAGTCCCAGTTTTAACACCATCAGGCAAACCATTAATGCCAACCAAACCCAGCAGAGCAATACGTTGGCTGAAAGAAGGAAAAGCGAAGATTGCCTATAACGACCTTGGTATTTTCCAAATTCAATTGATTATCTGCCCTAGAACCCAAAATACTCAGCCTATTGTTGTCGGTATCGACCCTGGCAAATTGTATACGGGTATTGGCGTACAGTCCGCTAAATTTACCCTATGGCTAGCCCACCTCCAATTACCTTTTGAAACCGTTAAAAAGCGTATGGAGCAACGCGCCATGATGCGTAGAACTCGCAGAGGTCGCCGTATTAACCGTAAAGCAGCCTTCAAGTTTCGCGCTCATCGTCAAGCTCGGTTTAATAACCGTAGAGGCTGTAAGATACCACCTAGTATTAGAGCCAACCGGGAACTAGAATTGCGCGTACTTGAGGAATTATCGCTAATCTACCCAATCTCTACCGTCGTCTACGAGGTTATTAAAGCGCGTGGCGATAAAGGATTTAGTCCAGTAATGGTGGGGCAGTTTTGGCAATTAGGCAATCTACGGAACGATTGGGACGATGTGCGAGAAGTTCAGGGCTGGGAAACTGCCCAGATACGCCAACAATTAGGGTTAAAAAAACAGAAACACTCAAAGGGCGATGCTATACCCGCGACCCATGCGGTAGATGGAGTTGCCTTGGCATGTATTGCTTTCATCAAATACGGCATTCTTGACTGCAATTCGATGGGGTGGAACGGGGAAGTTAACGTAACTTCCGCGCCTTTCGCGGTAATTCGCAGACCCCCTATTTCGCGTCGTCAACTTCACTTGATGGTTCCAGGTAAGGGTGGAGTGCGTCGGAAATATGGCGGTACTGTAACCCGTCACAGATTCAGGAAAGGTGACTATGTTGAAGCTACTCAAGGTAATAAGACTTATCGAGGTTGGGTTAGCGGCGACACTGACAAGCAAGTTTCTGTGAGTGATGCGTCCTGGAAGCGCTTAGGGCGGTTTAGCTTAAACAAAACTCAGTTATTGAAACGCGCAACTGGGTTAATAGTCACGGCAGTTAAAACTGCCTGAGTCGTGTTTCCTCCACGGGCTGAAGCCGCGTAGTTCCCACACTTACCAGGTTATTTTCTTATGGCAAAAGGATTACCGCAAATCGGCGATAAATTTAAAGGGGCAGTACAGAAAACTGATCAAGAGCAAAAAATTACGGATTTGCAAGCTGAAGTAGAAAGGTTGCGTGCATCGCAATCACCAGAATTAGAGACAGAAATCGCCAAACTGCGAGAACAATTGCAAACGCAAACAGGTGAGATTGCGATTGATACGGGTTTAATTGACCCTAATCCTAACCAGCCAAGACAAACAATTACACAAGAGTCTATTCAGGCAAAAGCGAGATTACTAAAAAAACATGGGCAGATTACACCAGTAATTTTAGTGGCTCAAGATAACGGTCGTTATATGCTCTTGGACGGACAGTTACGTTGGTCAGGAGCAAAGCTATTGGGATGGAAGACTATTCGCGCATTAATCGTACCTCAGCCAGAGGATTTAGACCAATCATCGTTATTGACTTTTTTAGGTTTTGAAGATTTAAATCCACTAGATAAGGCAGAAGCAATATTTAAAGAGATCACTAAATCAACTGGTTTAGAATTTGATGAGGTTACTACAAGTCTTGCTACTGTACTTAAGCGGCTTGAACGTAATAATCAAGTCAAGGAATTAACAAAATTATTAACTGCTAGTAGTGAGGAGCAAGAACAAGGTTTAGAAGTACTTGGTGTGACTGGTGAGGAGCAAGCTTTCTTTTTAGTGTTCTTAGAATTTGGATTGAATCCTGCTTCTGTTAAGTCCAATCTTTTACCAATGTTATCTTTGCCAGAAGATTTAAAAAAAGCAATTCGTCATCAAGAACTCAAAGGCGCTCACGCATTGGCATTAGCAACATTGTCATCAAAAACATTAAAAATTTCGGAACAAGAGGCAGCTATAGAACGGATAAAAGCAACAGAGCAGGTGTTAAAAGAAAATTTAACTGTACCTGAGACACGCGATTTAATTAAGGGTATTAAAGCTAAGTATTTAACATCAGAACAATCAGAATCTAAAGAAGTAAAAGTAATTATTCAAAAAATCAGTAGTGGATTATCTGAGATAACTTTAGCTAATGCTAGTCGTGAACAACTTCAATCTTTACAAGAAATCTTGTCACAGAAATTAAATGAAATTGGTAAGTTAATGGGATAAGTTTTTGGGGCAAAAAGAGTGATCGCTTTCTGAAAAAAACTTTTTGGTTTACTGAATTTAGGCTGTATTCACCCACCCGATATGTGTTCTAGCCGTTCTTGAATTTGGCGAAGGTATTGTTAGTGCTATTCAGTTCTGAGAGTTATTGCAGAGTGAGCATTCGCGCAGCGACTCCGTAGGAGTTTCACCTTTCTCAACTGCTGTGTTAGTTTTCAGCAGGACTTACGCAACTGTCACAGGCGATCGCGTCCGCCAAAGGTGAAAGGTTGAGTGAGATAGAGGCTTTTTTGACAGAGCGGAAGCAAGGAGATAGGCACACGGCACTGACTCACTGCCCAATGGCTTTTGGTGTCGTTTGACCCAAACATAAGTGGAAGTGTGGAACATTCTTGTATGTGAAAATGAGAAAAGCCAGTTCACAGGTGCAGTGACGGGGGGTTTGCATAAGTGGAGTAATTGTACTTATGATATTTACCAAACTTGACTATTGTCAATATTTACTAAGTAGTCAAATTAACTATACGATTACAAATTTAGCAAACCATTTAAAGGAAATTAGTCATGACCAGATAAATCGTTATTTAAGACGCGAAAAACTTACACCTCGTTTACTTTGGGAAAATGCCAAACCATTAATCAAAGTTTCTCAAAATGGATATGTCATTTTTGATGACACAGTTATAGATAAAAGATATTCCGAAGAGATTGAGTTAGCTCGACGACAATATAGTGGTAATGAACATGATGTTTTAAGGGGCATAGGTTTAGTTAACTGTGTTTATGTCAATCCAGAAACAGGTCAATTTTGGGTAATTGATTACCGTATTTATGACCCGGACGGGGATGGCAAAAGTAAATTAGACCATGTGCAAGAAATGCTTCAAGCTCTTGTCTATCAAAAACTACTGCCGTTTAGTACTGTTTTGATGGACAGTTGGTATGCTACCAAGAAGTTAATGCAGTATATTGATACTTTAGGGAAGTATTACTACTGCCCCCTTAAGAAAAATCGTCTAGTTGATGATAGTGGAGGGATAGAAGATTACAAAAAAATTGAATTCCTAGCTTGGGCTAAAACAGAACTTGACTTCGGGAAAATAATTAAGATAAAGTCTTTCCCTAAAGATAAAAAAGTGAAACTATTCCGGGTAACTGTCTCTACCGACAAAACGGAATATGTCGTGACAAATGACTTAAATCAAGATTCTACGGATGCCGTACAACAGGTGTGTGACATACGTTGGAAAATTGAAGAGTTTCACAGAGAACTTAAGCAATTGACAGGCTTAGAATATTGCCAATGTCGTAAAGCTCGTATCCAAAGAAATCACATTGGCTGTGCCATACTCGTTTGGTTAAGACTTAAAGACCAAGCTTATAAAATAGGTCAAACTGCTTATCAACTTAAGCATGGATTACTGTCAAACTACCTCATTCAACAACTTAAACGTCCCACTATCCCTATGTCCTTGGTCTAGTTCTTAGTGGCGATCGCCTGTGACAGTTGCGTAAGTCCTGTTCAGATAATCCTGCACCAAGTTGCAACCATAAGTCAGTGCATCTAGATGGAGAATTCGCTGCAAATTCCAAAGAATGAGCGTGTTGTCATCACCCCCTGAAGCTAGAAAACTCCCGTCAGGGCTGATAGCAATTTGCCTAATCGCTGCGGTATGTTCTTTTAGGGTCGTTATTTCCGTACCATCAAGCTTCCAGAGTTTGATAGTAGCATCTACGCTACCAGAAGCAAGTATTTTTCCATCGGGACTAAACGCAACTCCCCAAATCGCAGCACTGTGACCTTTGAAAGTTTTCAGCAACTTCCCATCCAGTGTCCACAGCTTAACGGTATTGTCGCCACTTCCAGAAGCTACCATTTTACTGTCAGGGCTAAAAGCAACTCTCCATACTGCTGCACTATGTCCTGTAAGAGTTCTGAACAATCTGCCCCTTCGGGGTGTGCCTCCGGCACGCCAAGGGCGAACGCCAGTCGCCTGCGACGGGAAACCCGTCTTCTCCTGGCGGAGACGCTGCGCGTAGCTTGCTTCCCCGTAGGGGTACAGCGCTGGCTCACCATCAAGCGTCCACAGCTTAACAGTACCGTCGCCACTGGCTGAAGCAATGAATCGACCGTCTGGACTAAATACAACTTGCCACACTTCTGCTTGATGTCCTTTGAGAATCTGCGGTGCAGGGCGAAATTCCTGCGGAGTCGCTGCGCTAACGCGTTGCCATATCTGAACAATCTTTTTAACACTTGCGATCGCAAGTGTTTGACCATCAGGACTTAATAGCGCTCCGATGATTCTGCTGTAAGGAACTTTGGCGTTGCATAAATGCGGGATGAATCATGCAAACACAGGTATTTCTCTATACTTTAAATAATGAAGTAATAATCGAATTGAATGTTTAAGCATATCTACGGATTTAGAATAACAGAGTGTTTTTCGATGTAGTCTTGCTAGGTAATGGCGCAGGCGGGTATTTTCGCCCTCTACCCTAGTCATATAGGTTTTGCTGACGATATGGTCTCCTGGGTCAATAAAGCAAGGATAAACCTTCCAACCGTCTGTAACGTAGAAGTAACATTGCCAAGAGCAAACAATGTCCCACAAGAATTTAAATGTTTCTGAGCTGCGATCGCCGACTACCCAAGCTAAAATACCCTCATGAAAGTGATTTACCGCCGTCCACAACCAAATTTTGTTTTTTTTGAACCGATGAATGTTTCTAGTTCATCTAATTCTCCAACGGATGGTACCTCGTCGCTAGGCGGTACATCAGGGAGTTTAGAGCCTATTTGTTTTAACCAATAAATTACGGTTGTATGGTGAACTCCTTTATCCCGCTCAATTGCCCGAAATCCCATGCCATTAGGGACTACCAGAGAATAAAATATACAGTTAACAATAATGATAATCATTATTTTGGAGGGTAGGAGAGGCTGCCAACGGCAGCCTCTCCTACCCCTTTTTGTAGTAAATTCAATGATGATTCGATTTTGGGATGTTTGAGGTGTCAATAGAACTAACGGATTCATTGAAAAAGTTGTTGAAGGGAACTGCCGAGCAATTAAAAGGCGCGGTCAAGCGTAAATTTATAGCACAAACAGTTGCAGCATTAGGACATGGAGGACAGTCTGTAGCAGAACAAGAGTTAGGATGGAATCGCGTAACTATTAGTAAAGGAATTAAAGAATTAACTAGCGGTATCACTTGTGTAGATAATTATCGAGGTCGAGGACGTTATAAAGCAGAAGAACATCTGCCAAATCTTTTATCAGATATCAAAAAGTTGGTTGATGGTCAAAGTCAGATAGATCCAAGTTTTAAAAGTCAAAGGCTCTATACCCGCCTTTCGGCTACCCAAGTGAGACATCAATTAATTGAAAAATTTGGTTATGGTGATGAAGAATTACCAACTTCAGAGACAATTCGCGTTAAATTAAATAATTTAGGGTATCGCCTCAAACGGATCGCCAAAATTAAACCTCAAAAAAAATTCCCGAAACTGATGCAATCTTTGAGCAATTAGCTATAGTTCATCAACAGGCTTCAGATGACCCAAGTATTTTACGCTTAAGTCTTGATGCGAAAGCTCGTGTAAGTATTGGCTCATTTGACCGTGGTGGTAGAAATCGAGTACCGACAGAAACTGATGACCATGATTTCCATCCAAAAACAACTGTGACTCCTTACGGTATCTTCCTTACAGACCTTGACGAGCTATTTTTGTATTTTACAGAATCCAAAGTAACTAGCGATTTTATCGTCGATATTTTAGCAGATTTTTGGAAGTCCGAACAGGGGCGATTTTCGGAAATAAAAACCTTGCTTATTAATCAAGATAATGGAGGAGAAAATAATTCTCGACGCACTCAATTTCTGAAACGTATAGTTCAATTTGCTCAAGAATATCAACTAAATATACGTTTAGCTTACTACCCTCCCTATCATAGTAAATATAATCCCATTGAACGGACTTGGGCTGTACTAGAAAATTATTGGAATGGTAGTATCCTTGATGAAGTGGAAACAGCTTTAAATTTCGCTCCTAACATGACATGGAATGGCAAACATCCTGTTGTTAAGTTAGTCACTAAAACTTATGAACTAGGAGTTAAGCTTACTAAAAAGGCTATGTCAACAATTGAGAAACAAATCAAGCGTTTGACTGATTCAAGCCATGAAACTTTCCCGGATTTAGGGAAATGGTTTATTGATATTTGCTATTGAGCAACATAGCTTTAAAAAATAGTTATTAACGTTTTTTGTCACATAATTAATAATATTAGCAATAATAACACTCTTGACGCAAAGTCAGGAAAGTGCAGATTTTTCATGTTTATTTGGGAGGGCAAAGGTTGCCGTTGGCAACCTTTGCCCTCCCCCCTTTGCAATGATTATCATTTTCACTTAAGTAAGTCGGCGGGGAAATTTATAACTATGTAACGAAAAGTTAAAGTTGAGGATAAGAGTTAAATTTCATACGTTGCGTACTGTGTTTTCCTCTTTCTCCCCTCGCTTTAACCCCATTCATTAC
>JAESGY010000294.1_pt1 | contig 30195 bp, 23 predicted proteins | sample 9269841 | NCBI WGS metagenome assembly JAESGY01 (sample SAMN17022865, study PRJNA683097) | algae metagenome | isolation source: Spirirestis rafaelensis WJT71-NPBG6 and co-occurring heterotrophs from... | place: USA: Pinto Wells, Joshua Tree National Park, Colorado Desert, CA | collected 2006-08-15
CACGCACCGCTTCCAGCAGGGCCAGTACCAGGGTTGCCGCGATGGCGATGAGCGAGAGGAAATACAGGGTGTCGAGGACCCGGCTGGCCAGCACCCGGTCGAAGACCTGCATCATGTAGATGGAGGTGGTGAGCTGCAGCAGGTTGACCACGCCGCTGAACAGGCCGACCACAATGAGCTGCTTGCGGCAGGCGCCCAGCGCCCGCGAAAGCGGCGTCTTCCCTGCCTCCTCGAAGGCGCCTGCGGGGCCGGCGAGCCGTATGTTGGAAAAGGACATGGGTCAGCCTGAAAGGAGACCGGCCAGGCCGGCCAGGGTTGCGGGGTGCAGAACCAGCCAGTAGGCGGCCAGACCGGCGATCGCCAGGGCGAGAAGATTGGCCAGGAGCAGGGTGCCGAAGCCCGGTGGCCGGCCGAGCCGGCCGAGTTGCTCGGCCATCGCCTCGCGGCGGATCTGCTCGACCGCGTTGTGCATGTAGCGGAAGGCGTACTCGCTGAGGGTGGTGGCGGCTTCCTGGCGAAGGCGGTCAATCGTTTCGTCGGTCGGAGCCTGCCGCTTCTCGGCAGCCAGGGCGAAGGCCATCAGGTCCACCGTCCGCTCGGTGGCGGGCCGGCCGGCAATGAAGCGCACAAGATCATTGTTTGTAATGACTGAGGAGGCGGGAGACGCATCATTATTCTGTCCGGATACGTCCGGGCCGAGAGTAGTCGTCGTGGCCATTCCTAGGCTCCGGTTCAGGCCGTCCGACAGGACGACATAGGCTCCGCTGCCATTCGGTCGGACACCGTGAGGCGCGAAGAGGGGCCGATCCATGCTATCAATGCGCGGGTCGGCAGCCGGGGGAATACGCACGCGCACGGCCTCCAATTGCAAGCCTAAACCGGCAGAGCCTGAGAGAGTGTAACCTGCTTGAGAGCTTGTGGGCCCCAACCTAAAGCTCGCCTGGGGAGCCCGGCTGTGTTGCACCACACACCGGGTTGCGAGAGACCGGGTTGCGAGAGTCTGTGCGGAGCTTTTCCGGCCGTGGCCTGGCATGCCTGAACCGCCCGGCTGTGTTCCTCAGGACACAGATGCAACCTGCCGCTTCATGACATAACGTGATCGTTGCGCTTTCTCGCGGGCCACCCTCGCCATGGTAGCACGCGAGCGGGCGAATTGCGGGGGAATGATGGTGATCAGGGTTCCAAACTGGGCTGCAGGAGCGCTGCTCTTGGCGGCCCTGCCGGCAGCCGAGACCGTCGCGCAGTCGGCCGGCGGCATGACGCGTCAGGATGTCCAGCGGGGTGTGACCGTCGAGTCACGGTTACGTCGGGACTATGAGCCGCTCGGGGTCCGGCTGGGCGGCTTCCGGCTGAACGGGCAGCTCGATCTCGGCGGCGGCTATGACGACAATATACGCGGCAACAACCGGCGCCGGACCTCCGACGGCTTTGCCGACCAGGCCGGCACCGTCGGCCTGAACAGTGACTGGACGACCCATGCGGTCGGCATCACCGGCAATTTCGATGCCCGGCAATACTTCAGCAACAGCGATTTCGACTGGGTCGATTGGGACATCGGGGCCTTCGGTCGCTACGATCTCTCGACCACCACCAATGTCGAGGCGCGATACCGCCACTACAGGGACCATCTCGACGTCTACAGCTTCGACGTCCAGACCGCCGGCGTCTTCCAGCCCGTGCCTTTCGACTCCGACGAGCTCCAGTTCAGTGCCAATACGACTCTGAACCGGATTGGGTTGCTGGGCACCGCGCTCTATCGGACCTACCGGTTCGAGGACGTGAGCATTGGCGGTGTGCAGAATCGCGTCTCGCGCAACGACTTCGATATGGTCGTCGGCGCCATCGGCACGAGCTACGCCTTCGCGCAGGGGCGCTATGCCAACCTCATCTTCCGCGTGCAGGATATCGCCTACACGCAGCAGGAATCCCGTGGGCGCGACAGCTTCACCTGGGAGGTCCTGGGCGGCTTCACCTATGATTTCGACGGCGTCTGGCAAGCCCGCATCGCCTTCGGCTGGCGGGAACGCAACTACAAGGATCCCAACCTCAAGAACCTGCAAGGTCCCGCAGTGGAAGGGCAGCTGACCTGGGCGCCAACCCTGCTGACCACCTTGCGCCTGGACGTCTCCCGCACGATCGAGGAGTCCATCCGGCGGGATACGGTCAGCTTCAACCGCACCCAGGGTGGTCTCTCGGTCGATCATGAGTTCCTGCGGAACGTGATCCTCTCGGCCGATGCCCGCGCCGATTATCGTGAATACCAGAATCCGAACGAAAGCGCCTTCGACGCGCTGTTCACCTTGTCGACGCGCTATCTGATAAACAGGAATCTCTCGCTGGTCGGCAGCTACACCCATTCCCGCCGGCTGGAGGCGACGCGCAACCTGCCCGAATATGATCGCAACCTGATTCAATTGAGGCTTCGGATTGCCCTCTGAGGACCAACTCGAATCGTTGCAACTATGCCCTGACCAGGCGCCTGGAGCAGGGCGCCCGCATCCCGCCGCCTTGGCCCAGACAGGTGAGGTCCGGCAGGACGCGTTGCCGACCATCAACCTGTTCGGTCTCGATTTCGCCGATCTGTCGCTGCCGGCGACGGCCGGGTGGCTTGCCGCCCGGCCAACCGACGCGCCTTTTGGCTATGTCGTCACCCCGAATGCGGACCATCTGGCGCGCATGATCCGCGTGCCGGAGATGCGGCGCCTGTATGATGCGGCGCTCCTTCGCCTGCTCGACAGCCGGGTGGTGGCAAGGGCGGCCCTGCTTGCCGGCCTCCCCGTGCCTGAGGTGGTGCCTGGCAGCGATCTGACTGCCCACCTTCTGAGAAACGTGATCGACCCCGACGAACCCATTACCGTCCTCGGCATGGAAGAGGAGGCCGTCGCCGAACTGGCGCGGCGCCAGGGGCTGCGGCGCATCGCCCATCACAACCCGCCCATGGGCTTCGACGAGGATGATGCGGCCATGGAGCGGGCCATCCGCTTCATCGAGCAGCACCCGGCCCGCTTCACCTTCCTCGCAGTGGGTTCGCCCCGCCAGTGCCGCGTGGCGCATGCCGTTACCCGGCGTGGCCGTGCCCGAGGGGTCGGGCTCTGCATCGGCGCCAGCCTGCTGTTCCTGTCGGGGCATGAGCGACGCGCGCCGCGGCCGGTGCAACGGGCGGGGCTGGAATGGGCCTGGCGGCTGGCGTTGGATCCGCGCCGGCTGGCGCGGCGCTACCTTGTGGACAGTCCGCAGGTGATGCTGCTGCTGCGCGAGGAGGCACGGGCGCGCAAAGGCGCCACGGCCGGTCTGCCGGGCGAATACCGGCGCGGTTCCGGGGGGCCGGGGCGGGATTGACGCAGGGTTTTTGTTGTAAGTTCTTTATGAAGTCGGCATGTGAAGAGGTCTCCGGCAGATCAACGCGGCGCCTCTGGCCCCGCTCGCCGGATCTTTCCAGGATGGGGAGCGGTTGCCGCTGCAACCGGGGTGATGACGGGACTCGCTCGGTGGGCCGCCATGTCAGGTCATCGGCTGTGGGGCGAAGCCGCGATCCGAAGCATTCAGGTGCCTTTCAATGCCTGCTCATGGCATGTACCGGCACCTTTCGCCGTGCAGGGCTCTCGCGCTAGCGCGCGCCGGCACCCGGTAAGGCAGCGAGGATCTCCGCCCGGATCCGCCGGGACAGCCCACCCCGATGCGCGGTGTCATTGCGCGCGAGGTAGTCGCGCGCGGCGGGAGTGAGATGATAGAGCGCCGCTTCCTCCGGCCGAGGCCGGAAGGCCCGCGCCAGGCGGAGCGCCGCTGGCCCGGCCCGCAGCCCCTGGGCCAATACACCGTTGCGCGCGCCCTTCAGTTGATAGGCAAGGAAGCGCGGCAACAGGCCGGGCGCCGCAGCGCCGTATTTCAGGGCGATATAAAGCCGGTTGCGAACGAAGTGGAACCAGCGCGTGCCGCTCCAGGCGAAGCGCTGCTCTCCGCTCACCTTGTGCCGGACGGCAATGTCGCCACGGTAGCGGATCCGCTTGCCCATATTGATGGCGCGCAGTGCGAAGTCGAACTCCTCCCAGCAGAAAAAGAGCGCGTCGTCATAACCGCCTGCCGCCTCGAAGTCGGACCGTCGGATGGCATGGCCAGCGCCGACGAAGGTGACGGTGTCGAAGTTCTCGGCCGCCCGCCGCAGCAGGCCGGCCGGATAGCCCCAGGAGGAGAGGTCGTCCTGCCCTGTTGCATGGACCAGGATGCGGCAGGCGATGGCAGCGAGGTCCGGCTCGGCATCAAGCGCATGCACCGCCGCCGCCAATGTGCCAGTGCTGGCGAACTCCGCGTCATTGTCCAGGGCGAAGATGCAACGCCCGGTGCCAAGCGCCGACGCCCGGTTGCGCCCGCCGGCGACACCCCAATTCCGGTCGAGCCTGACCAGAGTGGCATCGGATGCACCCTCCACCGCCTGCGCGAGGAGGCGAAGATTCTCCGGCTTGCTTCCCTGGTCCGTGATCCAGACATGGCTGGCGACACCGGCCTGGGCCCTGGCCGAGGCGATGGCGGCGATGGTGTCCTCCGCCCGGTCGAGGGCGAGGATGATGACATCCGCATCATAGGCGGGCCGGGCCGGGGCCAGTGCCCCGGCGACATGTTCCGGCTGTGGATAGGCCAGCCGGCTCATTCCTGGTGCATCCGGTTAAAGTCGGGCGCCGGGATGGCGAGATAGGCGGTCCGCTTGGCTTCCAGCCGGCCGCGGGTCACCGTATCCAGGATGAGGCCGCAGGCTGCCGAGAGGAAGGAGAGCACCGCCAGGCCCGTCACCAGGATCGCGGTCGGAAAGCGGGGGACGAGGCCGGTTTCCAGGAAGGTCAGGACCAGCGGGATGCCAAGGCCGATGCTGGCCAGCAGCAGGACGGCAGCGATCCCGGAGAAGAAGGGCAGGGGCTTCTCGCGCTTCACCAGGGCGATGATGGCCTTGAGGATGCGCCAGCCATCCGAGAAGGTGCGCAACTTGCTGGTGGAGCCTGCAGGCCGCTCCTTGTAGGCGGTGGGCACCTCACCGACCGGCAGCATGAGTTCCAGGGCATGGACGGTGAACTCGGTCTCCGTCTCGAACCCGCCGGCCAGCGCCGGGAAACTCTTCACGAAGCGGCGTGAGAAGACCCGGTAACCCGAGAGCATGTCGGTGATGCGGTTGCCGAAGACGGTCCGCACCATGCCGGTCAGCATGACATTGCCGAAGCGGTGGCCGGGCCGGTAGGCCTCCTGCACCTGGCTGATGCGGATGCCGGTGACCATGTCGAGGCGCTCCTCGATCAGCCTGGCCACCATGCGTGGCGCCGCCGCGGCTTCATAGGTGTCGTCGCCATCGACCAGAACATAGATGTCCGCCTCGATATCGGCGAACATCCGGCGGACGACATGGCCTTTGCCCTGCAGTGTCTCGGTCCGCACGATGGCACCGGCAGCGCGCGCCACCTCGACGGTGCGATCCTTCGAATTGTTATCGTAGACATAGATCGTGGCCTCCGGCAGGGCGGCGCGGAAGGCCGTCACCACGCGCGGAATTGCCACTTCCTCATTGTAGCAGGGCACCAGCACCGCGACGCGTGGGGGAGCCGGGCGCTGCGCCGGCTCGAGTCCCGTCAGGGTATGGGGCAGGGTATCGGGCACGCGAATCCTCCGGGCGGGCTTTGGCTCAGCAGGCATTGCGCATGCGCGCGACAGCCAGCAGGGTCCGCACCAGGATCATGAGATCGAGCCAGGGCGACCAAGTCTCTATATACTCCAGATCGCTTTCGACGCGCCGGATAAGCTTATCCTCGGTTTCGGTGGGGCCGCGCCAGCCGCGAACCTGGGCAAGGCCGGTTAGGCCTGGCTTGACCCGGTGCCGGGCGGCGTAGCGCGCCATCACCTCCTCGAAGGGACGACCGCCGGCGCGGGTGCCCGGGGCGTGCGGCCGCGGGCCGATGAAGGACATCTCACCGCGCAACACATTGAAGATCTGCGGCAACTCGTCCAGCGAGGTGCGCCGCAGGATGGCACCGACACGGGTGACGCGCGGATCGCCCTGCATGACCTGCTGCCGCACCGTGGGGTCGGCCGCCTCATGATACATGGTCCGGAACTTCAGCACGTAGAAGTCGCGGTTGTTGAAGCCGGTTCGGCGCTGGCGGAACAGTGCCGGGCCGGGGCTGTCCAGCCGGATGGCCAGCGCGATCAGCGCCATGGGCACGGCGGCGATGGCGAGCGCCGCGGTCGCCAGGGTATAGTCCTCAATCGCCTTCACCACCGCCGCCCAGCCGCGGATCGGCCGGTCGGCCAGGCGCAGCAGGCGCGGCGCTTCCGAAGCATGGCTGCGATAGGCCATGAGATCCGGGGCGAGGGTGACGTCCACCGGATAGTCGGCGAGCATGGCCTGCAGGTCCCGCACCCGGCGCTCCTCGGACCAGGGCATGCAGAGCACGACCTGGTCCACCTCCCCCCGGCGGATCATGCCGTCCAGGGTGGCGACCGGGCCGAGATAGGGCAGGCCGCCGCTGCCCGCCGCCGCGGCGGCGTCATTGTCCACCAGCCCGAGCAGGGCGAGGCCCTGGTCATGCCGCCCGGTCAGCGTGGCCGCGAAGCGGGCGGCCTGTGGCCCGCTGCCGACCAGCACGGCACGCTGCCGGCTGAGATGGGGCAGGGCCCGGAACAGCGCCGCCGTGCCGAGCCGGCCGGCAAGCAGCATCGGCGCGGCGAGGCCAAGCCAAAGCAGCGCCGCGCCGGGGCGGAAGGTGACCGGCGCGCCCAGCACCTGCGCGGCGATCGCCAGCAGGCAGCCACCGGCCAGCAGGCCGCCGAGCGCCGCGAGGACGGGGCGCCGGCTGCCGAACAGCGCGGCATGGGCATAGCCGCCACCGAAGCCGGCCAGGCTGACCGTCAGGGCCGCGAAGAACATGATCAGCGGCGGCTGGGGCGAACCACGCTCCAGCGGGATATATTGCAGGATCACGCCCGAGAGGATGATAGCGAGCGCATCGAGCCCCGCGACCAATGCAGCAAGCAGCGTCGGCGAGAACGGGCGCGGCAGTTGCCGGGGCCGGCGAATCGCCTCCGACTGGCGCACCGGCTCGGGCTGTCGCGCGCCCGGGAAGCCGGGCCAGGTGGCCTCGGCCACCGGCGGCATCAGCGGCGCGTCCTTCCGGCGGTGGTCAGGGTGGCTCATGCCATGCATGCAGGGATTCCCTGAGGGATGGCCGGCTGTTGGCGGGGAATGATGGCTGCATCACGATGCATGGCGCCCTCCGTCCTTCAGTTGCTGGACGGACGGCCGTTGCCGCCCTGGCCAAAGACGAAGCGCCGCGAAAGCGTGAAGTTCCCGATCAGCCCGGCCAGCGAGCCCGCGGCGACGCCGAGGACCGGATGCGCCGCAACCAGCGGCACCAGCGTGACGAGCACGGCATAGGTGCCGTAATTGCAGGCGAAGCCGACGAGATTCACCAGCAGAAAGAGCGCCCATTGGCGCATCGCCGCGGCATCGCCCGCACCGCGGAAGGTCCAGGCGCGGTTGAGCGTGAAGGTCGTGCTGGCCGCCACCACATAGGACACCACCCGGCCAAGCCACGGTCCCAGGCCAAATAGAATGGCGAGCGTCAAGACGCCGGCATCAACCAGGAAGCCGGCAACTCCTACAACGCCAAAACGCAGAAGTTGCGCAGCCAAGCGCAATCTTTCTGCTCCTAGTCGCGCGGCCCAGACCGGGACGGCATTGCTCTCGGTAATGGGGGCAGCGGTCATGTCATGCATCTCGGGTAGGAATGATCTACTCGTCCGCGACCGTCCGAACAAACCACGCCGCGGTGACGAAGCGTCGTTCATGGCGCTTCATCCACGCTATGTGCGTCACGTTCCGCGGCGCTAAACCGGCGGTGCGGGCCGGCAGGGCTGGCTGGGTGCTGTAGCGGCATCTGGCAGGACTCCTGAACCTGCCATGCTGCCTGCCGGATATGACGTGGATGCGGCAGCCCGTGCCATTTGCCGTGAGACCTGCCCTCCGCGCGTCCGGTGCCCGTGGGCGCTGTAGGTGGCCTGCCCCCCTCTTGCGCAACCCCGGGGATCGGGCTTGCCTTGCAGCGGCTTTACATCACGGGATCGGGATCATGGACCGTCGCAGCTTCCTCCTCGGAACCGCGGGTGCCGCGGCCTTGCCGCTTGCCGCGCCCGCCCTGGCGCAGCCGGCGGGCAGCCGCGTGCTCAAATTCATCCCGCAGGCTGATCTGGCGGTGATCGACCCGATTCTCACCACGGCCTATGTCACGCGCCACCACGGCTTCCTGATCTACGACACGCTCTACGGCATGGATGCGCAGTTCAAGCCGCAGCCGCAGATGGCCGAGGGCCATGTCGTCGAGGACGAGGGCAAGCGGGTCACGATCACCCTGCGCCAGGGGCTGAAGTTCCACGACGGCGCGCCGGTGCTGGCTAAGGATGCGGTCGCCAGCATCAAGCGCTGGTGGCAGCGCGACGCCATGGGCCAGGCCCTGGCCGCCGCGACCGAAGACCTCTCGGCCACCGGCGACCGCACTCTGGTCTTCCGCCTGAAGAAGCCCTTCGCCCTGCTCTTCGACGCGCTGGCCAAGCCTGGCAGCCCGGTCTGCTTCATCATGCCGGAGCGGGTTGCGCAGACCGATGCCAACACGTCGATCCGCGAAAATCTCGGCTCCGGCCCCTATCGCTTCAAGGCCGATGAGCGTGTCCCCGGCAGCCGGCTGGTCTATGAGCGCAATCCGGACTACCTGCCGCGGCAGGGCGGCAGCACCGAATGGACCGCCGGCCCGAAGCAGGTGCATTTCGACCAGGTCGAGTGGACGGTCATGCCTGACGCCTCCACCGCTGCCGGCGCCCTGCAGTCGGGCGAGATGGATTGGTGGGAACAGCCGACGGCCGACCTGCTGCCGCTGCTGCGGCGCAACCGCAACGTGAAGGTGGAAACCTACGACCCTACCGGGCTGCTCGGCCTGCTGCGCTTCAACCACCTGCACCCGCCCTTCAACAACCCTGCGATCCGGCGCGCCCTGCTCGGCGCCACCAGCCAGGCGGACTACATGACGGCGGTGATCGGCACCGATCGCAGCATGTGGCGGGAGAATGTCGGCTTCTTCCCGACCGGGACGCCCTTCGCCTCGGAGGCCGGCCTTGCCCCGCTGCAGGGCCCGCGCGACTATGAGAAGGTGAAACGCGACCTCGCCGCCGCCGGCTACAAGGGCGAGAAGGTGGTGCTGATTGCCGCGAGCGACTTCCCTTCGCTGAACGCCATGGCGCAGGTCTGCCTCGACATGCTGCAGAAATGCGGCATGAACGTGGACTATGTCTCGACCGACTGGGGCAGCGTGGTCGCGCGGCGCGCCAACCGCAATCCGCCGGAGCAGGGCGGTTGGAGCGTATTCATGACCTTCTTCACCGGGCTCGACTTCTTCAGCCCGGCCGGGCATCTCGGCCTGCGCGGCAACGGGACGAGCGCCTGGTTCGGCTGGCCGACCATGCCAAGGCTCGAGGAGCTCCGCACGTCCTGGTTCGACGCGCCGAACCTGGCGGAGCAGCAGCGCATCGCCCGGGAGATCCAGGAGGAAGCCTTCCGCGAGGTGCCCTACATCCCCGTCGGCGCCTATTTCCAGCCCTGGGCCTACCGGACCAATATCAGCGGCGTGCTGAACGGAATGCCGCTGTTCTGGAACCTCCGGAAGGGCTGAGAGGCTGTCCGGCCCGGGGGCCTTGACCCCCGGGAATCCGCCTTCCGTGGCAACCGCCGTCGTGATCTATTGCGCTGCGGCAAGCTACGGGGAGAGCGGGACGATGCACCGACGCGACCTTCTTCTGGGCTCGGCCGGGCTGGCGCTGGGCGGGGCGCTCCCCGCCCCCTCGCTGGCGCAGCCGGCCAATGCGCGGCTGCTGAAATTCATCCCCCAGGCCAATCTGTCCACGATCGACCCCTTCTGGACCACAGCCTACATCGCCCGCAACCACGCCTATATGGTCTATGAGCAGCTCTACGGCGTCGATGACGACTACAAGGTCCATCCGCAAGGCTGCGAGGGCCATGTCGTCGAGGACGACGGCAAGCGCTGGATCTTCACCCTGCGCGAAGGCATGCGCTTCACCGATGGCGAGCCTGTCCGGGCCCGCGATGCCGTCGCCTCGATCGGCCGCTGGGCGCGGCGCGATGCCTTTGGCCAGCGCCTGCTGAGCCAGACGGAGGAGATGACGGCGCTCGACGACCGTCGCTTCCAGATCCGACTGAAGAAGCCCTTCCCGATGATGCTGGACGCCTTCGCCAAGGTGACCACGCCCTGCCTCTATATCATGCCGGAGCGGGTGGCGCAGACCGACCCCTTCCAGCAGATCACGGATCCCACGGGCAGCGGCCCCTACCGCTTCCTCCGCGACGAATGGGTGCCTGGCGTCCGGGCGGTGTGGGAGCGCAACCCGGACTGGAAGCCGAACCCCAATGCTGGTCCGCCGCGCAACACGGCAGGAACAAAACTCGCGCATTTCGAGCGGGTGGAGTGGCACATCATCCCCGATGCCGCGACCGCCGCGGCCGCGGTGCAATCGGGCGAGATGGACTGGTGGGAGCAGCCAACCGCCGATCTCTTCCCCGTGCTCGCGCGCAACCGCAATGTGGTGGTCGAGGTCGCGGATCCGATGGGCCTCATCGGCACCTTCCGGCCGAACCACACCACCGCGCCCTTCAACAACCCCGCTGTCCGTCGCGCGGTGATCACCGCGATCAACCAGATGGACATCATGACCGCGGTGATCGGGGACGATCCGCGGCTGAAGAAGGACAAGGTGGGCTTCTTCGCCCCAGCCTCGCCCTTCGCCTCCGATATCGGGCTGGACCACTACAAACAGAGCATCGAGCAGGCGCGGCGGGAGATCCAGGCAGCTGGCGCGATGGGCGCCAAGCTCGTGCTGCTGAATGCCACCGACCTCGCCAGCATCAATGCCTCGGGTCTCGTCGGCGCCGACCTGTTCCGGCGGATGGGGTTCGATGTGGACTATGTCGCGACCGACTGGGGCACGGTGGTGCAGCGCCGCGCGAGCCGTGAGCCGCTGGAGCGCGGCGGCTGGTCGGGCTTCTTCACCTTCTGGTCAGGCATCGACCACTGGACTCCGGCCGGCCACAACGCGCTGCGTGGCCATGGCCGCGACGCCTGGTTCGGCTGGCCCGAGATCCCGGAGATCGAACGCCAGCGCGATGCCTGGTTCGATTCCCCGAACGAAGCGGCGGCCAAGGAGGCGACCCGCGCCATCCAGCGCGCCGCCTTCGAGCATGTCCCCTATGTGCCGACCGGCCAGTACTTCCAGCCGACCGCCTATCGCCGCAGCCTGACCGGCGTGCTGAAGGGGCCGCCGCTGTTCTGGAATGTGCGACGCGTCTGACCTTCTTGCGCAAGCGGGCCGGCTGCTGGTTGACTGATGGGCAAGGATGCCGGGGAGACAGGGGATGCTTCGACGTGACCTGATCAAGGGGGCGGCCGCCACAGCCATGGGAGCCGCGCTTCCCGCGCCGGTGCTGGCCCAGCCGGCGGGCACGCGCGTGTTGAAATTCATCCCGCAATCGGATCTCGGCATCCTCGACCCGATCATCACCACTGCCTACGTCACCCGGCACCACGGCTTCATGGTGTTCGACACCCTCTACGGCATGGATGGCGAGTTCCGCATCCATCCGCAGATGGCGGAGGGCCATGTGGTCGAGGAGGAGGGCAGGCGCTGGACCATCACCCTGCGCCCCGGCCTGAAATTCCATGACGGCGAGCCGGTGCGGGCGCGCGACTGCGTCGCCTCCATCCGCCGCTGGGCCTCGCGCCATCCCCTGGGCCAGGAGCTGAACGCCCGGCTGGAGGAGATGTCCGCTGCCGGTGACCGCCGCATCGTCTTCCGCCTGAAGCGTCCCTATCCGATGCTGGCGGAGGCGCTGGGCAGCCTCGTCACCCCCTGCTGCTTCATCATGCCGGAGCGGCTGGCGCAGACCGATGCCGCGCGGCAGGTGCCGGAGATCATCGGCAGCGGCCCCTTCCGCTTTGTCGCGAATGAGCGCGTGCAGGGCAGCCGCTTTGTCTATGAGCGCTTCGCCGACTATGCGCCGCGCGAGCAGGGCGAGCCGAGCTGGACCGCCGGGCCGAAGCGGGTGAATCTGGATCGCGTGGAATGGATCGTGGCGCCCGATCCCTCCACCGCCGCGGCGGCGCTGCAGAATGGCGAGATGGACTGGTGGGAAGTTCCGACCTCCGACCTCCTGCCGCTGTTGCGCCGGAACCGCAATATATCGATCGACATGCCGAACCCGACCGGGCTGATCGGCTGGGGCCGCTTCAACCACCTGCACCCGCCCTTCGACAATCCGCGCATCCGCCGTGCCCTGATGGGGGCGGTGAACCAGGCGGACTACATGACCGCGGTGACGGGCACCGACCGCAGCCTCTGGCGCGACAATGTCGGCTTCTTCCCGCCGGAGACCCCGTTTGCGAGCGATGCGGGGCTGGAGACGCTGAAAGGCCCGCGCGACTTCGACAGGGTGAAGCGGGAGCTGGAGGCGGCCGGCTACAAGGGAGAGAAGGTGGTCCTACTGGCCGCGACCGACTTCCCGACGCTGAACGCGCTCGGCCAGGTCGGCAACGACATGCTCCGCCGTGCCGGCATGAATGTGGAATTCGTCGCCACCGATTGGGGCAGCGTGGTGGCCCGGCGGGCGAGCCGCGAGCCGCCGGAGCGCGGCGGCTGGAGCATCTTCTTCACCTTCTGGACCGGCCTTGACGTCATCAATCCCGGTGTCAACCAGCCGATCCGCGGCAATGGTCGCGATGGCTGGTGGGGCTGGGCGACCTCGGAGCGCCTGGAGGCGCTGCGCCAGCGCTGGTTCGACGCGCCGGACCTGCCGACCCAGCAGGCGCTGGCACGGGAGATGCAGGGGGTTTCTTTCGAGGAAGCACCGACCCTGCCGCTCGGCCAGTATTTCCAGGCCACGGCCTATCGGCGCAGCCTCACCGACGTGCCGAAGGGCATGCCGCTGTTCTGGAACCTGAAGAAGACCGCCTGAGCCGGAGTTGGTATGCATCGACGCACGATCCTGGCCGGCGCCGCCGCGGCGGCCGCCCTGCCACGCTTTTCCATCGCACAGCCGGCGGGCAGTCGCGTGCTGCGCATAGTGCCGCAGGCCAACCTCACCAGCATCGACCCGATCTGGACCACCGCGAACATCACGCGGAACCATGGGTTCATGGTCTATGACACGCTCTACGGCATGGACGCCGAGTTCAACGTCCAGCCGCAGATGGCGGCCGGGCATGTGGAGGAGGATGGCGGCCGCACCGTCAGCATTACCCTCCGCGACGACCTCCGCTTCCATGATGGCGAGCCGGTGCGCGCGGTGGATTGCGTCGCCAGCATCAGCCGGTGGATGAAGCGCAACCCCACCGGCCAGAAACTCGAAAGCGTGGTCGAGTCGCTGCAGGCGCTGGATGACAAGCGGCTGCGCTTCAGGCTGCGCCGGCCCTTCCCGATGCTGGTGCGCGGCCTGGCCAGCCCGACCAATCCGGTCTGCTTCATGATGCCGGAGCGGGTGGCGAAGACCGACCCCTTCCAGCAGTTCCGCGACCCGACCGGCAGCGGCCCTTTCCGCTTCAAGCAGGACGAGTTCAACAGCGGCAGCCTCGTGGTCTATGAGCGCAACCCGCATTACGTCCCGCTCTCCTCCGGCCAGCCGAGCCTCACGGCTGGGCCGAAGGTGGTCCATTTCGACCGGGTGGAGTGGCACATCATCACTGATGCCGCGACCTCCGCCGCGGCGCTGCAACAGGGCGAGATCGACTGGTTCGAGCAGCCGCCGCCCGAGATACAGCAATTGCTGCGCCGGAACCGCCAGGTCTCGATCGAGCCGATCGACCCGCTGCCGCTGAGCGGCATCCTGCGCTTCAACCACCTGCATCCGCCCTTCAACGACAAGAAGATGCGGCAGGCGCTGCTGCCGGCGGTGGACCAGTCCGACTACATGGCAGCGATCGTCGGTGCGGATGCGGCCATGTACCGCACCGGGGTCGGCTTCTTCACCCCCGGCACGCCCATGGCGAGCGATGCCGCGCTCGGCCCGCTGACCGGCCCGCGCAGCATCGACCGCGCCAAGGCGTTGCTGAAGGAGGCCGGCTATACCAACCAGCCCGTGCGCCTGATCGGCCCGACCGACATCCTGGCTCCCTCCGCCATGACCCAGGTGGCGGCCGACATGTTCCGCCGGCTCGGCATGAATGTGGATACCGCGCTGACGGATTGGGGCACGGTGGTGCAGCGGCGGACGAGCCGCGAACCGCTGGAGCGTGGCGGCTGGAGCACGCTGCTGACCTCCTTCTCCTCCTTCGAGTTCCTCGACCCGGCGGGCCATACGCCGCTGCGCGGCAATGGCACCGCCGCCTGGCCCGGCTGGCCGACCATCCCGAAACTGGAGGAGCTGCGCGACGCCTGGTTCGACGCGCCGAACACCGCGGCGCAGCAGGCGATCTGCCGGGAGATCCAGACCGTAGCGATGGACGAACTGCCCTATGTCCCGGTCGGCGCCTATCTCTCGATGACGGCGCTGCGGCGGAACCTGACGGGCCGGGTGCCGGGCTTCGCCATCTATTGGGGGCTACGGCGCACATGATCGGACGGCGGGGGGCACTGGCGGCGGGAGGCGCGCTGCTGGCGGCCCCCGCCCTTTCCCAGGCGCAGTCGCGGGTGCTGCGCTTCGTGCCGCAGGCGGATCTCGGCGGGCTGGACCCGATCGCGATTTCTTCCAACGTCATCCGCAACCATGGCTACATGGTCTATGACACGCTCTACGGCGTGGACCATGCCTTCCGGCCGCATCCGCAGATGGCGGCGGGCCATGTGGTGGAGAATGACGGCCGCACCGTCACCATCACCCTGCGCGACGGGCTGAAATTCCACGATGGCGAGCCGGTCTGCGCCGAGGATTGCGTCGTCTCGCTCCGCCGCTGGATGCGCCGCAGCCCGATGGGACAGGCGCTGGCCGCGCGGACCGAGGAACTGGCGGCAGTCGACGATAAGCGCCTCCGATTCCGGCTGACATCGCGCTTTCCGCTGCTGATTGACGCCTTGGCGGTGCCGTCCAACCCGCAGCCCTTCATCATGCCGGCGCGCATCGCGCAGACCGATCCCTTCCAGCAGATCCGCGACCCGACGGGCAGCGGGCCCTTCCGCTTCGTGGTGAGCGAGTTCCGCCAGGGCAGCCGCGCGGTCTGGGAGCGCAACCCGGATTACGTCCCCACATCCGCCGGCGGCAGCGGCCTGACCGCCGGACCGAAACTCGTCCATTTCGACCGAATTGAATGGTCCATCATCCCCGATGCCGGCACCGCCGCCGCGGCGCTGATGGCGGGGGAGGTGGACTGGTTCGAGCAGATGGGCCCGGAGGTGCAGCAGCTTCTCGGCCGCAACCGGGCCCTGCTGCTGGAGCCCATCGACCCGCTGCCGCTGCCCGGGCAGTTCCGCTTCAACCACCGCCAGCCGCCCTTCGACAACCCTGCCATCCGCCGCGCCTTCCTGCACTGCATCAGCCAGGAAGATTTCATGACGGCCATCGTTGGGCCCGACCCGGCGAAATACGTCAAGGATGTCGGCTTCTTCACCCCCGGCAGTCCCTTCGCCAATGAAGAGGGCCTGGCGCCCCTGAGAGGTCCGCGCAGCATCGAACGGGCGAAGCAGGCGCTGAGGGAGGCCGGCTACAAGGGCGAGCTGATCCGCCTGCTCGGCACCACCGATATCGTCTCCACCACCGCACAGGCACAGGTCGCGGCCGACCTGCTGCGGCGGCTGGAGGTGAACCTGGATGTGGTGCTGACGGATTGGGGCACGGTCGCGCAGCGCCGGATGAACCGCGGCCCGCTCGACCAGGGCGGCTGGTCCATCGCCTGCTTCGCCACATCGGGGATGGATTTCATCAACCCGATCACGCATCTCCAGCTCCGCTCGGACGGCGCCAATGCCGCGCCCGGCTGGCCGGACCTGCCGGAGGTCGAGCGGCTGCGCGCCGAATGGCTGGAGGCGCCCGACCTCGCCGCGCGGCAGGCCATCGCCCGGCGCATCCAGGCGGCGGCGATGGAGGGTCTGCCCTACATCCCGACCGGCGCCTACTACTCCATCACCGCGCATCGCCGGAACCTCGTGGACCGTGTGAAGGGGTTCGCGATCTTCTGGGGCATCCGGAGGACCTGACGCATGCATCGCCGCACCTTGCTCCAAGCCTCGCTCGCCGCCGGACTGCCGGTGCCGGCGCTCGCCCAAGGATCCGCCGCGCGCGCCCTGCGCGTCATCCCGCAAGCCAACCTCACCAGCCTCGACCCGGTCTGGACCACGGCGGTGGTCACGCGGAACCACGCCTTCATGGTCTATGACCAGCTCTGCGCCCAGGATGCGCAGGGGGAGATCCGGCCGCAGATGGTCGAGGGCTGGGTGGAGGAGCAGGACGGCCTCGCCCTGACCTTCACCCTGCGGGACGGACTGCGCTTCCATGACGGGGAGCGGGTGCTGGCCAGGGACTGTGTCGCCAGCATCCGCCGCTGGGCGCGGCGCGACCCCTTCGCCCAGGTGATCTGGCCGGCCGTCGCCGAGGTGGAGGCGCTGGACGACAGGCGCTTCCGCTTCCGCCTGCACCGGCCCCTGCCGCTGCTGCTTATGGCGCTCGGCCAGACGCAGTTCCCCTGCTTCGTGATGCCCGAGCGGATCGCCAGCACCGACGCCTTCCAGCAGATCCGCGAGGCCGTGGGCAGCGGCCCCTTCCGCTTCGTCCCGGGGGAGTGGAATCCCGGCCAGCGCGCGGTCTGGGCAAAGTTCGACGGCTATGTGCCGCGGCAGGAACCGGTGGACGGCCTCGCCGGCGGGCGCATCCCGCGCCTCGACCGCGTGGAGTGGACGATCATCTCCGACCCCGCGACGGCGGCGAATGCCATGGTCACGGGCGAGCAGGACTACTGGGAATACCCGCTGCACGACCTGCTGCCGCTGCTGCGGCGGAACCGAGAGGTGGTGGTGCAACAGCGCCTGCTGGACGGCTTCTACGGCATCTGCCGCTTCAACCACCTGCAGCCGCCCTTCAACAATGTCGGCATCCGCCGCGCCGTCGCCATGGCGGTGGACCAGCGCGACTACATGCGCGCCGTCGCCGGTAACGAGAGGGACGGGTGGGAGGCCTGCGAAGGCGTCTTCACCTGCGGCACGCCGCTGGCGAACGAGGCGGGCAGCGACATCCTGAAGACGCGCAACATCGACCGCGCCCGCGCCGCGCTGAAGGAGGCAGGCTATGCCGGCGAGAAGGTGGTGCTGGTCGCGCCCGGCGACTATCCGCAGATCAATGCCCTCTCGCTGGTCACCGCCGACCTGCTGACCCGGATGGGGATGAACCTCGAACTCGTCTCCACCGACTGGGGCACGCTGGTGCAGCGGCGCGTGAGCAAGGAGCCGGTCGAGCGCGGCGGCTGGAGCATCATCCACACCACCTCCTCCGGCCAGTCGCTGGCGCTTCCGGTCTTCCACCTCTTCCTGCGCTCCAACGGCGATTCGGCCTGGTTCGGATGGCCCAACGATCCCGAGATCGAGCGGCTGCGCGCGGCCTGGCTGGAATCCCCGGATCTCGCCGGGCAGAAGCGGGTGGCGGAGCAGCTGAACCGCCGCGCCATGGAGGTGCTGCCCTATGTCCCGCTCGGCTTCTACTGGCAGCCATCGGCCTGGCGGCGCAATGTGACGGGAGCTTTCCGCGCCCCTGCGACGGTGTTCTGGAACATGGCCAAGGCATGACGCGGCGGTTGCGCCGCCGACCCGGCCGGGGCTAGGGAGCCGGCGCGCCGCGGTCGGGACCCGCGGCGCTGCCGGAGAGAAGAACGATGCGCCGTCGCACCCTGCTGCAAGCCGCCCCCGCCATGCTCGCCGCACCGCGCCTGGCCTCGGCGCAGAGCAGCGCGCGCACCCTGCGCTTTGCGCCACAGGGCAACCTGGCGAATATCGACCCGGTCTGGACCACCACCGTCATTGCCCGGAACCACGGGCTGATGGTCTATGACACGCTCTTCGGTCTGGGCCGCGACTTCAGGCCGAAGCCGCAGATGGCAGCGGGACACGAGGTCTCGGAAGACGGGCTGACGCATCGCATCGCCCTGCGTCCCGACCTGCGCTTCCATGACGGCGAGAAGGTCACGGCCCGGGACTGCATCGCCTCCATCGCGCGCTGGTCAAAACGCGACGTGCTCGGCCAGCGGCTGAATCTGCTGCTGGAGGAGATGCGCGCCACGGCGGATGACCGCTTCGAGATCATCCTGAAGAAGCCTTGGCCGGGTCTCACCTGGGCGCTCGGCAAGCCATCGGCCAATATCTGCGCCATCATGCCGGAGCGGGTGGCGAAGACCGATCCCTTCCAGCAGATCACGGACTACACCGGCTCCGGCCCCTTCCGCTTCCGCGCCGAGCAATGGGTGCCCGGCAGCCTGGCGGCCTATGAGCGCAGCAGCGCCTATGTGCCCCGCGACGAGCCGGCGGATTTCCTCGCCGGCGGCAAGCAGGTGCATTTCGACCGGGTCGAATGGCGCATCATGCCGGATCCGGCGACCGCCGCGGCCGCCCTCCAGAACAACGAGATCGACTGGTGGGAGACGCCGCTGGCCGATCTGTTGCCCCTGCTGCGCCGCAACCGGGACATCGCGGTGGAGGTAGTGAACACCGCCGGCGCGCTTGGCGTGCTGCGTTTCAATCACCTGCATCCGCCCTTCGACAAGCCGGAGATCCGCCGCGCGCTTCTGCCCGCGCTCGACCAGAAAAGCTTCATGCAGGCCGCGCTCGGCGAGGATGCGGCGCTGTGGCAGGTGCCGGCCGGTGCCTTCACGCCGGGCACGCCGCTGGCAAATGAGGCGGGGCTGGACGTGCTCACGGCGCCGCGCGACCTGGAGGTGGCGAAGCGCGCGCTGCGTGCCGCCGGCTATGATGGGCGCAAGGTGGTTCTGCTGGTGCCCACCGATTTCCCCACCCTCAACGGGCTCTCGGAAGTGGCGGCCGACCTGCTGCGGAAGATCGGCTTCAATGTCGATGCGCAGACCATGGACTGGGGCACGCTGGTGCAGCGCCGCGCCAAGCGCGAATCGGCGGAGCAGGGCGGCTGGAGCGTCTTCTGCACGACATGGGAGGGCCTCGACGTCTCCGTCCCTGGCAGTCATCAGCCGCTGCGCGGCAACGGCACGGAAGGGTGGTTCGGCTGGTCAACCAGTCCCCGCCGCGAGGCGCTGCGCGATGCCTGGTTCTCCGCGCCCGACCAGGCGGCAGAGAAGAAGATCGCCGAGGACCTGCAACGGCTGGCCTTTGAGGAGGTACCCTTCATCCCGCTCGGCTTGCTGCGCCCGCCCATGGCCTATCGCCGCAGCCTGACCAACATCGTCACTGGCGGCCCGGCGCTGTTCTGGAATGTCCGCCGGGGCTGAGGGCGGGGCCGCCTGTGCGGTCGGTCGCAGAGGCGAGTGCTGGATGACGGCAGCCTTCGCGGCTGGGGACCACCGTCCCGGCCGCCCACCCCATGGGATGCCCGTGCCCATGCGCCTGCAGGGCACGCGGCCTTTGTTGGCACGCGACATGCAAGCCTTCCCGGTGAGATCGGGCCAGCCAACCGCCCGGCGGCGGGCCCCCGTCCAAGGGTGCTGGCGCGCTGCCCAAGGCTGAGGCAGGCTGGCACGAAATCGGGCGCGCCTGATGCGCCCGAACCCAAAGCTGGGAGACAAGACGAATGGATCGCAGGACCTTCCTGAAGGCCGGTACGGCGGCCGGCGGCTCCGCCTTGCTGGGCGGGCTGGCGGGGCCGGCCCTCGCTCAGGGGGCGGCAGCACGCACGCTGCGTTTCGTGCCGCAGGCGAATTTGGCGAATTTCGACCCGATCTGGGGCACCCAATACGTCGTCCGCAACGCCGCGGCGCTGGTCTGGGACACGCTTTACGGCGTGGATGAGAAGCTGGAGCCGCAGCGCCAGATGGTGGAGGGCGAGGAGGTCTCGGCGGACGGCCTGACCTGGACCTTCCGCCTCCGCGAAGGGCTGAAATTCCACGACGGCGAGCCGGTGCTGGCCAAGGACGTGGTCGCCAGTCTGACGCGCTGGTCCGCGCGCGACCCGATGGGGCTGATGATCAAGGCAATCCAGCAGGAGCTGGTCGCGGTCGACGACCGGACCTTCCGCTGGGTGCTGAAGAAGCCCTTCCCCAAGATGCTGTTGGCGCTGGGCAAGAACAACAGCCCCTGCAGCTTCATCATGCCGGAGCGGATCGCGAAGACCGATCCCTTCACCCAGATCACGGAATATGTCGGCAGCGGCCCCATGCGCTTCCTGCGCAACGAATGGGTTCCGGGCGCCAGGGCGGTGTTCCAGAAATTCGACCAGTATGTTCCGCGCCAGGAGCCGGCCAGCTGGCTCGCCGGCGGAAAGCGCATGCTGGTGGACCGTATAGAATGGGTGGTGATGCCGGACCCGGCCACCGCCTCTGCCGCGCTGCAGAACAGCGAGGTGGACTGGTGGGAGAACCCGCTCAGCGACCTGGTGCCGACCCTGCGCCGGAACCGGAACATCCGCGTCGACATCGCCGACCCGCTCGGCAATATCGGCAGCTTCCGGATGAACCATCTGACCCCGCCCTTCAACAATGTGAAGGCGCGGCGCGCAGTGCTCATGGCGATGAGCCAGGAGGATTACATGCGTGCCCTGGTGGGCGACGATAATAATCTCTGGAAGTCGCTGCCCGGATTCTTCACCCCCGGCACGCCGCTCTACAATGAGGAAGGTGGCGACATCCTGAAAGGTCGCCGGGATTTCGACGCGGCGAAGCGGCTGCTGGCAGAGAGCGGCTACAAGGGCGAGCCGGTACCCTGCATCGTCGCGCAGGACCAGCCAATCACCAAGTCGCAGGGCGATGTGACGGCCGACCTGCTCAAGCGGCTCGGGATGAATGTAGATTTCGTGGCAACCGACTGGGGCACGGTCGGCCAGCGCCGCGCCATGAAGAACCCGGTCGGGCAGGGCGGCTGGAGCATGTTCCACTCCTGGCATGCCGGCGCGGACTGCACCAACCCGGCGGCCTACACCGCCATTCGCGCCAATGGCGCCGGCGCCTGGTTCGGCTGGCCGGATATCCCCGAGGTTGAGACCGAGGTGGCGGCCTGGTTCGAGGCGAAGACCCTCGAGGAGGAGAAGGCGACGATGCGCCGGCTGAACAAGGCCGCGCTTGACAGCGTCGTCTATGCGCCGACGGGCTTCTTCCTGAGCTACCAGGCCTGGCGGGCCAATGTGTCCGGCATCCAGAAGGGGCCGCTGCCCTTCTTCTGGGGCGTCTCGAAGTCCTGATGAGCGGGATCTAGCGCGATGTTCGCCTATGTCGTCAGGCGCGTGCTGGCCACCATTCCGGTGATGGCCCTGGTCGCCTTGTTCGTCTTCAGTCTTCTCTACATCGCCCCCGGCGACCCGGCGGCGGTGATCGCCGGCGACCAGGCGACGCCACAGGATGTCGAGCGCATCCGGGCCTCGCTGGGCCTGGACCGTCCCTATCTGGTGCGCTTCGGCGCCTGGGTCTGGGGCATCCTGAACGGCGACATGGGGACGTCGATCTTCACCAACCTGCCGGTCACGACCATGATCGCGCAGCGGATCGAGCCGACGCTGTCGTTGATGGTGCTGACCCTCATCCTTGCGGTCAGCATCGCCGTCCCGATGGGTGTGCTGGCGGCCTGGAAGCAGGGCACGCTGCTCGACCGCGCGGTGATGGGCTTCGCGGTGCTCGGCTTCTCGGTGCCGGTCTTCGTCGTCGGCTACCTGCTGGCCTATGTCTTCGCGCTCGAGCTCGACTGGCTGCCGGTGCAGGGCTACACCGCCTTCAGCAACGGCTTCTTTCCCTGGCTGGAGAACCTGATCCTGCCCTCGGTCGCGCTGGGCGGGGTCTATATCGCGCTGATCGCCCGCATCACGCGGGCGACCATGCTGGAAGTGCTGCAGCAGGACTACATCCGCACCGCGCGCGCCAAGGGCGCGGGGCAGAGCAACATCCTGTTCCTGCATGCCCTCAAGAACGCCGCCGTGCCGATCGTGACCGTCATCGGCATCGGCATCGCGCTGCTGATCGGTGGTGCGGTGGTCACGGAAAGCGTCTTCGCCATCCCCGGCGTCGGCCGGCTGACGGTGGATGCCATCCTCCGGCGCGACTATCCGGTGATCCAGGGCGTCGTGTTGCTGTTCAGCTTCGTCTACGTGCTGGTGAACCTGCTGATCGACCTCGCCTATACCCTCTTCGATCCGAGGATCCGGTACTGATGGCCTCCGCGACCGTCCTCTCCCCCGCCCAGGCTGCGCCGCCCCCGGGCGTCGCGGCTGCCGCCCCGATGCCGGATGTCCTGCCGCCGGTGAAGCCGAAGAAAGGCTTTATCGGCTTCATCTGGCGCAACCCGACTATGGCGATCGGCGGCTTCCTGCTGCTGCTGATGGTGCTGGTCGCCATCTTCGCACCGCTGCTCTGGACCACGGACCCGACAGCGCTGGCTCCTGCGCGGCGCACGCGCGAGCCTTCGGCCATGTACTGGTTCGGCACTGACATGCTGGGTCGCGACGTCTATTCCCGTGTGCTCTACGGCGCCCGGGTCTCGCTCATCGTCGGCTTCTCGGTGGCGATCCTGTCCTCGATTGTCGGCCTGACCATCGGCATGATCTCGGGCTACATCCGCCTCGCGGACAGCATCATCATGCGGATCATGGACGGGTTGATGTCCATCCCGCCGATCCTGCTGGCGATCGCGCTGATGGCGCTGACCCGCGGCTCGGTCCAGAACGTCATCATCGCCATCACCATCGCGGAGATCCCGCGCGTCTCGCGCCTCGTGCGCGGCGTAGTGCTCTCGCTCCGCGAACAGCCCTATGTGGAGGCGGCGGTGGCCGCGGGCACCAGGACGCCCATGATCATCTGGCGGCACATCCTGCCGAACACGCTCGCGCCGATCACGGTGCAGGCGACCTATATCTGCGCCGCGGCGATGATCACGGAGGCCATCCTCTCCTTCATCGGCGCGGGCACCCCGCCCATCATCCCGTCCTGGGGGAACATCATGGCGGAGGGCCGGGCGCTCTGGCAGGTGAAGCCTTATATCGTCTTCTTCCCGGCCATCTTCCTCTCCATCACGGTGCTTGCGGTGAACCTGCTCGGCGACGGCCTGCGCGATGCGCTGGATCCGCGCATGGCGAAGAGGCTCTGATTCATGGCACTGCTCGAAGTCGAGAACCTGCAGACCCATTTCCGCACGCCGGACGGGGTCAACCGCGCCGTGGACGGCGTTTCCTTCCATGTGAATGCCGGCGAGACGGTGGCGATCGTGGGGGAGAGCGGCTGCGGTAAGTCCGTCACCTCCATGTCCATCCTGCGGCTCATCCCGGAGCCGCCGGGCAAGATCGCCGGCGCCATCCGCTTCCAGGGCAGGGACCTGCTGAAGCTCTCGGACCGCGAGATGCGCGACATCCGCGGCAACGAGATCAGCATGATCTTCCAGGAGCCGATGACCTCGCTGAACCCGGTGCTGACCGTGGGGCGGCAGATCGGCGAGACGCTGCGGCTGCACCAGGGCCTGTCCCGGCAGCAGGCCGAGGAGAAGGCGGTCGAGATGCTGACGCTGGTCGGCATCCCGGAACCGCGCCGGCGGGTGAGGGAGTATCCCCACCAGCTCTCCGGCGGCATGCGGCAGCGCGTGATGATCGCCATCGCGCTCGCCTGCAATCCGAAGCTGCTGATCGCCGATGAGCCGACCACGGCGCTCGATGTGACGATCCAGGCGCAGATCCTGGAGCTGATGCGGGATCTCAAGCATCGTGTCGGCGCGGCCATTGTTCTCATCACCCACGATCTCGGCGTGGTGGCGGAGGTCGCGGAGCGCGTCATCGTCATGTATGCCGGGAAGAAGGTGGAGGAGGCGGCAGTCGGCCCGCTCTTCAACAACCCGAAGCACCCCTACACCCAGGGGCTGCTCGGCTCGATGCCGAAGCTCGGCTCCTCCCTGCATGGGGATGAGACCAGGCTGGCGGAGATCCCTGGCCTGGTGCCCAGCCTGAGGGCGAAGATCCCGGGCTGCGTCTTCGCCAGCCGCTGCCCGCATGCCACCGATCTCTGCCGCCAGGTGGCGCCGGCGTTGGAGGAGAAGGCGCCGGGCCATGTCGCGGCCTGTCATTATGCCACCAAGGAAGGGGCGATCGCGGCATGAGCGCGCCGATCCTCGAGGTCTCCGACCTCAAGAAGCACTTTCCGCTGAAGGGCGGCCTGCTCGGCTCGACCACCGGCTATGTCTATGCGGTGGATGGCGTCTCCTTCAGCATTGAGCGGGGCGAGACGCTTTCGCTGGTCGGCGAATCCGGCTGCGGCAAGTCGACCGTCGGCAAGGCCATCCTCCGCCTGTTCGACATCACCGCCGGCCAGGTGGTGCTGGACGGCAAGCGGATCGATGACCTCTCGGCCGGCGCGCTGCGCCCCATGCGCCGGCGCGTGCAGGTGGTGTTCCAGGACCCCTTCTCCTCGCTCAACCCGCGCATGCGGGTGCGGGACATCCTGGCCGAGCCGATCCGGAATTTCGGGCTGGCCAAGGACGGGAAGGACCTGGAGGAGCGGGTCGCCAAGCTGATGGACACCGTGCGCCTTCCGCGCGATGCGGTGAATCGCTGGCCGCATGAGTTCAGCGGCGGCCAGCGGCAGCGAATCGGCATCGCCCGGGCGCTGGCCGCGGATCCGGACCTGATCGTCTGCGACGAAGCGGTCTCGGCGCTCGACGTCTCGGTCAAGGCGCAGATCGTGAACCTGCTGCAGGACCTGCAGCAGGAACTCGGCCTCGCTATGCTCTTCATCAGCCACGACCTGGCGATCGTCGAGCATATGACGCACCGGGTCGCGGTCATGTATCTCGGCAAGATCGTGGAGGTGGCGCCGAAGCGCAGCCTGTTTGCCGCGCCGAAGCACCCCTATACGGAAGCGCTGCTCTCCGCCGTGCCAGTGCCGAGCCCGGGCGCAGCGCGGCAGCGCATTATCCTGAAGGGCGATGTGCCGAGCCCGATCAACCCGCCGATGGGCTGCCGCTTCCACACCCGCTGCCCCTATGCCTTCGACCGTTGCCGGGTGGAGGAGCCGAAGCTCAACCATGTGGCGACGGCGCTCGATGCCGGGCATGTGGCGGCCTGCCACTTGCACGATCGGCCGGATGCGGAGAACCCGCTGGCGGTGGCCAAGGGAGCGGCTCTGGTCGCGGCCTGAGGCGGTCCGGAGACCGGAGCATCATCCCACCCCGCGGCGCCTGGCGTTGCGGGGCGCCCGGGAGGGACCTTTCGGTCTGACCCGGCCCGCCGTGACAGAGGGAAGGGGACCTGCATGGCCGGGCCGGTGATGCTGGAGGTGCGGGAGCGCCGCGGACCCTTTGGGCGCGCGGTCAAATGGAGCTTCCTGATCTTCCAACTGGTCATGCTGCTCGGCAGCCTTGGCACCTGCGCCATGGTTGGCCCCTTCCTCTCGGGGCCGGACCCGGAGGTGGTGATGGGCGCCGGCATGTTCGGCGCCATGACACTGGCCGCCATCTGGACGATCTGGCCGCTCGGCACGCTGGTGCTCGGGGTGATGGTCCTGCTCACCCGCGGTCGGAAGCGGCTGATCCCGGCTCCGCCGGAGCCAGGCCGCGGGAGCGTGCCGCCGACCGGCGGACGGAGTTGAGCACCGAACCCTTTCGACGAAGAGTGGATGCGGCGGTGCTTGACGGAAGCCGGGGGCAAGGCGACCTTTGTGCTGATACGCGGCCGCCCGGCCGCCGCTTTTCGGGGGAGACGCGGAATGCCGCAAGTCACGCTGACCGTGAACGGGACGAGCCACACGGTTGAGGTCGAGGGCCGGACGCTTCTGGTCGAGCTCCTCCGGGAAACGCTGCGCCTGACCGGCACTCATATCGGCTGTGACACCAGCCAGTGCGGCGCCTGCGTGGTGCATGTGAATGGCGAGAGCGTGAAGTCCTGCACCATGCTGGCCCTGCAGGCCGATGGCGCGCAGGTGACGACCATCGAGGGGTTGGCGAAGCCGGACGGCACGCTGCACCCGATGCAGGAAGCCTTCCGCGAGTACCACGCGCTGCAGTGCGGCTTCTGCACGCCGGGCATGGTGATGTCTGCCATAGACCTGGTGCAGAAGCATCCGCAGGGTCTCTCCGAGAAGGAGATTCGCGAGGGGCTGGAAGGCAATCTCTGCCGCTGCACCGGGTACCACAATATCGTCAAGGCGATCGCCGCGGCGCAGGAGGTGATGCACGGCCGCCGCACCGAGTTGGCGCCCGCCGCAGAGTAAGCCGCGCCGGGCGCGCCGCGGTGCGCCCGGTCTGGCCGCGAAGACATAAAGGGAGTGCCCGGGGCCGTGCGGTCAGGCCGCCCCGGCAGGGTGCCCCGCTGCCTGGGAGGCGTTGCAATGAACGTGGTGACACCCTTCGAAGGCATCGGCGCGAGCGTGAGGCGCAAGGAGGATCTGCGCTTCCTCTCCGGCCGCGGCCAGTACACGGACGACATCAACCGTCCCGGCCAGACCTACGCCTATATCCTCCGCTCCCCACATGCACATGCCGCGATCAAGGGGATCGATCTCTCCGCCGCCAGGGCCATGCCCGGGGTCGTCGCCATCTTCACCGGCGAGGACATGAAAGGGATCGGCGGCCTGCCCTGCGGCTGGCAGATCCACAACAAGGATGGCTCGCCCATGGCGGAGCCGCCGCATCCCGTGCTGGCGCAGGGCAAGGTGCGGCATGTTGGCGATTCAGTCGCTGTTGTCGTCGCGCAGAACAAGGCTCAGGCGCGCGACGCGGCCGAGGCGATCGTCGTCGATTACGACGTGCTGTCCGCCGCGGCGACGATGGAAGCCGCGCTCGCCCCCGGCGCGCCGCAGGTGCATGACGGCGTCGCCGGCAATCTCTGCTATGATTGGCACATTGGCGACCCGGCGGTGAATGCGGCCGCCTTCCAGAACGCCCACAAGGTGGTCGAGTTCGAGCTGGTGAACAACCGGCTGATCCCGAACGCCATGGAGCCGCGCGCCGCGGTTGGTGACTACGACCCGACCACGGGCGACTACACGCTCTACACCACCAGCCAGAACCCGCATGTCATCCGGCTGCTGATGGGCGCCTTCGTGCTGCAACTGCCGGAACACAAGCTGCGCGTCGTCGCCCCCGATGTCGGTGGCGGCTTCGGCAGCAAGATCTTTCATTATGCCGAGGAGGCGATCGTCACCTGGGTCGCGGGCAAGATCGCGCGGCCGGTGAAGTGGACCGCCGATCGCACCGAAAGCTTCATCACCGACGCGCATGGCCGCGACCATGTGACCAAGGCGCGGCTGGCGCTGGAAGCCAATGGCAAGTTCCTGGCGCTGCATGTCCAGACGCTGGCGAATATGGGTGCCTATCTCTCCACCTTTTCGACCAGCGTGCCGACCTATCTCTACGCCACGCTGCTCGCCGGGGTGTACACCACGCCGACTGTCTATGCGGAGGTGAAGGCGGTCTTCACCAACACCACGCCGGTTGATGCCTATCGCGGCGCCGGACGGCCGGAAGCGACCTTCCTGCTCGAACGGCTGGTGGATGTCGCGGCGCGTGAGATGGGCATGGACCGCGTCGAGATCCGCCGGCGCAACTTCATCCCTGCCGACGCCTTCCCCTATCAGACGCCGGTCGCGCTGCAATACGATAGCGGGGACTATGTGGCGACGCTGGAGCAGGCGCTGGAGACCTCCGGCTGGGCCAGCTTCGAGCAGCGGCGGGCGGAGGCCAAGGCGCGCGGCAAGCTGCGCGGCATCGGCATCTCCACCTATCTGGAGGCCTGCGGCATCGCGCCTTCCGCCGTCGTCGGCGCGCTCGGCGCCCGCGCCGGCCTCTATGAGGTGGGCACCATCCGTGTCCACCCGACCGGCAGCGTCACGGTGCTGACCGGGACGCACAGCCATGGCCAGGGCCATGAGACGACGCTGGCACAGCTCGTCACCGACCGGCTCGGCGTGCCACTGGCACAGGTGGACATCGTCCATGGCGACACGGCGAAGATCCCCTTCGGCATGGGCACCTATGGCTCCCGCAGCCTGGCGGTCGGCGGCAGCGCCATGGTCAAGGCCATGGACAAGATCGTCGCCAAGGCGCGGAAGATCGCTGCCCATCTGATGGAGGCCTCGGTCGAGGATGTCGAGTTCGACCGCGGCACCTTCCGCGTGGCGGGCACGGACAGGACCAAGTCCTGGGGCGAGATCTGCCTGACCGCCTATGTCCCGCACAACTACCCGATCGAGGAGATCGAGCCGGGCCTGGACGAGACCGCCTTCTACGACCCGAAGAACTTCACCTATCCCGGTGGCTGCCATATTTGCGAGGTCGAGATCGACCCGGAGACGGGCAAGGTCGATGTGGTGAACTTCACGGCGGTGGATGATGTCGGGCGCGTGATCAACCCGATGATCGTCGAGGGGCAGGTGCAGGGCGGCGTCGCCCAGGGCATCGGCCAGGCGCTGCTGGAAACGGCCGTCTATGACGAGGCCGGCCAGCTGCTCTCCGCCAGCTTCATGGACTACCAGATGCCACGGGCGGACGACCTGCCGCCGGTCAGTGTCGCCACCCACACCACCCTCTGCACCCACAACCCGCTCGGCGTGAAGGGCTGCGGGGAGGTGGGCGCCATCGGTTCGCCGCCCGCCGTCATCAATGCGGTGGTCGATGCGCTGCAGGATTACGGCGTCCGGCACATTGAGATGCCGGCGACACCCGCCAAGATCTGGAACATCATCAACGCCGGCCATAAGCTGGCGGCCGAATAGGGGAGAGGCTCTCCATGTATGATTTCGCCTATCACAAGCCGACCTCGGTCGCGGATGCGGTCAAGATCCTGTCCGCCGACCCGGATGCGCGGCCGATCTCCGGCGGCCAGACCCTGCTGCCGGCGCTGAAGCACCGCCTGAACAAGCCGACCGCCGTGGTCGACCTCTCCGGGATTGCGGAGCTGAAGGGCATTCGGCGCGAGGGCGACAAGCTCGTTATCGGTGCGCTGGCCAAACACCATGAGGTGGCGGAGAACGCCGAGGTGAAAGCGGCCATTCCGGCTCTCGCGCAGATGGCCGGCACCATCGGCGACACCCAGGTGCGCAACCGTGGCACCATCGGCGGCAGCGTCTCCAACAACGACCCGGCGGCGGACTATCCGGCGGCGGTGCTCGGCCTGGGTGCGACGGTGGTCACCGACAAGCGCCGGATCGCGGCGGACGACTTCTTCCAGGGCATGTTCACCACGGCGCTGGAGCCGGGCGAGCTGCTGGTGGCGATCGAGTTCCCGATCCCGGAAAAGGCCGGCTACGCCAAGATGCGCAACCCGGCCAGCCGCTACGTGATGGCCGGCGCTTTCATCGCCAAGACCAAGTTCGGCGTGCGCGTCGCCATCAATGGCGCGGGCCCCTGCGTCTTCCGGCAGGCCGATATGGAGAAGGCGCTGACCGCCAATTGGTCCCCGGATGCGGTGGCCGGTATCCATCAGCCGGCCGACGGGCTGAATGGCGACATCCACGGAAGCGCCGAGTATCGCGCTCATCTCGTCACGGTGATGGCGAAGCGCGCCCTCGCCAACGCGGGCTGAACTCGCTGCCAGCGCCGGCCGGCGCTGGTTTCATGCCGGACTAAAGGCGGCCTTGGCGGGCGGCACTATGTCGCGCCGCCAAGGATATCGCCGGCATCCCAATGAGCCGCGCGCCAGATCCGCTGGATGCCGGGCGCGTGCGCCGCTTGGCGGCCGGTACCAATCCCGCTTCGGGCGCACGACCACCACCTTTCACCTGGGCTGAGCGGCAGGGCGGCTGGGGATGACACGCTGGTCGTGCAGGGTGTGGAGAGCGAGATGGCGGCCGTCGCGCTCTGCGGAACGAGTCATGGCACAGGTTGCCTCTTTGGCTGGAGGGCGGCGAAGCGCTGCTTTATCCAGGCCGGGCGATGAATAGCCGGGCGAACACGGCAGGCGATTCGCGAACGGTGAGCTGGATTGTTGATCCGGCCCTCTTCATCTTGAAACGGGGCGGAACGAGCCAATTCCCTGGGCATGAGGCACGTGGACATGCGCAAGCTGCCGGCCGCGGCCCAAGAGGAGCGCCGGCGGCAGGTCATCGG
>JAESGY010000295.1_pt1 | contig 30028 bp, 25 predicted proteins | sample 9269841 | NCBI WGS metagenome assembly JAESGY01 (sample SAMN17022865, study PRJNA683097) | algae metagenome | isolation source: Spirirestis rafaelensis WJT71-NPBG6 and co-occurring heterotrophs from... | place: USA: Pinto Wells, Joshua Tree National Park, Colorado Desert, CA | collected 2006-08-15
TGGTCCAGCCGCTGATCGACAGCTTCACCCGGGCCTTCCGGGAGCAATAGGCTCGGATGCCACCCGGCCGCCCGATCGGGCGGCCGGATCCTTTCCTGGCGGCGTTCCTGCCGCCGGTGTTTTTCGCCCTCAGCCGTGGCATGCCCGCGGCCGAGGGCCATGCCGGAGAAGACTGCATGATTGCCGGAACCACCGTTTTCGCCGACGGCATTCTCGATGCCAGCGTCACCAGTGGGGTGGCGCGGCTGACCCTGGCCCAGACGGGCCCGGACGGGAAGCCGGTGCCGGCCGGCCAGCTCATCGTCCCACTCGTCCAGCTGCCCAACATGGTGAATGGCCTCTCCAACCTCCTGAAGCAGGTCGAGGCCAAGATGCGCGAGCAGCAGACCCAGCAGCAGGCACCGGCCGAGGCCGACGCTCCCTCGGCCTTCCGCTTCGGCTGAGGTGCCGGGCATGCCGAGCGTTGCCCCGGCCGGCCTGCCTCGCCGCGGCCTGCTCGCGGCCTCGCTGCTCGCGGCCTCGCCGGTCGCGGCACGCGATGGCGATCTCCGCACCCGGATTTCGCGCCTGCGGCACGGCGCCAATCTGGAACGGTGGTTCACAGTCTCGCGCAACAATCATCCCCGGCGCCTCGGCCGGACCTGGTGGCGGGACTTCCGCGCCGCCGGCTTCGACCATGCCCGGCTGATCATCCCCGGCAGCGGCACCGAGCTGTACGGGCTCTTTCACCGGGCCATTGATGACGCGATGGCGGCGGACGTGCCGATCCTGCTCGCCCTGCAGGACATCGTGCACCAGAACACGCCGGCCGCGCGCGACTGGGATGGCCTGGCCGATCGTGCCCGCTTCTTCGCCGCCCGGACGGACCCGGACATGGTCGTGCTGGCCCCGGTGAACGAGCCGGCCTTCGAGACCACGGCGACCTGGCTGCCGGTGCGCGACCGCATGCTGGCCATCCTGCGCGACAACGCGCCGCGCCACCTGCTGATGTGGGGCGGGCGGGAATGGAACAGCGTCCGCTCGCTCAACGAAATGGCGCCGCCGGCCGATCCCTGGACCATCGCGGAGGTGCATGACTACGGTGGTGGCACTGCCGACAAGATCCGGCAGCGATTCGCCTCGGTGGTGGCGTGGCGGGAACGGCACCGGCTCCCCGTGATCGTGGCCGAATACAATGGCTATGGCACGAACCAGGCGAACCGTGCCGGATGGATCGTGGACCTGCGGGAGGGGTTGCCGGTTCTGCGCTCCCTCAACCTGCCAGTGACCATCTGGTCCTACAGCCATGGCTCCTGGTACCGGCTGCAGCCGGAGGATGGGCCGGCCCCCTATCCGGAGGTGCGGGCGCTGCTGGCCTAGGTCGCGGCCGGGGCCACCGAAATCGGCACGTCGCAGCTGTGACGTGCCGCCCCACCTTGGCCATGGATTTGCCGGAAGCGCTCCCGTCAGTAGGGCGTGCGGTCTTCCTTCGTCATCCATTCGGCGAAGGGCTGCCTGCCTTCCTCCGCCAGCATCGGCCGGGTCGGCACGGTGCGTTCCTCCAGCGGCGCCGCGACCTCCCGGTACAGCAACTCGTCATCGAAGCCGGCCGCCGCCGCGTCCCGGCGCGTGCCGGCGAAATACGCCCCGTCCAGCCGCGCCCAATGGATGGCGGCAAGGCACATCGGGCAGGGCTGGCAGCTGGAATAAAGCGTGAAGCCGCGCAGGTCGAAGCGGCCCAGTGCCTGGCAGGCCCGGCGGATCGCCGTCACCTCGGCATGCGCGGTCGGATCGAGGTCGAGTGTCACGCGGTTGCCGCCCTCCGCGATCACCTCCTCCCCGCGCGCGATCACCGCGCCGAAGGGCCCGCCGCCCGTCGCGACGGATTCGCAGGCAAGCTGGATGGCGCGCCGCATGTGGCGGATCGCGACAGGATCGGGTGTGGTCATGCGGCAGCCCCTGAACAGCGGAAAGCGGCGCCGGCGTCCTCCCGGGTGAGAGCAGATCGAATGCCGGCCGGCGCCGTAATGCCCGCGCTACGCTTCCTCGCGCATCTCGCGGAACAGCTCCCTGGCGACCAGCAGCGCCTCCCGCACCGCGGGCAGGCCGACATAGCCACCCATATGCAGCAGCGCCTCGCTCAGCTCCTCCTCGGTCCAGCCCATGTTGCGCGCCATCCGGAGATGGATCTTGAGCTCCGGCCAGGCATGGGTCGCGGTGTCGGAGACAACGCAGATCAGCGCGCGGGTCTTGAGATCGAGCCCCGGCCGCCCCCAGAGCATGCCGAAGACGGCTTCCGAGGCATAGTCGCCGAATTTCTGCATGATCGGGTCGTCATAGACGGTCTTCGCCATCTGCTCGACGGCGCGGTCGCCGAGCAATTGCTGCCGGATCTCCCGCCCCTTGGCATAATGCGGTCCCTTCTCCATCGCTCTTGTCTCCTCCCCCGCTTCGCGGGCCCGGGGAGGTTACGCGAGCCGGGCCGGATGCACAGCCGGTCCGGCGCTGCGGTCAGCACCGCGCCCGACCGGATCACCGTGGGCCGGCCCCGTCTCCCGGCCGAGCCGCCCCATGCCGCGGGCTTGCTCGATGGCGCGTCGGAGGGAGGCGGCCGCATCGGAGGCCGGGACATCCGCAGACCTGAGCGGCCCTTGGCCTCCCGGCCGGGGCGCGGTCCTGCCGCAGGACGCCGTCGCCTGCCGGTGGCGCCCGATGCCGGGCATGGATGATGCCTTGATGCCTGCCTGCCGCTTCGCCCGGTCCGGGGCTTGTCCGCGTTGGCGGGCTTGCCCCCTAGAATCCTGCCGGGCCCCGGCTTCACGGCCCGCGCGGGCGGGGCTACGATTAGCAACCTACGCATCTGCGGGAGAGGAAACGCCATCATGGGCATGCTGGACGGCAAGGTCGCGGTCGTCACCGGTTCGGGCGGTGGCATCGGGCGCGAGATCGCGCTGCACATGGCGCAGGCCGGCGCCAAGATCATCATCAACGATATCGGCGCCAGCCTGACCGGCGAGGGTCAGTCCGCCACCCCGGCGCAGCAGACCAAGCAGATCATCGAGCAGCGCGGCGGCCAGGCCGAGATCAACACCGACAGCGTCTCCTCCTGGGAGAGCGCCGGGAAGATCGTCCAGTCGGCGCTCGACCATTTCGGCCGGATCGACATCGTCGTGAACAATGCCGGCATCCTGCGCGACCAGATCTTCCATCGCATGACGCCTGAGGAGTGGGATGCCGTCATCGACGTGCATCTCAACGGGTCGTTCTACGTCTCCCGGCATGCGGCGACGCATTTCCGCAAGCAGGAGGGCGGGTCCTACGTCCATATCACCTCGACCTCCGGCCTGATCGGCAATTTCGGCCAGGCGAACTACTCGGCGGCGAAGCTCGGCATCTGCGCGCTGTCGAAGTCCATCGCGCTGGACATGAAGCGGTACAATGTCCGCTCCAACTGCCTCGCCCCCTTCGCCTGGAGCCGCATGACCAGCTCCATCCCTGCCGAAACGCCGGAGCAGAAGGCCCGCGTCGAGAAGATCATGCGCATGGGCCCGGAGAAGAACGCCCCGCTCGCGGTCTTCCTCGCCTCGGACGCGGCGAAGGAGGTCACCGGCCAGATCTTCGGCCCGCGCATGAACGAGCTCTTCCTGTTCAGCCAGAACCGGCCGATCCGCGGCATCCACGCCGCCGAGGGCTGGACGCCGGAGAGCATCGCCGAGCACGCCCTGCCGGCGCTGAAGAGCTTCTTCATCCCGCTCGAGCGCTCGGGCGAGGTCTTCTCCTGGGATCCGCTCTAAGCCACAGATACCGGCGAGAGAGGGCACCTCTCTCCCCGGACCCCACTCACCGTTTTCTGCAAGCTTGGCACAGGCCGCGCGGTAACAGCCGACAGAGGGCGGCCACAGGGACGTCCATGAACCCGCTCCACCGCGCGCTCTTTCAGCCACGCCGCATTGCCCTCATCGGCGCTTCCGCCGACCCGAAGCGCCTGACCGCGCGCGCGCAGCTCTACCTCCGCAAGCACGGTTACCAGGGCGACATCCTGCCGGTGCACCCGCGCGAGGCCGAGGTGCTGGGCGAGAAGGCCTACCCGACCGTCGCCGACATCCCGGGCGAGGTGGATTTCGCCTACATCCTGCTGAACACGCCACATGTCGAGGGTGTGCTGGAGGCTGTCGCCGCCAAGGGCATCGCCGCCGCCTGCGTGCTGGCCGACGGCTTCGCCGAATCCGGCCCGGAGGGCGCCGCCCTGCAGGCGCGGCTGGTCGCCACCGCACAACGCGCCGGGCTTCGCCTGCTTGGCCCCAATTCCATGGGCGTGGTGAACCTGAACGATCGCATCGCCTGCTCGGTCAACGCCGCGCTGGAGGCGGAGGCCCTGCCGGCCGGCCGCATCGCGCTGGTCAGCCAGTCCGGCTCCATGATGGGCGCTATCATGTCGCGCGGCGCCGCGCGCGGCATCGGCTTCTCCCACCTGGTCGGCACGGGGAACGAGGCCGACCTCTCCGCCGCCGAGATCGCCGGCCTGCTGGTGGACGACCCACAGGTGGACGCCATCCTGCTCTTCCTGGAGGCCATCCGGCAGCCGCGGCACTATGCCGATCTGGCCCGGCGCGCCCATGCCGTGGGGAAGCCCGTCATCGCCTACAAGCTCGGCCGCTCCCCCTACGGCGCCGAGCTCGCCACCAGCCATACCGGCGCGCTGGCCGGCTCGGATGCCGCCGCCGAGGCCTTCTTCCGCGCCCATGGCATTCTCCGGGTCACCACGCTGGAGGCGCTGATCGAGCTGCCGGCGCTGGCCGTCAGCCGCCGCCCGCCCGCGGCGGCGCATCGCGCGGTAGGCGTCACGACCACCACGGGCGGCGGCGGCGCCATGATGGTGGATTGCCTGGGCGTCGCGGGCATCGAGGCGCGCGCGCCCGATCCCGCTGCGGCGGCAAGGCTGGACGCGGCCGGCATCCATCACCACGGCCGACTCCTGGACCTGACGCTGGCCGGCGCCAGGCCGGACCGCGTGGCGGCGGCGATCGACGCGCTGCAGCAGGCGGGGGACACCGACCTCGTCCTCTCCGTCATTGGCTCCTCCGCCCAGTTCAAGCCGCAGGACGCCGTCGCCGGCATCCTGCGCGCCCGGGACACAGGTGGCGCCAAGCCCGTTGCCGCCTTCCTGGTGCCGCAGGCCGATACCTCGCTCCGCCTGCTGGCCGAGGCCGGCATCCCCGCCTTCCGCACGCCGGAATCCGCCGCCGATTGCATCCGCGCCTGGTGCGACTGGCGCGCGCCGCGGCCGGAGCCCTCCCTGCCCGCCATCGCCCATGCCCTGCCGGACCGCCCGGACGAGGCGGATGCCCGCCGCCTCTTCGCCGTCCTTGGCCTCGACAGCCCCTTCGCCGTGCTGCGCCAGCCGCAGGACGCGCCGCGCGACATGGCCTGGCCGGTCGCGCTGAAAATCCTCTCGCCCGACTTGGCGCACAAGACCGAGGTCGGCGGCGTGAAGCTCGGCATCGCCAATGCCGATGCGCTCAGGCAGGAGGCCGCGGCCATGCAGGGCCGCGTGGCCCGGATGGCGCCGGAGGCGAAGCTGACGGGCTTCCTGGCGCAGCCCATGGCCAGGGGGCTGGGCGAGGCCATCCTCGGCTTCCGCCGCGATCCGGAGGTCGGGCCGGTCGTCCTTCTCGGCACCGGAGGGATCACCGCCGAACTGTTCCGCGACGTAACGCTGCGCCTTGCCCCGGTGGAGGAGGCGGAGGCCATGGCGATGATTGCCGAGGTGAAGGGCCTGAGGCTCCTCGCCGGCTGGCGCGGCCTGCCGCGCGGCGACCTGCCGGCGCTGGCACGCGCCATCGTCGCGGTATCGCGTCTTGCCGTGAGGGATGATATCTCCGAAGCGGAGATCAACCCGCTGATCATCCACGCCGAGTCCGAAGGCGTGACGGTCGCGGATGCCTGGGTGGTGCGCGCGACCTGACAAGGCGGCGATCCTCCGCAGTGGCAACACTGTGGACATGAATCGCTGCCTCAAGCGATGACGGCAGCGCGCTCCCCCCTGGCGCGTTGCCGCACTGCCCGAGGACACGTCGCCATGCGCGCCAGCATCATCCCGACCCTGCCTTATCGTGACGCTGCGGCGGCGGTGGAGTGGCTTTGCCGCGCCTTCGGCTTCGAGCGGCGGACCCTGCACCGGGATCCATCGGGCGCGGTAGCCTTCGCCCAGCTCACCTTCGGCGATGGCATGATCATCCTGGGCACGGCGCGGGAGGAGGGCACGGGCGCCATCCAATTGCCACCGCTGGGCCATGTGACACAGAGCGCCTATGTCATTGTGGAAGATGCCGACGCGCACCATGCCCGAGCCCGGCGCGCCGGGGCGGAGATCGTCGCCCCCCCGACGGACGAACCGACGGGCGGCCGCAGCTATTCCTGCCGGGACCCGGAAGGACATCTCTGGCATTTCGGCACCTACGATCCCTGGGCGCCGCGCTGACGCGACTGGAAGGGGGCTCGCGCGGGCGGGCCTCCCCTGGCATGCTGCCGGGGAGATGTCCGAGAACGATCCGGAAAAGCTGATCCGTGGCCGCTATGGCGTGCCGGCGGATGCGCCCCTGCCCTTCACGCCGACGGCCGGGATACCGCCCGCCCTCGCCGCCATCCTCGACCGGCGCGTCACGCGCCGCTACGCGCCGGACCCGGTGCCGGAGCCGCTGCTGCGGACCGTGCTGGCCGCCGCGCAATCGGCGCCGAGCAAGTCCGACCTGCAGCAATATGCGATCATCGTCATCCAGGAGCCGGGGAAGATCGCCCGGATCGCCGACTGGATCGGCGGCATGGACTGGATCCGGCAGGCCCCGGTCTTCCTGCTCTTCTGCGGTGACATCCGCCGCGGGCGGCGGGTCTGCGCCATCCACGGCCGCCAGCATGCCAACGACAATGTCGATACCTTCGTCAACGCCACGGCCGATGCGGCGCTGGCCCTCGGCTTCACGGTGATGGCGGCGGAGGCGGCCGGCCTCGGCACCTGCCCCATCTCCTATGTCCGCAACCATGTCGAGAAGATCGGGCCGATCTGTGGCCTGCCGGAGGGCGTCTACCCGGTGGCCGGGCTGACGCTCGGCTTCCCCGCAGGGGCACGCAACTGGCTTTCCCCACGCCTGCCGCAGGATCTGGTGGTGCACCGCGAGACCTATGACGACAGCGGGCTGGAAGCGGCGCTGCCAGCCTATGACGCCGCCCGCCCGTTGGCGAAGCCGCGCTATCCGGAGATCCACGGGCCGAGGCCCGAGGGCTGCGGCTGGTCGGAGAATGCCGCCCGCCAGCTCTCCGTGCCGGAGCGCTTCGGGCTGCGCAGCTGGCTGAAGCTGCGGGGCCTCTCGCTTGACTGACGATGCAGGGCCACCCGACCGCCGTGAAGCGCCCCTGGCGCCCGAGGGCGTGAACCGCTCGGGCTCACCGGCTGGGCGCGAAGCCCCGACCGACGACAATCCCGGCGCCGAGGCGGACGCCCCGCGTATCCCGGCGCGCGCGGTCACGCCCCGGCATGCCGCCAGCGTCATCCTCTGGCGCCAGGGAAAGCAGGGGCCGGAGGTCCTGATGGGCCTGAGGCATGCGCGGCACCGCTTCATGCCCAATGTCCTGGTCTTTCCCGGCGGCCGCGTGGATCGCGCCGACCACCGAGCGAAAGCGCTCAGCGAGCTGCCGGACTTCACCCGGGCCTGCCTGCAGCGGCAGGCGCCGCCCTCCCTCACCCGCGCGCTGGGAATCGCGGCGGCGCGGGAGTTGCACGAGGAAACGGGGCTGGTCCTCGGCCGGATGGACGGGCACCGGCTGCTGCCCGACCTTGCCTCGCTCGACTATCTCTGCCGCGCGGTGACGCCGCCCCGCCTGCCGCGGCGCTTCAATGCGCGCTTCCTGATCGCCCCGGCCGAGGCCGCGCACGGCGTGCTGCGGGGCTCCGGCGAGCTGGAGGAGCTGCGCTTCTTCGCCTTTGAGGACGCCTTCCGGCACAAGATCGCCACCATCACCGCCAGGGTGCTGGCCGAGTTCCGCAGCTGGCTGGCGATGCGCCCGGAGGAGCGGCTGGCGCGAGAGCTGATCTGCTTCCGCGGCCAGGACACCAGGCTACCCGAGCGCTGACCAGCGCTCCCCCTCCGCCTGCGCCACCTCTCCCTCCTGCGCCAGCTTGATCAGGTGGCTCAGCAGGCTCCGTCCCGCCGGCTTCACCAGCCTTGGGTCGAGCGGGCCATAGACCGGCCCCACCAGCTCCTCCGCCGTCGCCATGCCCACCTTGCGCAGCGCCTCCAGCACCCGCGCCTCCCGCTCCTCGCGATGTGCATGCAGGCCCGCGAGGAAGGGCTTCGGGTCGCGGATTGCCGGGCCATGGCCGGGCAGCAGCACCGCATCCTCGCGCGCCATCACCCGCCCCAGGCTGCGCATGTAGTCCGCCATGTCGCCATCGGGCGGGCTGACCACGCTGGTGGACCAGCTCATCACATGGTCGGCGCTGAACAGCACACCGTTACCGTCCATGGCGAAGCAGAGATGGTTGGCGCAATGGCCCGGCGTGTGCAACGCGGTCAGGCGCCAGTCCCCGCCCTCCACCACGCCCCCATCCGGCACCGTCACATCGGGGCGGAAGGCGTGGTCACCGCCCTCGCCGCCGGCCTCGGGCGGCGTCACATGGGGCCCGAAGCCGTAGGTCCGCGCGCCCGTCGCCGCCACCAGCGGTGCCACGCCCGGGGAGTGGTCGCGGTGGGTGTGGCTGACCAGCACATGCGTGATGGTCTCGCCAGTTGTCGCGGCGAGGATCGCGGCCAGATGCGCCTCGTCCACCGGCCCCGGATCCAGCACCGCCACGCGCCCGCGGCCGATGATGTAGGTATTGGTGCCGCGGAAGGTGAAGGCGGAGGGGTTGTTGCAGACCACGCGCCGCACGCCCGGCGCCGTCTCCTCCACCGCGCCATGCGGCAGCGGGTCATCGCGCATGAACGGTATGGCCATCACTCCCTCCCGGATTGTCTGGAGAGGCGGGTCAGGCCTCCGGGTCCCTGCCCTTTGGTGCCCCGCTCCCGGCCTGGCCACGCCGGACCAGCTCGCGGTGCAGGATGTACAGCCCCGCCGCCACGATCAAGCCGGAGCCCGCCAGCATCGCCAGGCCCGGCAGGTCGCCGAAGACCAGCCAGCCGAGCCCGACTGACCAGAGCAGCGCCGAATAGGAATAGGGCGCGATGGCCGAGACCTGGGCGCTGGCCCAGGCCTCGGTCAGCAGCCATTGCGCGCAGCCGCCGACCAGCCCGACCATGATCAGCAGGCCGAGATCGACCCAGCCCGGCGTCACCCAGAAGAAGGGCAGCAGCACCGCCGCATAGGCGCCCATCAGCAGCGACTGCCAGAGGGTGATGGTGGAGGAGCTTTCGGTTGCGGAAAGCTGGCGCACCAGCAGGGTGGTCAGCGCCGAGAACATCCCCTGCGCCACGCCTGCCGCCGTGCCGAGCAGGAGCTCGGGCGAGGCCACGCCGAACCCTGCCCCTTGCCCTGCCGCGATCAGCAGCACGCCCAGGAAGCCGAGGACAACGGCGCTCCAGCGATGGAGGCCGACCTTCTCGCCGAGGAAGGGAATGGCGAGGATGGTGACGAAGAGCGGCTGGGTGTAGCCGAGCGCCACCTGCTCCGCGAGCGGCAGCAGGCCAAGCGCGTAGAAGCCAAGCGTCTGCGCCGCGATCCCGGTGCAGGCCCTGAGCGCATGGCCGCCGAAGCGTTTCGTGCGCAGCGTCGTGCCACCGGCGCGGGTGCAGATCAGCAGCACCACCGGCAGCGCGAAGACGCTGCGGAAGAACATCAGCTCGATGACCGGGATGTGGTCCGCCAGATGCTTCACGATGGCGCCCATGGCGGTGAAGAGCGCGTGCGAGGCCAGCATGCAGATCGCCCCGCGCCGGATGTCGTGCCGCAGCGCCACTACCCGGCCCTCCTCGCCCGTTCCTCGGCCCGCCGCACCCGCTCCCGGTGGACGTTGTACAGCCCCGCCGCGATGACCACGGCGGCGCCGCCCAGCGTGGTCCAGGCCGGCACCTCGCCCCAGATGAGGAAACCGAGCGGAATGCCCCAGAGCAGCGGGGTGTATTCGAAGGGCGCGATGGCCGAGACCGGCGCCAGCGCATAGCCGCGCCCGAACAGCACCTGCGCGAACGCATTCAGCACCGCGAAGCCGGCGAGCGTCGCCAGCGCCCAGGCCGGCGGCAGCAAGGGTGGCGGCCCGCCCGAGGGCCACATGGCCGGCCAGGCCAGCAACGCCAACCCGACCGGCGCCTGCATCGCCAGCACCCAGAAGGCCATGCTGTCCGGCGTATCAGTCCGGGTCAGAATGCGGGTCCAGATCCGGGTCAGCGCCATGACGGCCGTCGCCGCCAGCAGCAGCGCCGCCTCCCAGCGCCAGAGCTCGCCGCCCGGCTGCAGCATGAACAGGACCCCGCCGAAGCCGACCGCGGTGCTGCACCAGCGCCGCCACCCGACCTTCTCCCCCAGCAGCGGGATGGCCAGGAGGGTCATCAGCAGGGGCGAGGCGGCGGCGACTGCATAGCTGTCGGCGAGCGAGACGCCCAGCGACCAGGACAGGTACCAGGCGGCCGAAACGCCCGCCTGCAGCAGGCTGCGCACCGCGAGCAGCGTCCGGTTCACCGCCCTGAGCGCCCGGCCGCGCGAGAGCAGCAGCACCACCCCGCCCCCGAGCAACCCGCGCCAGACCATGGCGGCCGCCGGGCCGATCTCCGGCAGCACCCATTTCACCGTGGCATCGGCGAGGGAGATGACCGCGTAGCCCAGCGCCACGATCATCAGCCCCCGGACCGCTTCCTCCCCGGTCGGCACCGCGGCATGGGTGGTGGCAGGGCCAGGCGTGTCGCGCATCAGCGACGCCGCCCGGCATGGTCTTGCATCATCAGTCCTCGCGGCGCAGGAGGCGGTAGCCCTCGATCTCGGCCGCCGGGCGATAGCGCCGCAGCGTCTCGGCAAAGAGCGGGTGGCGGCCGAAATATTCCAAGAAGTCGAACTCCCGGCCGCAGACCGGAATGCCCGGCCTGGTGGAGACCAGGATGGCGGCCGGCGGGGCGTGGGAGAAATCCTCCGCCACCGTGCGGTAGACGAAGAACTCGGTGCGGGACATCTCCCAGGTCTCGCGGTAGCGCGCCCCGCCCTCCGGGCAGGTCTGGTACACGCCCTGCAGCAGCCAGAGCGTCATGGTCCGCAGCGTCGATTGCGCCCGGGCATAGTTCAGCGCCGGGAAGACCGGGAAGACATCGGGCGAGAGGACCAGCAGCCGCTCGCCATAGGCCTGCCGCCTGAGCAGAGTGGTGACCTCTCCGCCGCGGGACCAGGACCAGGTGACCTGCCGCCAGGGCGCTTCCGCCCCGGTGAAGCCATGAATGCCGATGGCGAAGGCCGCGATGACGGCCGCCGCCGGCGCCATGCGGGCGGCGCAGGGCGCGGGCAGCGCCCGGTCCAGCCAGCGCGCCGCCAGCACCACCGCCAGCAGCCCGGCCAGCAGGCGCACCGGCAGGGCGTGGTAGGACCAGCCCTTGTGCTGGACGACGGCCGCGATGGCGGCGCCGATCGCCGCGGCCGCCACCACCTTCGGCAGTGCCCCGGCCCCCGGCCGGGCCGCTACCACCGTGAGCGGGAGCAGCAGCATCAGGGCGGTGCCCAGCCGCTCCGTCAGGATCACCTGCCACCAGGCGAAGCCGCCGAGGTCGAGGTAGTAGCCCCAGACCAGCGGCAGGACATGATCCAGATAGGCCGGGAAGAGCAGCGGCAGGCTGGCCAGGTAGAGCAGCCAGATGGCGGCCATGATCCAGGGCACCGGGTCCCGCAGGGCGCGGGCCGGTCCCCGCCGCAGCAGCACCAGCGCTTCGACCAGGCCGGGGATGGCCAGGAAATGCGGCTTCAGCGCAAAGCCGAGCGCGGCCAGGATCGCGGCGCCAAGGGCGAGCCCGAGCCCCGGCGGCCTGCCCTCCATGCGCCGGGCTGCGAGGATCAGGTAGGGCAGCGCCGCGACCGCCATCAGATGCTCGCGCTGGCCGAAATCATAGCCGGCGGCGAGGGTCAGCAGCGGCACCGCCATGGCCAGGCTGGCCGCCTCGATCGGCCCGGCCCCCGGCCGCGCCAGCCGCAGGGCCAGCCAGGCAGACAGGGCGCAGAGGCCGAGCAGGCAGAGCAGCAGCCCCTGCACCGCATCCAGCGGGGTCCAGGCGCCGATCGCTGCCGGCAGCAGGTTGAGGACGAAGACCAGCGGCGGGTTGACGTCGATCAGCTCAGCATAGAGCCGCTCGCCAGCCAGCATGCGCTCGGCGAAATTCAGCACCGCCGCGACGTCGTGATTCAGCGGCGGGGACAGCACCGTCAACAGGAAGACCGCCGCCGGGAGGAGGGCGGCGAAACGAAGCAGGCGCGCCATGGCCATGCCGCCGGCGCGCGACAGGTTGGCAGGCTCGGCGAGGCTGGCGGCAAGGCGCCGGCTGGGCGGGAGGGGATCGGGCGCGGTCATGCTTGGAGCGGCGCATCCTTGGACCGCTGGCGCGAAGCCTGCAACGTGATTGCGGCCGCCTTGCGGCAGGGCGGAACCGATCCGAAGGCCCATCGAGCCACGCCGGATCGCGAATATGGGAGGATATCGCTCAGCCCTTGGCCCCGTTGCCCATCCGCGCCTTGTTCTCGCCGGCGCGAGCATGCCAGAAGCGGTGCGTGGAACTCGCCGAATACCAGCTGATGGATGCGGCCGAGGACAGCATGTGGTGGTACCGCGCCCTCCATGCCCAGGTCCTCGATGCCCTCGCCGCCACCCGGCCGGGTCCGGGTCGGCTGCTCGATGCCGGCTGCGGCACGGGCGGTTTCCTCGCGCGCCTTCGCCAGCGGCATCCGGACCAGCCCGCCATGGGGCTGGAATACCACCCGACCGCCGCCGCCCGGGCCAGGGCCAAGTCCGGCCTGCCCGTCGCGGTCGGCACCGTCAACGCCATGCCCTTCGCGGATGCGAGCTTCGGCGTGGTGGTCAGCCTGGACGTGCTCTGCCATGCCGCGGTGGAGCCGGGCCGGGCGCTGGCCGAGATGCGTCGGGTGCTGCGGCCAGGCGGGATGCTGATCGTGAACCTGCCGGCCTTCGACTGGCTGCGCTCGACCCACGACCTCCGGGTGCAGAACGCCCGGCGTTTCACCGCCCGCAGCGCCGCCGCCATGCTGGCGGAGGCCGGGCTGACGGAGGTGCGGCCGCACTACTGGAACAGCCTGCTGCTCCCCCTGATGGTGCTGCAGCGCAAGATCCTGGCCCGCGCGCCCGATGGTCGCTCGGATGTCGCCCCTTTTCCGCCCTGGCTGGACCGTAGCCTCTATGCCGTGACCCGGCTGGAGCGGCGGCTGCAGTCCGGCGGCTTTCCCTTCCCCGCCGGCGGATCGGTGCTTGCCACCGCCACCCGCCCCTGACGTGAGGCCCTCCATGTCCCCGGTCCTGCCCCAGGATCTTGCCGCGCACCCGGTCGGTCTCAGCATCGTGGTTCCGGTCTATCGCGGCGCCACCACGGTCGGCCGGCTGGTCGCGGCGCTCTCCGCGCTGGAGCCGGCCGGCGGTATCGAGATCGTGCTGGTGAATGACGGCAGCCCGGACAATTCCGGCGATGTCTGCCGTGAACTCGCCCGCACCGCGACCGTGCCGCTGATCTATCTGGAGCATGCCCGCAACTACGGCGAGCACAATGCGGTCATGACCGGGCTGCGCCATGCCCGCGGGGCCTATGTCATCACCATGGATGACGACCTGCAGAACCCGCCGGAGGAGGTGCTGAAGCTCTACAACCATGCCCGCCTCGGCGGCTGGGACGTGGTCTACACCCGCTATGCCGAGAAGAAGCACGAAGGGTGGCGCAACCTCGGCAGCCGCTTCGCCAACCGGGTGGCCGATTCGCTGCTCGACAAGCCGAAGGGGCTCTATCTCTCCTCCTTCCGCTGCATGAGCGCGCTGGTGGTGCGCGAGATCAGCAGGTACCGCGGCCCCTACCCCTATGTGGACGGGCTGATCATGCAGGTGACGCAGCGGATCGACAGCATCGAGGTGCTGCACCTGGCCCGCGCCGAGGGCCGCTCGAATTACACGCTCAAGCGGCTGATCCTGCTCTGGCTGAACCTCGCCACCAATTTCTCCGTCCTGCCCTTGCGCCTCGCGATCTTCGCCGGCGTCGCCATGGGCATCCTCGGCCTCCTCGGCGCCGTCCTCGTGGTCATTGAGGCGCTGGCCACCGGCACGCCTTCCGGCTGGGCCTCTACCATGACCGCCATGCTGCTGACCGCGGGCGTGCAATTCCTGATCCTTGGCGTGCTCGGCGAATATGTCGGCCGCGCCTTCCTCTCCGCCAATGGCAAGCCGCAAGGGGTGGTGCGGGAGATGATCGCAACGCGGGTCGAGCGCCAGCCCGCCCGCGCGCCGGAGAATGCGCTGCCGTGATGCCGTATTGGCTCTCGCTCTTTGCCGCGATCCTCACCTCGCTCGGCGGCCAGGTGCTCCTGAAGAAGGGCGCGATCGGGGACGGCAATTTCCTCGACCAGCTTCTGCGGCCGAGCACGATGATCGGGCTGGTCGCCTATGGCGGCGCCGCCTTCCTCTACATCATCGCCCTGCGCAAGATCCCGATGAGCGTCGCCCTGCCCTGCACGGCGGCGAGCTACGTTGCCGTGCTGCTGATCGGGCATTTCATGTTTGGCGAGGCGCTGTCGGCGCAGAAGCTGGCCGCGATCGGGATGATCTGCGGCGGCGTGCTGATGCTGGCCACCGCCTGATACGCGGCGGAGGAAACTCCGACCTGTGGCCGCCTTCAGGCGGCCGGGCCGCGGATGCGGCCCGCCGCTTGTGCGGCGAAGCCAGGCTGGCGTCTGAGGGCATGAAGGTGGAACCTCCCTGCGCCTGGTATGGTACTGGCCTGCATAAGCCCTGACCTGAGCCCGCGAATGCGGCCCGCGCCGGGTGGCGCGCGGCCAAGCCGCCGGAGGCGGCCCCGGCAGCTGAGGCCGCTTAAATGTGGCAGGGCATCGATGCGGGACGGCAGGTGGCGCCGCGGCGGCCGGCTTGCGGTGGCGCGCACTGCCGTGCCGACACCGCATCCAGCCCGACACCTGGGCCGCTCTACAGCGCCAGCCGCGCCTCCATCACATCCTCCTCCTCAGGGGACCGCCGGACCTGGAAGCCGAGCGCCTTTACGAAGGCCAGCATCGGGGCATTATCGGCCAGCACATGGCCGACGATCTCGCGCACCCCGCTCTCCCGGCCCCAATCGAACAGCCGCTCCATCAGGTGCCGGCCGAGGCCCTGGCCCTTCATGGATTTCAGCACCGTCACCGCGAATTCCGCCGCCGGCTCGGCTGGGTCACGGATCAGCCGGGCGACGCCGACCGTCTCCTCCGTGCCGTCCGGACGCCGCCGCACGGCGACGAAGGCCATCTCCCGGTCATAGTCGATCTGCGTCAGCCGGGCGACCAGGGTGGGGGACAGTTCCTTCAGCGGCGAGAAGAAGCGCCAGCGGACATCCTCGGGGTCGAGCTTGCGGAAGGCCTCGGCATGCGCCGCGGCATCCTCCGGCCGGATCGGCCGCACCGTCAGCACCTCGCCCGATTTCGTCTGCCACAGCCGCACCAGCTCCGCCGGATAGGGCGGGATGGCGAGCACGCCCGCCTCCCCCTCCGGCCGCAGCGTCAGGCCGGCATCGGCCGCCAGCACGCCCTGGGCATCGGCGAAGAGCGGGTTGACCGTCAGCGTCTCGATCTCGGGGAAATCCACCGCGATTTGGGAAAGGCGGACCAACGTATCGGCCACCGCCGGCTGGTTCACCGGCAGGTGGTCGCGAAAGCCCGCCATCAGCCGTGCGGTGCGCGACCGCCCGATCAGCTGCCCGGCCAAGGCCAGGTTGAGCGGCGGCAGGTCATGCGCCTCGTCCTCCGCCAGGTCGGCCGCGGTGCCGCCCTGGCCGAAGCCGATCCAGGGCCCGAACATCGGATCATCGCCGAGCCGCATGCGCAGTTCCAGCGCGCGGGCCGCCTGGCGCTGCACCAGGAAGCCCTCGATCCGTGCCTCCGGCCGCTTGGCGCGGATGCGCGCCAGCATCGCCTCCGCCTCCGCCTTCACCGCGGCAGCGGAGCCGAGGCCGAGGACCACGCCGCCCACCTCGCTCTTGTGCCGCAGGTCGGGGCTCAGGATCTTCAGCACGGCCGGAAAGCCCAGCATGGCGGCGGCATCCGCCGCCTCCTGCGGGCCGGCGGCGCGGCGGCCCGGCACGGTCGGAACGCCATAGGCGGCCAGCACGCCAAGCGCCTCCTCCTCCGTCAGCGACCGCCGGAAGCTCGCGCGGACGCTCTCCAGGATGCGCCGGACCGAGCGGCGATCAGGCGCCACCTCCAGCACCTCGCGGGAGGGCAGCTCGGCCGCCGCGGCGCGGTTGCGCCGGTCCCGGGCGAGCTGGAGGGCGCCACGCACCGCCCCCTCCGGCGTCGGGAAGACGGCGAGCCCGGCCTCGGCCATGGCCTGGCGCTGCCGCCCGGCGGTCGCCTGGCCGGCCCAGCTCACCAGCACCGGGGCAGCACGCTGGCCGCCGGTGCGGGCGGCGGCGATCATCGCCTCGGCCGCCACGTCGCCCGCCTCCTGCGCAGCCGGGGCATGTAGCGCCACCACCGCATCCACCTCCGGCAGGGCCGCCAGCATGGTGGCGGCCTCTGCCAGACGCGGCCCGGTCGCCGGGCCGAGCGAGAGCGGGTTGCCGGGTCGCCAGCCCTCCGGCAGCAGAAGCTGGAAGGCCGCCAGCGCCTCGGGCGAGAGCCGGGCCAGCCGCCCGCCGCCCGCGAGCACCGCATCGGCCGCGAGGTGCCCCATGCCGATGCCATTGGTCACGATCGCGATCCGGTCGCCCCGCGCCGCATCCGGACCGCCGCCGATGCGCGGCTTCACCCTCGCCAGCGTCTCCGCAGCCGAGAGGAACTCCTCCAGCCCCAAGACGCGGAGGACGCCGGCGCGCCGCAGCGCCGCCTCCATCACGCAATCGCCGATACCGGAATGATCGGCGGTCCGGCCGCCGGCGCGAATCGCCACCACCGGGCGGGTGCGCGTCACGGCGCGGGCGGCGGAGATGAAGGCGCGGCGGTTCCTGATCCGGCGCAGGTCGAGCAGCACGGCGCCGGTGTTCACATCCCGCGCCAGCCAGTCGAGCGCCATGGCGAAGCCGATGGTGGCATTGCCACCGATGCCGATGACATGGCTGAAGCCGACCGATTCGGCCGCCGCCCAGTCCAGGACCGCGCGGGCGAGCGCGGCGGATTGCGTCACCAGGGCGAGCTTGCCCGGGCTCGGCGCGATATGTGCCAGGGAGGCATTCAGCCCGATCGCCGGGACGCAGAGGCCGAAGCTGCCCTGGCCAAGCGCCTTGACGCCGGTGCGGGCGGAGATCGCGGCAAGGTCGGGCGCCGCGCCGGGCACCACGGCTGCGAAGCAGCCCCGGGCGGCGAGCATCGCCATGGCAGGCTCCAGCAGGGCAGGCGGCAGGCAGAGCACGGCAAGATCGGGCGCCTCGGGCAGCGCCTCGAGGCTCTCGGCCTGGGGGAGACCTTCCACCGCCATGCCGATGACGTGCAATGACCCCTTGAAGCCACCGGCGGCCAGGTTGCTGGCGATGATGGCCGTTTCCGGCACCGCGGGGTCGGCGAGCAGGACGACGCTGCGAGGCCGGAACATGGCGGCGGCGCGGAAGCTGGCGGTACCGCGGACGGACAGAAGGCTGGGCATGGTGCAGTGCAGCATGACCCCGATGCCCCCCTCTCCGCAAGCATTACCGCATGGAAATCCACCGGCTTGCGGTCCTGGCGAGGGGCGGTTCCACTATGCCTGCGAAGCAGGAGGACGCGATGGCAGACCCACGGCTGCATCCGGAGATGGCCGCCTTCAACACCATGATGGAGGCGCGGGCGGCCACCCTGCCGCCGATCCGCCTTGCCCTGCCCTTCGACGGGCCGCGCGCCCTGACCGAGGCGCTGAACCTGCCCCTGGCCGAGGGCGGCCCGGTGATGGCCGAGAGCGGCGACCGCTGGGTCGCGGTGCGCGGCCGGCGCATCCAGTGCCGCTATAACCGCCCCGACCTGCCGGCGCCGTTGCCGGTGCTGCTCTACCTGCATGGCGGCGGCTGGGTCTGGAACAGCATCGACACGCATGACCGACTGATGCGGGAATATGCCGCGGCCGCGGGCTGCATCGTGGTCGGGCCGGATTATGCGCTGAGCCCGGAGGCGGTCTTCCCGCAGGCGCTCGAGGAATCGGCCGGCGTGTTGCGCTGGCTGGCCGAGCATGGCGCGGCCTGGGGCATCGACACCGCGCGGATCGCACTCGGCGGCGACTCCGCCGGCGCCAACCTGGCCGCCGGCCTCGCCCTCTGGCTACGCGATGACAAGGCGCCGGTGCCGCTGCGCGGCCTGCTGCTGAATTACGGCGTCTTCGATTCCCGCCTCGACACGCCGAGCTACCGGGAATTCGCCGAGGGCTACGGGCTGACGCTGGAACGGATGCGCTTCTACTGGAGCGCCTATGCCCCGCGCGAGGCGGACCGCCTCAACCCGTTGGCGGCCCCGCTGCGCGCGGATCTCGCCGACCTGCCGCCCTGCCTGCTGCACATCGCCGAGCTCGACGTGCTGGCCTCCGAGAACCACGCCATGGCGGCGCGGCTGCGCGCGGCGGGGGTGGCGGTGGAGATGCGCCTCTTCCCTGGTACGGTGCATGGCTTCCTGCGTGCCCTCGGCCATGTCGGCCAGGCGCGGGAAGCCGTGGCGGCGGCCGGCCTCTGGCTGCGCCAGCGGCTCGGCTGAGCCTGTCGGCAGGTCCCGCGCCTGCCCGCGCTGCGGCAGGTGCTGGCGGAACTGGCCGAAGCCTTGCGGTCGGGATGCCGGCTTTCCTGATCGTGGTTTGCGCGGAAGAGCACCGGCCATGCACCGCGCCCGGTAGCGGCGATCGCGGACCGGATCGCGTCAGGCGGGGCGCGCCATGAAGCGGGCGCCCTCGCCATAGGTCGCCAGGGCCGCCGCATCATCGACCGGCGCATCGCGGAAGCCCTGCCGCGCCCAGTATGCGCCCGTGCCCGGAATCGCGACCAGCGTCATGCGGGGCAGCGAGGGGTTGGCCGGCAGGGACCGCAGCAATGCCGCGGCGTGCCCGGCACCGCGCGCGGCAGGATCGAGCGCGATGTCGTGCAGGTGCCAGGCGCCCGGCCAGGCCGGCAGGGCGCCGAGCAGCGAATCGAGCGGCGGCGGCCCCTCCCCCGTCCAGGGATGGCCGATCGCATAGCCGAGCAGCCGATCGCCCAGGGCCAGGACCCGGCAGCCCTGGGGTGCGAGCGCCCGCCGCTCGGCGAAAACAGCGGGCGATTCCGGGTGGTGCGGATGCAGCCGGTCGGCGAGCGCCACCATGGCGGGCAGGTCCGCCTCCGTCATCAGGCGCCAGGCTGGGCCCATGTCTCGCTCCGTAGGTCGGTCGCTGCGCGTCCTGCCGGATAGCGCGCCCCGGAACGGCATGCGAGCCTGTCGCGCATGAGCATCCGACCCGGCCCGCGCAACCTGATCACCGATGTGGACGGCATCCTGGTGGGCCATGCCGAGGACCACCAGGTGCGCAGCGGCGTGACCGTGGTCTATCCCGTCGCGCGCTGCCCCGCCGCCGCCGATGTCCGGGGCGGCGCGCCGGGGACGCTGAACATCCAGGCCATGGATGCGACCAGCCTGCGGAACGAGGTGGATGCCGTCGTGCTCTCCGGCGGGTCCATGTACGGGCTGGACGCGGCGGGCGGGGTGGTGGCGGTCCTTGGCACCCGCGGGCGGGGCATCGCCTTCGGCGGCGCGGTGGTCCCGGTGGTGCCGGCGGCGATCCTCTTCGACCTCATGAATGGCGGCGACAAGGGCTGGGGCAGGCAGCCGCCCTACAGCGCCCTCGGCCGGGCCGCGCTGGACGCGGTCGGGCCGGACTTCCCGCTCGGCAATGTCGGGGCCGGGCTGGGGGCGCGGGCGAATGCGCTGAAAGGCGGGCTCGGCAGCGCGAGCACGGTCACGGCCGATGGGCTGCAGATCGGCGCGTTGGTCGCGGTGAACAGCTTCGGCAGCGTGGTCATGCCCGGAACCGACCGGTTCTGGGCTTGGCCGCTGGAGATGGAGGACGAGTTCGGCGGCCTTGGCCCACCCCCGGCCGACTGGCGCGGGGAGGCGGAGATGCCGCTGCCGCCCAACTACGCAGTGAACCCGATGGCGAACACCACCATCGCGGTGGTCGCGGTGAATGCCGCGCTGGCGCAGGGCGAGTTGCAGCGCCTGGCGATGATGGCGCAGGACGGGCTGGCACGATCCATCCGGCCGATCCACACGCCCTTCGATGGCGATACGGTCTTCGCCTTGGCAACCGGCAGGGTGCCGCTGACCAATCCGGCAATGCTGGCGCGGCTCGGGCATCTGGCGGCGGATACGCTGGCGCGGGCCGTGGCGCGCGGCGTCCATGCCGCCAGGAGCCTCGGGGATCGGCCGGGCTGGCGGGAGCGCTTCGGCCATTGACCGGCGGGGATGACGGTCACGGCAGGCGCCGCGCCGGCCGGCACCGGCGGTAGCACCGGACTGCCGGCCCGAGCCCCCCTTACCGCGCCATTGGGCAAGTGCGGCTCCATGACAGCGCCGGCGTAAAAGGGCGCTGCGCACCACCGGACGGGCGCTCCCGGCGAAGCGCAGCACCCGGTCAGGCTGTCAGGTGACGATCCAATCCGACTTTGCGGCGGCGATCCCGGAATTCGCGACCCTGGCGCCATCCATCAGCCAGACTTCCACGCTGCCATCCGTGTGCTGCAACAGGATGTCGGTCTTGCCATTGCCGTCATAGTCGCCGGTATCGACGACTTTCCGGCCCTGGCCAGGACTGGCGACATCGGTGACGCCGGTGACGGCGACGCCATTCATCGACCACATGGCGAGGGAGCCGTCGGCCTGCTGGACCAGGATCTCATCCCGGTTGTTGTTGTCGAAATCGCCCGTGCCGACCACCGCGGCGTCTTCGGCGAGCGTACCGATCTCGGCATGGGCGGCGATCCTCGAGCCGTCCATCTGCCAGGCGACAACCCTGCCGTCCTCGTGCCTGAACAGGATGTCTGCCTTGTAGTCGCTGTTGAAGTCGCCGGTGCCGACAACCTTCCAGTCCGGCCCCGGCTCCGCGATGACCTTGGCTTCGCGGATGGCGCCGTCCGGCAACTGCCAGCTTCCCATGAACCAGATGACGATGGTGCCGTCCTCATGCTGGAAGAGGATATCTGCGCCGGGGTCGTCATCGAAATGCCCGATACCCGCTGCCGACCACTGCGGGCCGGGGTTGGGCAGTTCCAGCGATTTCTGGATGGTGAAGCCGTCCATGTTCCAGATGACCGGCGGGCCGTCCTTGTGCTGGAACAGCAGGTCGGGCTTCCAATTGCCATTGAAGTCGCCGCTGCCGATGACCTTCCAGTCATTGCCGGGGTTGGCGAGGAGCTTCTCGGCGCCGATCCGCGTGCCATTCATCTGCCACTCGGCAACCGAGCCATCACTGTGCCGCAGCACTACGTCCGACTTGAAGTCGATGTTGAAATCCTGGACCGGCGGGTCGAAGAACCTGCCTGGCAGCGGTTCGAAGACGATGTCGCCGGGTTGCAGGGCACTGACCCCGGCCAGGAAGACGGAATCCGGCCCGCCGACCCCGGCATAGTAGATCGCCAGGCCCGTGGTACCGGCGATGGTTGCCGGCTGGATCGTCAGCGACTCCGGGGTGATCCCGCCGCCGAACTGGATCTTGTCCTCGCCCGGGGTGAAGTGATTGATGAAGTCCAGCCCATGGCCCGGCTCGAAGCCGAACACATCAGCCCCGATATCGGCGATCAGGTAGTCATTGCCGGGGCCGGCAACGATGAAGTCCCCCTTGGGCTCGGCGCCCGGCCGGTCATCGGCACCTATGATCTCCCGGTAGCGCGTGCCGACCAGCCACCGTCCCGTTACCGTTGCCATGCCGTGCAATCCTCACTCGGTTGTCCCGCAGTCCCAATTGCGGCACCGCAAGGATCTTCATGAATTCAGCACCGGCAACAACGCCGCCGCCGGCGTTGCGGACGGAATAAAAAGCATCTGTGATGCTAACTTTTTCTGATCCCGGCAGGGTGTGAATTGCGCTGGGCAGCAACCGGCCGCGAGATTTCCGATGCAAAGATAGGGCCGCAGCAAGTTGTTCTGAATTCGATATTGGCAACAAATCTGCGGAAACGACTGATACGGCACCCTCCCCCCGAACGCGCCGTCTTCGGACCGGCTCTCAGCCCCCGGCCAGGGCCCGCTTCGCCACTTCCGCCAGGAAGCCGCTCGCAACCGGCAGGATCGCGTCGTTGAAGTCATAGTTCGGATTGTGCAGTTCACAACCGCCCTCGCCCGGACCATTGCCGATCCAGACGAAGGCGCCCGGCACCTGATGCAGGAAGTGCGAGAAATCCTCGCCGGTCATGGCCGGCGGCAGGTCGCGCCGCACCGCCGTCACCGCGCCCGCCGCCACCGCCGCGAGGTCCCGCTCCGCCGGGTGGTTCGCCGTCACCGGCACGCCGATGCGGAAGTCGACCCTCGCCTGCAGCCCGAAGGCGGCGGCGATGCCTTCCGCCACGCGCCGCATCCCGGTCTCGATCGCCTCGCCCGTCGCATCCGAGAGCCACCGCGCCGTGCCCTTCAGCACCGCTTGGTTGGCGATCTGGTTCTGCGCCTCCCCTGCCTCGGCGATGGTCACGCTGACCACACCGGCCTGCAGGGGATCGACGTTGCGCGCAACGATCGACTGAAGCGCGACGATGCAATGCCCTGCCCCAAGCATCGGGTCGCGCGTGAGATGCGGCAGGGCGGCATGGCCGGCATGGCCCTCGAAGGCGATCTCGAAGCGGGCGCCGGCGGCCATCACCGCCTTCTCGTGCACCGCGACGGTTCCGGCCTCCAGCCCCGGCCAATTGTGCCAGCCGAAGATGCGCTCCATCGGGAAGCGCTGGAACAGCCCGTCGGCGATCATCGATTGCGCGCCGCCGCCGCCCTCCTCGGCCGGCTGGAAGACCAGTTGCACCGTGCCGGACCAGTTCGTGTCCTTCACCAGCAGCGCGGCCGCGCCGAGCAAGGCCGTGGTGTGCCCGTCATGGCCGCAGGCATGCATCACGCCCGGGATGGTGGAGCGGTGTGGCAGGTCCGGATTCTGCTCCTGGATCGGCAGCGCATCCATATCCCCGCGCAGTCCGACCGAACGATTGCTGCCCTCCCCCCTGCTGCGCCGGATGGTGCCGACCACGCCGTGGCCACCCACCCCTTCGGTGACCTCCACCCCCAGCTCCCGCAGCCGGGCGGCGACGAAGGCGGCGGTCTCACCCTCATGCAGGGTCAGGCCGGGATGGGCATGCAGGTGGCGGCGCCAGGCGGTCAGGTTTTGGGCAAGGGCTTGATCCATGGCAGAATCCTAGCCCGCACCCATCTCAACGGCCATCCCCGCAGGGAACCGAGCCAAAGGAAAATACTTCCGCACCCGTGTCAGCCAAGCTTCGCCGCCTCCTGCTGCCCTTCCTGCTGCTCGCCGGGCTCGCCCTGGCGCAGGTGCCGGCGCCTGAGGCAGAGCCCGACATCCTCCCCTACATGGTGGAGATCGAGCCGACCGGCGATGGGCGGCTGGACGCGGCCCTCGCGGCGGTATCGCAGCTCGTCGCCCTGCGGGAGAGCGCCCCCACCAGCCCGGGTGGCGTGGCCGGCCGCGCGAGGGCCGACCGGGAAAGGCTGCAGCAGGCCCTGCAATCCGAAAGCTACTGGGCCGGCACCAGCCGGATCACGTTGGCCGGCACCACGGCTGAGGATCCCTTGCTGACCGAAAAGCTGGAGGCAAGCACCGAACGCCCGCTGCCCATCCGCATCACGGTGGAGAAGGGCGAGCCCTACCGAATCGCCAGCCTCGTGCTGCGGGCGGATACGCCGGCCGGCCAGCGGGCCCTGGACTGGGTGGCGGAGCGGCCTTTCGACCTGGCGGTGGGTGATCCGGCCCGCGCTGCGCCCATCCTGGATGCCGAGCAGGCGCTGCGGGACCGGCTGCTGGCCGCCGGCCATCCGCTCGCGAGCATGGGACGGCGGGAGACGCTGGTGGACCATGGCCGCAAGAGCATGGACATCACCTGGCACTTCTCCCCGGGCCCGGTCGCGGTCTTCGCGGCGCCGGATGTGGAGGGCATGGTGCGGGTGGAGCCGCGCTTCCTGCGCGCCCAGGCCAGCCGGATCGAGGGTGAGCGCTACAGCCCGGAGGTGCTGGAGCGGCAGCGACGGGACCTGATGGCGCTCGGCGCCTTCGGCTCGGTCCGCGCCCGGGCCGCCGAGCGGCTGGACGAGGCCGGGAGGCTGCCGGTGACCTTCACGGTCACCGAACGCGCCCGCCGCGCCATCGGCGTGAACCTGGCCTACGAGACCAATTACGGCCCGAGCGTCAGGGTCTACTGGGAGCACCGCAACCTCTTCGGCCGCGCCGAGCGGCTGCGGCTGGAGGCCGAGCTGGCGCGCATCGGCACCAATGGGGGGCTGGAGGAAGCGACCTACCGGATCGGCGGCACCTATCGCGACCCCGCGGTGTTCGGTCTCAATCTGGGGCCGCAATGGAGCTTCGTCGGCAGCCTTTTCGGCCTGCGGGAGCGGCTGGAGGCCTATGACCGCGACGCCATCACCTTCTCGGCGCTGATGGAGCGGCGCTTCTCCGAGAAGCTGAGCCTGAATGCCGGTCCGGTGCTCGATTTCGGCAGCATCGGCCCGCCCGGCGGGACGCTGACGCCCTATCAGATCCTCGGGATCCAGTTCGGCGGGCGCTATGACGGCACGGACAGCCTGCTCGATCCGGCGCGCGGCTGGCGGGTGAACGGGACGCTCACCCCCTCCTGGTCCTTTCGCGATTCCGCCCCCTTCGCCCCGCTGCGCGTGACCGCCAGCACCTACTGGGACGTGCTCGGCGACCGGCGGGGTATCCTGGCGCTGCGCGGCACGCTCGGCTCCCTGATGGGGGCGGAGCGGGCGGATGTGCCGCGGCACCAGCGCTTCTACGCGGGCGGCGGCGGCTCGGTGCGCGGCTATGACTACCAGTCGATCGGCCCGCGCGACGCCTTCAACCGCCCCTCCGGCGGCGCCAGCCTGATCGAGGCGAGCGCCGAATGGCGCCAGCGGGTCTGGGGCGATTTCGGCGCGGTGGCCTTCGTCGATGCCGGCTCGGTCGGGTCCGGCTCGGCGCCGGACACCACCAATCTGCGGATCGGCGCGGGGCTTGGGGTGCGCTACTACACCGCGATCGGGCCGGTGCGGGCGGATATCGGCGTCCCGCTGGTGCGGCAGCGGGACAATTCGGCCTTCGGCCTCTATGTCGGCATCGGCCAGGCCTTCTGATGCGGCGCGCGACCCTCCTGCTGGTGCTGCTGCTGCTGCCGCTGCTGGCCCTCCTCGCCCTCGGCACCGCGGCGCAGGAGCAGGAGCAGGAGCAGGAGCACAGCCCGTCCTTCCTGGAGCGGCAGCTGGAATCGCTCGTGCCGGGCCTGCGGGTCGAGGGCCTGCAGGGCACCTGGCGCGCGGCGCCGCGGGCGCGGCGCATCACCCTTTCCGACGCCCAGGGCGTGTGGCTGGAATTGCGGGATGTGCGGCTGGACCTCGCCCCCACCTCCCTGGTGCGCGGCGTGCTGCGGCTGGAGGTGCTGGAGGCACAGCAGGCACGGATGGAGCGGCTGCCTGTGGCCGATCCGCAGGCGGCCCCCGCCCCCGAAGTCGCGCCTTCGGATCAGGTGCTGCCCGCCCTGCCCAGCCTGCCGGTGGATGTGGCACTCGACCGGCTCGCGGTGGAGCGGCTCGAGCTTGGGGAGGCGGTGGCCGGCCAGTCCGCTGCCTTCGCCCTGGACGGCAAGGCCCGCCTCGCCTCCGGCCGCCTGGAGGCCGAACTCGCCCTGCGCCGGCTGGATGCAGGGGGCAATGCCCAGGTGAGCCTGGTCCTGGCCCCGGCCGACGACCGGCTCGACGCGACTGTCACGCTGCGGGAGGAACCGGGCGGGCTGGTTCCGACGCTGCTGGGCCAGCCCGACCGGCCGCTGGCCCTCGACCTGCGCCTCGCTGGCCCTGCCTCGGGTGCCGCGCTTTCGGTGCAGGCGGGCATGGGGCCAGGCATCGCCCTCAACACCCAGGGAACCGTGCGGGCGCTGCCCAATGGCAGCTACGGCGCGCAACTCACCGGCGATGCCGGCGCGGCGCCGCTGTTGCCGCCCGATCTGGGGCCGCTCGCCTTCCCGGCCCGCTTCTCACTGGACGTCGATCGGCCGCCGGATGCGCCGATCACCCTGCGCGGGCTGACGGTGGAGACGCCGGCAGGCAGCGCCGATGCGACCGGCACGCTGGACCTGGCGCGGGAGGCGCCGGACCTGACCGCCCGTCTGCGCCTGCTCGACTCGGCGCGCTTCGCCGCCCTGCTGCCGCCTGGCTTCGCCTGGGAGAGCATCGAGGCGGAGGCCCAGGTCACCGGCCGCCTCGCCACGCCCGAGCTCCGCCTGGAGGCCCAACCGCAGGGCTTCGCCAGCGGTATCCCCCAGCTCGATGCCGTGCTCGGCCCCGCGCCGGGGCTGGCACTCGACGCCGCCCTGCCCGGCCCCCGCCTCGATGCCCGGCTGGAGGGGGCGGAGGGCCGGCTGACCGCCACCGGCACCCTCGCCGAGCCCATCGCCCTCGATGCCCGCCTCTCCCTGCCGCGCCTCGCCGTGCTGGGCGGCGGTTCGGAGGGCGCGCTGGAGGCCCGGGTGCAGGCGAGCGGCACGCTCGCCGATCCGGACCTCGTGGTCACCGCCGAATCCGGGCGCATCGCGGTGGCAGGGCGCGTCCTGGAATCGCTCTCGCTCGATGCCCGGATCGCCAACCCCGCCACCGCGCCGCGCGGGACCGCGACGCTGGAGGGCAGGCTGGACGGGATGCCCCTCGCCCTGCTCTTCCGCGGTCAGCCCGAGGGCAGCGCGGTCCGGATTGAGCAGGGCGAGGCCCGGCTCGGCCCGGCCCGGCTCCAGGTCAAGGGGCGGCTCGACCCCGCCGGCCCGGTCTTCGACGGCAGGGCGCAGCTGGAGGCGAGCGACCTCGCCCCGCTCGGCCGGCTGGCGGGCATTGCCGGCCTTGCCGGCCGGCTCTCGCTGCAGGCGACCCTGGCGCCGAGGGACGGCCAGCAGGGCTTCGACGCCCGGCTGGACGCGCCGCGGCTCGGCTACAACGGTACCGAGGGCAGCCTGCAGGCGACGGCCGCCGGCACGCCAAGCGCCCTCGAATGGACGCTGCAGGGCCGCGCCACCGAGGGCGCCGTTTCCGGCCGCGGCCGGGTGGCGCAGGAGAATAGCGGCTGGCGGCTCGACCTCGCGGCGCTGGAGGCGCAGGCGATGGGCGAGGCCATCCGCCTCGCCTCCCCGACCCGGGTCAGGCTGGGTGGCGATGGCGGGGTCGATCTGGCCCCGACCGCGCTCGCCATCGCCCGCGGCGGCCGCATCGAGGCGCGCGGACGCTGGGGGCCCGAGCGCGCCGATCTCACCGCCACCATCGCCGCCTTGCCGCTGGCGCTGGCCGAGCGCTTCGTGCCCGACATCCAGCCGCAGGGAACCCTTTCCGCCGAGCTCCGCGCCACCGGGCCGGTCGCCAGGCCGGAGATCCGTGCCACGCTGACCGGCACCGGCCTCGGTGCCGGCGCCGCCTGGGCGCAAGGGCTGCCCGCGCTGACGCTGCGCGCCGAGGGCAGCCTGCTCGGCGAGGCCGCCCAGTTCCTCGCCGATCTGGAGGCCGGGCCTGCCGGCCGGCTCACCGCCAGTGCCCGGCTGCCGGGCGGCTTCGGGCCGGGCGGTCCGCTCACCGCCACGCTCGAGGGCAATCTCAACCTGGCGCCGCTCGCCAGCCCCTTCCTCGCCGCCGGCGCGGACCGGGTGACCGGCCGCGTCGCCCTCGCCCTCCGCGCCGACGGCACGGTGGGGGCGCCTCGGCTCGGCGGCCGCGCCACCCTCTCCGGTGCGGAATACCGCAATACCGCCTATGGCGTCCGGATCTTCGATCTGAACGGCACGCTGACCGGCGACGGCACCCGCCTCGTTGTCGAGCGCATCGCCGGCCGGACCGCCGGCAACGGCACGCTGGAGCTGCGCGGCAGCATCGATGCCGGCGTGCCGGGCTTCCCGGCGGACCTGACGCTCACCGCCCGCAATGCGCGCCCGGTGGTCTCTGACCTGGTCACCGCAACCATCGGAGCCGATCTGCGGATGCAGGGGCCGGTCACCGGAGGCGGCACCCTCTCGGGCGATGTCCGCATCCAGCGCGCGGAGATCCGCATCCCGCAAACCCTGCCGGCCAGCGTGCCGACACTCGAGAATGTCCGCCAGACGCGCCCGCTGCCGCCCGGCGTGATCCCACCCGACCCGCCGGCGCCGCCGGCAGCGCCCACGCCGCCCATCAACCTTGCCGTCACGGTCAGTGCCCCGCAGGGCATCTTCGTGCGCGGCCGAGGCGTGGAGGTGGAGCTGGGCGGCCAGGTACGGATCGGCGGTACCCTGGCCGAGCCGGTGCCAAGCGGCGGCCTGACGCTCCGCCGCGGCACGCTCAACCTGGTCGGCCGGCTGCTCACCTTCCAGCGGGGCACCATCGACTTCGCCTCCGGCACCCTGGTGCCACGGCTGGACCTGACGGCGCAGTCCCGGGCCGGCAGCACGACGATCCTGGTGAATGTCGAGGGCCCGCCGAACGACCCGAAGGTCACCTTTACCTCGACACCCGAACTGCCGCAGGACGAGGTGCTGGCGCGGCTGCTCTTCGACCGGCCGACCAGCAACCTGTCGCCCTTCGAGATCGCCCAGATCGCCGCCGCGGTGGCGCAGCTCACTGGCGTCGGTGGCGGCGCGGCCAACCCGCTCGACAAGGTGCGGGGCCTGCTGGGGCTGGACCGGCTCGGCGTCACCTCCGGCCAGCAGGCCGGCCAAGCCGCGGGGCAGGCCGGCGGCCAGCAGGGGCCGACGGTGGAGGCGGGGCGCTATGTGGCGCCGGGCGTCTTCCTGGGTATCCGGCAGGGCACCCAGGGTGGACAGACCGGGGTCGGCGTGCAGGTGGAGATCACGCCGCGGCTGAAGCTGGAGGGGCAGACGGCCACCGGACCCGCCGGCGACCGGCTGGGGCTGTCCTACGAGTTCGAATACTGACCCAAGGGCACCATTCGGGCGAATTGGGCGATGGCCTGGGCCGAGGCCGCGGCTGGCGGCAGCGCAGGAAGAGATGGTGGCGCGCTGGATCGAGGCCTCCGCCCTGGTGCTGCCCCGGAGCAATGCCGAGGCTATGAGCGAGCACCTAGAGCGGCTTCCACTCGCAACGGCTCACTCCAGCCACTCCTGGTCTTTGTTCAGGCGAGCAAATCACTCCACACGCTGCCACCGCCAACGCAGGGTGCTCACCGGCATCGGCGCCCGCTGCTCCATGAGCCGCAAGGGCGACCCCTTCGACAAGGTACCGATGGAGAGCGTTCTCAAGACGCTCGAGACCGGGCTCGTCGGCCACCTCGACTACGCCACGCATGCAGAGGCCCGCCGCGCCGTGTTCTTCTTCCTGGAAGCCTGGTCGCATCGCCAAGGCGTGCATCCCGCAATCGGCTCCATCCTGCCAGAGCAGATGGAGCAGACCGCAGCCTGATCACCCTCAACCCGGTGTCCAATGGGAGGGGTTAGGATGAGAAGATGATGTCGCCCGAAGAGAGGCTCTTCACGCCGGGAAGAAAGATGGACTGGCCCTCGGTATAGGTAATTTGCAGGCCGGAGATCCCGTTCGCATCGCGCGCCGGATTCACCCATACGGCTTGGCGCAGTTCGACTTGGGTGTGGGATGGCCACGGCAGACCGCAGGTAGAACTACGCCAGTGCCCGATCCAGCAGTGCCTTTCCGGTGAAGCCTGGGCGCAGCATCGCCCGGTGCCAACCGAGGTAGT
>JAESGY010000296.1_pt1 | contig 29911 bp, 24 predicted proteins | sample 9269841 | NCBI WGS metagenome assembly JAESGY01 (sample SAMN17022865, study PRJNA683097) | algae metagenome | isolation source: Spirirestis rafaelensis WJT71-NPBG6 and co-occurring heterotrophs from... | place: USA: Pinto Wells, Joshua Tree National Park, Colorado Desert, CA | collected 2006-08-15
GCTATGGTGGTAATGCAACGTGGTCTAAGAGCCGTAGGGCATACGGTCAAGATGCTTGGCGAGGGGTTAAGCAATAGCTCCCCACTAACCCAAGAATCCCCCGTTTTATAAACGGGGGAGTGTCAAATATTTATATATTTATATATTTGCATATCCGAGTATCCACATACTTCTAATATTTATTATTTACTTAACTCAACGTTAAATTGAAAACATTAATATTCATTGTGAGAAAAACTTGAATAAACAAGTATAACTTCAAAACTAAATACTCATGAAGAAAGCGAAGTTTTCGACTTTACTGATTTCTTTTGCATCTGCAAGCGTGGTTGCTATTGTGTTTGGTCTGTTGCCTAAGATTGCACCAGCTCAAACCTCAAGTGTGCATTTAAGGATGGGCAATCCTAGCGGTGCTGGAACTTCCAGCCTCAGCAACTATTTATTAAGTAAACCGCAATACGCAACATCACACCACTGTAGTCGGGGAATCCCGAACTGGGTTAGCTGGCAGTTGAATTCATCTTGGCTTGGCAGTGCGCCGCGACAAGATGACTTCCGTGCGGATACCACGCTACCTTCAGGCTGTAATCGAATTACTTCCTCTGACTACACTGGTAGTGGCTTTGACCGGGGGCATATGGCACCCTCAGCAGACAGAACAAACACCATTGCGAACAATTCTGCAACATTCTTGATGACAAACATAGTTCCACAAGCCCCTGATAACAATCAAGGACCGTGGGCAGTCCTGGAAAACTACAGCAGAAACTTAGTGAGCCAGGGGAAAGAGCTATATATCATTTCAGGTGGATACGGCACGGGTGGCACTGGGTCGAATGGATATGCGAACACAATTTCAGGTGGTAGAGTTACTGTACCAACAAGAACTTGGAAGGTAATTGTGGTTCTGGATGGACCTGGAAGTGCAAGTAGTGTTAACACTTCTACACGCGTTATTGCTGTTAATATGCCTAATAACCAGGGAATCCGGGGCAATGACTGGCGCTCGTACAGAGTTAGTGTTGATTCAATTGAAAGTGCAACAGGTTATAACCTCCTGTCCAATGTTTCTTCTACTGTTCAATCGACAATCGAGTCCAGAGTTGATGCTGTTTTTGATTAGTAAAACGACTAACTTAATGCAATAATTAAAACTATTTAGCCTGTCTAATATTAGACAGGCTAAATAGTTCAGCGTATTTAGGTTTCCACGACTTTAGTTGCAAGTCCTGCTAAATCGCCGGATTCAATTTTACCAACTACGTAGACATCAATATTTATTTCACCCACACGAAAAACTTGAATATCACTGAGGTTGCTTTCAAGCACCTCTAGCAGCTTACGATACTTGCCTACGTTTTCTTTTTGTTGTTCGTCATGCCATTCTTGCTCTTGTGCAAGATTTCTAAAAAGATAAGGCAGGTCAATCGTTTCTACTGGGGAGTTCTGTGGATGATTGGTTAATTCTAAAATTTTCTCAGGAGTTAAAGGTTCTTTAGTGCCTGACCAGAGGAAAGGTTCAAAAGGGTAATCTGACTCACTTGGCATGACCAAGCCACTAGAAGCGTCTTTAAGTTTTGCAGTAATCTCATCAGAATTACTCATTTGCTCACTTCTCCAAGTCAAAACGTATTTACTAATAAACTGACAAAGACCACCATTAAATATAAGTATACGTTGATGTGCTACTTGGGGGAGTGTGAACATTGCTGTCACTGGAGGCATTGCACTCAGCACAACCAGATTGTCTTTCCTTTAAGAAATTGCTCCTCTGACCCAGCCTGCGGTGCTGGTACATTTGCGTTGGGTGCGATTAGACGCGCCAAAAACAAAGGCGATCGCACTATGATCGCCTTTTATCCTCATCAGTTTTCTGTCAATGCGTAAGTCCTAACTTCGTGCTCAGAACTTGAAACTTCGAGCTTGGAACTCGTAGTAAGCACTAAAGTGCTTAAAATAAACGCTTCAGCACTTACTACGAGCCTATTTTACATTTTTAATATGACACTTGCGCTCATTCGTGTTCACGATTGGTCTACCCAACTACCGCGATAGCCAGTAATGATGCGACTACCATCTTTGAGAACATGAATTTCTATCTGGTCGCTTGCCCAGTTAATTTGGTCTTGCAAAGCTGGATTAAACACATGCACCCGCTGGTTAGTAGAAGACACTGGGGAGTTAGGAGAATTAATTGCTTTTGACTCGACAAAAGCCCCATCAATCAGAATATCAAGCTGCGTTAACAATTCTTGTGCCCCCGTCGGTGCAGATTCTGACTGTAGTTTTTCTAGAGTGAAGCCAGTAAAAGACATTACATTTAATCCTGTGGCTTTTAGCTGACGAGCCAAACTTGCCAGCGCGGGTGCTTGCCAAAAAGGTTCTCCTCCAGAAAATGTTACACCTGTGTTGCGAGGGTTACTGAGGATTTTCTGAGCAAGGTTGTCAATAGAAATTAATTGGTTAATCTCAAATGACCAAGATTCAGGATTAAAGCAGCCTGGACATTCCCGCAAACAACCTTGTACCCACACTACAGCACGACAACCGGGACCATTGACTTCTGACTCATCAATATAACCCATGATGTTCAGATAGCCAGGGGGAATTTCTTCGAGTGCTAGGGATGGGTTGATTGATTGTTGTTCCATCTTGCCTCCTTTTAACTGTGAGCCTTAACTGTTAACTATAGCTAGCAAAAACTTGCAGTACATCAGGACTGATACTGTGACAATATTTGAAACGTATCATGCACCTTTTCAGGCAAATAGTATCAATTTTTAGTTACGGCAATTTTCAGGTAATTGAAGCAGATTTTGCCGTCAGCTATATAGGAATCCGATTTGAAGAGTGAAAAAATCTAAGTACTTGTAGAGTGTGTTAGACGGAACGTCGTAACGCACCAAGAGCTTGGGATGGTGCGTTAGCATAGCGTAACGCAACAGCAATAAAGCGCGACGTTACAGGCAACCGCTTTTTGCTTCCCCTACGTATATTTAAAACATCAAATATGAGTCCTATATTATGTATAGAAGAAGTGTTTGATTCTATGCCAGTAGATAGATGCCAGATAAGGAAATCTGCATTTTAAATAATTTATTCTTTGAAAGCCATTTGCACATATTCCCGGCGTACCCCTTGAATCAAATCAAAAGAATTAACAATAAAATCTAAACTTTGTTCATTTTAAACAAAAATATTATCTTGTATAGTTTAGGTGAATGATGTTGCGCTGTTTTTAAGTTTGATTTTTGTGAATTAAGGCTTTATGAAATCAAACTATTTTAACCGAATTATAAGCAAATTCTAAGTGACTATTAAAAGTAGTTATGTACTTAAAAAAGAATATTTCCTTATTGAAGATGAAAGTAAAAAAAGCCTTTCATTCATGTCCTTGATATCCCTCTTTCTGGGGGAATTTCACCTGGAGCAATAGGAGTTTAATTCTGATGGCAACTTCTGAGAATAACAACGATTTCACTGGTAATGGCAATTTTTCCTTCACTGATGGCAAATGGAAGTCCACCGATGGCAGCACTTTAGATAGTGGCGCTAGTGGTGGCTTCGGTGCTGGCGGTGCTGGCGGCTTCGCTTCCTTCATCGGTGGTGGCAACTCATCCACAGTCAGTGAAGATGGAAAGTACGTCTACAATTACGAGCGACCACTCGACGAGCGGGCTTTAACGGATACTAATAACCCGTTCAATCAATTGGTCGGAGTCCTTGGCGGTGACACCAGCTCATTAGGTGGTAGCAATCCCTTTGCTGGTGGTAGCGGAGCTGGCGGTGATAGTGCCTCTGGTGGTAGCAATCCCTTTGCTGGCGGTAGCGGAACTGGCGGTGATAGTGCCTCTGGTGGTAGCAACCCCTTTGCTGGTGGTAGCGGCGGCATCACCTCTCAGTCTGCTGATGCCGATACTACTAGCGGCTTTGGCAGCACCTTAGGTGGGGGTAGCGGAGCTAGCGGTGATAGTGCCTCTGGTGGTAGCAATGCCTTTGGTGGAGGCAACCTCCCCGGTAACTTACCATTTGGCAGCACTCCCCCCTCTTCCGAGAGTGGTAGCAACCTACCTGAAACTGGCAACGGTCTACCTGTACCTTATAACAGCGACAACTGGATATCTGATCTTCAAAGCTTAGATGGTGCAAATGCCACCGGCAACAGTGGTCAAGGTAACGGTAACTGGAACTACGGTAGCAACAACACAACCGACGGTAATGGTAACTGGAATTTTGGTGGTGGCAACACAACCAACGGTAACGGTAACTGGAACTACGGTGCTGGCGGCGAAACCGAAGGTAATGGCAACTGGGGCTTTGGTAGCGATAACACAACCAACGGTAACGGTAACTGGAACTTAGGCAATAACAACGACATCCTTGGTAATGGCAATACACAGGCTGGTAGTAACAACGACATCCTTGGTAGTGGCAACACTGCCGATGTAAGTAACAGCAATCTCCTTGGAAACCGGATTGAAGCCAGTGGTGATGGCAGTACACTTATTGGTAATGAAGGCTGGAATTTCTCTGCTGGTGGCGAACTGATATCGCTAGGTAGTACTACTGGACCCAGCCAAGCGATCGGCACTGATGTCAAAAATTTAATCAACAGTCCTGACCTTGTAACATCCGCCATGTCAAATCCAGGCTACAACAACTCGAATTATGATTTCTCTGCCATAGTCTAAAACTTTGTAGCAGACCATCGCCAGTTTTTGCATTGGTTAGCCTGTCTATTGTGGCGATGACCGTTTTTGCAGACTTGAGTTGATTTGCATTTTCGACAGGCTCTTTATGGATTCCAGGTGTCGGATAACAATTTATTGTCATGTTACCGCTCTGCATTGTGCCGTTAAACTTTTAAACTGATGTAACTTCCATCCCAGCGGGCGTTGTAGCACTTTGGATTCCTTGGAACAACCGCAGCCAAAAAAGATGCGTGCTGTGTGCTGTGTGCGTATAATCGGCTAATCCTTGATATAGCCTAACGAACGCTTTCTTGCATCAAGCGAGCGACACGCGCGAGCGTTAATGATGCAAATAATTTGTTATTTGACACCTTTTCTAGAGTACGAGTTTAGATGAGAAAAGAGGCGTTAATTGATACTGCAACCATCTCGGTTCTCGGAATTAAACCCCAATTCTACATAGCTAGGTTCTAACTGTTGCCAAAGTTTGCTAATTTGCTTGTATGCATCTTCTGGTTAAAGTTTACCAAAAGTTTCTAAATCGCAAATGTAGCTCACACTTGCTGAAAATTCTTGCAAGTTTGCATTATAGCATTTTTCAGGTAAATAGACCACAGTGAGCAAACCAACAATCATGCATCATCTGGAGAGATATTATTAACAATTTGAGCGATCGCCTTATGCAATTCTTCGTATCTACGGGCAGATTGAGAACGCAAAAATTCCTTAAGCTTTGACTCTTCCCAACTCGACGGGAGATAAGTCAGTTGAATAGGGTGGCAAAAAAACTAATGCATGCTCCTACAACTTCAATACGTGCCGCAATTGAAGTTGCAGTCCGGAACTTTTAGGGTATCCATAACCACAATCGCACCTTGCTACAATTGGGGTACTAGAACTTGGGTAACAATAAAATCCCATCAAAAAGCTTTAAGCGTATGTATGATAGAGTTGACATTTGAGTAATTTTATTTAAAATGACAGCAAAAGTTACTAATTTTGCTAACTTATTTCTAACTCATATTAAGAATAATCTACCTTTGTCCTCGCTTGCTTTCCAGTGCGGGGCTGCTTTTGTGGGGGGGTTAGCAGGCATCACAAGTATTTTGTTTGCCACATCTATTGTTGTAGACGGATGGAAAATTTCGGCACATGCTCAAATTACACCTGCTGTCAACGATGCCAACACAATTGTTAATCAAACTGGCAATAACTTTAACATTACAGGCGGCACTCAAGCAGGGGCAAACCTCTTTCACAGCTTTCAAAAATTCGGACTTGATCAAGGTCAAATTGCCAATTTCTTATCTAACCCATCTATTCAGAATATCTTGGGACGGGTAACTGGTGGAGATCCTTCGGTGATCAACGGGCAAATTCAAGTTACAGGTGGTATTTCTAACTTGTATTTAATCAATCCCGCTGGAATTGTCTTTGGTCAAGGTGCTAGCTTAAGTGTGCCTGGATCGTTCACCGCAACTACGGCTAATGGTATTCAGTTGGATGATAAATTGTTTAAGGCGCTGGGTACAAATGATTACGCTACTTTAATCGGAAGTCCTAATGGCTTTGCATTTACCCAATCTGGAGTAATTTTCAATGCAGGAAATCTCGCGGTTGAATCAGGACAGAGCTTAACTTTGGTCGGGGGAAGCGTTATCAATACAGGTACACTTTCAGCACCTTCTGGAAATATTACTATTAGCGCCGTACCTGGAGAAAAGTTTGTCCGCATTAGTGAGTCTGGAAGTTTGCTAAGTTACGATTTGCCTGTAGATACGAAAGCAGCAATTAATCAAGAGCCGTTTACACCTGTTTCTTTGCCAGAATTGCTAACTATAGGCAGCATCAGCCAAGTAACGAATGCGACGGTTGAAGATGGAGGAGTGAAAGTAGCAGGTTCTAATCTGCCAATTTCTAACTCATCTGGGACTGTGGTTGTTTCTGACCAAGTTGATGTCTCTGGTGCAACTGGTGGAAGTGTTAATATCCAAGGGGATAACGTAAGTCTGACTAATGCTAATATCAACGCTTCTGGCACTAACGGCGGTGGTGAAGTACTTATTTCTAGTGGCGATTTGGGAAAAGTAAAAGATCCAAATCGTTTACAAACCTTTGTCAGTCAGGACTCCACCATTAATGCTGATGCACTGGAAAATGGTAACGGTGGTCGAGTTGTTGTATCAAGTGATGGGGCTACCGAATTCTACGGTAGTATAAGCGCTGGTGGTGGTTTTGTAAGCGGTGATGGGGGTTATATCCGAGTATCGGGTGAGCAAAATCTCAAATTTAATGGTTCCACCAATGTGGAAGCACCTGTTGGGAAGGTGGGACAGGTAGTATCAACTCGCATAATAGACCAGTCGCCTAATCTACCACCTTCCAATCCTCGAAATCCCGGTGGAGGAAATCCCGGCTCACTTCCAGATCGACCTTTACCACCAGTTGAGAGACCTCCAGGATCACTTCCGGATCAACCTATACCACCAACTCTAGCACCTCCAATCTCACTTCCAGATCTACCCCTACCAATAACAACTCCTCCACTGTCACTTCCAGATCAACCCCTCCCACCAGTTTCCCTCATTCCTCCGTCTCAGAGTCCAGGTCCACCTCCCTCACTTTTAGATCAACTCCTACCCTCACTTCCAGATCAACCCCTACCCTCACTTCCAGATCAACCCCTACCCTCACTTCCAGATCAACCCCTAGCACGAGTTTCCGTCGCTCCTCAGATTGAGATTCCCTCACTTCTAAACCAACCGCTCGGTTCATTTATAGACCGACCGATTTACAGTCCAGAAGTTTATCAACCAGTTATAAGTCAACCCATTGGCGACGGCAATCCTGGTGGCGGCAGTGTTTATCGCTCATTTCCAGATCGAGCACTATCGCCAGTTACTGAACTCTTTACAACAGAGCCGTCTGATAGCGGTGTCAGTAGCAGCAACGTTAATTTATATCAATTTGAACAGCTTACGGCTCAAGAGCAATCAAATACACAAACGAATAATTCTTGCAATTTACCAAATAACGTTGCCAGAGCTACTTTGCCAACTGATAGCAAAATAGCCGATCGCTCTGCAACTACAGTCACCAATTTTGTGGCTGCGGAGCGCGATCGCTGTGACAGGTTGGAGGATGATAAACAAATTCTGCAAATTCTGGGTGGAACATCTGATGCAGATCAAAGCATCCGAATTTTGGCCCCGGCACCGTAGCGATGGGTGCGCGGGCTTTTTGCGTTCTTTCAAATCCTCGTTGCTATACCTGAATAACTTTTAAAAGCTATGCGCGAGTCGAAAATCTACCTAACAACACTTGCCGTTTTGCTGGTAGCATTAATCGGCTTTGATAAAATTACCTTAGCGATCCCATCTACATCAGTAGATCAAACTAACCAAAAATCAGCGGCTCAATTATTAGAGCAGGGTAATCAAGAATACCAAGTTGGGCAACTACAAGTAGATCAAACTAACCAAAAATCAGCGGCTCAATTATTAGAGCAAGGTAATCAAGAATACCAAGCTGGGCAACTACAAGCGGCTATATATTCTTGGCAAAACGCAAGAGAGATTTATCAGCAAGGACAGGATCGTCAAGGGGAAGGCACAGCTTTGATAAGCTTAGGAACGGCTTACGTGTTTTCTCAGCGATATCGAGAAGCAATTGCCGCATTAGAATCTTTTTTACCGATGGCCCAATTTCTCAACAATCGCCGAATTGAAGCTCAAGCATTAGGCAATCTGGGAATTGCTTATAGAGCTGTGGGCAATTATAGCAAAGCGATTGGGTTGCACAGACAAGCCGGCAGAATTCTGCACGAACTGGGCGAGCGCCCGCTTTTAGGTAAAGTTCTTCTCAATTTAGGAAACACTTTTTCAGTTGTGGGAGACTATGACAACGCCACAATTGCCTATCAACAAAGTTTGAAAATTGCCCAGCAGAGTAATGACCTTGAGGGAGAAAGTATTGCTCTGGGGAACCTCGGAAAAGTTAACAGTGACTTGAGTAAATATACTCAAGCCATCGCCGCACACAAGAAAAGTTTAGCGATCGCCCAAAGAATTAATAACCGCTCTGCTCAAGCTAGCGCTCTGATTAATTTAGGTTCTACATATCTGTTTTTAGGTGGACGCACGAAAGCAATTAATGCTTATAAACAAGCGTTAAAATTGGCTGAATTAGCAGGCGATCGCCAACGACAAGGCGAAGCGCTGGGTAGTTTGGGTATAGTTTATGAAGATTTGGGCGAGTATCCCCAAGCAATTTTATATCATCAACAAGCTTTAGCGATCGCACGGGAGATAGGCGACCCAGCAACCGAAGGATTAACGCTCAATAACTTAGGACAAGCTTTATTTCGGGCTGGGATGCTCAAAGAAGCTGAAGAACAACTCCGCGCTGCCGTATTACTCCTGGATAATTTGCGCCCCGGACTCAGTGACACTTACAAAGTTTCGATTTTTGATACTCAAGTTTATACTTACAATCTCCTGCAAGATATTCTAATTGCTGCCAAAAAACCGGAAGAAGCTCTAGAAGTCTCAGAGCAAGGGCGTTCCCGTGCATTCGCCGAATTACTCGCAAGACGCATGTATGAGGAAGATAAGCAAGGCTCAGTATCATTTGTTGGCGATACTCCTTTGGAGTCGCTGCGCGAACGCCCAGAAGCTAATTCATCGCCGAATATTGAAAAAATTCGTCAAATTGCCCAAGAGCAAAACGCCACACTGGTAGAGTATAGTTTTATTGGCGATCGCGACTTTAAGTTTCGTGGTAAACAACGAGCCAGAGAGGAGGAACTATTCATTTGGGTAGTCCAGCCTAATGGGAAAGTAGCATTTCGACGAGTAGATTTAAAACCCCTGTGGGAAAAAGGTGCAACATTTACAGATGTTGTTACAATTTCCCGTTGTCTGATATTTAAACCGACTGCTAACTGCGGCTCGCTAATGCACCCAATTCGGCAGTTAAAGCGTACTGAGAAACCAACTTCTTCCAAAAAATCCTCAATTAGCCAGGATTACAGGCAGATACTTTATCAATTCCTCATTGAGCCAATTGCTGACCTCTTACCTGCAAAACCGAATGCTCATGTTATTTTTATACCGCAAGAATCTTTGTTTTCAGTTTCCTTTCCCGCTTTGCAAGACAAAGATGGCTCTTATCTGATACAAAAGCATACTATGCTCAGTGCCCCGTCAATTCAGGTGCTAGAGTTGACCCATGCTTTGAAGGTGAGAAGAGTAAGAAGGGAAGGAGGGGTAAATTCTTCTATCACTAATCTCAAATCATCCGCCGTGATTGTCGGTAATCCTATCATGCCCAAGCTATTAAAGGAACCTGGACAACCACCGGAATATTTATCACAATTACCAGAAGCAGAGCAGGAAGCTCTTAATATTGCTAAATTGTTGAATACGACTGCAATAATCCGCGCTGATGCAACTAAAGCGAATATCCTTGAAAAAATGCCGACTGCAAGTTTAATACATTTGGCAACACACGGATTATTAGAGTATGGCAGTCAGAGTGGTGCTGCTTCTGTGCAAGGATTGGGAGTACCCGGAGCGATCGCTTTAACTCCATCGCTCAATGATGACGGTTTCCTAACTGCTAGCGAAGTTATAAATCTCCGTCTGCAAGCTGAACTCGTTGTTCTTAGCGCTTGCAAAACTGGAGAAGGAAGAATTTCTGGAGATGGGGTAATTGGACTGTCTCGTTCATTTATTTCTGCGGGAGTTGAGAGTGTAGTAGTTTCTTTGTGGGCTGTGCGAGATGTTGAAACTTCTAAACTAATGAAATATTTCTACCAAACTCTGCAAAAAAATCCTGACAAAGCTGCTGCTATGCGTCAGGCAATGTTAACAACAATGAAGGAGAAACGCGAACCATTATACTGGGCAGCCTTTACTTTAATTGGCGAACCGTAAACGCCTAAAGCTCAGAATTTTTTTTCTCAAAACACTTGACTTAGAGCGCACTCTAAGTTTTAAGGTAATTTGTATAGTTCTGCGGAGGTGGCGATGGAAACAGAACTCACGATTCAACAAGTGGCAACGCTAACCGGGTTGAGTGTGCATACACTTCGCTATTATGAGCGCAACGGGCTATTAGAGCCAGTCAACCGTGCCGCAAACGGACATCGACGCTATCGAGCTGAGGACATTACGCGAATTGAGTTTTTAACTCGATTGCGAACTACAGGAATGCCAATTCGGCAGATGCAACAGTTTGCTAATTTGTATCGAGACAAACCTGATGCTTTGAGCGATCGCCGTTTAATTCTCGAAGCTCATGAGCGCGAAGTCCAAGAACGCATCCGCGAACTTAGTCGTAATTTAGAGGCAATTCAATGGAAAATTCAACATTACAAAAAGTTGGAAGCTAGCAACAAAAGTGATGATGCCTTTATTCATCTCCAAGAAGTCTAATTAGTTAGCCTTAGTCGATTCGCAGCAGCACATACAAATTTTGGGCATTGCCACGCATGAGACGCAAATTTTCATCCAAATAGATAATATCCAACCAGCCGCTAAAATCAAGCTTTGATTCTAAAGCTGATTGAGAATCGATTCCTAAGCAAGAGCGAAAAGCAGAAACATCCAAATCGTTGGTTGCACTTTTAACGGAGGTTTCTAAAAAATCAATATTGAGACGCTTAGAGTCCTCTACTCTGTAGCGTCCTGTTACCGCAGCAACGCCTTTAACACCGGAACCTACTGTAAACTCAATCAAGTTAATGTACTGCTGACCATCCAGATAAACTTCTTGGAAGATACCAGTAACATTGACCTTCACATGCGGCAGCTTTCCAAAAGAAAGACGTTGAAGTGTAGTTTCTCGTTCTAATCCGAATGTACTGTACAACAACTGCCAGCGTCCTTGAACCAATTCCATAAAACTTGTAGGCTCAACAGTTGGATTTAGAACTTCCAGAGATTCCGCTAATGTCTCGATTTGCTGCTTAATTGTTGGGGTCGAGTTAAAGCCAATGTCGGTAGCAGTTGAAATAGAAATCAACTCTTTTTTGAAGTTTGCAAGAACGCTCACTATAATCTTCTCCCAAAAAGTTTCCTTGTGTTTTAAGAATGCTTGCAGCTTCTAGTTGATAGCGATCGCCTAAAAAACTACATAACAGGTTTTGCTTAAACAGGGTAAATGACGATGAATTTCTTCAACTAGATACAAACGCATCAATTAGTTTACGCGCAATGCTTAACTTTGGAGGAATCTGTGGTAAATTATCTTTTTTAAACCAAGCTGCGTCTGCTATTTCTTTTTCTTCGATGACGATTTCACCATCAGCATAATCTGCTGTAAAGCCAATCATCAGCGAGTTGGGAAAGGGCCAAGATTGAGAGCCGAAATAGCGAATATTCTTGACTAAAATCCCCACTTCTTCTTTAACTTCGCGGATAACGGTTTCTTCTAAGGATTCTCCTGGTTCGACAAAACCGGCAAGGACGCTGTATAAAGCTTGGGGAAATCGATTAGCGCGAGCTAATAAAAGTTCTTCCCCACGGGAGATTAAAACAATGATAGCTGGAGAGAGGCGAGGATAATTAACTAAACCACAATTAGGACAGCGTTTAGCGCGATCGCCTGATAATTGTGTTGTCGCAGTTGCACAGTGTCCACAATATTGGTGGGTGCGATCCCATTCCATAATTTGAAATGCTCGACCGCTAAGTGCGAAAAAATCTTCTTCCAGAATACCGTATAACTCCCGCAGTCCTCGAAAAATCATGCCCTCAGGAGGAACAGTATCTTTTGGTAATTCGGCACAATAACACGGGTGATTATCAATTGTGCCAAGAAATTGTGTCCGCACTGAGGTTAAGTTAATTTCTGCCAAGTTTATGAGGTGCGGAATTTGGTTGTCAGTGCGATATTCCAAAGGAGTCGCTTCTCCTGACGGAGACGCTACGCGATCGCGAATAAGTAGTTTATTACCCACAAAGGCAAACCACCAAGCTGGTTTTTGTTCTGTGGGTGGAGTAATTCCGGGAATGAAAATTCTAGTCATGCATGTAGTAGTCTATCAAAGACTAATTGACAGATAGATTTTCTGTAGAGACGGCGATTTATCGCGTCTCTCTAACCGTCAAAATGAATTTGACAGACTAGTAGAACTGTTTGACTTTTATCGTAAGCTTTCCCGGCATCGGATGACTAAAGTAAATATTTTTAAGCACAAAGCGTGCTTACTACGAGGAGAGATTTATGAAGACACGTAAATTAGGAAGTCAGGGTTTGACGGTTTCGGAATTGGGACTCGGATGTATGGGTATGTCTGAGTTTTACGGTGCAGTTGATGAGACTGAATCTATCGCAACGATTCATCGTGCTTTGGATTTGGGAGTAACTTTGCTGGATACGGCTGATATGTATGGGAAAGGGGCAAATGAACAGCTTGTTGGTAAGGCAATTAAAGATAGACGCGATCGCGTTGTCTTAGCAACTAAATTCGGCATCGTGCGTAGTGATGATAGCGGCTTTCGTGGGATCAATGGTAGCCCTGAATATGTTCGCTCTGCTTGTGATGCTTCTTTGCAAAGACTTGGTGTTGACTACATTGACCTTTATTATCAACACCGTATCGATCCCAATGTTGCCATTGAGGAAACTATCGGGGCAATGGCAGAGTTAGTACAACAAGGTAAAGTCCGCTACCTGGGAATGTCGGAAGCAGCAGCGGCAACTATTCGACGCGCTCATGCTGTCCACGCAATTACCGCTTTGCAGTCGGAATACTCACTTTGGCAACGCGAACCAGAAGACGAGATTTTACCGACAATTCGCAGCTTAGGGATTGGTTTTGTTCCATACAGTCCACTTGGTAGAGGCTTTCTTTCCGGACAAATCACCAGTCCAGATGACTTTGCGGCTGACGACTTTCGGAAAAATTTACCGAGATTCCAAGGTGAAAACTTTTACAAAAATCTTCAGGTTGTGGAGCGCGTGAAGGAAATCGCTAAGGAAAAAAATGCGACTCCGGGACAATTAGCTTTAGCGTGGTTACTAGCGCAAGGAGAAGACATTGTACCGATTCCCGGAACAAAGCGCGTTGCTTATTTAGAGGAGAATGTCGCAGCGGTAGATATTACATTAACCCCAGCCGAACTTGCGCGGATTGATGAAGTATCCCCGAAGAATATTGCAGCAGGCGATCGCTATGCTGATATGAGCAGCGTTAATAGATAAACTGTAGTGAGGACTTAAGTCCTCACTACGGTGCTCACTTAGCGTGGAACTAATCGCAAAGCTTTTTCATCAGTGGTTGTGCGTAGCCGCCTAGCGGCTTGTCGTTAGACATCGCTGATGAAATCAAAATTAACATGAAAAACTTTCGATCTCGCTTAAACCGCCTAACTATAATAATCCTTTTTAGCTTCTGTGTATTGCTTTTGCTGTGGTTGACGCCGCTATTACCGACTTTGGCAAAACCAGAGGTTCAAGTTTTTGAGCAAGTTTGGCAAACAGTAAACGATAAGTTTTATGACCCAAAATTTAACGGAGTGGACTGGAAAGCCATCCGAGAACAGTATAAACCTCAAATAGCGCGAGCAAAGTCAACTGAAGAAGCTGCTGTCATCATCAATCAGATGCTTTCTCAATTGCAGACTTCGCACACTTACTTCTACACCGCAAATAAACCGGAATATTACCAGCTTTTAGGAATTTTTTATCCGAGAAGTACAGATTTACAGAAGGAATTAAGAAAGATTTTCCCCAAAGGCAAAATTGAATACAGCGGTATTGGTGCGTTTACCAAAGAGATTAACGGCAAGATTTTTGTGAAAGCAATTCTCGATAAAAGTCCGGCTGCGGAATTGGGCTTAAAGGTGGGCGATGAAATACTGAGTGTAGATGGTAAGCCGTATCAAGCAGTACAGTCTTTTGCGGGTAAAGCTGGTCAACAAGTTAAATTGTTGATTCAGAGAACATCGGATGTAAATAGTCGGCAAGAAATAGCGATCGCTCCAAAGATGTTCGATACAACTAAAATGTTTTTCGATGCTCAACAAGCCAGCACTCAGGTAATTCAAGAACAAGGCAAGAAAATAGGCTATGTTCATATTTGGTCAAATGCAGCCGATCCTCATCAGCAACAGTTGCAAGATGACCTGATTTATGGTCGTCTGGAAAGCGCAGACGCATTAATTTTGGATCTTAGAGACGGTTGGGGGGGAGGAGATTTAGATTATCTCAACATATTTACGGCAAAACAGGGACCAAGCGTCACGAATATTCGACGTAATGGCAAACAATATACCTATAATTATCAATGGAAAAAGCCTGTGGTGATGTTGGTCAATGAAGGCAGTCGCAGCAGTAAGGAAATTCTCGCGTTTGCTTTTCAACAACACCGCATCGGACAAGTAATTGGCTCCAAGACAACCGGTGCTGTAGTTGCTGGTACTGCGTTTTTGATGAAAGATAATAGCCTGCTTTATTTAGCAGTCACAAATGTATTTCTCAATGGCGATCAAAGGTTAGAGGGCAAGGGTGTCACCCCAGATATCAACGTTCCCTTTTCGTTAGAATACTCTCAAGGAGCAGATCCGCAAAAACAGCGGGCGATAGAAACTCTATTGCAGGCGATGCAAAAATAGAGATTAGGGACTGGGGGCTAGGGCTAGGGACTGGGTACTATGTAATTGGTAATGGGGCATAGGGCAATTTTAGGAGGGGACTCATGTTAAAGGGAAAAGGTGTAGAAAAGAAAGAGTTATATAAAGTCCGCATATTATATTTTTCTTCCCCTTTCCCCCTCTTAAAAAAGCCCCTCTTCAATTACCCATTGCCCAATTGCAAATCCCCAATTCCCGATTTCCTATGGACGCAAATCAAGGCAGTATTTTAATAGTTGATGATTCGCAGGATAATCTGCAACTTTTATCTGCTACTCTGTGCGAACGCGGATACACAATTCGGGGTGTAAATACAGCTAAAAAAGCTCTAATGGTAGTGCAATTAGCTCCACCAGATTTAATTTTACTGGATATTAAAATGCCAGATGTTGATAGCTATACAGTCTGCCAAAAGCTCAAGGCTGATAAGATAACTCGCGATATTCCGATAATTTTTCTCAGCGCCGGAGAAGATGTTTTTGACAAGGTGAAAGCTTTTCAAATAGGTGTTGCAGACTACATTACCAAACCATTTTCAGTTGAAGAAATTTTTGTCAAACTAGAAAATCAACTTACGATTCAAAGACTGCAAAAACAGTTACAAAAGCAGAATTATCAACTAGAAAATGAAATTAAAGAGCGCCAGCGACTTGCGGTTGAGTTAAAAAATCGTAATACACAAATAAAATCTATTTTAAATTATGCCCAAGTTGAGGATGCACTGCAACAACAACTTAACCGCAGTAATTTACTCAGACAAATTACAAGTGAAATTCGTTCGCAATTAGACACAAAAAAAATATTAGAGACAGCTGCTAGGCGAATAGGTGAGGCGCTTAATGTGAGTCGCGTACTTATTCATACTTACATCAGCTTGCCAAATCCTAAAATTCCCACTTTGGGCGAATTTCTGGCTCCTGGTTATGCTTCGTTGATGAATTTTGAGATACCCGTTGTGGGCAATCTTCATTTGCAACAAATATTATCGCAAGATGATGTGATCGCCTCCTATGATGTTTTTGCTGAACCACTGTTGCAGAATGCCCAGCATATTTGCCGCCAGTTTGAAATCAAGTCGATTTTGGCAGTACGCACTTCATACAAAGGTGAAAGTAATGGCGTAATTGGTTTACACCAATGCGATCGCCACCGAGAATGGACAGCCGCCGAAATTGAACTATTAGAGTCTATTGCCGCGAATGTGGGAATTGCCCTAGCACAAGCTACACTGCTAGAACAAGAAAAACAAGCTCGTGCCGAATTATACATTCAAAATATTCAGATGCAAGCAGAAATTCGGGAGCGGCACTTAGCAGAAGCTGCCCTGAAAGCGAATGAAAGTAAATATCGCCGCTTAGTTGAAACATCCCAAGACGTGATTTGGAAAACGGATATCGAGGGGTATATTACTTTTGTCAACTCTGCTGTGAAAAAAGTTCTCGGCTACGAACCCGCAGAAATGATTGGACGTTCTTCGGTTAATTTTATACCACCCGAACAACTTGCGGCAGATAGAGAATTATTTGCGCGTGTTCTCAACGGCGAAACTGTGTTTCAGTATGAAACGAAGCGCATCGCTAAAGATGGTAGTCTGATTTATCTAATGGTGAATGCGATCGCTTTGCAAAATGAAGCAGGTTTAGTTGTTGGAGTAACAGGCACAGCAAGTAATATTACAGAGCGCAAATCCTCCGAAGCAGCACGACGCGCTTCTGAAGCAAAGTTTGCATCAGCTTTTAGGTCATCTCCTGACCCAATTGCTCTAAGTACTTTCCCGGAAACACGTTATACCGAAGTTAACGACAGCTTTTGTCAGTTTTTTGGTTGTTCTCGTTCTCAAGTCATCGGTCGCACTAACCAAGAATTGAATAATTGGGTAAATACTGAAGAATCTGCTTTCCTCACCCAACTTTTGCAACAGACGAAAGTCATTCGCAATCATGAAATCGATTTCCGCATTGCAACTGGGGAAGTTAGGACGGTACTGTTTAGTGCGGAACTGATCGACATTGACGGACAAGAGTACATGCTTGGTACATCTAAAGACATTACCGAGCGCAAGCACGCCGAAAATGAAAGCAGTTTGCTGCTGTTAACAACCCAAGCTATAAATCGCGCCCAAAATGTCAATAGTGCTTTAGACCGAGTTTTACGTTTAATTTGTAACACAATTAGCTGGGATTTTGCTGAGGCGTGGATACCCAGTGAAGATGCTACTGTTTTAGAACATAAACTCGCTTGGTGCGAAGACGAAAGCAGGTTAGAAACATTCTGTCGCCACAGTCAACTTATCACATTTCCTCCTGGTGTGGGACTACCAGGGCGAGTTTGGTTAAGTAAACAGCCAGAATGGATTGAAGATATAACTGCGCTTAACCAGTCAAGTTTTCTCCGCTCTGAAATCGCTGCCCGTGTGGGATTTAAAACGGGTTTTGCCGTTCCCATTCAATCTGATAATCAAGTATTAGCGGTTTTAGTGTTTTTTAAACGCAGTTTGCTACCACTAGATAAGCGTTTGCTGGAATTAGTTGATGTAGTAGCTACCCAGTTAGGAGCGCTAATAGCGCGAAAACACATTGAAGCGGCACACCGACAAAGCCAAAAACGTTTACAACTAGCTTTAGAAGCTAGCAATTTAGGCTTGTGGGATTGGAATCTCAGCAGCGAGAAAGTTTATCGCCATTGGCATTGGAAAAAAATCCTCGGATACGAAGAACACGAGATTACAGCTAATTTTGCAGCTTTTGAGGTATTGATACATCCAGAAGATGCGCCCGTAATTAAACAAGTTTTAAACGCCCATCTTCAAGGTACTAATCCTGTTTATGAAGTAGAATTTCGGATGCGTTCCGCTGCCGGTGAGTGGAAGTGGATTCACTCTCGTGGTCAGGTTTCCGAACGGGATAATAAGGGTCAGCCGCTGCGAATCACGGGTACCCACAAAGACATCACTGAACGCAAAACTTTAGAAAGAGAATTAGCCTTAAGAGAAGCCCGTCTCAATGCCTTTTTTGGTTGTGCGCCGGTGGGGATGAGCATTTTAGATAATCAATTGCGGTTTGTGCAAATTAACGAACTGTTGGCAGAAATTTACGGGCGACGCCAGCAAGATTATATTGGCAAGAATATCTATGAGATTGTACCCGCCGTCATCGCCCCCTTGGTCGCACCATTTTACGAGCAGGTGTTGCGAACTGGTGAACCAATTCTTAATTTAGAAGTCAGCACTGCATCACCTAAACAATTGGATATTGAGCGTCATTTCCTCGCTTCTTACTTTCCGATTCCTGGGGAAAATGGGAACCTGTCTGGAGTGGGTACAGTTGTAGTCGAAATTACTTCTCGCAAGCAAGTAGAGTTAGCACTACTTACTAGCCAACGCCGTTATCAAACTTTAGCAGAAGCCGCGCCAGTTTGCATATTTCATACTGATGCCAATTTGTTTGGTTTGTATATAAATAAACGTTGGACAGAGATGACTGGATACTCTGTAGAAGAGGCTTTGGGGAGCGGTTGGATATCAGCCTTACATCCAGAAGATCGCGATCGCGTTTTTACCGTCTGGATGGAAGCCGCAGCAACTCAAAGCCTGTATCAATGCGAGCATCGCTTTTTGCGTGCTGATGGTACGGATATTTGGGTAATTTGTCAAGCATTACCTGAACTTGCCGAAAACAAACAAATTAAAGGTTTTATAGGTACAATCACAGACATTAGTGAACATAAAATAGCAGAAGTTGCCTTGCGTGAAAGTGCCGAGAGAGAACAACAAGCTGCGATCGCTGCTGATGCTGCTAACCGTGCCAAAAGCGAATTTCTCGCCAACATGAGCCATGAACTGCGTACCCCACTTAACGCCATTCTTGGCTTCACTCAACTTATGAGTCGAGAAAAATCTCTATCCAGGGAAAATCAACAAAACCTAACAATCATCAATCGCGCTGGGGAACATCTGCTTAATTTAATCAACGACATTCTGGAAATGTCGAAAATTGAAGCTGGTAGAACAACATTAAATCCCAGCAGCTTTGACTTAATTCGTCTGTTGGATAACTTGCAAGACATGTTGCACTTGCGTGCCGCTTTCAAAGGCTTACAATTAACGTTTGAATATTCTTTAACTATTCCTCAATACCTCCAAACCGACGAAAGCAAACTGCGCCAAGTATTACTCAATCTCTTAGAAAACGCCATCAAATTTACTGATAGCGGTAGTGTGAGACTGCGCGTGAGACTAGGGGGAGGGGAGGAATGGGGGAGTGGGAGACAAGGAGACAAGGAGACAGAAAGACAAGGGGACACGGAGAAATTGCTTCCCCCCTCCCCCGCTCCCCCACTCCCTAATCTTCGAGGTACAAGACACCGGTGTGGGTATTTCCCCAGAAGAACTTGACCAGCTTTTTGTTGCCTTTGGGCAAACTGAAAGTGGGAAAAAATCACAACAGGGAACAGGACTAGGTTTAGCAATTAGCCGTAAATATGTGCAATTAATGGGGGGAGATATTAGCGTCAGCAGTACTTTTGGTGCGGGAAGTACATTTACTTTTGATATTAAAATCAGTTTAGCCGATAAAAGCGATATTCAAATTACTCAAGCTAAACGCCGAGTTATTGGTTTAGCGCCTAAGCAAAGAGAATATCGCATTTTGGTAGTTGATGATGTCAGAGAAAGCCGTTTGCCACTAGTTAAACTATTAACAGAGATAGGTTTTGCAGTTAAAGAAGCTGCAAATGGTAATGAAGCGATCGCTATTTGGTCAACTTGGCAACCACACTTAATCTTAATGGATATGCGGATGCCCGTGATGGATGGCTATGAAGCCACCAAGCAGATTAAAGCAAGAGAGTCATTAACAGAAGATTACCGACAAATAACAACTGTAATCATTGCTTTAACTGCTAATGCTTTTGAAGAACAACGAACAGCGATGATGCAAGCGGGTTGTAATGATTTTATTAACAAGCCATTCCACGAAGAAATACTATTAGAAAAACTCAGCCAATATCTGGGCTTAGAATATATTTATCAAGAAGAAACTACTAAAATACCAGAAAATAGCAAAAAAACCACACAAGAAATTTTGTTATCTGACGATTTAGCGCCTTTGTTATCTCAAATGTCGCGAGATTGGTTAGCAGAAGTATACAATGCCGCAGCTCAATGCAGCGATGACTTAATTTTTGGTTTGCTTGAGCAAATTCCACCAGAAAATGCTTTACTTAAAGACTGTTTAAGTGATTTAGGTAATAATTTTTTATTTGATAAAATTATGGAATTGACAAGTAATTAAAAAATTGGACATGGTGTATGGAAAGAATCCTATTAAAACGCACATCAAAAATCGAGCGTCTTTAATTCCCATTGCCCATTGCCCATTGCCCATTGCCCATTGCCCAATTACCCATTACCCAATGACACTACAGGTAATAAGATTTGCGAAGCAAAAGCGCCGCCAGAGCTAACAGTTAAAGTTATAATTTTAGCGTCTATTAAACGGTCTTTATTAATTACTTTATCGTTTCCATGATTCATTGCATACGCGGGGAAAGATGCTGCACTCAAACTCAAACGTAAGGCATTTCCTTGAGGAATTTTCGCGCAAGTTGCTTGCAATTGAATTTTTGTAGCGACGCGATTATTTGTGTTTTGACGGACATAACCTTGCGTCAAATTGTAAACTCGCCCATCCGGGTGTACTTCTGATAAAACTGCACACAAATCAAAACTGAGTTTATCGCTGTAGCACCAAATTTCTACCGCTACATCTCCCGCCAAATGCAAGTCTTGTGTAAAAGGTTCGGTAGTGTAGGTTAAAACATCAGAACGGCAATCAAGATGCGATCGCTCGAATACACCCGCAGGAATCGCCGCATGACCACCTAATGAAGGCACAGGTCGCCAAGGGTCATGCACCAAAACATCATTAACGCAAGTTTCCGGCAGAATTGGTGTCAGCGTACCTTCATCTTGCCGCATACTCGCCAACCCACTACTTGACAAAAAATAAGATTTCTGGTTTGATGGAAGAGTGGGAAAATATTGCCATATATTAGTTCCCATCTCAAAAAGCCAAACGGGTGGTTGTTCCGACAAGTCAGTATTGACACCTTTAAGAAATTGGTCAAACCAAGCTATCTGCATTTTATCTACCGGACTCATAGCATTTACACCAAAGTCAACTTCACCAACTTTGCGATTCCAAGGTAAATGCGTCCAAGGTCCGATTAAAAGCTGCTGGCGACATTGACTTCGCGCCGCCATATCCTCATATAAATGCAAAGTGCCGCGTAAATAAGTATCAAACCATCCCCCAATATGAAACATCGGCAAATCGACATCTTGCAGATAGTATTTGGGTGAAAAATTCCAATAAGCATCTGCTTGGGAATGTGCCACCCACTGATGATAAAACGAGTCAGGGGCGAAATGCTTAAGCACTTCTGGATTAGTTAAAGGCAAATTTTGAGAAGCAGCAAAAAGTTCTTTATAAGCCTTTTCATTTTTTTGTAAACGCGCTGTTTCCGTAGCTAATTGAATCGCCCAACCAAGATTAGTTTGTAAACAAAATGCGCCACCTTCATAAGCCCAATCTGTATAGAAATCATAACCAATCATTGCCGGACAAATTGTTTTTAAAGCTGCGGGTTTATTAGCTGTGGCATATAACTGAGTCATTCCCTGATAAGAAAAGCCATACATACCGACTTTGCCATTACTACCAGGTAAATTTGCTGCCCAGTTTACCGTATCTTCGCCATCTTCAATTTCGTTGATAAATAACTTAAATTCACCTTCAGAAGTACCACGTCCCCGCACATCTTGAATTACTACAATGTAACCTTGGGCAGCATACCAAGTAGGATGGGCATAGACAACAGTCGATGCTATTTCCCTTCCATAAGGTTGTCGCATTAATAATACAGGAAATTCTTTATCTACATCGGGACGATATATATCCGCATCTAATCGCACTTTGTCGCGAGTTTGCATAGAAGCGGTTTCTTTATCACGAACTTTTAGCATTGGTAGATACAAGAAAATTTAAATTTAGTTTGTTGTAATAAGCGCTGTACTCGCTTAACCTTGTTCCTTGCCTCTGGCAGGGAATGCCTTAAAGGAGGCTCTGCCTCCTAAACTTGTAATTAGAGGCAGAGCCTCTATGAAAGCGTTCCCAGGCTGGAGCCTGGGAACGAAATAAAAGGGCTTCAGGGCTTACTACGAAACTATATATTTTACATTTTTAACAAGGCATTAATGAATCTAATCTTCCAAGTACTGTCATATCTTCCTCATCTAATTCTACTGGTATACCACTTCTAATTAATTCGGCAAAATCTTCATTAGGAACCATTATTGTCAGCGTATACAAGCGAGTTGAACCTGTATTTTTAATTAAATGCGTGCCTGTGGGAGGCACTAACAAACTATCTCCCGCTTTAATGTTTACAGACTTGCCATCACAAACAGCAATGCCTTCTCCTTTGAGGACAAAAAACATTTCTAAAGCCCATTGATGACGATTAGGCGGTGTTTTACCACCGACATCAAAAATTTCTATGCAACAAGTTAAGGAAGCATTAGCGTTTGTCGAATCGAAAATGATTGCTAACCGATTTGTGTCATCGGGACTAATGCGATAGGTTTGGTAATCTTTAGGAGATTTGACAACAGGAATTACACAACGAGTAGCGTGCATTGAATTTATTTCCTCATAAGTTGTCGATGGTTGCTAGTTGATAGTTGATAGTTATTGGTTGTAAAAAATTACTCCTATTCACTAAGCACTATGCACTAACTCAACACTTTTAAAATCGCTTGGGAGTCAGCTACAAAACCAAAACATTGTTTGACGTTGTACAGCGTTGCTAACCAACAATACTCAGGAGAAGTTGTCGCAGTGCAGTCTTTGACTAACACGCAGTCATATCCTAAGAAGTTGGCATCACATAGCGTGGTCATTACACATTGGTCAGCGTTGACACCAGCAAAGAACAGTGTCGTCTTTCCCAGGTTCCGCAGGATACTATCTAAAGGAGTATCCCAAAAGCCGCTCATGCGGTATTTATCCACGATAATATCTTCGGGTAGTTGTTCAAGTTCATCGACCACCGCAGCCGCCCAACTACCTGCCATTAGTACTTTAGCACCGTTGGTGGGTAGGGGATCGCCTAATCCTACACCTTCGCCTGTGGGGTTGTAAACGTGAAGCGAAGCGGCGCTAATATTGAGTAAGTCGGGACGATTGCCCCAATTTACCCAAATTACGGGAACACCAGCAGCCCGAAGTTCTGGAAGTAAGTTTTTTAAAGGTTCGATGGGCTGACGCGCAGGGTTGACATCTACGCCAATATGTGATAGCCAGCCATCGGGGTGGCAAAAGTCATTTTGCATATCAATGACGAGGATGGCGGCTTTTGCCAAATCAAGGCGCACCTCTTTAGTTTCTGTTGTTAAGATAACTCTTTGTGGGGTTACGGGAGGACGAGTGATATCTGCGATCGCATGATTCACTGCCCAAGCATTTGGTGCAACTCCCAATGTCCGAAAAGGCAAATTCATAAATTCCTTCACCTTACACCGTTTTTTATCTTTGTAGCTTGAATTTGTCTTGAAGGTGAAATTACTTAATTAAGGTTAAATATTGTGGATACAATTAAAAATGTTTTAATTCCGGTTGAAGACGCTTACGATACCCTAGATGTGCAGATTATAGATAATGCCATCGCTGCAATCTCTCCTGGGATAGATGCGATCGCTACCACAATTGATGGTAAAAATAAACTGTTGCTTCCCGGTTTCGTCAACGCCCACACTCACTCTTCGGAAATGTGGCAGCGGGGAATTATGTCAGTGTTTCCCCTGGAATTATGGCTAGCGGAACTTTACGACTTTGCACCCCTGGACATTGAAAAAGTTTATCTTAGTGCGTTGGGTACAGCCGTAGAAACTTTACTTTCCGGTGGTACGACTGTAGTAGATCATCTGGTGTTAATTCCGGGGAAAGAGTTAGAAACCATCGCCACAGCGGTTCGCGCTTACAAAGAAGTGGGAATTCGTGCCTTTGTCGCACCGTTAATTCAAGATGAATCTTTGAGTGCGGGGATACCATCCGGAGAATCAGAACAGACTCATGAGCCTTATTTTCGCTCAACTCAAGCAACATTGGAAATTATCGAAGAAGCGGTAAAGCAATTTCATCGCCCAGAAGAGGGTATATATATTGCTACAGCACCTACGGGAATTCAATTGTGTTCTGATGCTTTGTTTACCGGGTGTATTGAATTAAGCGAAAAATACAATCTTTGCCGTCACTCGCACTTACTCGAAACCAAAGCGCAAGAAAAACTCGCAAAAGAAAAATACGGTTGCAGTGCTGTTGAACATCTTAAACGAATTGGGTATTTAAGCGATCGCACAACACTAGCCCATTGCGTTCATTTAACTGAAGCTGACATCGCCATTCTTGCAGAAACTCAATCTACAGTCGTTCACAACCCCTTAAGCAACCTGCGTTTAGGTAGTGGCATCGCCCCCATATTAAAATATCGTCAAGCTGGGGTAAATGTTACCTTTGGCTGTGATGGTGCATCCAGCAACGATTCTCAAGACTTGTTAGAAGCGATCAAAATCGGTTCAATATTGCACAACGTCACCGACTTTGATTATCAACACTGGATTACACCCCGTCAAGCTGTAGAAATGGCTTCCTTAGGTGGTGCAAAAGGACTTAATATGGCGGATGAACTCGGTTCCCTCACCGTTGGTAAAAAAGCCGATTTAGTACTTTATGACCTCACCAGTTTATCATTACTGCCGCGTACCGATCCAATTGGCTTGTTAGTATTAGGGCGTCCCACCAACGTTGTAGATAGCGTGTGGGTGAATGGCAAGCAAATCGTCGCCGATGGTAAAGTGAAAACCATTGATGTTGATAACTTGCGACAAGAATTATTTAACCACAGTCAGTGGCAGCCAACACGCAAATCACAAAGCGTCGCGCAAATAGAAGCGCATTATCGCACGGTGATGGGTTTAAGTTAAATGATATCACCCAGAGACGCGGAGTATTCCTTTGCGTCTCTGCGTCTGGTGCGTGAGATAATTCTTAAGCTCTTTTGCCAAATAAACCTGTCATACTTACACCAGTAATCAACAAGCCGAGTAACCCCAAACCGTTTAAGAGAGGATAAATTTTCTCTAAATGTAAGATTTCCAAGGTATGAAGTCCGAGGAGAAACCCACCTAACTGGTCTTGGTGCAACCATTCATGGGCAATAGTAAAACCCATGCCGGTGAGTACGGTGAGAAATAGGGGAATACAAAGAGCGATCGCAATTTGAAGGTGGTATCTTCTAAAACTACGTATAATCAATAATTTCCTAGGCTAATTTAACTTGTTTTTTAAACAGTAAATAACTTGCAAAGATATAAATATTTTAGGATAAACCAATTGTAAAAAAAGTTGCTGGACAGACTCGTGCCCAGTTACAGCGATAAATTTGTTTGTGGTGAACAGAACTAAGAGCAAAAAGGTGATTTACCACTAAAGACATAAGGAAGTAAAAAAAGGGACATATTTTTGTGTATCCTTTGTGTCTTAGTGCTTCAATACCTTAATTGCTTTGGGAGTATACATGGAACGAGCCATTTCCGCACTGGGTGTATTAGTTTTCATCGCCATATCCTACGCCTTATCTAACAATCGTCGCGCTATACGTTGGCGAACTATCGCTTGGGGGTTGGGTTTGGAGTTTGCATTTGCACTACTTATTTTGAAAACTCCTGGCGGTTTAGCTGTGTTTAAATCTCTCGGCGATGTGGTAAGCAGTTTTTTAGGATTCTCTGATGAAGGTGCAAAATTTGTCTTTGGAGAAAATTTTAAAGACCATTTATTTGCCTTTCAAGTGCTACCAACAATTATCTTTTTCTCTGCCTTTATCAGTGTCTTGTACCACTACGGTATTTTGCAGTGGGTGGTGAATGGGTTAGCGTGGGTAATGATGAAGACGATGAAAACATCAGGGGCTGAGTCTTTATCAACTGCTGGTAACATCTTTTTGGGACCCACTGAATCACCGCTAATTGTTAAACCCTTTGTCGCAACGATGACGCAATCGGAATTGTTCGCAGTGATGACAGGTGGTTTTGCGACAGTTGCTGGTGGGGTACTGGGTGCTTATTTATCGTTTGGTATACCAGCAGAACACTTGATCGCCGCTTTCTTTATGACCGCTCCCACTGGCTTGGTGGTAGCAAAACTGCTTTACCCAGAAACGGAAGTATCGGACACAGTGGGTAAAGTAAAGATGGATGTGAAGACGAATTACGTCAATGTCATTGATGCTGCTACTACAGGGGCGCTTGACGGCGTGAAATTAGCCGTTAATGTCGGGGTGATGATTATTGCTTTTTTGGGATTGTTGGCTGCTGTGAATGGGCTGCTGGGATGGTTGGGGGCGCTTGCTGGTTTACCGCAGCTGTCATTGGAATGGATATTATCTTTTATTATGGCACCTGTGGCGTGGTTGATGGGCGTGCCTTTAGCTGATTGTGGGCAAGTAGGGACGTTGTTGGGTAAAAAGACGATTCTGAATGATTTTATTGCTTACGCGGATTTGGGGAAACTGATTAAGGAGGGCAAAATTTCTCAACGAGGAGTAATTATTGCAACTTACGCGCTGTGCAATTTTGCGAATATTGGCTCAATCGGGATTACCATCGGTGGAATTACTGGGATGGCACCCAACCGCCAGCACGATTTGGCGCGTATGGGTGTAAAGTCGATGATTGGCGGATTGCTTGCGGGTTTTATCACCGCTTCTATTGCTGGGATGTTGGTATGAAGAAATTGAGAATTGGATAATGGGCAATGAGCATTAATAATAATTCTTTCTCCTTTCCCCTTTCCCCCTCTTCAAATGCCCATTCGCTTCATTCTTTATTGATGTAACCCACTTTCCAATTTTGTGGCTGCTTTAACTGATCTCCTTTACCTTGAAGAATCAGCCCGATAGCTACGCGCGTGTTAAAAAGTCCCTTTATCAGATAATATCCTGGTTTGGCATTTACGCCTTCGGCAAATTTTGTATGAGCTTCCTTCATAACTCCGCAGTAAATCTCAGTTTTGTCTATTGTGACTGTAAAGAAAAAGTCATTGCGATATCCAGCAGGAATCTTGAACATACCGTAAACATTATGCGGACCAAGCCAAGGTTTTAGTACAATTTTCTCTGGGTGAGTGTAATATTTTTCACCTTTTGACGAATAAAAACCCCATTGTCGGCAACTAATGATTGGCGATCGCTCTGAGAAATCCGAGACGTAAGAAAAGCCTAAAATGCTTAGTAAGCTAAGTGCAAATAAGATGTAAAGCAGTTTATTTTTTCGCACTTGTTCTACCCATCGTTGTCTTTTTACAGTTATAACTTACGAAATTTTACTGCGGCTATAATAATTTTGCCTCTTGCAAAATCTGTCTGGGGGTTAGTGCCAAATTGAAAATCTCGTCTAGCTCTAAATTTTGACATAGCAAAGAGCGATCGCTTTGATATTGTAAAGTTAACAAAAAAATGTAGGGAATTTTACTTACCTACAAACAAGCTGTATTTTATTTCTCAGTTTTCTGGAAATCTTAACTTAATGCATCTTTGACTTTACGCTTTTTTAATAAACCAGATATAAAAGGTCGCTCAAAAGCTAAGTAAAATACATAGGCAAATATTAACGATATTCCTACACTCAATAAGTATAATGTCACTGCAAACATTACCGGAGCCATATTCAAAGTAACAAGCCAGTGATTGATTAGCGTTTCTATTGGTCCGTGAGTGAGATATAAACTGTAGGAAAATGTCGAGAGTGCGATCGCAATCGGATGCTCGAATACTCTCATAACCAAAGGTGGTGTTTTGCGTTCAATCGCAATCTTGGTGCAGTAAACTATCAGACAAGTGGCAGCTATACTCGCGAAAGTCTCGCAAACCCAAGCATCAACTCCGAATTTTTTCCATTCAGTGATGATAGCAATGCCTGCAAAAATTCCCGCAAGCTTACCCCACGGCAAAGATTTATTCAGTTTTTTCAGCTGTGGCTGTTGTGAGAATGCGACTTCTGCCGCAGCCATTCCGATGGTAAATGAACCCACAAACCAAGGACGGCTTGGGTTCATATAGCCATTAAATAAATAGTGGGGTGTAAGCCCAATTAAAAAAGCGATCGCTATAACTGGCAATAAACCCCAACGTCGTAACAAAGGTAGAAAAACTAAAGGAAATAAGAAGTAAATTTGCCATTCTAAAGCCACGCTCCACAGTGGGACGTTAATAATATAAACATCCGTTCCCGGAGCAAAATTGTGAATTACTAGAAAATGCAAAATTACATCTACAAAGGAGAAATAAGGAGAAAACTAATCGAAGTGAACCTCACGCCATTGAAAAGTTGTAAATCGCTCTAGAGTTAATATTATTAGAGCTAATACACAGCAGAAAATAATAGCTGCATAAAAAGGAGGTAAAATTCTTCGCGCTCTTTTTTTGAAATAGTGAAATAAATTTCCTTGGATATAACCTGTTTGAGAGCGACTTACTGGCAGCATTAAACAGTAGCCAGAAAGTACAATAAAAATTGCCACACTAAAAGAACCATATCTTATTAGCTTTGTTGGCAAACTTATCCACAAAGGTAAGTTTTCTCCTTGGTGCGGCAAAATATGGCAAAATACCACATACAATGCTGCCAAACCACGTATTCCATCTAAAAAAGGCAGACGTATTCTCTCTTCAGTCGTTGTCCTAACTAGTTGTTTCATTAAATTAACGCCCTGTTGTCTTATGTTTTTCTAAAATAAATGTTGGCTCACTTGTCAAAATTCCGGGAAATAAAGAAATATTGGCTAATATCAACCGACTGCATCCTTCACTTTACGCTTCTTTAAGAAACCAGACATAAAGGGTCTTTCAAAAACTAAGTAAAACAAATAGGCAATTACTAACGACATTGCCAGACCTAATGTGTAACATGTAACGGCAAATATTACCGGAGGCAATTGCAGGCTAAAAAGAAAGTAACGTACCAGCACTAACACTGGTCCATGTGTGAGATACAGACTGTAAGAAAATACTCCGAGTGCGATCGCCCAAGGATGCTCAAATACACGTAGGATTGAAGGTAGCTTTTTGCCGGCGATCACCAACTTAGTGCAGTAAATAAATAAACAAGCAGATGCCATACCGAAAAAACTCTCATTAATCCATATATGCAATCCTAATCGTCGCCACTCAGTTAAAAAAGCTATGGCAGTAAATATAATTGTCAATACACCCCAAGGTAGAGAATTTCTGATGGCAATTAATTTCGGTTTTTGAGAGAGTCCAATATCTGCTGCTGCCATTCCCAAGGCAAATAAACCAAGAAACCAAGGACTAGCTGTTTCAAACAATCCATTAAGGAGATAAGCTAATCGGCATTTAAGCTGCAATATAGCTGACATTACCTTTGTTTTGGATTTTCCGATGCCACTTAATCACTAACTCGCCTTGATTCAACAGCTTATCTAGCAGTGATTTTAATTCATCTAC
>JAESGY010000297.1_pt1 | contig 29893 bp, 31 predicted proteins | sample 9269841 | NCBI WGS metagenome assembly JAESGY01 (sample SAMN17022865, study PRJNA683097) | algae metagenome | isolation source: Spirirestis rafaelensis WJT71-NPBG6 and co-occurring heterotrophs from... | place: USA: Pinto Wells, Joshua Tree National Park, Colorado Desert, CA | collected 2006-08-15
AGGGGAAGACCTGCCCGGCCCGCCAAAGGCCTTCTTTGTCTGGTCTGAACCTGGCAGGCCCGCTTGGTACCGTCGGCGCGCTCCTGAGGGCCAGTCTCGCTTCCCATACCCCCCGCCAGGGTCGGCGCGGCAGTTCCTGGCGCGGAGTGTGGCCTGGTTCACAGCCCGCGTCGGCCCGGGCTCTTAATCTACCTGCATCGGCGCTCGCCGCCGAAGGAGAGATAGAGAGGGTTCCGCCATGTTCCAGGCCAGTCGTCGTACTGCTGGACTCGCCACCCTGGCCGCGTTGCTGCTCGGCGGGTCTGCCCTGGCGCAGGAGGTGCAGATCTTCGAGGAGGCGCCGCCATTGGAGCTGCTGCGTAGTATCATGGTGCCGGAATCCCGCCCCGGCCTCAGCCGCCGCTTCGTCCTGGGCAACTCGGCACAGCCCGCTCCTCTGGCCCGCGAACCGGACGCGGCGCCCCCCGCTCGGGCCGCGGCGATGCCGGAGCCCACCCCAAGCCGCGCCCGCCCGTCCAACGTCTCTGACCCGCAGCTGACCACTGCCTGCAACACCCTGTCCCTCTCGACCGCGGCGCCTACGGCGGCACCGGATGCCCCCGGCAGCATCGGCTTCCGCATCAACTTCGCCCTGGACTCGGACGCGGTGCCGCCGAGCGCCTTCCCCTTTCTCGACCGTATCGGCGAGCTGATGCGCGACCAGCCACAGTTGAAGCTGGAGGTGGAGGGCCATACCGATGCCGTCGGCTCCGATGTTTACAACCTGCTGCTCTCGCAGCGTCGGGCGGCCTCAGTGGCGCGCTACCTGGTGCAGCGGCAGGGAGTGGAGATGGCGCGACTGATTGTACTCGGCCTCGGCAAGAGCGCGCCGCTCTTCGAGAACGGCTACGACCCGCGCAACCGCCGTGTCCAGTTCGCCCGGCTGGAGTAGCGGGGCTCTGTCAGGCTTTGCGCCAATCGTCCCATTTGGTTGGCCGAAGTACCGGGGGTAGGCTGCGGGACCAGCGGGTTAGGAATCGGGGATGGACTGTGTGGCCTGTGGCTCGGCCGCCGTGACGGAGCGGCCGGCGCGCCCGGCCCGGGGCTATTGCCGGTTCCGCTGCCGCGAGTGCGGCAAGCAGCACAATGACCGCAGCAGTGGGCTGCTGAACTGTAGCAAGATGGGTCAAGACAAACGCTCGGCGGTGTCACGCTCACCATAGCCCTGATCGATTGTCGCAGCTGGGACGATCAGACCCTTTAGCAAGGCTGCATGCCGGCGCAGCGTCGCCAGAAGCATGAGTGCCGGGCGCGACAGGATACCTTCCCGGGGGACGAGGGCCTGAGCCTCCACGCTAGTCTGTGGGCGGAACGGCAGGCAGATGATCCCGTGGTCAAGGCCCTCCATCACCAGGAAAGGATCGATCACCGCAACCCCGACCCCCACCCGTACCAGCGCAAACGCCACCGAGGACTGGTCGACCTCCAGCGCAATCCGGCGCGGAACGCCCGCTTTCCGAAAGCTCTGCTCAACCAGGTTACCGAGCGGCAGGTTGCGGCTGAAGGAAATGAGGGGATAGGGTGCGAGGTCCTGCGGTTCCACCACCGCGCGCCCAACAAGAGGACTGTTGGGATGCACCACGCAGACCAGATCGCCGAGGCATAGAGAGACAAGCTTCGCGTCAGAAGCAACAGTCGGTGTGAGAACCAGTCCGAAATCGACCCCGCCCTGCATCACGGCATCGACCACAGCGATGTTGTCCATGGTCTGCACCGTGATGTGGATGCGTGGCCGCAGGCGTCGGAAAGCAGCAATGGCATGTGGCAGCAGGCTGCCGGCAAGCGTCGGCGTAGCCGCTATCACCACCGAGCCAGTGCTGGCGTCCCGCATCTCCTTAATCAGGCGGTTGATGCGCTCCACTGAGGAGAAAGCGCGCTCGATGTCGTCGAGGAACCCGCGCAGCTCTGCGGTTGGCTGCAACCGGCCACCGCGCCGCACGAAAAGCGGAAAGCCGGCGGTGGCCGCGCATTCGCGCAGCATCATGCTGACCGCCGGCTGCGACACGCCGAGATCGGCCGCAGCGGCGGTAACCGCCCCGTGTCGGGCGACGGCGCGGACGACCTCGAGTTGGCGGAAGCTCAGGCCCATCAGGCGACCTTACATAAATGATAGCAGAAGGCAGTTGAACTTATTTTTTACCGAGCCCAGGATTGCCCCGCCCTGCCCGGACAGAAGGCAGGCCGAACCATCCGGTGGGACGTCCATGCTGATCACGGCGGTAGAAAGCTCGGTCGTTTCCGTGCCCTTTTCTATGGGCGGTCCGCATCCGCGCTTCGCGGGGCAGCCCTGGGAGCGGCTCGAGATCCTCCTCGTCAGGGTCGAGACCGAGGACGGCCTGGTCGGCTGGGGCGAGGCCTTCGGCCATGCCGCGATCGCCTCCACCAAAGCGGCGCTGGACAGCGTAGTGGCGCCGCTCGTCTTGGGGCGCGATGCGGGTGACATCAATGGGCTGACGCGCCAGGTGCTGCACACGGTGCACCTGCTGGGGCGCAACGGGCCCTTCGTTTATGCCTTCGCGGGCGTCGAAATCGCGCTCTGGGACCTGCTCGGCAAGCGCACGGGCCAGCCGGTCTGGCGCCTGCTTGGCGGCAGCGAACAGGGCCCGCTTCCCGCCTATGCCAGCCTGCTCTCCTATGGCGGCGACCTCGACCTCGTGGCGCGCAACACCGGGGCGGCGCGTGCCCACGGCTACCGCCACGTCAAGCTGCACGAGCTGACGCGCGAGGCGGTGCTGGCGGCGAAGGCCGCGGCGCCGGACGCGGCGGTGATGCTCGACGTCAACTGCGCCTGGACGCCGCCCGTGGCACGTGACATGGCGGCTGCCCTGGCCGGGGACGGGCTATTCTGGCTGGAGGAGCCGGTCTGGCCGCCCGAGGACGCGGCGGGCCTCGCCAGCCTCCGCCGCCACGGCATCCCGCTCTCGGCCGGGGAGAACACCGCCGGCCTGTTCGGCTTCCGAACGCTGATCGAGGCGGACGCAATCGACATCGCGCAGCCAAGCGTGACCAAGGTCGGTGGCATCGGCGAAATGGCGCGGGTCATCACCCTGGCGCAGGCGCACGGCACCGAGGTAGTGCCGCACAGCCCCTATTTCGGGCCGGGCTTCGTCGCCACACTGCACATCGCCGCCGCCCTGCTGGAGCGCCCCCTCGTCGAGGTGCTCTGGATGGAGATGGAGGCCAACCCCTTCGACCCCTGGGTCCGCGCGCAGGACGGCAAGGTCGCGGTGCCCACCGCGCCGGGGCTCGGCTGCGACCCCGATGCGGCGATCCTCGCGCGCTACACCAAGGCGTCGCCGACGCGCATTGAGGCGAGGGAACGCAGGCCATGAAGGTCACCGCCATCGAGACGAGGCCGGTCGTCGTCCCATTGCCGAAGCCGATCGGCAGCGCGCTCGGCCCGATCGCCCGCTTCGGCTGCATTCTGGTAACGGCGCGCACCGACCAGGGCATTACCGGCGAGAACCTGGTTTTCACGCTGAACGACCGGCGCACTGGCGTGCTGCGGCGGATGGTTGACGAGCTGTCAGACGTGATCGTCGGCCGGGATGCCGGCCATATCGCGGGCTTCTGGGCGCGGGCTTGGAAGGACATCAACTTCCTCGGCCACAAAGGCGTGCCGGTGATGGGCATCTCCGCCATTGACGGTGCGCTCTGGGACGCCCTGGGCAAGGCCGCCGGCCTGCCGCTCTACCGTCTGCTTGGCGGCGCGTGGGACCGCGTGCCCGCCTACCACAGCGGCGGGCTCTGGCTGTCGCACTCTGTCGATGAGCTGGTGCAGGAGGCGCAGTCCTTCCTGGCACAGGGCTACCGCGCCATGAAGATGCGGCTGGGCAAGCCCGACCCGGAGGAGGACATCGCCCGGGTCCGCGCAGTGCGCGAGGCGATCGGCCCCGAGATCGCGCTGATGGCCGATGCTAACCAGGGGCTGACCGAGCCGCAGGCGATCCGGCTCGGCCGCGGGCTCGAGGAGTTCCGCCTCACTTGGTTCGAGGAGCCGCTGCCAGCCTGGAACCTGGAGGGGCTGGCGCGGGTCGCGGCCGCCCTCGACACGCCCATTGCCAGCGGCGAGACGGAGTACACGCGCTATGGCTTCCGCCGCATGCTGGAGCTGCGCTCGGCCGACATCCTGATGCCGGATCTGCAGCGGGTGGGCGGCGTGAGCGAATTCATGCGCGTCGGCCACATGGCCGAGAGCCATGACATCGCGATCTCAAGCCACCTGTTTCCCGAGACAAGCCTGCAGGTGCTCGGCGCGCTGTCGAACGCGAGCTACCTCGAATACATGCCGTGGTTCTCAGAACTCTACGCCGAGCGGCTGGTGTTCGAGGACGGCGAGGCGCTGGTGCCGGAGCGGCCGGGCTGGGGCTTCACCTTCAACCAGGACTACATCCGGCACCTTGAACGGTAGCCGGGCCGCCTTGACCAGGCTTGGGAGGAAACCATGAACATCACGCGTCGCGGCCTGACACTGGGCGGGGCCGGCTTGGTCAGCGCCTCGGCCCTGGGCCTAGCAAGCCCGGCCATCGCGCAGTCCGAGCCGATCCGCATCGGCTGGCTCGCTGCCCTCACTGGGCCGAGCTCCGCCCCCGCCGTTGGCTTCAACCGCGGCGTCCTCTGGGCGGCGGAGGTGCTCAACGCCGCCGGCGGCGTCAAGGGCCGCAAGGTCGAGATTATCACCCGTGACACCCAGGGTGACCCGACCAAGGCGGTGAACGCCACGCAGGAGATGATCAGCCAGCTCAAGGTACACGCCATCTGGGGCCCGACCAACTCCGGCGAGAGCCTGGCCGTCACCGCCATCATGGCGCGTGCCAAGATGCCGAACATCCATCCTTGCGTGGTGGACACGCTGATCGATCCGAAGCGCTACCCGAACGCCTTCCGCATCGCCCCCTCCAACATCCAGTGGGACGACGCGGTGCGTGGCTACACGCTGAACATCGCCAAAGCGAAGAAGGTCGCCGTTATCGGCGACACCACGGGCTACGGCGTCTCCGCCGCCAACGCTTCGGCCTCCGGTTTCCAGAAGGACGGCGCGGAGGTGGTCTACAAGGCCAATATCGACGCGACCCAGCCGGATATGACGCCAGACATGCTACGCGCCCGCAATGCCGGCGCCGAGGCGATCGTCATCTGGTCCGTCTCCACCGGCATGATCGCACGCATGCTGAACACCCGCGCCAAGATGGGCTGGGACGTGCCCTTCATCGGCCATCCCTCGCTCTCTTCCGGCGAGATCGCGCAGCTACTCGAGAAGCCGGAGAACTGGAAGAAGGTCTACGCCATTGGCTATCGCAGCTGCAGCTACGACGCCTCCGGGAAACTGCCGCCGCGTACCGAGGAGCTGGTGGCCAAGCTTGCCGGCAAGGTGAACCTGCAGGACACGCTGCTTTGGTGGGTCGCCAGCGCCGTTGACGCGGTGAACCTGATCGCTGATGCGGTGAACACGACCGGCAGCACCGCCAATGACGCGATCATCCGGCACTGGAATGGATTGAAGGCCTGGCCCGGCTACTACGGTGACTACACCTACACGCCGGAGGACCATAACGGCTATCCTGGGAAGGACGTGGTGATGTCGGATGCCAGTTCCGGGCGGAACGGCGCCTTCGCCCTCGCCCCGGGTTACGGCTAAGCCGGACGCGCGGGGGGATCGCGGATGCTCGCTTCCATCCTGGCCTCTGGCCTCGCCGTCGGTGCGATCTATGCGCTGATCGGCATCACCTATAACACCATGTACGCGACCTCCCGCGTGATGAGCTTTACCGCCGGGCAGCTCGGCATGCTCGGCGGCGTGTTCGGCTCGCTGTTCATGCTGCGGCTCGGCCTGCCTCTACTCCCTGGCCTCGTGCTGACGCTAGCCGCCTGCGCCCTTATTGGGGTGGTGACGGAGATCGTCGCAGTGCGGCCAGTGCTGAAGAGCCTGGATCAGCACCTCTATGTCCTCTCCACCCTGGCGCTCGCGCTGATGATCCAGCACACCACGGCGTTGGAGTGGAGCACGGAGCCACAGCCCTTCCCGCGGCTGCTCGGCATAGGCGAGGGCATCTGGGACGAGAAGTATTGGCTGCCGGTCGCGGCCTGTGCCGCGACCATCGTCGGCCTCGAATGGCTTTACCGCCGCACCCTGGTGGGGCGGGCCTTCGTGGCGATCGCCGAGGACAACTTCGCCGCCCGCGCGCTCGGCTTGCCGGAGCGCAACCTGCGCATGGCCAGCTACGCGCTGGCCGGCGCGGTCGGTGCGCTGGCCGGCTTCGCCGGCGGCCAGCTGCTGCTGGCCTTCTTCGCCAACGGCCCATTGCTCAACTTCTATGGCTTCATTCCCGTGGCGCTCGGGGGCCTGGGCAACAACCGTGGCGCCGTGATCGGCGGTCTCGCGCTCGGCCTGTTCCAGCAGGCCGCGAATTTCCTCGTCGGCGGCATCTTCTCCTCGGTCGCCGTCTTCACCCTGTTCATTATCGTCCTCCTAGCCGTGCCGCAGGGCCTGTTCGGCGCGCAGGCGGCACGGAGGGTCTGATGAGCGTGACCAACCGGGCGGCCGCTGCGCTGCCCTCCACCCTGCCCGGCACCACCTCAGTGCTCTCGCAGCTCTGGCCTTTCCTGGCGTTGCTCGCGGCCGCGCTCGCCCTGCCGCTCACCGGCAACGAGTACTGGGCGCTGATCGCGACGCGCGCCGCCATTTACTGGGTGCTTGTCTCCGGCCTTAACCTCATCGTCGGCTTCGCCGGGCAGCTCGCCATCGGCTATGTCGCGCTGCTCGCGCTTGGCGCCTATACCAGCAGCGTACTGGCGGCGGGCAATGTGCTGCCGCCGCTGCCGGCCCTCCTCGCTCTTGGTGTGGCGGGCCTGATAGGGGCGGTGTTTGGTGTGGTGGTCGGCCTACCGGCGCTCAGGCTTCGCACCTTCTACTTCGCCATGACGACGCTGGGCTTCGCTACCATCGTCACGCAGATCGCCCTGGCTTGGCAGGACGTCACCGGCGGCGGCATCGGCATCATCGGGCCGGAGCTGCCGGAACCGCTGAACACCGCTTGGGGCTTCTACATCTTCTGCCTGGCGGCGGCCGCCTTTTGCACCTGGATGACGGGCAACATCGCCCGCAGTCGCTTTGGCCGGGCGCTGGTCGCGGTGCGTGACGCGGAGGTGGCGGCCGAGGCCAGCGGCATCGCCAAGCCACGGCTGCTGGTCTCTGTTTTCATCCTGGCCGGCGCCCTGGCGGCCATCGCCGGCGGGCTGTTCGCTACTCTGCAATCCTACATCACCCCGGACGCTTTTACCTTCGAACTGTCGCTGCTCTTCTTCATCGCGGTGCTGATCGGCGGGCGCGGCTCCATCCTCGGCCCGCTGCTCGGCACCATCGTGCTGACCTTGCTGCCCGAGATTGCGGCGCCGCTCGCCGCCTGGTCCACCTTCCTCTACGCCGCGCTGCTGCTGATCATTGTGCTCGCGATGCCGGGTGGCATCGCGGCGTTGATCGATGTCCGCAACCGTCGACCGCTGCCAGACACGCGCACGATCCTGCCGAAGCCGGAGGCGCTGGAGGCGCTCATCGGCCACCGCGCGGTGCCAGGCGCTATCGCCTTACGCAACGCGGTGCTGAGTTTCGGCGGCGTGCGCGCGATCGACGGCCTCGACCTCGATGTCCGGCCGGGCGAGGTGCACGGGTTGATTGGGCCGAATGGCAGCGGCAAGACCACCACGCTGAATGTCATCTCTGGCTATTACCGGGCGGAGCAGGGCACCCTGACCCTGGGTGGCGAGCCCTTGCCGACCGGTGCGCCCGAGACGCGGGCGCTGTGGGGGATCGCGCGCACTTTTCAGACACCGCGGCTGATCGGCGAGGCCTCGGTGCTGCAGAACGTCATGGTCGGCGCAACCACGCAGGGCCGGGCGAGCTTCCTCGAGGCGCTCTTCACCCTGCCGCGCCAGCGCCAAGACGAGCGGGCGATGGAGGAGCGGGCGCGGCTGGCGCTGGCCGCCGTCGGGCTCAGCATGCTGGCCAATGTGCGGGCCGACCGCCTGCAGCACAGTGAGTTGCGCTTCATGGAGATCGCCCGCGCGCTGATGCTGCGCCCGGCCTTCCTCATGCTGGATGAGCCGGCGGCGGGGCTCTCGACCGACGAAATCAAGCGGCTCGGCGCGCTTATCAAGGCGATCAGCCGGCAGGGCACCGGCGTGCTGCTGGTTGAGCACCATGCCGACCTAATTTTCGACATCTGCGACCAGGTCACCGTACTGAATCTCGGCCGCATGCTCGCGGCCGGAACGCCGGCGGAGATTCGTGTGCACAAGGAGGTCGTCAGTGCCTATCTCGGCGCCTGAACCGCTGCTGGACGTCCATGGGCTGCAGGCCGGCTACGGCAAGATCGCCGTGCTGCACGGCGTGGACCTCCACATCGCCGCGGGGGAGGTCGTTTCGCTGCTAGGGCCGAACGGGGCAGGCAAGACGACGCTGCTCGGCGCCATCTCCGGCCTGCTGCCGCTGGGGGGCGGTAGCGTCCGCTTCGGCGGGCGGGACATGCACGACGCCAGCCCGCGCGAATCGGCGCGGGAGGGGCTGGTGCATGTCATCGAGGGGCACCGGGTCTTCACCCAGATCTCGGTGAACGACAATCTGCTGCTCGCCGGCTACGACCTGCCGCGGCGCGAGCGGGCCGCGCAGGTCGAGGAGGCGCTGGCCTTCTTCCCCGAAATCGCTGCGAAGCGCCATGAGCGCGGCGGCGCGCTGAGCGGCGGGCAGCAGCAGATGCTGGCCGTGGCGCAGGGGCTGGTCCGCCGCCCAAGGCTGCTAATGCTGGACGAGCCCTCGGCCGGCCTGTCGCCGGTGCTGGTGGACCGGGTGCTGAGCGTGGTCCGCGAGCTGCGCGCGGGCGGTACCGCAGTGCTACTGGTAGAGCAACTGATCGAGAAGGCGCTCGCGGTCTCCGATCGGGTCTATGCCCTGGCACAGGGCCGCATCGTGCTCGAGGCGCGCGCCGACGAGCCGGACCTGCCGCACCGCCTGGAGCGGGCCTATTTCGGCCAGGACGTCCCAACTGCTTTGCACGCCTGACCGCGGTGGTGCGACAGACTACCGAAAGTTGTATGCGTTGGTATGTGCAAGGCCCCTCTATCGGGGGGCACCGCACGGTGTGTTCAAAGTTGCACGCCAAGGCAGCACGCCGTTGTCTCACACGGGGGTGCCTATGTGGGACAACGGTGGGCTGCAGCACCCGGATATTCGCCGATCTCCGCACCGGAGTTCGGGCGTCATGAGAAAACCAACCGCTGATACCAGAGGGTGCCACCTAAATAAGTTTTAATCCGGTTCACCGCTGCTTCGGGCGCAAGCTGTGTGAAAACGCCGTGCCGTAATGGCAACTAGCAACTCCAACACAGTCTGGCCTCGCTAACCTGAAATAGTAATGCTGCGGAGATCACTCTGGCGAACAGATCGTGCGTCCGCCGAGCAGGATCCGCGTTTTCACACACTCTCGGCGGACAGCAGACGTTCATCCGGAGCCACAGGTATGCCACGCTGCATGAACTCGGGAAGCGCGAGTCGGTCACATCACTCCAGACCGTACTTCACCAGCAGCCTGGCGTACTCGTTTATCTCGTAGAGGCCGCCGCCCCTGCCCATCTGGCTCCACATCGCTCCGCCATTGATGCCAAAATTGGTAAGTAGAGATGTCTGGCTTCCGCGCATCGTGGCGCGGAGCTGCCTGCCTTCGGTCCAGTCGGCCGGCCTCACCTCCGTCACCCGACCTGGTCAGAATGCATGGCTTTGCGGTCACTGGGTCCCGAATGGGGCACCGCCGGCCACTCTCGCGACCAGCTCGGGCCGGATCTGGGCGATGTCCCTGATCCCGAGCAGGGCCATGTCGCGGTCGATCTCCTCGGACAGCAGGCCGATTCCGTGCCGCACCGCCTTCTCCCCGCCAACTGCAGCGGCGAACAGGAATGGCCGGCCCACGAACACGAACTGCGCCCCGAGCGCCAACGCCTTCAGCACGTCCGTGCCACGCCGGACGCCGCCGTCCAGCATCACCGCCATCCCGCCTGCTTCGGCAGCAATCCCGGGCAGCACGTGGATTGGCGCGATGGCCCCGTCCAGCTGTCGCCCGCCGTGGTTGGAGACGATGATGCCGTCGGCGCCGCTCTCCCGGGCAATGCGGGCGTCCTCCCTCGCCAGGACGCCCTTGACCACCAGCGGCCCCTTCCAGCGGCGCCGGATCAGCCCCAGGTGCTCCCAGGTGAGCTGGTCGCGCCGCCCGATCGCGCGCACCAGGTCGCGGGCGAGCACCGGCGGGCCACGCGTCGCGTCCATGTTTTCGAAGTGCGGCATGCCGTGGCGGAGCAGCGTCCGCGCTGCAGTCTCGAACAGCCAGGCGGGGTGGCTGAGTCCCTCCCAGGCGAGCCGCAGGCTCGGGCGCAGGGGGACGCTGAAGCCGTTCCGCACATTGTTCTCGCGGTTGGCCGCCACCGGCACGTCAGCCGTCAACACGAAGGTGTCGTACCCGGCCGCGGCAACCCGGTCCACCAGAGCCTCGATGCGCGCCACCTCCCCCGGCAGGTACGCCTGATACCAAGCGGTCGGGCCTTCGGGCCGGACCCGCTCCAGCGGGATCAATGACGAGGCGCTGAGGACCATGGGGATGTTCGCGGCCGCCGCGGCACGCGCCAGCGAAATGTCGCTCTGATACGCGAGGACCGCGCCCAGGCCCATGGGCGCTATGCCGAAGGGTGTGGCGTAGCGCCGGCCGAACAGGGTGGTCGCCTGGCTGCGACCGGACACGTCCGCCAGCACGCGTGGGACGAAGGCGTAGTCCTCGAAGGCGGCGCGATTCCCGCGCAGCGAGGCATCGGTCTCGGCCGCCCCAGCCACAAAGCTATAGAGCATGCGCGGCAGGCGGCGGCGCGCAGCTCGCTCGAAGTCGTGCAGCGCGAGGAAACGGCGTATCCGCCGGTGACCCGCCGCAACGGGCCGGGGTTCGCCTGCCACTGCGATCGCGGCGCTGCCCGCCGGGGTAGAGGGCGCATCCGGAGGCTGTTTGCTTGCAGCCGACATGGGCGGTCTTCCTTTTCCGTCCGGCAGCCATCCCAGTGGATCACGGCCGCTGCGCGCCTGCCTGCCCGGCCTGTGTGCCGTTCCGGCACACAGGCCGCCCGCGGCCATCGCCCCGTTCCGGCTGCTTGCCGGCCGGACACTCCCCGCAAAGCCGCTCGCACGTCAACGCACCCTGCAAAAATCTGACGTGATTTCACATTTGTGGAGTCCGCCTGTGCCGCTGATCGCTGCCCTTCTCCGCGGCGGCTGCCGTGTTCCCACCCCAGAACTGGGGCGACAGGGCCTCGAGCTTTCGGCGCATGAGGGCGAGGATCTGCCGGCTGTTGCGCCGCATCCTCTCCAGCGGGCCGCTCACCCCGAGCGCCAGCGGGCGATGCCCGGGGGGCACCGGCAGCGCCATGGCCAGCATGGCGGTGTCGGGGATCACCGAGGCCTCGCTCCGCGCGTAGCCGGCCTCCCTAATCTGCGCCAGCTCGGCCAAGAGCGGCTTCAGTGCCACGCGCCCCTCGGCCGCCGGGCCGGCATTGATCCGCCTGACGAGCGCGGTGACCTCGCGGTCGCTCTGCTGAGCCAGGAGCACCTTACCGGCGGCCGGGAGCCAGATCGGCCGCCGCGAGCCGGGCTTGAGGTAGAAGCGGACCGGGAGAGTGGATTGCAGGATGCGGATGTAGTCGACGTAGGCGTCGTGCTGCATCCCGAGCACGATGGTCTCGCCGGTTTCCACCTGCAGGGCATCCATAAGGCGCGGGATTTCCTCCTCCCCTGCGAACATGCGATCGAAGATCCAGGTCCCGAGCACGGCGAAGCGGATCGTCGGCTGGTATTCGCGCGAGCGCGGCGCGTACTCGAGGTAGCCGAGGGTGAGCAGCGACTTCAGCAACACCGACGTGGAGCTGAGCGGGAATCCGAGCGCGGTGGAGACCTCCGACACGGTGGCCGGGCCGTGCCGGTGAGCGAAGAACTCGAAGATCTCGAGCACACGTCCGGCGGACTTCACCACGCTGTCCATCGTGCCCTTCTCCTCCGTGTTGCGGCACAGCCGACCGAACCCAACCCGGCCGCACCGGTCAAGACATCCGGCCTCGGCTGTGCTTCACATATGTGGATTGTGATCAGTAATAGGGAATGGCCGTTGACCCGGCACCCCCGCCTGGCGTCTTAGTCCCCCACACCAAGGGACAGAGCGAAGGCGGGCAGAATGGACCTGGGACGGATCGGTATCGGAGATCACGCCGCATACGCCGCGGCGTGGCGGACCGCCGGCAAGGCACGGCCGCCCGGGAGCCCGCGCCGCCCGGAATGCTATTGACCACAGGGCAGGAGACGACCGTGTACATCTGCCTCTGCAACGGCCTGACCGACGACCAGATCGCGCGGGCGATCGCCGAGGGTGCTGCGCGGCCGCGTGAGGTCTACGCCGCCTGCGGTTGCCGAGCCCAGTGCAGCGGCTGCACCCGCACCGTCGTCGCGATCCTCCGGGATGGAGCAGGCTGCGATCAACGGACCGTCGCGCGCGGCTAGCCAGGCTACGGCCGAATCTCACCAGCGATCAGGAGACCCACCATGCAGATCACACCGAACAGCGAAGGTGTTGGGGCCCGTGTCGAGGGCATCGACCTGTCCCGGGCGCTCTCCGACGCGAACTTCCGCACCATTCTGTGCGCGCTCGCCGAACGCGGGGTGCTGTGCTTCCCCGGCCAGGACCTGACGCCGGAGCAGCTTTCCGCGTTCGGCTCCCGCTTCGGCGAGCTAGAGCACAACGTGGCCAACGCGTTCCACGCCCCGGGCCATCCGGAGGTGATGGTCCTGTCCAACATCAAGGAGGACGGAAAGCCGATCGGCCTGAACGATGCCGGTCAGGGCTGGCACACCGACATGAGCTACTCGAAGGAGATCGCGCTGGCCAACGTGCTGCACGCCAAGAGGGTGCCGGTGCGCGACGGCCGGCCGCTCGGCGCCACGCAGTTCCGCGACATGCACGCTGCCTACGAGGGCCTGCCCGCAGAGGTGAAGGCTAGGCTCGAGGACCGCACCGCGATCCACGACTTCAATAAGTTCTGGGAGATGATGCGGACCCGGCCCGGCTCCAGCCGGCCGCCCCTGACCGAGGAGCAGCGGCGCAAGAAGCCGCCGGTATCGCAGCCGATCTTCCGAGTCCACCCCGTTACCGGGCGGCGGGTTCTCTACTGCAATCCCGGCTACGCGATGCGCATCGAGGGGATGGAGCCGGCGGAGAGCGACGCGATGCTCGAGTACCTCTTCAAGCACCAGTCGCAGGACAAGTATCTCTATTCCCACCACTGGGCGCCGGGCGACGTGCTGATGTGGGACAACATCGCCACCACGCACAACGCGGTTTCGGACTACGGGCCGGACGAGCCGCGTCTGATCCTGCGGGTCCAAGTGATGGCCACCCTGGACTACGGCCGCTTGGCGGCTTGAGCGGAGGGCACCGCTATGCGGCTGGTCACCTACAGGCCCGGGGCGGGCGGGGATGCCAGCCTGGGCGCGGTCCTCGGCGGCACGTAGGTCGTCGACCTGCGGTCGGCCTGGGCGCGACGCCGGCGGAGGCCGCGGCCCAGGCACCGCGCTGCCCCGCGCCCCCGGGGCCGACTACCCAAACCGCCCCGTCCGCGTGATCGTGGCCTTCGCCCCGGGTGGCAACGCAGACATCACCGCGCGGCTGGTCTCCGGCGCCCTGTCGGCCCAGACCGGCCAGCAGTTCGTGGTTGAGAACCGGCCGAGCGGCGGCGGCGTGGTGACGCTCGCCCAATCGCCGCCCGACGGCTACACTATCTTCGTCGGTGCGCTCTCCACGCATGCGCTCAACCTCGGTCTCTACCGCGACCTGCGGGTGCATTCGCTGACTGGGCTCGAGAACATCACGGTCAGCAGCCTCGCCCCGTTGATGCTGGCGACCAAGCCCGTGTTCCCGGCCAGGACGCTCATTGAGTTCCGTGACCTGCTGAAGCGCGAGCCCGGGCGCCATCAGTACGGCTCGGCGGGAAATGGATCCACCGGCCACATCGCCGCGGCGCTGCTGCTGCATCAGCTCGGCGTCGAGGCAGAGCACATCCCCTACCGCGGCTCCGCTCCCGCCCTCAACGATCTGATGGCCGGGCGGCTCGACTTTATGGTGGACACGGTGTCCTTCCTCGCGCCGCACGTGCAGCAGGGCGCCGTGCGGGGGATCGTGGCCGGCGCACGCGAGCGCACGTCGCTGCTGCCGGACCTGCCGAGCGCGCCCGAGGCGGGCCTTCCGCAGTACGAGGCCGCGACCTGGACGCCGTGGTCGGCGCCGAGGACACGTCGGCGCCGATCGTCCGTTTCCTCTGCGAGCAGATCCAGGAGGCGCTGCGCGGCGACGACGTGCGCGCCAGGCTGCACCAGCTCGGCAGCGAGCCGATGCCCGGCATGACCCCGGAACGCACACGCGCGTTCATCGCCGCCGAGATCGAGAAGTGGGTGCCGGTCGTCCGCGCCACTGGCGCAACGATTGGCTGAACGCGACCGCGGTAAACGGCGATGGAGGAAGGCACCGCGGGGGTGAACTGGGTGCGCGTCCAGGCGAAGGAGTGACTCGAGCGATGCTGTTTGACTTCTCAACCCTGAGCAGCGAGCAATACGGCAAGCTGCTGCGCTCGGCTGTAACGCCGCGCCCGATCGCCTGGGTGACGACCCTGCACGCCGACGGCCGTTCGAACGCGGCACCCTTTTCCTTCTTCAACCTGGTGTGTTCCGACCCGCCGCTGCTGTGCTTCGGCATCACCGCGCGTGGCGGCGCCCAGAAGGACACGGGTCAGAACATACGGCGCACGGGCGAGTTCGTGGTCAACCTCGTCCCGTACCAGATGGCCGAGCAGATGAACGCAACATCCGCCGAGGTGGGTCCCGAGGTAAACGAGCTCGCCGCGAACGGCCTAACGGCCCTGCCCTGCTCGCGAGTCGCCCCGCCACGCATCGGCGAAAGCCCGGTCTCCATGGAGTGCACGCTGCACACGCTGCTGGAGCCGGGACAGGCGAGCACCATCGTCATCGGCCAGATCCAGGCGCTGCACCTGCGCGACGACGTAGTGCTCGATGCGGAGCGGTGCTACGTGGACACGCCGTCCCTGGACTTGATCGCGCGCATGCACGGCCGCGGCTGGTATGCGCGCAGCACCGACTTGTTCCAGATCGGGCGTCCTGACCGAGCGGAAGGGTAGACGCACGTTGCGGCCGGGTCGCACGCGTTCTCGACACCACCCTGTCCCCCGCAGGAGGAAAGCAGAATGAGATTTCGCCGCAGAACGACCTTGGTCCTGGCGTCCTTGGGCCTGGTGGGGTTCCTGGCACCCGAGGCGAGGGCTCAGGACTATCCCAACCGACCCATCCGGCTGGTGCTCGGCTTCGCCGCCGGAGGGCCGACCGATGTGATCGCGCGGATCATCGCTCAGGACATGACGAAATCCCTCGGCCAGCCCGTCGTCGTCGAGAACCGGACTGGGGCCAATGCCTTGGTGGCGACGGAAGCCGTCGCCCGGGCGACGCCCGACGGCTACACGCTCCTGGTCGGCACGCTCTCGCACACGGTCAACTTTATTCTGATGCCGCAGGCGCGCTACCACCCGCTACGCGACTTCGCGCCCGTCAGCCTCGTCGCGATGCTGCCCCTCATCGCTGTGACTGGGCCGAATACACCGTTTGACTCGATCTCGTCCCTCGTGGCCCGGGCAAAAGCTGCCCCGGGGGAGATCACCTACGGCTCGGCCGGGAACGGTGGCTCAGCGCATCTGGCCGCGGCGCTCCTGGCGAACCGGTCGGGCACGGAGATGACGCATGTGCCGTTCCGCGGCAACGCTCCTGCCCTGAGCGAGGTCATGGCCGGGCGGGTCTCCTTCATGTTCTACCCGATGATCGGGATCGCGGACTACATCGCGCAGGGCCAGTTGCGCCCGCTGGCGATTTCTACCCCCGAGCGCAGCCCGGATTTCCCGGGTGTGCCCACCATGGCCGAAGCCGGGTTCCCCGGCTTCGAGGACTACACGCAGGGGCTCGGCGTCCTCGCTCCCGCCCGGACGCCGGCGCCGATCATGGAGCGCCTGAACGGGGCCATTCGTGACTCGCTCGCCAAGCCCGAGACGAGCGAGCGCCTGAGGTCACTAGGCGCCATCGTGGCGAGTTCGTCTCCTGCGGAATTTGCCGACTTCCTGCAACGGGACGTCGAGCGCTGGACCCGAGTGATTTCAGCCACCGGCATCACCATGCAGCAGGACTGACCGACCGGGCCATGGTGGTGCGGCGCCATGCGAGCCGCCGGCGCACCTGCTCCCGAAGCCTCAGCTTTTTGCGAAGGACCGCTTCGGGTCCAGGCTGTGTGAAAACGCCGTGCCGTAATGGCAACTAGCGGCTCCAACACAGTCTGGCCTCGCTAACCTGAAATAGTAATGCTGCGGAGATCACTCTGGCGAACAGATCGTGCGTCCGCCGAGCAGGATCCGCGTTTTCACACACTCTCGGTCGAGACCGCGTGAAAACCCGCTAATCTGGTAAGCTGCTGGCCTGTACTGAAGAGGCTGGGATGAAGCGCTTCGTTAAGGGCTAAGACCGTCGGCAAGCAACACTTCTCCCCGAGAGCCTGGACGAGTATGTGGCCGAGGATAACCCGGTCCGCGTGATGGATGTTTTCGTCGACGAGCTGGATTTCGGCGCGCTGGGGTTCCCGGGCGTGGTGCCGGAAGTGACCGGGCGACCGTCTTACCATCGGGCGGTGCTGCTCAAGATCTATGTTTACGGCTATCTGAACCGCATCCAGTCGAGCCGGCGGCTCGAGCGCGAGGCGGGACGAAACCTCGAGCTGATGTGGCTGACTGGCCAGCTCACGCCGGACTTCAAGACCATCGCCGATTTCCGCCGTGACAATGGTCCGGCGATCAGGGCGGTGTGCAGTCAGTTCGTGGTGTTGTGCCGCCGCCTGAACCCGTTCGCCCGGAGCTCATCCCGCGACTGACACGCTTCCATGAGCGGCACCCTGACATCGAGGTGCGCCTGACCGCCTCGGTCAGCCCGGTTCATTTCGAGCACCAGGACGTGGACGCTGCGGTGCGCTCCGGCGATGGCAGCGCATGGCCGGGGCTGGAAGCGGACTTCTGACGCCGATCATCCTGCTACCGGTGGCGAGCTCCATCCTGCTGAAAAGGCGCAAAGGACGGCTGCCGGCAGAGGCGCTGTCAGGCATGACCCTGCTGCATTCCATGGCCCGCCCGAATGATTGGGAAACCTGGCTACGCGCAAATCACACAGAGCAGGCCGTGGACAGCCGCAAGGGGCTGAGATTTGAGAGCTCCGCGCTGGCCTACGAGGCGGCGCTGCAGGGTAGCGGTGTGGCTATGGGGATCGAGTTGCTGGTGGCGGGTTACCTGGCCTCGGGCGCGTTGGTCAGCCCCTTCGGTCAGCCGGTGCGGCTGCCGGGCGGCTACTACTTGGTGCGGCCACGTCACCGGCCGGTTTCCCTCGCCATGCGCCGCTTCCGCGACTGGATACTGACGGAGCTCGACGCAGCGGCGGAGACGGGCGGCTGACCTCTCAGCCGCCCGCAGCCTCTCAGTCCGGCTGGATGTTGTTGCGGCGGATGACCTCGCCCCACTTCTCCAGTTCGCTGCGCATGAAGGCGCCGAACTCCTCCGGACTGTTGCCGCCGGGGATGGCGCCCTGCTCGTGCAGGCGCCGGCGCACCTCCTCGTCCCGCAGGGCGGCGACGGCGGCCCGGCGGATGGCGGCGAGCGGCCCGGCGGGCATGCGTGCCGAGGCAACGAGGCCGTGCCAGTTGTTGGCATCCACCGCCGGAAGGCCGAGCTCTGCGAAGGTCGGCACATCCGGAATCCAGGACAGCCGCTCCCTCGTTCCAACCGCCAGGGCGCGCATGGCGCCTGCCTGGATCTGCGGGATCAGCACCGGCAGGTCGGCGAACCCGAGTTGCACCTCATTGCGCAGGATGGCGGTGGCGAGCTGGCCACCGGAGTTGTAGGCGATCTGCACGATGTCCAACCCGGCCGCACTGCGGAACTGCTCGCCCGCCAGATGCGGCATGGAGCCGTTGCCGGTGGTACCGAAATTCAGTGCGCCGGGCCGTGCCTTCGCATCCGCGATCAGGTCCTGCAGCGTGCGGTAGGGGGAAGCCGCGGGCACCACCAGCGGCTCCGGCACCAGCACGCCGAGGGTGACCGGCACCAGGTCGCGCAGCGGATCGTAGGGCGTGCCGGGGCCGAGCTTCGGCGCGATGGCGAGTGCCCCGGCGCTGCCGATGCCGAAGGTGTAGCCGTCCGGCGCGGCTTTCGCCACCACGTCCACACCGGTCATGCCGCCGCCGCCGGCACGGTTATCGACGATCACCGGCTGGTCGAGCGTCGCGCTCATATGCGGGGCCATGATGCGGGCGACGATGTCGCTCGGCCCGCCGGCGGCGAAGGGCACCACGAAGCGCAACGGGCGCGTCGGGAAGGCCTCCTGCGCACGGGCCGGCAGGACGAATGGCGCGCCCAGCAGCGCGGCCAGGATCTGGCGCTTTCTCATCAGTATCTCCTCCAGGTTTCCTCGGGTGCCGCTCAGGCGAGGCCGGGCAGGCGGTAGAAACGAGCGGCGCTGCGCCAGAACAGGTCGGCCTTCTCCTCGGCGCTGGCCGAGGCGGTGATGCGCTTCATGGCGTTCCAGCCGACGGCGTAGCCGTAGCTGCCCTTGTCCACCGGGAAATTGCTCGAACATGCAGCGCGCCGCGCCGAAACTCTCGATGCAGCGCTCCAGCCAAGGGCGCCAGGCCTCGGCCAGTTCGAGGGAGGAGGGCGCGCGGTCCCGCGCCTCGAATCCGAAACCCGGCAGGCGCATGCCGAGCCCGCCGAGCTTGACCACCACGTTCGGGCAACCGGCCAGCTCCGTCAGGTTGGCCGACCACTCGGCGGACACCTCGTCCCGCCGGCCGGCGTAGCGGTTGATCCCGAGCACGCCGCCGCAGTGGTCGAGCACGATCGGCACCTGCGGGAAGGCCCGGGCCAGCGCGACCAGACGCGGAATTTGGTGGAAGTAGAGCCAGGCGTCGAAGCTGAGGCCGAGTTCGGCGAGATGAGCGAAGCCCGCGCGGAAAGCCGGGCTGTCCAGCATATCCTCGGCCGGCTGGTAGGCCGGGTTCAGCATCGCCGGGTCGGGGTCCCAGGTGGCGATGTGGCGGATGCCGCGGAACCGGTCGCCGCCGGCACGGAGATGCGCCTCCAGCACTGGGCGTACCGCATCGCCGAGGCGGAGATCGGCGGCGCCGACGATGCCGGCGCAGGCCCGCACCTCGCCATAATAGCCGCTCGCGCACATGGCGGCGACGCCGTTGGCGAACTCGGCCTCTCCCACGGCACGCATTGCCGGCGGCCCCGCGGCGCGCAGCATGGAGCGGGAGGACTGGATGTAGACGGTTGCCCGCACGTCGTGGCCGCTGCGCAGGTCGGCCAGCAACTCGTCGAGCAGGTAGCGCCAGCCCGCTGGTCCCAGAGATGGTGATGCGGGTCGATGATGGGCTGGCCCGGGTCCAGCGCGTCCTCCCGCGTGGTCGCCAACCAGTCCTCGCGCACCGGGATCTGGTGCTGATGCGCCGGGTTGCTCATGCGCGGAGCTCCGGATCCTCGAGTTCCGGGGCCAGGCTGCCGGGCAGGCCGAGTTCGAAGGCGTTCAGTGTCAGCGCGACCAGGCAGTAGTAGCCGAGAATGCCCACCAGTTCGACCATGCCGCGCTCGCCCAGCGCAGCGAGGCCCTGGTCGTAGAGCGGCGCCGGGACGCGCCCGCTGGCCAGCAGGGTGGAGGCGAGGTCGTAAACCGCCTGTTCCCGGGCATCGCGCAGCGCTGGTGTCCGGCGCGCGGCGATGGCGGCGATGACCTCGGGGTCCATCCCGGCCTTCAGCCCTTCGTGCTTGTGCGCGGTCCATTCGTGGTGCGAGGTCCAGTGCCGGGCGCAGACCAGGATGGCGAGTTCCGACAGGCGTGGCTCCAGCGTGGTCTGGTAGCGCAACAATTCGCCCAGCTTCTGCGCCCGGGCGGCCAGCTCGGGGTTCTGGATCCAGGCGATCATCGGCGCCGGCACGCGGCCGCGGATGCCGGCCACAGCCTCGGCGCAGGCGGCGCGCTGCTCCGGCGTCATCGCCACCTCGGGCGGCAGGTCAAGGCGGGGCATGCGGACTCCTCTTTCGTGTCAGGCCAGGGCCAGGATCGGGGCGGGATCGCCGCCGAGGGCGCGGGTCAGGGTCGCGGCCTCGCGCAGCACGAGCGGCAGGCAGCGCGCCTCGGCCGCCGGATCGAAGCGGTAGCGCGGCATGGTGATGCCGAGGGCGCCCGCGACGCCGCCGCAGCCGTCCAGCACCGGGGCGGCGATGGCCACGACTTCCGGCAGACGCTCGCCATGGCTGACGATGGGCAGCCGCGGGCGCGGCTCGGCCCCCAACGCCACCAGCGCGCGGCCATAGGCGCCGATGCCGAGCGGCGCCACGTCTCCCACCTGTGCCACGGTGCGCACCGGCTGCGGGCTCTCCTGGCGGAACAGGCAACGGCGCTGGCCGCCCTCCCGCACGAAGAAGGCGGCGCTTTCTTGGCTCTCGCTCCGCAGCCGGTCGAGCGCGGGCATAACCTGGTCTTCCAGCCGCAGGCTGCGGCGGAAGCGCTCGCCCAGCACCAGCAACTGTGGCCCGAGCGCATAGCCGCCCGCGGCGGCGCGCTGCACGAAGCCATGGCTCTCCAGCGTGCCGAGCAGCCGGAGCGCGGTGGTCAGGTGCAGCCCGGCGCGGCGGGCGATCTCGACCAGCGGCAGTGCCGTGTCCCCCTCCTCAAAGGACTGCAGGATGGCCAGCGCGCGATCCACGGCGCGCACATTGCCCTCGGCTTCCGTCACCTCGCGCGGCGGGGCCCCGTCCGCAGGCTTCGTGGGATCGGCTGGTTTCCTCTTCACGCCACCCCCTATAGCCCTGACTTCCACGGTATGGAAGCTACTTGCGCAGAATGGAGGCCGAGTGCTACCGCTGGCTGGGCAAAGGGCCAGTAGAGACGCCATGCACCACCTCACGCGTCGCCACGCACTGGGCCTGGCGGCTGGGCTCGGGCTCGCCGCGCCGGCCCTGGGGCAAGCCGCCTGGCCTACCCGCCCGGTGACCCTGCTCGTCCCCTTCGCGCCCGGCGGCGCCTCGGACATTGCGGCGCGGGCCTTCAGCACCCGGCTGGCGGAACGCAGCGGTCAGCCCGTGATGGTCGAGAACCGCCCTGGCGCGAACGGACAGCTGGCGGCACGGCTGCTCGCGCGCGCGACGCCCGATGGCTACACGATGATGGCCGGCTCGATCGGCGTCTTCGCGCTGAACGCCGTGCTATACCGCAACCCGGGCTACGACCCGCTGGCTGACTTCGCGCCGGTGATGCTGGCAGTCACCACGCCGAATGTCGTGGTCGTCAATCCAGAGGTCGCTCCGGTACGCGACCTTGCGGAGCTGATCGCCTGGATGAAGGCGCGTCCTGGCCAGGTCTTTCATGCCGCCAGCGGCATCGGCTCCTCGCCGCACCTGACGATGGAGCTCTTCACCCAGATGACGGGGACCGAGGCGACGCATGTGCCCTCCCGCGGCGGCGCTTCGGCGGTGATGGACCAAGTGGCGGGGACGGTACAGGTCTCCTTCCAGGGGCTCGGCTCCGTTATCGGCCCGGTGCGGGATGGGCGGCTACGCGCGCTGATGGTGACCGCCGCCCGCCGCAGCTCGCTGCTGCCGGAGGTGCCGACGGCTGCCGAAGCCGGGTTGCCCGACTTGGAGGTAAGCTCTTGGCAGGCGGTGATGACGCCGGCTGCGACACTGGCTGCGCTCCGCGAGCGGGCTGCCGGCGAGATCACCGCGATTCTCCGCGAGCCAACCGTGACGGAGGCGCTGCAGGCTGGCGGTTACACCGTCGCCGGCGGCACCCCCGCCGAGTACGCCGCCTTCCAGCGGGCCGAGATCGCCCGCTGGCGGCGCGTGGCGCAGGCCGCGGCCATCGTCCTCGACTGACGGCGCACCTGGGGCGCCAACCATCGACATCCACGGAGAGCAAAAGCATGTCGCAGCGTTTCGCGGGCAAGATCGCCATCGTCACCGGGGCCGGTTGCGTCGGACCCGGCTGGGGCAATGGCCGCGCTATCGCCGTGGGGCTGGCGCGCGAAGGGGCAGCGGTGGTCGGCGTCGACCGCGCGCCGGAGAGCATGGCGGAGACAGCCGAGCGGATCACCGCCGAGGGCGGCCGCTTTGAAACGGCGGTGCTCGACGTCACCGACAGCGCCGCCATCGCCCGGCTGGTGGCCGATGTGGCTGAGCGCCATGGCCGGATCGACGTGCTAGTGAACAATGTCGGTGGCTCGGCCGCGGGCGGCCCGGTGGAGATGGCCGAGGAGGTCTGGGACCTGCAGGTCGACACCAACCTCAAGAGCGTCTTTCTGACCCTCAAGCACGTGCTACCGGTGATGGAGAAGCAGGGGAGCGGTGCGGTGGTGAACCTCGCCTCGACCTCCGGCATCCGCTGGACCGGCGCAGCGCAGGTCGCCTATGCGGCGTCCAAGGCCGGAGTGATCCAGCTCTCGCGCGTTGTCGCCGTGCAGTATGCGGCGAAGGGCATCCGGGTGAACACGGTGGTACCGGGGCAGATGCATACCCCGATGGTGGAGGTCCGCTTGGCGGGCCAGCGCGCCGGGGGTGACGTGGAGGCGCTGGTGAAGCAGCGTCTGACACGCATCCCGCTGGGCTTCGCCGGCGACGGGCGAGACACCGCCAATGCCGTGCTGTTCCTCGCCTCCGAGGAAGCGCGCTTCGTGACCGGCACCGAACTGGTGGTCGACGGCGGCATGTCTGTCCGCTGTGGCTAGGTTGCCATAACGCAGGCGGATATCGGCCAAACTCCGACAGGCTGCTAGGTCCGCTTTGAGGGGTGGAGCGGACAGGTGAGCGTAAGGCCCTGTACAACTGCTTCCCGCCCAACTCGGCGGTAGAGACGTGCTGCTACCCAGGAGCACTGATTGCGAAGGGGAGGGGAGGTGACAGACGTAAATTGCCCTTCGGGGCGTTATGGCAAGAGCGGCGGTCGAGCTACCACTTCCACTGCTTTGTGGCTCGTCAGTGCCGCATCATGATGGGTAGATCGGCATGGCCGAGCATGAAGCGGGTCACGCCGCCGAAGACCAACTCGCGTAGCGGGCTGTGGGCGTAGGCGCCCATGACAAGAAGGTCGGCCTCAAGCTCGTGCGCCTCGGACAGCAACGTCTCCCCGAACTCCCCGGGGCCAACCGGCAATACGATCATCTCCGCCTCGACACCATGTTCGGTGAGGATCTCCGGCATCGCGGGCCGGCCCCTATCGTCGCGGACCCCGGTGAGCAGGAAGATCCGCTCGGCCTCTGCCAGGCAGCGCAGGGCCGGCAGCACCGCCTTGACGGCTTGGCCATCGTCGCGCCAGGCAATGGCGATCCGGCGGCCGAAGCCTGCCGCGGATGCGCCAGGGGGTACGACGAGGACTGGCCGCTCCGTCCTGAAGAGCGCGGCCTGGAACGCCTGCTGGTGGGTCCAGTCGTCCCCGGCGGTGGGTCGCGCGATCACGAGGTAGTCGGCCCGCCTGCCGCGTTCGGCAACGGCTGCGCCGGGATCCCCCTCGATGTCGGACCACAGTGTGGAGACGGATGCATCGCGCGGCTCGGCCGTCCAGTCGTCGAACGCCTGCTTCAGCGCGTCCACGCGCTGGCTCTCCTGGGCCGCCACAACCTCCAGCCGCTCCACGGGAATGTGCCGGCCACCCTTCAGGCGAACGAGCCCCGGGGGCGTCCGGATGGCAAGGGCGATGACACTGGCGCGGCGCGTCAGGGTGGCGAGACGCTCAGCCGTGCGCAGCAGACCGGCAGCGGTGTCGGGGTGCTGCAGCACGACCAGGATCACCTCTGATGGCATGGCTATCGTCTCCCTCCGCAGTCGACGTCACCCGTGAGTTCGTTCCCAGTCAGACGTCAGATGTTCGGGTTGGCGCTTTGTGCTGGTTCCTGGAGCATGGCACGAGGCAGAGGTCTCTCGATCCGGTTTCCTCGCATGCTCGAGGCGACGGTTGCCGCGGGACAATGCGGTCTGCCTATCGGCGAGGCAGGAGGAATGCGAGCCCCTGCGCAATCGCCGCGCGGGCGAGCGCAGGCGCGCTCAGCAGGGTCTTGCTCACCGGTCCGAGGACCAGCGTCCGCCGCCGTCCCAACGCGGCCAGGGCGGCCTCGGCGACCTGCCGCGGATCCATCGCGCCGGGCGGGGTGCCGCCGCGCCAGCCGGACCGCTCAGCGAACCTGCTCCTGGTCGCGCCCGGGCAGAGCGCCACCACATCGACCGGCTCCCCGGCGAGTTCGGCCGCGAGCGCCTCAGCCAGCGACAGGTCGAAAGCCTTCGAGGCGACGTAGGCCGCCAGCCGCGGCACTGGCGCGAAGGCGGTGGCGCTGGAGACGACGATCAGCCCGGCCCTGCCGCCAGTATTGCGGGCCCGCGCGGTCATTCCGGGCAGCAGTCGATGCGCGAGCACGACGGGTGTGAGGACGTTCACCGCGACCGTCTCGCGCAGCGTCTCCTCGGATGCCTCGAGGAAGTCGCCATAGCGTCCGGTCCCCGCATTCAGGATCAGCAGGTCGATGCCGAAGGCCCCGGCACGAGCCGTCACGGCATCGAGCCCGCCATCGGTCGAGAGGTCGGCGGCGATAGTCTCGATCACCCGCCCAGGGGCCGACACCTCGAAGGCAAGGGGCTGCAGGGCGTCTTGGTTGCGGCCGGTGAGCAGCAGGTTCGTCCCCTCGGACAAGGTCCGGGCGAAGGCTTCACCAATGCCGCTACTCGCCCCGGTGATCAGGGCCGCGCGCGGCCACATTCGCATCGGCATCACCGGTCCCTCCCCTTGCGGGCGACCACTGCCACCTGGGGCGGGGCGCGTCCGGCGAAGCTGCGCCTCTAGCGATGCCTCGACAACAGCCTAAGCGGCTTGGGCCGCAGAGGCGGCAAGTTCCGTCCCGAGAAAGGCCGCGATGGCGCCGGGACCGGAGCGGTCGCTCCCGGCCAGCCCGGCCTTCGCTTCGGCTTCAGGATTGTAGTTCGTGTTGGTGTTGACGTCGTAGACCAGCCTCCGCCCATCGCTTCCGCGGATGAACTCGATGCCAGCCACCTCGGTGCCGTTGGCCGACAGGAAGCCCTCCAGCTTGCGACGCAGTCCAGAATCGATGCCGTCCTCCAGCACCCGGAACCGCGGCGCCGGAGCCTCCGCTGGGGACGATCCCGCGTCCACGGCACAGACATCGGCCGGGCACAGCTCGAAGCCCGCGGAGGTATCCACCTCCACGGCGTAGAGGAAGCGGCCGCCGACGAACTCCGCCCGCGTGATCACTGGCCGCTTGGCGCGCACGTACTCCTGCAGCAGCCACAGCCCGTCGGCGGGGCGCTCATCTTCCGGGAGCGCGTGGAGATAGATCTCCAGCGCGTCCGGATGCGGGAACAGCCGCACGCCGAGCCCCTTCCCACCCCGATTGGGCTTCAGGATGAGCGGGCCATCGGTGAAATGTGCGCGGGCGGCGCCCAGAATGCGCCCAGGCTCGCCGAGCACCAGCACCGTGCGCGGCACATCCACACCGGCCGCCTCCAGTGCCTCATACTGCCGTGCCTTGCTGATCTCCAGATCAAGAGCGCGGGGCCCGTTCACCACCCGCCTACCGTGGCGCGTGAGCCAGGCCAGGACCCCTGCAGTGAGTTCTGCGGCGTAGCGATGTCCGCGCGTATGCGAGGAGGCGCTCATGCGGTTGTAGAAGACGCCCTGGGGTGGTGGGGCCGCGAGGTCGAAGACGCCGCTGGAGAGGTCCCACTCCGTCCAGGGTAGACCGCGCTGGTCGAAGGCTTCGGCGAGGGGCGGCAGCCAGGCCGGGTTCTCGTGGATGATGTGGACGCGGTGCATGGGGCAGAACCGTTCCTGGACCGCGGGGCGGCATTCGGATGCACGAGGCACGCTGAAAGCCGCCCGAGCCGATTGGTTCCGGCGCAATGAGCGAACCGGTCTCCGGAGCCTACCGCCGAGAAACCGCTGCCGAAGCCGCTGGGGCGGTTCCGCCGTAGCTCTCCGCACGCCGCGTTCATCTGCCGGGGCTGCGCCTCGCCGGGGCCCGCAGTAGACTGGGCTTGCCCACCGGAGATGCGGGCTGGACACTCGACGCAGGATGGGGGCGCAGCACCGGAGACAGTCGATGGGAACCTGGGATTACGTTCGTGACGAGCTTGCGCAGGTAGCGGAGGCTGTCGCGCGCGACGGTAGACCGCGGGAGATACCTTGCCGGGGCGACGACGATACGGGGTTGGTGTCGCTCGCGGAGGCATTCGGAAAGCCGCACGGGCTGACGGTATCAGTGATGCCGGGAGGGCCGGGGCAGTTCGTAGTGAGGTATACGCGGACCGCACCTACGTAGTCGCGCAGATTAGGCCTCAGCAACCCTCTTCGGGCGGAAGCCATCGCGCTTGGTGTCGTGCTTCACCGCCAGCATGACGACTTTGTCGATCAGGATTTCAGCGCCAATCCAGCTGTCCCTGCTCTTGCTGCCTGACCTCCATGGGAGCACCAATCGCCCAGCATGGTGCCGGTGAGCAGCTTTACAGGCCACGGCCCATGGTCGTGAAAGCGCGCACGCCTTTACACGTCCCCGAGGCCGCTCGCCCCGAACGTCCGCTACGGTCCTCGCCTTATCCTGCCGTGAACCGCGTGGCCCAGGGCCACGGACCGGCGCCGAAGAGCCAGGGGAGAGCGATCATGGACCACGACAATTATGACGAGGGACTGGTTCACGGCCACCGCTGGGCCACCGAACCAGCCATGCCGCGGCCCAGCACGATCCAACGATCGGACGACGCTCCGAGTGCCGCACTGATACCGGCCGCTGCGATGATGGATGCCGGTTATGACGACGGCCTAGTCCATGGCCACACTTGGGCGGTAACGGCACCGGAGCGCTAGGCCAGGGCGATAGTGACGCGCGTCGCTTCACCTCTCGATGCCTTGGCGTAGACGACGCAGCCGCATCTGCGGGGTGGCGACATCGCCATTCCTGCACCTCTTTCGATAAGGGTTTTCTCGTCGGCTCGAGACGTAGGTGGACGCCGACAGCGCTTTGTCGGCGGCTCGGTCAACATACTTGCAAGACTCCTCCTTTGTGCTGAAGCGCAGTTCTGCACAGACGATTGGAACGGATATGAGCAGATTGTCCGTCACCGAGACCAATGATCTGGTCATCCTAAGCTGGCTCGGCTTGCACGCGGCCTTCACGAAAGAGGGTCTGCCCGCGACGTGGCGGGAAGCCGTTATCGATCCCGTGAGCGTAGCAGCCGTATTCGACTGGCTGGCCGATTTTGGCAGCCTGGACCGTCCCGACGAGACACTGCCAGGCGAACAACTGCACCTGATGCTGCGTCCGTGTTCTACACTGAACTGAAAGCAGCGATCCCAGGCTGAGGGCGGAACTTAGCCCGCGAAATTCATGAGGATGGCCGGGGGCTCTGAAGGCGCCATGGCAGGCCCGCGCGCCAGTTGTGCAGGCACGCGTGGCCGGCGGCGGCTTCGGGGCCGGCCATCGGATGCAGATCGCGGGTCTTGGGTTTCGGCTCTGAAGGCTCGGCAGGGGGCATCCGCCTGATGGTCAGCAGACGAGGCGCAGCAACCGCTCGATCGAGCAGATGGGCAATGGTGTTCGATTGCACCGGAGACCTCCTCCTCGTTCCAGACCTCGCCTGGGTGCTGATGGGTGGATGCCCCCTGCTCCGCGGCATCGGAGTGCCATAGCTTGGCTGGCTGCGCTTCGCCTGAGGCTGCCTGATGAGCGCAGGGCGGAAGGACCCGGAGGTCTGGATCGGCCTGCCCAGGACAACAGGTGTCAGTGTCATGTGCTGGCTTGGATGAGATCCCGCACCAGCGGGTAGACCTGTGCTTCCCAGACCGGCCCTTCGAACAGCGTATCGTGCCCCGCCCCGGGCTGCAGGTGATACCGCTTCATCGCGGCGTCGAGGCCGCTGCAGAGCCGCAGCGCCGCCCGGCCCTGGCCGGGTGGGCAGCTGGCGTCGCGGTCGCCCTCGATCACCAGCAGCGCGGTGTCATGGATCGCCTCGGGTTGCACCTTCCGGCCGCGCCAGTACATCCGCCCGCGCGCCAGCTCATGCGTCTGGAAGACCCGGTGGATGGTGTCCAGGTAGAGCTCCGCCGGCACGTCCATGACGGCGAGCAACTCGGCATAGCGTCGCCGATGCGCCTCGGCCGCCGCCTCGTCGCCGCCGATCAGATTTCCCAGCTGATCGACCTGCGCCGCCATGTGACGATTCAGGTCCGCCAGGACGGCGTCGGTCATCTGCTGCGCGCCCGGGCGGACGCGCCGCCCGGCGCCCGGGTACTGCGCCGGCACCCGGCCCACCGTGTTGTAGGCGAACCAGGCAAGCGGCAGCAGCCGGGCGAGCGATTCCTCCCAGGTCGGGGTGATACGCGCATCCACCGGCCCGCCGATCAGGGTGAGACTGCGTGGCCGGGCGGGGTTGCCGTTCTCGGCCATCAGCGCGGCGGCGGCGAGCACCGCCACGGCCGGCTGCGACACCGCCAGCAGATGCGATCCCGGCCCCATCACCTCCAGCCAGGCGATCACCTGCGCCACCATGTCGTTCAGCCCGAAGGCGCCGGCGGCCACCGGGATCTCCCGTGCATCGGTCCAGTCGGTCACATGCACATCGTGTTCGGGCAACAGGGTCTCGACGGTGCCGCGCAGCCGGGTGGCGAAATGGCCGGATTGCGGCGCGACCACCAGGACGCGCGGCCCGGGGCGCGCCACATCCTTGGCGAAGCGCAGCAGCCGGCCGAAGGGGGCGGTGTCAACCACCTCCTCCCGGACCTCGACCAGAGCGCCGTCCTGCTGCAGCGGGCCGAGACCGAAAGCCGGCTTGCGGTGGGTGGTGCCGACACCTTCCAACAGCTGGAGCGAGGCTGCCGCCTGGGCCAGCGGCGAGGCTTCCGGCCGGTCGGCCTGCAAGGACCGGAGCAGGCTGGAGGCATCACGGGCGAGGGGGCGGAGCCGAGCCAGAAGGGCCGCTTGGGCCTGGGAAAACTGGTAAATCACGGATGCGGTTCCTGGCGCTGGCGCGGCGGTCCGACGACAGCCACCGGAGGGTGTCAAACGTGTGCAACGCGCGAGACCACCGCTGGACCCGTTGGCTGGGATCTTTCAAGACAACTGCCGTGGTTACATAGCGGTCAGCGCGCTCTGTGCTGCTGCCGGATCGTGCGCGGTAATGGCAGTTACCTAGCACGATCTGCCGTCCCGCTTGGGCGACAGATCGTCGATGTCCATGTCGACGAAGATGTCTGCTTCACACGAGCAGCGCGGATGATCTTTAAGCAATCCTCGGTACGCCCAAGCCGCGGCTGCAATCGGTCGCCGCCGATCGGAGCGTTATGGCAAGAGCGGCGCTCGCGCGGGAGGGCGCTGCCAAGGCGTTGATGGCGTGGAACTCGCGCCCACGATCGTCGGCGCTGCACCCCACCCTTGTACCCGGCCTAGCTCGGCCACGGTTATATAAGTCTCGTCCTCGTTGACGTCCCTGGCCAGCCCTTACGTCGTCATGATCTCAGCGCGCCGCGCATAGCGTGCGATGCCTCGCCGATAAGCCTCGATGCGGCGCCCACCAATCTTTTGAATCTCGGAGCAGCGAACACTGTCGCCGGTCATCGCCCAGGTGAACATGTACAGGTCACGTCTGGTTA
>JAESGY010000298.1_pt1 | contig 29808 bp, 27 predicted proteins | sample 9269841 | NCBI WGS metagenome assembly JAESGY01 (sample SAMN17022865, study PRJNA683097) | algae metagenome | isolation source: Spirirestis rafaelensis WJT71-NPBG6 and co-occurring heterotrophs from... | place: USA: Pinto Wells, Joshua Tree National Park, Colorado Desert, CA | collected 2006-08-15
CCGGCCGCTGCAGCCGCAGCACCAGCTCGATCAGCTCCGCCTTGCTCAGGCGCTCAAGCTCGTCCCGCTGCATGCCAGGATCGAATCAGCCAACCCACTCCCGCGCAAGGGGGGTGGGTAATTACGAAATTAAAGCTTTCGGCAGGTAAGCTGCTCCGACTCGTATGTATTTTGCAAACGCAGCCTCTTGGAATCCCCCACTTGTCTGGGTTGGCTGTTGGCCGTCGGATTTGGCGGGGTAAAGGCTGATTACAACATCACCAGAGAAGCCGAACGAATAAAGAAGACAGGCTCCATCCTCAAAAAGAGCCTTATTTTCATTGGCAATCCGCCCAGTACGGCGGCGCCCAAACCAAGCTTGTACTGTCCCCTGCATGCCTTTTAACGGGTTTCCATAATGATTTACATGAAAGCCACAAACCCTCACCCAGTCCCCAAACCGGCTATTCTCGCGTGCCGCGACTCTGATTATCTGCTCAGCTTCTTCTTGGAACACGCGGAACTCGTATGCAGCGTCAAACCGCCTGTGCAGCTGGCGGGTGGTGGGAAGTGGCATATTTTGGGCGAAACGTGATGATGTTTCTGTGTACCTTGCTTCCTTAAGGGCGATTTCCACGTCATTTTGTACATCCCACATCTGATTGGGGCAGGAAGATTGGGGCTTTATCCGGACAAATTTAGGAAGCACAACAAAAAAGAGTAGCAAAAATACAGCCAATCTGAGAAGAAAATTATCCGATATCGAGCTAGAAATTTGATATAAAAAATAATTATACGAGCTGTTCTGGAATAAATCCGCAAAAAACGAAGATATTAGTAATAAAGCCATAGCTATATCTAGAATCTTTACCACGGATCTTTTTATTATTTGCCAAGCAAGGCGGTTTCTATCGGCAATTGGGACTATTTTAGCTCTGTTTATCAACCAGGTATTGCCAAATCGGCGCGCGTCTGCGCTGTCCCACTCCAAATCACCGAAATTTTTTGACCAATATTGCCCATAAGTATTCTTGAAAAACATGAGTGTCATAATGGATGTTTCTCAAATAGCTGACACGCATCGCCCGTAAATATGAGTAGAGATTTCGGATTAATTGATTTTGTGGTTCCGCTCGGCCTGGACAGATTATCTATACAGTATACATGTCCCTGCGTATTGACTCGGAAGGTTACTCGCTCACCCGCAAATGCATCAGCATCTGCGTTGGACCAATGATAGAGTACGTCTGGCATATGGAACGGATGCCAGAATATTATTGTAGCGTCTAGACCTGCTCTGGCTCGAACCCGGCGCTGTCCGCCTCCCCCCAACGCAGCACGCAGCGAGCCCCCGGCCCCCCCGTCAGCCTACCCCGCCCGCGCGCCGCTCGCCCGCAGGATCGGCTCCCACCGCTCCGCCTCGGCCCGGATGAACCGCGCCGCCTCGGCCGGGCCGCCCGTCAGCGGCTCGATCCCCGCCTCCGCATGGCGCGCCTGCACCGCCGGCTCGGCCAGCACGGCCGCCACCGCCTCCGCCAGCCGCGCCAGCACCGGCGCCGGCGTCCCGGCCGGCGCCTGCAGCGACTGCCAGGAGGAGGCCGCATAGCCCGCCACCCCCGCCTCCCGCAGCGTCGGCAGGTCCGGCAGCAGGCGGGACCGGCGGGCGGTGGTCACCGCCAGCGCCCGCACCGTCCCGTCCTTCGCCAGCGGCGCCAGCAGGGCCTGGCTGTCGATCATCAGGGTCGGCCCGGCCAGTCTGCCGCGCCTTGCCGCGGCCGGCGGGCCGTTCCGGGCGCCGCCCGGCCGGGCTATTCGATCCTGATGCCCGCATTCCTGATCAGCGCCGCATAGCGCTCGGCATCCTGGCGCAGCAGCGCCGCGGCATCGGCGCTGGTCCCGCCGCCCGGGATGAAGCCGGCCTCCTTGATGCGCGGGCGCAGCGCCGGGTCCTGCAGCGCCTTGTTCACCGCCGCCGCCCAGCGCTCGCGGATCGGCTCCGGCAGGTTGGCCGGGCCCATCAGCATGTACCAGACATTGGCGTCGAAGCCGGGGAAGCCGCTTTCCGCCACCGTCGGCAGATCCGGCAGCCACTCGATCCGCTGCGGCATGGTGGTGGCCAGCGCCCGCACGCGCTCGCCGCGGATATGCGGCAGGTAGGTGGGAAAGGTGTCGATCGCCAGGTCGATGCGCCCGGCCAGGATCTCATTCACCGCCTGGCCGGTGCCGCGGAAGGGCACATGCGTCATCGTCACGCCCGCTGCCGCGGCCAGCAGTTCCGCCGCCAGATGCTGCTGCGTGACGACGCCGGAGGAAGAGTAGTTGAGCGCCCCCGGATTGGCCCTGGCATGCGCGATCAGCCCGGCCAGGTCGCGCGCCGGGGAGGAGAGCGGCACCACGACCACCAGCGGCACGGTCGCCGCCAGCACCACCGGCGTCTGGTCCTTGTGGATGTCGAAGGGCGGCGGGCTCATCTGCGGCGGCACCACCGCCGAGGCGCTGACCGTCGTCATGAACATGGTGTGCCCGTCCGGCGCGGCCCGGCTGCCGGCCAGCGCGGCGACGGTGCCGCTGGCGCCGGGGCGGTTCTCGACCGCCACCGGCTGGCCGAGTTCCGCCTGCAGCATGGGCGCGAGGAAGCGGGTGATGATGTCGGTGCCGCCGCCGGGGGCGAAGCCGACCAGGATGGTGACGGGCCGCGTCGGCTCCCAGCGCGCCTGGGCGAGGGCGGGGGCGGCCAGCGGGGCCAGGACGGGCGCGGCCAGGGCCGTGCCCAGCAGCCGGCGACGTGTGGTCATTCTTCCTCATCCTCCCTTGTGTCCTGTCAGCACGGGCCTGGCGGGCGCCCGCGCATGCCGCCGCGCAGGCGCGGCGGCCTCAATGCGTCGTCTCGGCCCGCCGGACGCGGCGGATGCCGTGCAGCGTCGCCCGCCGGTCCCAGCGATGGCCGCAATCCGGGCATTCCCAGGCCACCGTGCTGCCGCCCTCCGGGATGCCGAGCGCCCGCGACCAGCGCCAGGGCGGCTCGAACAGATGGCGCAGATCGGCGGGGACCGGGCCGCCGTCCAGATCGGCCCGGCAGGCGGGGCAGCGGCCCGGCGCCGGGCTCACGTCCCGGTCCAGCTCGCCGGCTTCTTCGCCAGGAAATTCGCCACGCCCTCGCGGAAGTCGTTGCTGGTGAAGCACATGGTCACCAGGTCGTCGCCCTCGACCTGACAGGCGGCGAGGCGCAGGCGCCGCATCGCCTCCTTGGTCGCGCGCAGCGTCAGCGGCGCATGGCCGGCGATGGTGCGCGCCAGCACCTCGGCCCGGGCCTGCAGCGCGGCGTGGTCGGGCAGCACTTCCGACACCAGCCCGATCGCCTTCGCCTCCTCCGCCTCGATCAGCCGCGCGGTATAGACCAGGTCGATGACCCGCGCCGGGCCGATCAGCGCGGCGAGGCGGGCGTAATTCGCCATGGAAAGGCAGTTGCCGAGCGTCTTCGCGATCGGGAAGCCGATGCGGGCATTGGCGGCGGCGATGCGCATGTCGCAGACCGCAGCGATGCCGGCGCCGCCGCCGGTGCAGGCGCCGGCGATGGCGGCGATGGTCGGCTTCGGGCAGGCCTCCAGCGCGGAGAGAACGCGGTCGATCCGCTCCTCGTACTGCAAGGCATCCTCGGGCGTGCGGAATTCGGTGAATTGCGAGATGTCGGTGCCGGCGGCGAAGGCCTTCTCGCCGGCGCCGGTGATGACCAGGGCGCGGAGCGACCGGTCCTCCCCGGCCGCAAGGGCGATCTCCCGCAGCTTCTCATACATCGGGAAGGTCATCGCGTTGCGCGCCTGGGGGCGGTTCAGCGTGATGAAGCCGATGCCGTCGCGCGTTTCGTAGAGCAGCTCGTCCATGGGGTTCCTCCCGGGGTTGGACCCATTGGTGCCGGGGCCCGGGCCGGTTATCAAGCCATGGACCGCAAATGGGGCGGCCTGCTGGTCCCCGCCTTCGCCCGCAGAAGGCAGGGTCAGGACGCCAGGAGGAACGACGAATGCTGCCGCTGTCCCGCTTCACCGTGCTCGACCTCACCCGGGTCCGCTCCGGCCCCACCTGCGTCCGGCAGCTCGCCGACTGGGGCGCCAATGTCATCAAGATCGAGGCGCCGGAGGAGATCGACACCGGCAGCGGCATGGGGGGCGAGCGGCACGGGCCGGACTTCCAGCACGTGCATCGCAACAAGCGCGGCATCACGCTGAACCTGAAGCACCCGGACGGCCTCGCGCTGTTCCGGAAGATGGTCGAGAAGGCCGATGTGGTGGTCGAGAATTACCGCCCGGACGTGAAGGACCGGCTCGGGATCAATTTCGAGGCGCTGTCGGCCATCAACCCGCGCATCGTGCTCGGCTCCATCAGCGGCTTCGGCCAGGACGGCCCCTATGCGAAGCGGCCGGGCTTCGACCAGATCGCCCAGGGGATGGGCGGGCTGATGAGCGTGACCGGCCTGCCCGGCCAGGGCCCGGTGCGCGTTGGCATCCCGGTCGCCGACCTCACGGCCGGGCTCTACACCGCCATCGGCATCCTGGTCGCGCTGCTGGAGCGGGAGCAGACCGGCAAGGGGCGCTGGGTCCATACCAGCCTGCTGGAGGCCATGGTGGCGATGATGGACTTCCAAGCGACGCGCTGGACCATGAAGGGCGAGGTGCCGAAGCAGGCGGGCAACGACCACCCGACCACCGTGCCCACGGGCCTGTTCCGGACGAAGGACGGGCTGATGAACCTGGCCGGCGGCGGGCAGGAGATGTGGAACCGCATCGTCGCCACCCTGGGCATTGAGGAGCAGGCCAGGGACCCGGCCTTCGCCACCGACAAGTCCCGCGCCGAGAACCGGGAGAAGACCAACGCCCTGCTGCAATCGGTGCTGGAGACCGATACCTCCGAGAACTGGATCGCCAGGCTGAACAAGGCCGGCGTGCCCTCCGGCCCGGTCTATTCCATGGACCAGGTCTTCGCCGACCCGCAGGTGCAGCATCTCGGCATCGAATGGCCGGTGGAGCATCCGGCGCTCGGCACGGTGAAGCTGGTGCGGGCGCCGATGAACCTGGAAGGGGTGGAGCCGCCACGCCGGCCGACGCCGGAGCGGGGCGAGCACACTGCCGAGGTGCTGGCGGAATTCGGCGTGGGCGCGGAGGAACTGGCGGCGCTGAAGGCGAAGGGTGCCGTCTGACGGTCCTTGACCGGGGCGCCCGGCTGCGTCAGCAGGGCGCCTCCACTCGGGAGGGACGCGACGCCCATGCGCATCGCCTCGGTCCGCGACGGCGTCGTGCCGATCGCCTCCGCCATCGCCAATGCCTATATCGACTTCTCCAAGATGACCGCCTCGGTCGTCGCGGTGACGGTCGAGGACGGGCAGGGCCGCAGCGCCACCGGCTACGGCTTCAACAGCAATGGCCGCTACGCCCAGCCCGGCCTGCTGAAGGAACGCTTCATCCCCCGCCTGCTGGAGACGCCGGAGGCCTCCCTGGTCCATGCCGATGGCGGGCTGGAGCCGGCCGGCGCCTGGGCCAGCATGATGCGCAACGAGAAGCCGGGCGGCCATGGCGACCGCAGCGTCGCGGTCGGCGTGCTCGACATGGCGCTCTGGGACGCCGCAGCGAAGCTCGCGGGCAAGCCGCTCTGGAGGCTGCTGGCCGACCGCTACCGCGGGGGCGAGGCGGATGAGAGCGCCTGGATCTACGCCGCCGGCGGCTACTACTACCCGGGCAAGGGGCTCGATGAGCTGGTGGCCGAGATGCAGCGCTATCTCGACCTCGGCTATTCCGTCGTGAAGATGAAGATCGGCGGCGCGCCCGGCACGCCGATCAAGGATGCCCTCAAGCTCGACATCGCGCGGATCGAGGCCGTCCTCAGGCTGCTCGGCGGTGACGGTTCGCGCCTCTGCGTGGACGTCAATGGCCGCTTCGGGCTGCATGCCGCGCTCGCCTATGGCGCCGCCCTCGCCCCCTACAAGCTGCGCTGGTACGAGGAGCCGCTGGATCCGCTGGACTACAGCACCCATGCGACGCTGGCCGAGCATTACGCTGGGCCGATCGCGACCGGAGAGAACCTGTTTTCCATGCAGGACTGCCGTAACCTGATCCGCCATGGCGGCCTGCGCCCGGACCGGGACATCCTGCAATTCGACCCCGCCCTGTCCTACGGCCTGGTCGAGTATATCCGCACGCTGAACATGCTGCAGGAGCACGGCTGGTCGCCGCGCCGCTGCGTGCCGCATGGCGGGCACCAATTCGCGCTCAATATCGCGGTCGGGCTCGGCCTCGGCGGCAATGAAAGCTATCCGGAGGTCTTCGCGCCCTTCGGCGGCTTCGCTGATCAGACGCCGGTCGAGGACAGCCGCATCCGCATGCCGGATGTCCCCGGCATCGGCTTCGAGGCGAAATCCAGCCTCTGGGCGGTGCTGAAGGACCTGTAGGGCCGGGCCCTCGCGCGCCGGGGCGGGGGCGGCCCCGCCTTCCCCTCAGCGCCACGCCGGGCAACCCTGCCGGCCCATCCCGCGCCGGAGTCGCCCGCATGGCCCGCATCCTCGTCGTCAACGGCAACACCACCCAGGCGATCACCGACCGCATCGCCGAGGCCTCCCGCGCCGCCGCGCCGGACGGCGTTGCGATCGAGGCGGTGACCGCCCCCTATGGCCTGCCGCTGATCGTCACCCGCTCCGACTGGCTGCTCTCCGGCCCGCCCATCCTGGCGGCGCTGGCCGAGCGGCGCGGGAGCTATGACGCCGCGGTCATCGCCGTCTTTGGCGACCCGGCGCTGGAGGCGGCGAAGCAGCTGCTGGACGTGCCCGTCCTCGGCATCTCGGAAGCGGCCTTCCACGCGGCCTCCATGCTCGGGCGGCGCTTCGGCATCGTCTCCTTCACCGCGGCGCTGCGGCCGATGTTCGAGGACTGCCTCGACCACCATGGCCTCCGCGCCCGCTGCGCCGGCTTCCGCATAGGCCCGCCCGATGCCTCCTACCCCGCGGTGCTGGGGGCGGCGGAGCAAGACCAGCTCCTCGCCCTGGTCCGCGCCTCCATCGAGCAGGACGGGGCGGAGGCGGTGATCCTGGCCGGCGGGCCGCTGGCCGGCCTGGCACCGGTGCTGCAGCCGCTTGTGCCGGTGCCGCTGGTGGACGGCACGGCGGCGGCGGTGCGGCTGGCCGCGGCGCTGGCCGGCCTGCCACGGGCCTCGCGGGCCCGGTCGGCGCGGGTGCTGACCGGCTACGGCCCGGCGGTGACGGCGCTCTATGCCGGCTGAGGCGTGATGCGCGCCGGCTCCAGGCTGGCATAGACATCGCCGCTATTGGCCTCAGCCGGCAGGGCGGCGATCCAGCCGGCCATGGCGGCCGCATCCAGCGGCGCGGCATGGGCGAATTCCATGCTCTCGCCGAGGCAGGCATTGAAGCCAAGGGTGCCGAGCGCGGCGAGGCGCTCCAGGCATTCGCGCGCCACGCCGCGCTGGATGGTGGTGAATTCATAGGAGAGAGTGCGCGGCGCAAAGGAAAGCCCGGCAAGCGCCGCCGCCTCATAGCCCTCCACATCGATCTTCACGAAATCCGGCCGGCCATGCGCGGCCGCCAGCGCGTCCAGCGTGGTGACGGGCAGCGCGATCTCGGCATCCCAACGCTGGCCTTCCCAGCCTGGCGCGCCATCGGCGGCGGCGATGAAGTCCGCGCTCGCCGTGGCGACCGTCGGGTTGGCGGTGTTGAGGCGCAGCACCGCCAACCCCGCTTCGGCGCCGACCAGCGCCGCGACCCGTGCGACGCCCGGATCGCGCCCGAAGAGCAGGCGCAGCAGCCGGGCCAGGCGCGGCTGCGGCTCCATCGCCACCACGCGGGCGCCGATGCGGCGGAAGCTCGCCGTCCGGTCGCCGACATGCGCGCCGATATCGAAGGCGAGCTCGCCAGGGCCAAGGAAGCGGCGGTGGAAGGCGTCCAGCCGCTCCGCCCGGCCGGGCGGGTAGTAGAGGCGGAGGCTGCGCCCGATGGCGCGCGCCGTCGTCACGCCCAATGGCTCACGCGGCTGGCGGGGTTTCGTAGCTGGCCAGCAGCCAGGAGTCGGGCTCGGCCAGCGCCTCCCGGTACCAGCGGTCGACCAGCGGCTGGGCGAGTACGGCTTCCATGTAGCGGCGGGTGGTGGCCGAAAGCTCCGGCTGCCAGGTGAGGAAGCGGCCGACCACGGGCGCGTACATGGCATCCGCCAGGCCGAAGCGCGGACCGAAGAGGAAGGGCCCGCCATGCGCGGCCAGGCATTCCGCCCAGATCGCCTCGATCCGCGCGATGTCGGCCAAGGCGGCCGGGGTGCGGCCCAAGCCGGAGAAATCCCGGCCGGCATTGAACCACATGGCCTGGCGCAGGCCGCGGAAGCCGGCATGCATCTCGGATGCGATGGCTCGTGCCCAGGCGCGGGCCGCCCGGTCCTCCGGCCAGAGGCCGGGCGCGGCTTCGGCGCAGTATTCGCAGATGGCCAGGCTCTCCCAGACCTTCGCCCCCTTGTGCTCGAGATAGGGAACAAGGCCCGCCGGCGTCCGGGCGGCGATGGCGGGGGTGCTGCCGCCGCCCTCGGAGCGGACGAAGGGGATCAGCTCCTCCTCCACATCCAGCCCCGCCAGGTGCACGGCCAGCCAGCCGCGCATGGACCAGGAGGAGTAGCGCTTGTTGCCGATGAGCAGGCGGCCGTCAGGCATGGTCTTTGGCATCCGGGGTCAGGCGGGCGAGCAGGGCGTCGAGGGGCGCATCCTCGTCCAGCAACTCGTCCAGGGTGAAGGGGCAGGTCTCGGGCAGGTGCCGAAGCTCGTCGGCAAGCGTCTCCGCCGCCGCCCGGCGCGCCAGGTCCGGTCGAGCCGCGGCTCCAGCTCCTCCGCATGGAGGCCAGGTAGCAGCTGGCAGCGTTGTAGCGGAAGGTGACGATCTCGCCGCGCCAATGCCGGACCAAGCGGGATTCAGGCTCCTTGGCGACATAGATCAGGTGCTGCAGGAGGCGCCGCAGATTGCTCTCCACCCGGAAGCGTTGCTCCCTGCCCAAATCCTCCACCTCCTCGATCAGGTTGGGCAGGTCGAGTCCTTCGGCCAGGTTCGGCCGCGTCTCCGCCAGCCGGCGCAGGGCGGCGGCCTGTTCCCGGGTCCAGGCATAGAAGTCGCGGTCGTGCAGGCTGCCATCCATGGCGGCGGGCTCCTCCGGCATCGTTCCTAGCATGGCGGGGCCCATCCTGGCAGCGCCGGCTTGCCACCCCGCCCGCGCGGGTGTTCCCTGGCGCCAAATGCCGGAGCCCCTCGCATGAACGAGATGAGCGTGTCGCGTCCGAACAACCTGGACGCCTACTGGATGCCCTATTCGGACAACAAGTACTTCAAGTCCAACCCGCGGATGCTCGCCCGGGCGGAGGGCATGCACTACTACACCCCCGAGGGTAAGGAGATCCTGGACGGCACCGCCGGCCTCTGGTGCTGCAATGCCGGCCATGGCCGCGTCGAGATCAAGGAGGCGATCCAGAAGCAGGCCGCCATCCTGGACTATGCGCCCACCTTCCAGCTCGGCCACCCCATCGCCTTCGAGGCCGCGGCCCGCATCGCCGAGATGACGCCGGAGGGGATGGACAAGGTCTTCTTCACCAATAGCGGCAGCGAGAGCGCCGACACCGCCCTCAAGATTGCCCTGGCCTATCACAAGGCCCGCGGCGAGAGCTCCCGGGTCCGGCTGATCGGGCGGGAGCGGGGCTACCATGGCGTCGGCTTCGGCGGCATGTCAGTGGGCGGCATCGGCGGCAACCGCAAGCAGTTCGGCGCCCTGCTGCCCTATGTGGACCACCTGCCGCACACCCATGGCCTCCCGCAGAATGTCTTCGCCAAGGGCCAGCCGGAGCACGGCGCGCATCTGGCCGATGCCCTGGAGAATTTGGTGGCGCTGCATGGCGCCGAGACCATCGCCGCGGTGATGGTGGAGCCGGTCGCGGGCAGCACCGGCGTGCTGGTGCCGCCCAAGGGCTATCTGGAGCGGCTGCGCGCCATCTGCGACAAATACGGCATCCTGCTGATCTTCGACGAGGTCATCACCGGCTTCGGCCGCATCGGCACGAATTTCGGCGCCGAGCGGCTGGGCGTCACGCCCGACGTCATGACCATGGCGAAGGGCCTGACCAACGCCGCCGTGCCGATGGGCGCGGTCGCGGTAAGGAACAGCGTCTATGACGCGGTGGTGGAGGCGGCGCCGTCGGGCATCGAGCTCTTCCACGGCTACACCTATTCCGGCCACCCGCTGGCCGCGGCGGCGGCGATCGCCACCATGGAGCTGCACCGGTCGGAGGACCTGCCGGGCCGGGCGCGGGCCATCGAGCCCTATTGGCAGGAGGCGGCGCACAGCCTGCGGTCCTTGCCCAACGTGATCGACATCCGCGACTGCGGGTTGATCGCGGGCATCGAGCTGGCGCCGCGCCCGGGCAAGCCGACCCAGCGGGCGCTCGACATCTTCCGCCGCTGCTTCGACGAGGGGGTGCTGATCCGCGTCACCGGTGACATCGTCGCCCTCTCCCCGCCGCTGATCGTGGAGAAGCCGCATGTCGACCGGTTGATCGGCACGCTGGCGGAGGCGATCAAGGCCGAGGCGACCTGAACCGGACACCTCGCCTGGCTGGGGGCACCCCGGAGGTGCCCCCGATGCCAGCGCGCAAACGCGTCGTCACCAACGATCATACTTGCCTCATGACGTCCCGACCTGCAGCCCGCGGAGCGGGCCGAACGCGCGAATGCGCGCCGCGGCCAATGCCGCGAAACGAAGGCCCGGAGGGTCGCTGGCGTTTGAGGCAGGACATGCGTCAGCCTGTCCTGAGCCAGGTAGCAGGCCCCGCCAGCCGAGCGTCCGGTAGCCGGCGGCCACCACCGGAAGACGAGGAAGGGGCGGCGATCCGGCGTCTGCCGGCAGGCTGCTCGTCCATCGGCAGCCGCGCGACCCCTCCGGCACGGCCCGACCTGCCCAGGCTGTCCGCCGGCCAGCAGTCCTCGCACCCGCTGATCGACCGGGCGGGATCAGGCCGCAGGATCGGGAGCCTCCGGAGGCCGCGCGCATCCCTGGACCTTGCCCGCCCCCCCCCCCCCCAGGGCCCCTGATCCCCGGCCCTTTGCCCACCGGCCCGCCTCGCCCCATATTCCCCGGCAACAGCCCCCTCGCCCCTCGCGGAGCCCCCATGAGCGAAACCTCTCCCGTCCCCGTCACCGTCCTCACCGGCTATCTCGGCGCCGGCAAGACCACGCTGCTGAACCGCATCCTCAGCGAGAATCACGGCAAGAAATTCGCCGTGGTGATCAACGAGTTCGGCGAGCTCGGCGTGGACAACGACCTCGTCGTCGATGCCGACGAGGAAGTCTTCGAGATGAACAATGGCTGCATCTGCTGCACCGTGCGCGGCGACCTGATCCGCATTATCGGCGGGCTGATGAAGCGGCGCGGCAGGTTCGACGGCATCATCGTCGAGACCACCGGCCTCGCCGACCCCGCCCCGGTCGCCCAGACCTTTTTCGCCGATGAGGACGTCAAGCGCGCGACGCGGCTGGACGCCATCGTCACGGTGGTGGACGCCAAGAACCTGCCCGCCCGCCTCAAGGACAGCAAGGAGGCGGAGGAGCAGATCGCCTTCGCCGACATCATCCTGCTGAACAAGATGGATCTGGTGACACCGGAGGAAGCGGCCGAGGTCGAGCGGAAGATCCGCGCCATCAACCCCTATGCCGAGATCCGCCGCAGCACCAAGTCCGACGTGCCGATCGAGGCCGTGATCGGCCGCGAGGCCTTCGACCTGAAGCGCATCCTGGAGCGCGAGCCGGAATTCCTCTCCGGCGAGGACCACCACGAGCATGACGGCGACATCCTCTCCGTCTCCTTCGAGGTCTCCCGCCCCGTTGACCCCGAGCGCTTCAATGCCTGGATGACGCAGCTGCTCGCCAGCAAGGGCCAGGACCTGCTGCGCACCAAGGGCATCCTCTACTACGCCAATGACGACCGGCGCTTCGCCTTCCAGGCCGTGCACATGATCGCGGATGGCGACTTCATCGGCCCGGTGAAGGAGGGCGACCCGCGGCGGTCCAAGATCGTCTTCATCGGCCGCGACCTGAACCGCCCGCAGCTCCGCCGCGGCTTCGAGAGCTGCCAGGTGGAATCGTGAGCGAGGCGAGCGGCGCGGATTTCCTGCTGGAGGCACGCGGCACCTCCCGCGAGCTGGGCGCCTGGGTGGTCGGCCTCGCCTTCGGGCGGGACGGCAGCCTGGGCCTCGGCCTGGGGGACGGCACCCTACGCATCGCGCAGCCGCGCGACCTGCAGGGCGAATGGCAGAGCGTCACCGCGCATGACGGCGCCGTGCTCGATCTCTGCGCCGATGCGAAGGCCGGCTTCCTCTCCGGCGGCGATGACGGCCGGCTGGTCCATGTCGCCCCGGACGGCAGGGTGGTGGAGATCGCACAGCTCGGCGCCATGAAATGGGTCGAGCATGTCGCTTCGCACGAAAGCGGCCTGCGCGCTGCCTCGGTCGGCAAGCAGCTCCACCTCTTCGACGCGAAGGGCACGAAGCTCAAGGCGCTGACCCATCCGTCCTCGGTCGGCGGCATCGCCTTCGATGCCAAGGGCAAGCGCGTGGCGGCCAGCCACTACAACGGCGCCTCGCTCTGGTTCGTCGCCTCGAAGGAGGACAAGCCGCGGGTCCTGGAATGGAAGGGCAGCCATGCCGCCATCGCCATCAGCCCGGACGGCACCCATGTGGTGACCGCGATGCAGGAGAACGCCCTGCATGGCTGGCGCCTGGCGGATGGCCAGCACATGCGCATGTCGGGCTACCCGTCCAAGACCCACTTCCTGTCCTTCACCGCGCGCGGCAAGTGGCTGGCGACCAGCGGCGCGGATGCCGTGGTGGTCTGGCCCTTCTTCGGCGGCGGCCCGATGGGGAAGGCACCGACCGAGCTTGCGGGGGGCGACGGCGTGCTCTGCAGCGCGGTCGCCTGCCACCCGCAGCACGAGATCGTGGCGGCGGGCTTCGCCGACGGGCTGGTGCTGCTGGCCGAGATCGCCTCGGGCAAGGTCGTGCCGGTCGCGGCGCCCGGGCACGGCTCAATCTCGGCGCTCGGCTGGAATGCCAGCGGGACGCATCTGGCCTTCGGGACGGAAACCGGCTTCGCCGGGCTGGTGGACCTCTCGCGCCGTTAGAGCAGACAACGGCTGAGTGGACCCACTCAGGCGGCGTAATTGGATCGTTCAAACAAAAGACTGGACCGCCCGACGCGCGTCATCACGCGCGTCGGGCGGTCTGATACTTGTCCCATGACGTCCCGACCTGCGGCCCGTGGCGCGAAGCCAAGGCCCGGAGGGCCGCCGGCCTTTGAGGCAGGAAATACGTCAGCATGTCATGAGCCAGGTATAAGCAAGCCTCTGGAGGTTTGCGCCCCTGAAGAACCCAGGCAGATCGCGGAGAGCCGTGAACGACCGGACGCGTGACTCTGCCCGAAAGATGAAGAACACCCCGGTTTGGCGTTCAGCCTTTGAACGCTAACCCGCTGTGGGCGGCCCGATGCGCGTGATGACGCGCCCGACCGTGCGGACACGCAAGTCACGACGGCTGCGTGGACCCATCCAGCCTGCGTTCGCTCGGTCAGGCGACAGGGCCGCGGCCGCCCCTGCCGGCAGGCCGGAACGTCGTCAGGTCCGTCTCAGCGGCCCGACCGACAGCCAGCCGCCCCGCTGTGACACAGGGGCCCGGCCGGGTATGACGCAAGTGTAGAAGGCGCGCATCAGCACGGCTGGCGGCTCCACCATGGCCTGCTCCGCTGCCGGCGCCTGGTCCCGGTGGGGCGGCGCAGCCCGCTTCGCGCGATCCGCCCGCACTTGGTAAGGCCGCGCCATGGTGGAGGCGCCCTCCGGTGTCACGCAGCCCAGCCCGGGGCCCGGCGCCCTGTCCTCCGGCGATGCCGCGCGCGCCGCCGCCGGCAGGGAGAGGCCCGCGGTCACAAGCCCGATGGCGGCGAAGCGCCACCAAGGCGCCTCGCTTGCACAAAGCTTTTCCATAAGTTAGGTGCCTATGCTGTGCGTTCGTCTGAACGCGGTCCGGCTACCCCGCCAACGCGAGGTTGCGGCCAGCTGTTCCCTGCAAAGATTCCTGGACTGTGTGGGAACCGCCATGCAACCGGCGCCGCCTTCGCGGCCTTACCCGGCATTCCTTGGGGGATGAGGACCGATGGCACGACCGGCTGACGATGATGACGTGGATCTCGGCATCAGCCTGGAGACGGTCGCGACCGTGGTGGACCACGTCCGCGCCATCCAGGCGACAGAGGAGACCGACCCCGCCCAGCTCTCGGAGGACGAGAACAGCGAGGCGGCGCTGCTGCAGGAAAACCCGGATGACTTGACCGAGGCCTCGCTGCGCGAGTTCATCGACGAGCTGAACGAGGACGAGCAGGCGGCGCTCATCGCCCTCGCCTGGGTCGGACGCGGCGATTACGGCCCGGAGGAATGGGCGGAGGTCCTGCGCCTCGCCGCCGAGCGCAATGAGGGCGGCGACGCCGGCAGCTACCTGCTCGGCATGGACATGGTGGGCGATCTGCTGGCCGAAGGCGTCGCGGCCTTCGGGCTCTCGATCGAGGATATCGAGCGCTGAGCCCCGGCCGGCGGCGGGCCCGGCCCGCGGCGCCTTCCGCGCTGCTCCGCGGGCGAGGGATGCCGGGATGCCCGCCGCCCGGCCTCCGCGGCTGATCAGCCGGTGATCGGCCCCGGCAGCGCCGCGATCTCGCGGATTAGCTTGCGCTTCACCGCATTCCCGAAACTCTGGAAGTCCTCGGCGACGATGACGAAGGCGCCGGGCCCGCCGATCACGCTCTCGCGGTAGTACTCGTCGAGCGGGACGGGCGGCATGCGGCCGAAGGTCGGCCGGTCGTTCACGATCGGCAGGCCGTTGATGGTGACGCCCTCCGCCACCAGCCGGTCACGGGCCATTTCCACCGGGCCGCCGCTGTTGTTCACCCCATCGCCCGAGACATCGATGACACGCCGCGTCGCCTCGAAGGGCGCCTGCGCCAGCACGGTGCGGGAGAAGTCGAGCCCGCCCGAGATCGAGGTCCAGGAGAGCGAGGCCCGCGGCGCCTCCGCCAGGCGCTCGGACCAGAGCTGCGCCTCCGCCACGCCGGAGATGCGCATCCAGGGCAGCACCAAGCGCTGGTACTCGGCACCCGCCCATTCGACATAGGCGATGCCGATGGCGCCGATCATGCCGCCGCGGATCGCCTCCACCACCTGCGGGTCGGAGACGGCCGCGCGGTAGCCTTCGCGCTGCAACCGCGCCTCGTCGTCATCGATCGAGCGGGACACATCGACCGCGAGGACCAGCAGTATATCCACCGGCTCGCCCGCGGCCCAGACCCGGCGCGGCGCAAGGGCCAGGGGGGCGCTGGTCGAGAGCGCGGCCGCACCAGCCGCCAGCAGGGAGCGCCGGTGCATGCCCGCAGCCTCCGTTCCACGATGCCTTTGCAGCATGGAAACCCGCCGGCCGCCCCCGGTTCAACGGATTCCTGACAATTATCGCGGATTACAGAGCCGAGAGGACTGCCTCCGCCACTCGTGCGACATCGCCCTCCACCAGATAGGGGTGCATCGGCAGGGAGAGGCAGCGGGTGCAGAGATCCTCGCTGACCGGCAGGGGCGGCGCGCCGGCCGCGATGCCGGCGGCATGCGCCGCCTGATAGGCGGGCTGCTGGTGCAGCGGCTTGGGGTAGTAGATGGCCGAGGGCACCCCGGCCGCCTGCATCGCCGCCTGCATCCGGGCCCGCACGGCGGCATCCGGCAGCAGGATGGTGTAGATGCCCCAGGCGCTCTCGGCGCCCGCCGTCACCTGCGGCGTCGCCACCCGGCCGCCGAGCGCGGCCTCGTACCAGGCCGCGGCCTGGTGGCGGGCGACCAGCTCGCCCTCCAGCAGCGGCATCTTGGCCAGCAGGATGGCGGCCTGGATGCTGTCCAGCCGGCCATTCATGCCCGTCCGCAGCACCTCGTAGCGGCTCTTGCCCTCGCCATGGGTGCGGAGCGAGCGGTAGAGCTCCGCCCGCTCCGGATCATTGGTCAGGATGGCGCCACCATCGCCGTAGCAGCCGAGCGTCTTGGTCGGATAGAAGCTGCAGGCCGTGGCATGGGCCCAGGTGCCGAGCCGCCGGCCATGCAGCGCCCCGCCGAAGGCCTGCGCGGCGTCGTCCAGGGCGAACATGCCGTGCTTCTCGCACAGCCCCTCGATCGCCGGCCAATTGGCCGGCTGGCCATAGAGGTCCACGCCGATGACGGCGCGCGGACGCAGCCGCCCCTCCTTCTCCACCAGCGCGACGCGGCGGGCGAGGTCCTCCAGGTCGATGTTGAAGCTGACCGGGTCCACATCCACGAAGATCGGCGTGGCGCCGAGCACCAGCGGCACCTCGGCCGTCGCGGTATAGGTGAAGGCGGGCAGGAAGACCGCATCGCCCGGCCCGATGCCTTCCGCCATCATGGCGATCTGCAGCGCATCGGTGCCGGAGGAGACGCCCACGGCATGCGCCGCGCCGGTGAACTCGGCCAGCTTCGCCTCGATCGCATCCACCTCCGGCCCCTGGATGAAGCGGCCATGGTCGAGGATGCGGGCGATGCCGGCATCGATCTCGGCGCGGATCAGGGCCTGCTGCGCCTTCATGTCGAAGAAGGCGACGGGGCGTGTGGAGGTGGTCATGCGCGTCCTGGGCCTGTTACCAGCCATGAGGGCTTAGCGCCGGGGCGGCCGGAGGCAAAGTCACCGCCGGTATCGCAGTGCAACATATCCGGATCGAGCGGCCCCGGCGCGTGGCGCCCGCATCGGGGGCCAGGTGGCGCCGCCACCCGGGCCCTGCATGCGGAATGGCGGGAACCGGCCGGGCGGGGCGCATACCGGCCAGCATCAATGCTGAGCGGTATGGCTTATCATCTGGCGCGCAGCCGCCACACCAAACCTGCGCGCAATACCGCCCGGCAGACGTCAGGACGTCTGCCGGGCGGTAAACCCGATCGGCTTGGACATCTGTGCGGCGCGGGCCAGGAAAGCTCATCAGTTCAAAAGCTTGCCCGCTACTGACCGCGCCAATTCTCCTGGTTGTTGGGTTTATCAGACCACCTTGTCGCTGATGACCTGCGGCACGGGGACCGAGCCGGTGAAGGAGGGCCGCGCCTCCAGCCGCGCCGAAAGCGCGACGAGGTTCGGGTACTGGCTCCGCCAGGGATGCTCGGGGAAGCGGACATCGAGATAGCGCAGCACCGTGCCGGTCGCGATGTCAGCCAGGCCGAAGCGGTCCCCCACCACCCATTCGCGGTCGCCGGCGATCTCGGCCAGCGCCCGCAACCCGCCATCCACCTTGCGGCGCTGCCGGGCGATCCATTCCTGGCTCTGCTGCTCCGGGGCGCGGTGGCGTTCCCAGAACAGCAGCACGCAGGCGTCGCAAACGCCGTCGGCGATGACCTCCACCTTGCGCGCCGCCAGCCTTTCCCAGGTATCGGCCGGCACCAGGGCGGGCTCGGGCCATTTCGCCTCGATCACCTCCAGGATGTAGCGGCTCTCATAGGCGCTGGTCCCGTCCTCGAAGATCAGGACCGGCAGCTTCTCCAGCGGGTTGTGTTTCGGCGTCTGGGTGGTGCTGTTCCAGGGCACCTCCGTCACCAGTTCGAAGGGAATGCCCTTCTCGGCGAGCGCGATGCGCACCTTGCGGGCATAGGGGCTCGGCGTGGCGCTGATGAGCCTGAGCATGGGCGTTTCCTCCGGATCCGGGCGCGGCGGCGCAGCGCCCCATCATCCTCTCCTGCGGGTCCTGCCCGCCTGCGAGAGGGCGTGGCGCGAAAGCATGTCTCATGCCAGGTGCGCAGAGGCAGCCCTTCGCGGATCTCGCGCCACCTCCGCATCCGGGCCTTGCGATGGGCTCAACCGCCGAGCGCCCCCATGGCCCGCAAGGCGCGGATCTCGGCCGGGGTATAGCCATGCTCGGCCAGGATCGCCTCGCTCTCGGCGCCGAGCGCGGGGGGCGGCCCGGGCGGCATCTTGGCCTCCCCTGCGACGTGCAGCGGGCTGTCCACCGTCCAGCCGCCCGTAGTGGTTTCACGGATCGCGCCCGTCGCGCGCGGCTGGGCGGCCTCGGCCGCCTCCTGCGTGGTCGCCACCGCATCGAAGGTCAGCCCCGCCGCATCCAGCAGCGGCCGCCATTCGGCAAGGCTGCGCGCCGCGAAGGCGGCATCCAGCAGCGGGATGAGCGCCGCCGCATTCTCCCGCCGCAGCGCCTGGGTGGCGAAGCGCGGGTCCTCGCCCCAGGCGGGCTGGCCGAGCACCTGCAGCAGCGCCGGCCATTGCCGCGCCTCGTTCAGCAGGGCCAACAGGAACCAGCGGCCGCAGCCGGCCTGGTAGAGATTGCCGAGCGCGTTCGGCGCCTGTTCCCGCGGCGGCCGGGGAATGAAGCGCGCGCCGTCCAGCGCCGCCTGCACCATGAAGCCATTGGCCCAGAGCCCGGCCTCCAGCAGCGAGACATGCACGAGGCCCCCCTGCCCCGTCCTCTCCCGCCGGTAGAGCGCGGTGACGATGGCACCATAGAGCGCGAGGCCGGTCGGGTGGTCCCCCAGGCCCGCCACCGAACGGCCCGGGGCGGCGCCGGCATGCGCGCGCACCAGGTCCATCAGCCCGCTGCGCGCCCAATAGGCCGTCGCGTCGAAGCCGGTCTTGTCGGCCTCCGGCCCGGTCTCGCCATAGGCGGTCAGCGCGGCATAGATCAGCCGCGGGTTCAGCGCCGCCAGCACCTCCGGCGCGATGCCAAGGCCCGCGCGCAGCCGCGGCACGGCATTGGTGACGAAGATATCGGTCGCCGCGATCAGCCGGTGCAGCACCGCCTGCCCCTCCGGCCGCTTCAGGTCCAGCACCAGGCCCCGCTTGCCGCGATTGTCCAGCACCCAGGGGTAGTCGGTATCGCCGCGCGGCTGGCCCGGGGCGGTGGCGAGGGCGCGGTAGGCATCCCCGCCGGGCGGTTCCAGCTTGATCACCTCGGCGCCGAAATCGCCGAGGATGGTGGCCGCCGAAGGCCCGGCGACATAGCTGGCAGCATCGATCACGCGCAGCCCGGCGAAGATCCCAGCCATCCGCGACGTCTCCCCTCATTTTGCGCCATGCTGCGGCGGAGGGGAGCGTCGCGGCAAGCCCCATGGCGGATTGCGCTCATGACTGAACGCCGGTCCGCCCCAGGCCCTTGTTCCCGCGCAGCCTCGCATGTCCGGTCGTGCAAGCCCTTCCGCGATCTGCGCTACCGCACGCTGCTCTGCGAGATGCCCGCCGGCACCGCGGTGCGGCCGCCATCCACGACATATTGCGCGCCGGTGATGTTGCCGGCGAGGTCGCTGCAGAGGAAGAGCACCAGGTTCACCACCTCCTCCGACGTGCCGTAGCGGCGGAGCGGGAGGGAGGCGGCATAGCGCTCCTCCACGCCTTCCGGGTTGTTGGGCGAGACCTGCTTCGCGATGTCCTGCACCATGCGGGTCGCGATCGGGCCCGGGCAGATGGCATTCACCCGCACGCCGAGCGGCCCGACCTCGCCCGCCGCCACCTTGGTCAGGCCGATGACCGCGTGCTTGGAGGCGACATAGGCCGGCATGCCCACCGTGCCGACCAGGCCGGCGATGGAGGCGGTGTTCACCACGGCGCCGCGCCCCTGCCGGATCATCACCGGCAGCACATGGCGCAGGCCGAGGAAGACGCCCTTCACGTTGACGCCCATCACCGCGTCGAAGACCGCCTCCTCATACTCCGCGGTCGGGGCGATCTTGCCCTCGATGCCGGCATTGTTGTGGAAGCAGTCGATGGCACCGAAATTGTCGAGTGCGGCCTGCACGAAGGCCTCGACATCGGCGGCGCGCGTCACATCGGCCTGGCGGAAGATGGCGGATCCGCCGATCTCGGCGGCGACGGCCTCGCCGGCCTCCGCATCGCGGTCCACCACCACCACCTTCGCGCCGTGCCGCGCGAAGCCCAGCGACACCGCCCGGCCGATGCCATTGGCGCCGCCGGTGACGACGGCCACCTTGCCGTTGAAATCCATTCTTGGTTCCTCCCGATCGCATCTGTGCCCGATGCCCGGCCATGCTGGCCCCCCGCGCCCGGGGACTCAATATCGCAGATGGACGAGGTGCTCCGGGCGGCACCACGGCTTGCGCATTCCCGCGGGCTTCCGCAGGCTGCGGGCAGAACAAGACCCGGCACCGGAAACGTCCATGCCCGAACTTGCCGAACAGACCCGCATCGCGGCGCCGCTCGCCGCGGTCTGGCCCCTGCTGAGCGATCCCGCCCTGGTGGCCGGCTGCATCCCGGGCGCCACGCTGGCGCCGGGCCAGGGCGACGGCCTCTGGCGCGGGGCGGTGAAGGTGCGCTTCGGCCCGACCACCGCCACCTTCCGCGGCGAGGCGAAGCTGGACTTCGACCACGCCGCGCATCGCTGCAGCATCGAGGGGCGCGGGATCGACCAGCGCGGCGCCTCCCGCGCCCTCGCCTCCGGCACCGTGCAGGCGAGCGCGGAGGGCGAGGCAACACTGCTGGAAGTGCAGGGCAGCTTCACCGTCACCGGCCCGCTGGAAACCTTCGCCAATGCCGGCGGCGTGCAGGTGGCGCGCGCCCTGCTGGCGGAGTTCTCCGCCAATATGGCGAAGCTGGTGGCGGAGCGCGCGCCCGCCGCGGCGCCGGAACCGGCCGCGCCGCAGGCGGTGCCGGAACCGGCTTCCGCCTCCCCACCGCCGCCCGCGCCCACTCCCGCAGCCGCGGCGGAGCTCAGCGGCGCGCGGCTCTTCTGGCGCGCCTTCCTCTCCTGGCTGCGCAGCCTGTTTGTCCAAGGGAAAGCATAGGAATGGCCGCCAAACTGCAGGACGTCCTCGCCCAGGCCTTCGCGGCCGAGGGCTGCGAGGTGCTGTTCACCCTGATGGGTGACGCCAACATGTACTGGAGCGAGGCGATGTCGCGCCAGCCGGGCGTGACCGTGGTGAATGCAAGGCACGAACATTGCGCGGTGGCGATGGCGGATGGCTATGCGCGGGCCACCGGCAAGGTCGGCGTCGCCTCCACCACCTGCGGCCCGGGCTTCACCCAGATCATGACCGCGCTCGCCATCGCCGCGCGGGCCAGCGTGCCGCTGGTGGTCTTCGCCGGCGATTCACCCATGCTCGCCTCCTACTACATCCAGCAGATCGACATGGCGCCGCTGGCCCAGGCGACCGGCGCCCACTACATCCCGGTCCGGTCCATGGACCGCGCGCTGGACAATGTGCGGGAAGCCTTCCACATCGCCGCGCTGGAACGCCGCCCCGTCGTGCTCAGCGTGCCGATGGACCTGCAGAAGCAGCCCTACCCCTTCATGGCGGACTACATCCCTTCCGCCGATACCCTGCCCTTGCCGCAGCGACCGATGCCCGATCCGGCCATGACGGACCGGCTGGTGGCGATGATCGCCGAAGCCGAGAAGCCGATCATCATCGCCGGCCGTGGCGCCAAGCTGGCCAGGGCCCGCGTGCCGATCGAGGCACTGGCCGAGCAGTGCGGCGCGCTGCTGGCGACCTCGCTGCAGGCCAAGGGCATGTTCGACGGCAACCCCTACGCGCTCGACATCGCCGGTGCCTTCGCCTCCGACTTCGCGCGGGAATGCTTCGCGGAGGCCGACCTGGTCATCGGCATCGGCGTGGGCCTCGGCGCCTATACCACCGAGAGCGGCTATCTCTACCCCAACGCCCGCACGGTGCAGATCGACATCAACCCGCGCGGGTTGTGGCAGGGGCTGCGCACCGCCGACCTGCACATCCATGCCGATGCCGCGGGCGGGGCGGAGGCGGTCACCGCCGCGCTGCGCCAGCGCGGCGTCTCGAAGCCGGGCTTCCGCAGCGCGGAACTGGCGCGGCAGATCGCCGGCGACGCGCCGGACCGCAAGGAGTTCGCGGTGGCACCTGGCCTCGTTGACCCGCGCAAGGCCATCCTGGAGCTCGATGCCCTCATCCCGAAGGACTGGGATGTGGTGATCGGCGGCGGGCACTACTTCGGCATCGCCATGACCCATCTGCGCGGCCGCGCGCCGGAGCGCTACCACGTGGTCAGCGATTTCGGCGCCATCGGCAACGGGCTGCCGGCGGCCATCGGCGCCGCCGCCGCGCGCAAGGACGGCAAGGTGCTGCTGATCGAGGGCGATGGCAGCCTGCTGATGCACATCCAGGAACTGGAGACGGTGCGCCGGGAAGGCCATCGCATGGTCATGGCCATCATCAATGACGGCGGCTATGGCGCGGAGATCCACAAATTCCGCGCAACCGGCCTCGACCCCGCCCTGGTGATCCATGGCCGCGGCGACCTGGCCGGCATCGCCACCGGCTTCGGCATCCGCGGCAGCACCGTGACCAGCCTCGGCGCCATGGGTGGCCTGTTCCAGGCGCATCAATCGTCCAATGGCGCCAGCCTGTGGGACATCCACACGGACGACCAGGTGGTCTCCCGCCCCTATCGCCGGGTGCATTACGGGGAGGCGTGACATCGGTCTCCTGCCGGCGGTGCTGCTGGCGCCTGGCTGTCCGGTCGCGAGACCTCCCTGGCGGTTTCAGCGATGAGGCACGCCGCTGCGATGTCTTCGGGTCCTGCGCGGCCATGCGGCGTCGCCTAGGCCTTCCCTTGCACGCGATCCGCTGTCGCCTCCCGGGGCCTGCGTCGCCGGCCAGGGCAGGATGGCGTCGGGGCTTCAGGCCTGGGGCGCGATGCCGCTCCTCGGGTACGGAAGGGCCGCAGCAGGCGTCCTCCGGCCGGACCAGCCAGGGACTGGCCGAAATGTGATCCTGGCCGCAGGGCGTCCGCCCCTGCGGCTTCGGCACCAGATGATTGACTGCCCGTAGCGGAAACGGGTTCACCCGCTCCGATGCCGGAGCCCACAACAGACAGTGCAGCGCCGCCCGAGGCTGCTGCGGCCGCCCATGCCTTTCTCGCGGGCGGCGGGGAGCTCGGCGCGCGCATCCGGGCGCATGACTGGGCGGCGACGCCGCTCGGCCCGCCCGCCGCCTGGCCGGCCGCGCTGAAGACCCTGGTCGCGGTCATGCTCGGGTCCCGCCAGCCGATGTTCGTCGCCTGGGGGCCGGAGCGGATCATGCTCTACAATGACGGCTACGCGCCGATATGCGGCGCGCGCCACCCGGCAGCGCTGGGGATGCCCTTCCGGGTGGTGTGGTTCGACATCCTGGCGGATGTCGAACCGATCCTCGACCGCGCCTATGCCGGCGAGGCGACCCAGATGGACAACATCACCTTCGTCATGCACCGCCACGGCTATCCGGAGGAGACGCATTTCGCCTTCTCCTACACGCTGGTGCGGGACGAGACGGGTGTGGTCGCCGGCATGTTCTGCACCTGCGACGAGACCACCGGCCGGGTGCAGGCCGAGCGGCGGCAGGCCTTCCGTCTGGCGCTCGAGCAGCGGCTGCGCGACCTCAACGACCCCCGCGCCGTCATGGCCGCCGCCGCCGAGGCGCTCGGCCAGCACCTGGGCTGCGACCGCGCGGGTTACTGCGAGCTCGATCCGGACGGCGAGCATGTCTCGGTGGTCGGGGAGTGGTGCGCGCCCGGTGTCCCGGGCCTGGCCAGCCGTCAACGCGTGCGGGACTACGATGCGGGCCTGGCCGAGGAGCTCCGCACCGGCCGCACCGTTGCCTTCGCGGATGCGCTGGCCGACCCGCTGACCGCGGCGGCGGCCGGGGCGCTCACCGCGGCCGGCATCCGCGCCGCGATCCTCGTGCCGCTGGTGAAGGCGGGCCGCCTCGCCGCCACGCTCTATGCCAACAGCCGGATGCCGCGGCGCTGGACCGCGGAGGAGCGGGCGCTGGTCGCGGAAGCGGCGGAGCGGACCTGGGCGGCGGGCGAGCGCGCCCGGGCGGAAGCGGCGCTGCGCGGGAGCGAGGCACGCTGGCATGGCCTGTTCCGGAACATGCATGAGGGCTTCGCCCTCTGCGAGATGGTGCATGACTCCGCCGGGCGGCCGGTGGATTTCCGCACCCTGGAGGTCAATGCCGCCTGGGAGTCCCTGACCGGCCTGCCCCTGGCGGCGGTGGTCGGCCGGCGGGTTACGGAGATCATCCCCGGGATCGAGACCTTCTGGATCGAGACCTGCACGAAGGTCGTCGAGACCGGCGAGCCGGCCCGCTTCGAGCGCCGGCTCGCCGCGCTGGAGCGCTGGTTCCAGGTCCTCGCCTACCGCACGGAGCCGGGGCGCTTCGCCGCGCTCTTCCTCGACGTCACCGAGCGCAAGCTGGCCGAGGAGCGCCAGGCCCTGCTGGCGCGGGAGGTGGACCACCGGGCGAAGAACGCGCTGGCCGTGGTGCAATCGGTCCTGCGGCTGACCCGTGCGCCGGACCTGAAGGACTATGTCCGCACCGTGGACGGGCGGGTCGCGGCGCTGGCGCGGGCGCAGACGCTGCTGGCCGGCGACCGCTGGCACGGCGCCGACCTGCGCTGCCTGCTGGAAGGGGAGCTGGCGCCCTTTCTCGGCGGCAGCGGGTGGTGCTGCAGGGGCCGCAGGTCGCGCTGCCGGCGCTCGCGGCGCAGCCGCTGGCCATGGCGGTGCATGAGCTGGCGACCAATGCGGTGAAGCATGGTGCGCTGTCCGTGCCGGAGGGGCGGCTCTCGGTGTCCTGGACGCTCCGCCCCGGCGCCGCCCGGCTGCTCTGCCTGCGCTGGGCGGAGGCGGGCGGGCCGCCGGTCGCCGGCCCGCCCGCGCGGCACGGCTTCGGCAGCCGGGTGCTGGACGGCACGATACGGGGGCAGCTCGGTGGCGCGGTCTCGCTGACCTGGGAGAGCGGCGGCCTGGTCTGCGAGCTGCAGCTGCCGCTCAGCGGCGGGGTGGAGCACCGGCAGCGCGCGGTAGCGGGGGAGCCGCTCGCGCGACCGCATCCATGCCGGCCCGGCTGCGCTGTCCGTGGCATGCTGTCCCGCATCCATGCTGGCACAGCGATGCGGGACAGCCGCCGATGGTGGCTGCAAGTCAGGGCGCCTGCCGGCCGGTGTCAGAGGACCGGGCCGTCACGCCGCTCCGCGCCGCGCTCCGGGGGGGCCGCGCGTTCCACGGACTCCAGCCGCAGCCGCAGCGTCACCCGCGTGCCCGTCGCCGCGGCCTGCTCGGTCTCCAGCTCGGCGCTGATCTGCTTGGCCAGCGCCCGGATCACCGTCTCTCCCAGCCGGCCCGCCGGGCTTTCCTCCGGCAGGCTGATGCCGCCATCGGCGACCGAAACCGTCAGCCAGCCGCCTTCCGCCCGCGCCTCCAGTCGCACCGGATGGCCGGGCGCCTCCGGGCGCTGGTGCCGCAGCGCATCCGCGACCAGTTCCGAGAGGATCAGCGCCAGCGGGATCGCCCGCTCGGCATCCAGGGTGAGCGCTTCCGGCGCCCAGGTGCGGATATCGGCGCCCGGATGCTGCACCGTCGCGCCCGCTGCCAGTTCCCGCAGCATGTCGAAAAGCCGGACGCGGCGCAGGTCGGGGCTCATCGCCAGGGCGCGGTGCGCCTCCGCCACCGCCTGCACGCGCAGCGTCGCCGCCTCCAGCCCCTCGCGCGCCGCCTGTTCCGGCACCCGGCCGGATTGCAGGCGGAGCAGCGCGGCCACCAGTTGCAGGCTGTTCCTGATGCGATGCTCCGCTTCGCGGATCAGCCGCTCCTGCGCCGCCAGCGCCTCGCGCAGCCGGTCCTCGGCCTGGTGCTGCGCCTCCACATCGGTGCAGGTGCCGACCCAGTGGCGGATCCGCCCGCCGATATCGCGCACCGGCGCGGCCTTCACCCGGTGCCAGCGATAGGCCCCGTGCAGGGTCCGGATGCGGGCATCGGCGTCGAATTCGTCGCCCGTCGCCAGGGCGTCCGCCCAGGTGGCGCCCAACCGCGCGGCATCCTCGGGGTGCAGCGCCGCCATCCAGCCGCGCTCGGCGCCCTCCGACAGGTCGAGGCCGGTCAGCGCCACCCAGCGCTCGTTCAGGTATTCCGGCCGTCCCGCGGCATCGGTCTGCCAGACCAGGTGCGGCATGGCCTCGGCGAGGGTGCGGAAGCGCGCCTCGCTCGCGCGCAGGGCCTGCTCGGCCTGCTTGCGCGCCTCGATATCGGTCGTGACGCCGACCCATTCGAGGATGCGCCCGGCGGCATCGCGCCGCGCCACCGCGCGTGCCGAAACCCAGCGCCAGCCCCCGGGCGTCCGCACCCGGCACTCCGCCTCATGCGGCTCGCCCGAGGCGATCGCGGTGCGCCAGCACGCGGCCATCCGGCTGCGGTCCTCCGGATGGATTGCATCCAGCCAGCCGTCGCCGCTGGCCTCCGCCACGCTCTGCCCGGTCAGCCCGCGCCAGCTCGCATCCTCGACCAGGGCTCCGTCCAGCGTGGTGATCCAGACCGCGAGCGCGCCCGCCTCGACCAGGGCGCGGTAGCGCGATTCCTGCACCGCCAGTGCCGCTTCCGCCGCCCGCAGGTCGGTGACGTCGCGGAAGCAGAGAATGCCGCCCTGCACCGGCCCGCCCGCCTCCTGGATCGGGCCGGCGCTGCAGAGAATGGGGATGGCGGCGCCGTCCCGGCGGCGGAGCACCCAGGTCTCGTGCTGCATCGTCTCGCCGGCCTGCACCGCCCGGGTCAGCGGCAGTTCCTCCGGCCGGGCCGGCGTCACGCCATCGGGATGGAAGACCTGCCAGGTGGCGGGGTGCAGCGCCGCGTCCTGGTCCAGCACCTCCTCCGCCCTGCGGCCGATCAGGCACAGCGCATGCGTGCTGACGCGGGACAGGCGCGCATCCGGCGCCTCCGCCAGGATCAGCCCTTCCGGGATGTGGCGGAACAGCGCGTCGAGGGTCGCGCGCGCCGCCTCCGCCGCGCGCAGCGTGGCGCGCTCCACCGTCACGTCGCGCAGCAGCGCGAGCACGCCGGCGACATGGCCATGGGAATTGCGCACGGCCGAGAGCTCGACATCCCAGAGCCGCTGCGGGTCGGCACCGAAGGGCAAGGCAATGGCCGCCGCACGGCAGGCGGTGCCGCTGCGGTACACCTGCTCCAATGCCGCATGCTGACTGCCGGTCAGCTCCGGGAAGGCCTCCGCCAGCTTGCGGTCGAGCAGCGCCGCCGCCGCGCGGTCGGCGGCCGCGAGGAAGGCCGGGTTGGCATAGCGGATGCGCTGGGACGGTCCCTGCAACACGGCCACGGCCATGGGCGAGGCGTCTGCGAAGTTACGGATGCAATCGATATCCGGCATGGCTGGACGGCCATCGTCAGGCACGGTCCGCCTCCCCCCGGGTCCGAGCTTCTTGTTGGAAACCATTAGCTCATCGAAGCGCAAAAAACGACGACGGAACATGGGACGACCGATCACGTGCGGGGGATAGCCACGGCGCGCAGCGTGGGTTGCAACAGCGCCAAGGACGATGGGTCATCAGCCGTCGCACAGCCGCAGGGCAGATCCACGTCCGGCGGTGGTTCTACGGCGGCGGAATCCGGTCTAGACCGCCCATCGCGCGTGATGACGCGCGCCGGGCGGTCCAGCCTTTTTGTTTGGACGAGCAAATTACGCCGCCTGAGTGGTCCACTCAGCCGTCGTTTGCTCTAGGCAGGCGACCGACTGCACTGCCGCGCCATCTCCGGAGCCCGCCATGCCCCTCACCCCACCTGCCCCGCGCGAACTCCTGCATCTCCGCGACATCGAGTTGCGCGGCTGGCGACGGGCGGACGGGCTCTACGACATCGAGGCGCATCTGAAGGACACCAAGTCCTACGCCTTCGAGAATGACGACCGCGGCACCATCGAACCGGGTGAGCCGCTGCACGGCATGTGGCTGCGCCTGACGGTACGGGAGGATATGGAGATCGTATCGGCCGAGGCCGCTTCGGACCACACGCCCTATGGCATCTGCCCCGGCGCCGCGCCGAATTTCGCCCGCCTCGCTGGCCTCCGGATCGGCCCCGGCTTCAACCGCGCGGTCGCGGAGCGCGTCGGCGGCGTGCTGGGCTGCACCCATCTGCGGGAGTTGCTGGGGCAGATGGCGACAGTCGCCTATCAGACGCTCTACCCGATCCGCGCCGCGAAGGAGCAGGAGGAGGCGGCACGCCGCGCCGCCGCCGGGGAGCCGCCGCCGAAGAAGAAGCCCAGCCTGGTCGGCACCTGCATTGCCTATGCGCCGGACAGCCCGGTGACGCTGGCGCGCTGGCCCTGGCTGAAGGAGCAGGCGGCGGCGGGCGAGTGAGGCCCGCCGCAGCGGCGCGGCGGGTCTCCGGGGTCATGGCGCGGCGCCCGTCAGGCGCCGCGCCGCCCGGCCTCGCCGCTCAGAGGAAATCCACCGACACGTGGCCAAGGGCCACATAGACCCCGGCATCCCCGAAGCCGACGATGTCGCCCCGCCCGTCGCCGTTCACATCCCCCGCATCCCGCGGATAGGTGTTGAAGTTGGTCCACCCGCCGGCGCCGCGGGCGAAGTTGGCCAATTCGAAGGTTGGGTTCTCAAAGGTGCCGTTGGACCTCGCAAGGGCGACATAGACGCCGTTCTGGCCGAAGCCGACGATGTCGTCGCGCCCGTCGCCGTCGATATCCTCGACCACGCGCGGATAGAGCTCGTGGCTGGTCCAGCCGCCCGCGGCCGTGCTGCGGCCGAAAGCGCTCAGCACCAGGTTCGGATCGCTGAAGGTGCCATTGGCCCGGCCGAGGGAGACATAGACCCCGGCCTCCCCGAAGCCGACGATGTCGTCCCGGCCGTCGCCGTTCACGTCGCCGACCTGGCGCGGGTAGGTGTCGAAATTGGTCCAGCCGCCGGCATCGGGCGCGAAACTCCGAAGCACGAGATTCGCCGCCCCGAAGGAGCCATCCGCCCTGGCGAGCGCGACATAGACGCCGGCCTGGCCGAAGCCGACGATGTCCTCCCGGCCGTCGCCGTTCACATCGCCCAGTTCGCGCGGATAGGTGTTGTCGCTGGTCCAGCCGCCCGCGTTGGCGCCGAAGCTGGCCAGCACGAAGCGCACATCGCCGAAGGTGCCGTTGGCCCGGCCGAGGGCGACATAGACCCCGGCATCCCCGAAACCGACGATGTCGTCCCGGCCGTCGCCGTTCACGTCGCCGACCTCGCGCGGGTATCTGTCATTGGTGGACCAGCCGCCCGCGCCGGGCGCGAAATTGCGCAGCACGAGGTTTGGCGCGGTGAGGGTGCCATTGGCCCGGCCGAGGGCGACATAGACCCCGGTCTCCCCGAAGCCGACGACGTCTTCCCGACCGTCGCCGTTCACGTCGCCCAGTTCGCGGGGAAAGGTGTTGTAGCTGGACCAGCCACCCGCGCTACGGCCGTAGTTGTTCAGCGCCAGGAATACAGGCATGCGATCCTCTTCGAATCATCAACGCGACACTCGAGCCGGACCTGGAACGCACCTGCGGAACGGAGCAGAGCGGCCTCACCGCACCGAGAACGGACGGGCCGGCGTATTATATTGATTACAAAACATATAGGTCCTAGGAAATTCCCGAACAATCCTGCTCAGATCAGCAATCCCGTTCTAGTATTACAGTTGAGTTTAGCTGCAGGCGATCCCAAATCCCTCTGAGCATGACTGCGGTGGAGATGGGCCATGTCGGCAGACTCCGCGAGCGTCCTTGTCTGGCATGAGGAGCTTGGTGCGCTGGAGGCGCGGCTGGGCGAGTTATTTGTCCGGGCCGAGCCGAGCCGAGACGGCAGGCCGGCCTGTACCTGGAAGGCCTGCTGAGCGCGGCGAAGCGCAAGAACGGTTGGCAGCTTGCCGAGCAGATTGGTGATGCCCGGCCCTGGCGGACGCAGCGGGTGCTC
>JAESGY010000299.1_pt1 | contig 29739 bp, 29 predicted proteins | sample 9269841 | NCBI WGS metagenome assembly JAESGY01 (sample SAMN17022865, study PRJNA683097) | algae metagenome | isolation source: Spirirestis rafaelensis WJT71-NPBG6 and co-occurring heterotrophs from... | place: USA: Pinto Wells, Joshua Tree National Park, Colorado Desert, CA | collected 2006-08-15
GGGTCCAAGAAGGGAAAGCGCATGCGTGCCGCATGGGACGACACCTTCCTAACCCGCCTCCACGCCCAGTTCGGCAAAACCCATATGCGATAGCCCTGTCCCGATGGGCCATGCGCAAAGCCTCGCCCGTCATCAGACCGGCGCAGGTCTGGCCCCGGTCGCCGAGGTTCGCCGCCTGTGGGCCGCGCGCCCGGCGCCCATGGCTTGATGCCGGCCGCGCACGGCGCATCTGTGCAGGGCATGAAGCTCCCCGCCCTCTTCGACCGCCACCCCCGCATCGCGCTCGTCCGCCTGCAGGGCGCCATCACCCCGCGCCCCGGCTTCGGCGGCGGCATCAGCCTGGCCACCACCGGCCCGGTGCTGGACCGCGCCTTCGCCATCAAGCGGCTGGCCGCCGTCTTCCTCGCCATCAACTCGCCCGGCGGCTCCCCGGTGCAGTCCAGCCTGGTCGCGGCGCGCATCCGGCGCCTGGCCGAGGAGAAGAAGATCCCGGTCATCGCCTGCGTCGAGGATGCCGCGGCCTCGGGCGGCTACTGGATCGCCTGCGCGGCGGATGAGATCGTGGCGGACCCCGCCTCCATCCTCGGCTCGATCGGCGTCATCGCGGCGGGCTTTGGCTTCCAGGGCGCGCTGGAACGGTTCGGGGTGGAGCGGCGGCTCCGCACCGCGGGCACCGAGAAGAGCTTCTGGGACCCTTTCCGCCCGGAACAGCCGGAGGATGCCGCGCGGCTGGAGACCCTGCTGGAGGACCTGCATGGCGAGTTCCGCGCCTGGGTCACCAGCCGTCGCGGCGACCGGCTGAAGGCGCCGCCCGAGCAGCTCTTCACCGGGCGCTTCTGGCCGGGGCGGAAGGCGGTGGAACTCGGCCTCGCCGATCGCTTGGGCGATGCGGCGGGGGAGGCGAAGCGGCGCTTCGGCGACAAGGCGCGGCTGATCCCGGTGGGTGGTCCGCGCCCCTCCCTGTTGCGCCGGCTGCTGCCGGGCCTTTCGGCCGAGGCGGTGATCGCCGCGGCGGAGGAACGGGCGGCCTGGGCGCGCCTGGGCCTGTAGACCGGCGGAACGCTGCCTGAGGGAAGGCCGCGGCACCCCGCCGGCTGAGGCGCCGGCCGGCATGCTACGCTGTCCGATGCGGGAGGAGGCCGGCCATGGCCTGGCCGGCCTCCTCCCCAGGGCGGGTCAGATGAACCAGCGATCCGTCTCGGTGGCCTCGGTCGCGGTGGGGCGGCCGAAATTCTCGGTCACGAAGATGGCGGGCATGCCCTTGTAGTCGCCCTGGGTCAGGCCGATGCCGATCTCGGTGAAGTTCGCGTTCAGGAGGTTGGCCCGGTGGCCCGGGCTGTTCATCAGGTTGGTGTGGAGCTGCTGGACATCGGACTCGTCGAGCACCGCCGCGCGGGAGCCGGCGATGTAGGCGATGTTCTCGCCCGCGGTGGTGTAGCTGTAGCCGGACGCCTTCATGCGGTCGAAGGGCGAGCTGCCATTCACGCCGGTATGCGAGAAGACGTCCTGCGCCACCATCCAGTCGCTGTGCCTGCCGGCGGCATCGACCAGCTCGGCATCGAAGCCGAGCAGCTTCACCCCGGCCTCCGCCCGCGAGGCGTTCACCAGCTTCAGGAAGTAGGTCTCGAGCGCGGTGACGCCGGACTGCACGGTGGTCGGCGCCGGGGTCGGGGCCGGGGTCGGGGTCGGCGTGGAGCCGGTCAGGCTGATCTTGTCGGACTCGGTGGCCTCGGTCGCGGTGGGGCGGCCGAAATTCTCGGTCACGAAGATGGCGGGCATGCCCTTGTAGTCGCCCTGGGTCAGGCCGATGCCGATCTCGGTGAAGTTCGCGTTCAGGAGGTTGGCCCGGTGGCCCGGGCTGTTCATCAGGTTGGTGTGGAGCTGCTGGACATCGGACTCGTCGAGCACCGCCGCGCGGGAGCCGGCGATGTAGGCGATGTTCTCGCCCGCACTGGTGTAGCTGTAGCCGGACGCCTTCATGCGGTCGAAGGGCGAGCTGCCGTTCACGCCGGTATGCGAGAAGACGTCCTGCGCCACCATCCAGTCGCTGTGCTTGCCGGCGGAGTGGAGCAGCTCGCCATCGAAGGTGAGCGGCTTTACGCCGGCCGCGGCGCGCGAGGCATTCACCAGCTTCAGGAAGTAGGTCTCGAGTGTGCTCGGCATTTCGCTCGGCATAGGAACCGGTCCCTTGGTGCTGTTCGTGACGAGCGAAATGCGCTGCAAAGATATAAACGATAAGTTGATAAAGGCGGCACGCTTACATCTCCGCTGTCTGAGTCCCCCAAATTTTTAGTGTCGATATCGCAATGTAAGGGTGCGCATTGCTTGTTTGTGTTCTGCAACGCCCAGGGGTTCTGCTTTGCCGCGCAGTGGCTTACACACGGCTCTGGACCCCGGCGCCGGCCAGGACCGGCCGATACGGCCGCGCGGCACCCGAGTTCCGGAGGCCGGGATGGAATCGGCGATGGCTGTCGCCATCGGGACCGGGACGCGCCTCTCGCCAATGCCCCCGGGCCGGCCCGAACGGGTGGGGCGGCGCCGGCCGCAGGGCGGTGAGGCGACAGCGCGGCGCCTCAGCCCTTGGTTGAATTCAGGGGCGGCTCGGCGGTCCCGCCGTGGCTTTACCGGGCCGGGTGGTCAGGCTGGCGGGGAGCCGCCGATCCGGCCGGCCGCCGGCCTGGGGCCAAGCCGGACGCGCCTGCCCCGGCCTTCAGCCGCCCACCTGCCGGATCCAGTCCGGCAGGTTGTAATAGGTGGTCACCCGCTGGATCCGCCCTTCCGCCACCGCGAAGAAGGCGCCGGCCGGCAGGCGGTAGCGCTGGCCGCGGGCTTCCGGCAGGCCTGGCTCGGTCCGCAGGTACTCGCCCTCCACCACGAATTCCGCCGCGGCCCGGCTGCCGCTGCGGTCCACCATGATGACGATGTCCCGCAGCACTTCACGGTAAGCCTCGTCCATCTTGCCGAGGAAGGCCCGGAAGGCCGCCTTGCCGGTCTCGCGCGGGCCCTGGTTCACGTCATGCGCCACATCCTCGGCCAGCAGGGCCAGCATGCCCTCCCGGTCAGCGGCATTGAAGGCGTCGTAATAGGCTCGGATCAGGCCTTCGGTCTCGGTCATCAGCCTTGCTTCCCGTCATCGTTCGATCGTGGGGCCCGCCCCCCACTATGTTCCGCCGCGCCGGCATGGCAAAAGCCGCCGCATGCAGACCGCCAGCCATGCCATGCCGGGCCTTTCCCGCCCGGGCGAGGCCCCCGCCGGGGCGAAGCCCCCCAGCTTCCAGGAACTGATTCTCCGGCTGCATGCCTACTGGTCGGCGCAGGGCTGCGTCATCCTCCAGCCCTACGACATGGAAGTGGGGGCGGGCACCTTCCATCCCGCGACCACCCTGCGCGCCCTGGGCCCCAAACCCTGGAAGGCCGCCTATGTCCAGCCCAGCCGCCGCCCCGCGGATGGCCGCTATGGCGAGAACCCGAACCGGCTGCAGCACTACTACCAGTACCAGGTCATCCTGAAGCCGAGCCCGGCCGACCCGCAGAGCGCGCTGATCGGCAGCTACCGGGCCATCGGCCTCGACCCGCTGGTGCATGACATCCGCTTCGTCGAGGACGACTGGGAGAGCCCGACGCTCGGCGCCTGGGGCCTGGGCTGGGAGGTCTGGTGCGACGGGATGGAGGTGACGCAGTTCACCTATTTCCAGCAGGTCGGCGGCATCCCCTGCGAGGTGCCGAGCTGCGAACTGACCTACGGGCTGGAACGCCTGGCCATGTACATCCAGGGCGTCGAGAATGTGTACGACCTGGACTTCAACGGCCAGGGCGTGAGCTATGGCGAGGTGTTCCACCGCGCCGAGGTCGAGTTCAGCGCCCATAACTTCGAGTATGCTGATACCGAAAAGCTCTTCCGCCACTTCCGCGACGCGGAGGAGGAATGCGAGGCGCTGCTGAAGCAGGGCCTCGCCCTGCCGGCCTATGACCAGTGCATCAAGGCGAGCCACCGCTTCAACCTGCTCGACGCCCGCGGCGCCATCAGCGTGACCGAGCGCGCCGCCTATATCGGCCGGGTGCGGGCGCTGGCGAAGGGCTGCTGCGAGGCGTGGATCGCCGGAGGCAAGGCGTGATGGCCGAGGATGCGACCTTCGGCCCGGACAGCATGACGACCCAGGGTGATGCGCTGGCCGCGCCGGAGGAAGTGGCGCGGGAGAATGCGGTCCGTGAGGCACGGGCCGAACGCCGCCCCAAGGCGGAAAGCGAGGCCTGAACCATGCCGGAACTGCTCATCGAACTCTTCTCCGAGGAGATCCCGGCGCGGATGCAGGCGCGGGCCGCCGAGGATTTCTGCGGATTGCTGCAGAAGGCCCTCGCCCCGCTGATGACCGCGGCGCCCCGCCCGCTCTACGGCCCGCGCCGCATCGCCGCGGTGGGCGAGATGGCGGCGCGCGCCGAGACGCCGGGCAAGGAGGAGCGGGGGCCGCGCATCGGCGCGCCCGACGCCGCGATCGAGGGCTTCCTCCGCAAGCATGGCGCGACGCGCGATGCCCTGACCCAGGAGGGCCAGTTCTGGGTGCTGCAGAAGCCCGGCGCGGTGATCGAGGCGCCGGCGCTGATCGCCGAGAAGCTGCCCGCCCTGCTGCGCGGCTTCCCCTGGCCGAAGAGCATGCGCTGGGGCACCAGCGACTTCGCCTGGGTGCGGCCCTTGCAGCGCATCCTCTGCATCCTCGATGGACAGCCGGTGGTCTTCCCCCTGGCGAATGGCGAGGATGCGGTGCATGGCCTTGTCTCCGCCGACCTGACCGAGGGCCACCGCGTGCTGGCCGGCACCGAGCCCTTCGCGCTGCGCGGCTTCGCGGAGTATGAGCGGCTGCTGCGCGATCGCTTCGTCATTGCCGATGCGGCGGAGCGCGAGCGGATCATCGAGGAGGGGATCAACCGTCTCGCCGCCGCCGAAGGGTTGCAGGTGGTGCCGGATCGCGGCCTGCTGGCCGAGGTGGCGGGCCTGGTCGAATGGCCGGTGCCGCTGCTGGGGCGCATCGACGACGACTTCATGGACCTGCCGCCGGAGGTCATGCGCACCACCATGCGGGTGAACCAGCGCTATTTCGCGCTGCGCCACCCGGATGGGCGGGCGGCGGCGCGCTTCGCCGTTGTCTCCAATATCATCCCGCAGGATGGCGGCGCCGCCATCGTCGCGGGCAATGAGCGCGTGCTGCGCGCCCGCCTGTCCGATGCGCGGTTCTTCTGGGACCTCGACCGCCGGCAGCGGCTGGAGGAATTCCTGCCGAAGCTCGATGCCGTGGTCTTCCATGCGAAGCTCGGCACCCAGGGCCAGCGCGTCAGCCGGCTGGAGTCGCTCGCCGCCGTCATCGCCCCGCTGGTCGGCGCCGACCGGGCGCTGGCGACGCGCGCCGCGCGGCTGGCCAAGGCCGACCTCGCCAGCGGCATGGTGGGCGAATTTCCCGAGCTGCAAGGCGTGATGGGCCGCTACTACGCCCTGCATGGCGGCGAGGATGTGCGCGTCGCCGAGGCGATCGGCGCGCATTACCGCCCGCTCGGCCCGGGCGATGCGGTGCCCTCCGAACCGGTGGCCGTGGCCGTGGCGCTGGCGGACAAGCTGGACCAGCTCGCCGGATTCTTTGCGGTTGGTGAGAAGCCGACTGGTTCGGGCGACCCCTATGCCCTTCGGCGCGCGGCGCTCGGCGTCATCCGTATTGTCCGCGACAATGGCCTTCGCATCAGCTTGCGCCCGGTTATTCAGACGGCTCTCGACCTGATCCTGGGCTCGATCGGGGCAGCTGCCCTACGGAATGTTCAGGCTGCCCGTGATGAGTACGAGGAGAGGACCGGCAAGACTCCGGCTGGACCTGCATTTGCGATTTCGGAACTGTCGGCCGAAACGCTTATCTCTCTCCTCGACTTCCTCGCCGAGCGCCTGCGCGTCCAGCTCCGCAGCGAGGGCGCCCGGCACGACGTGGTCGCCGCCGTCTTCGGCGCGGCGCCGGATGACGACCTGGTGCGGCTCCTCGCCCGCTCCGACGCGCTCGCACGCATGCTCGCCACGCCGGACGGCGCCAACCTGCTCTCCGCCTACAGGCGCGCCGCCAACATCCTGCGGATCGAGAACCGCAAGGACGGCCCGCATGACGGGCCGGTGGACCCGGCGCTGCTCGCCGCCGGGGCGGAGCGGAGCCTGGCCGAGGCCGTCGCCGCCACCCGCGAGGCGGTGACCACCGCCCTGGCCGCCGAGGATTTCCTCGGCGCCATGGAGCGCCTTGCCAGCCTGCGCGCCCCGGTCGATGCCTTCTTCGACCAGGTCATGGTGAACGATCCGGACCCGGAACTCCGACGCAACCGGTTGCGTTTGCTCAACTCTCTCTGCGCCGCCATGGATGCGGTCGCGGATGCCTCGAAAATCGAAGGTTGAAAACTCGCCCGGCTTGGTAACAGGCCGTTCACTGGTTTCTGCGCCGAACGGTCAGCCATCCGGATCGCAAGGGGAACATCGCCGATGAGCAAGTGGGTCTACAGCTTCGGCGCCGGCCACAATGAGGGCAAGGCGGAGATGCGCAACCTGCTGGGTGGCAAGGGCGCCAACCTGGCCGAGATGGCGAGCATCGGCCTGCCCGTCCCCCCCGGCTTCACCATCACCACCGAGGTCTGCACCTACTACTACGACCACGGCAAGCAGTACCCGCCGGAGCTGCGCGACCAGGTCGGCGAGGCCCTGGCGCGGGTCGAGGCCGCGGTCGGCACGAAATTCGGCGACACCCACAAGCCCCTGCTGGTCTCCGTCCGCTCGGGCGCCCGCGTCTCCATGCCGGGCATGATGGACACCGTCCTCAATCTCGGCCTGAACGACCAGACGGTGGATGGCCTCGCCGCCGCCTCCGGCGATGCGCGCTTCGCCTGGGACAGCTACCGCCGCTTCATCCAGATGTTCGGCGGCGTCGTGCTCGGCATCGACCACCACCGCTTCGAGGAGATCATCGAGCATGTGAAGCTCGATCGCGGGGTGATCGAGGATACCGAGCTGACCGCGCAGGACTGGCATCGCGTGGTGGACGGCTACAAGGAGATGGTGGCCGAGGTGAAGGGCCAGCCCTTCCCGCAGGACCCGCAGGACCAGCTCTGGGCCGCGATCGGCGCGGTGTTCGGCTCCTGGATGAACCCGCGCGCCAATACCTATCGCCGCCTGCACGACATCCCGGCGAATTGGGGCACGGCGGTGAACGTCCAGGCCATGGTCTTCGGCAACATGGGCGAGGATTGCGCGACCGGCGTCTGCTTCACCCGCGACCCGTCCACCGGCGAGAACATCTTCTACGGCGAATACCTGATCAACGCGCAGGGTGAGGATGTGGTGGCGGGCATCCGCACGCCGCAGCCCATGTCCAAGGCCCGCGCCAAGCCCGGCGAGCGCAGCATGGAAGAGGCCATGCCGAACGCCTACCAGGAACTCGTCAAGGTCCGTGCGACGCTCGAGAAGCACTACACGGACATGCAGGACATCGAGTTCACGGTGCAGCAGAACAAGCTGTACATGCTGCAGACCCGCAACGGGAAGCGCACCGCCGCCGCCAGCCTCAAGATCGCGGTCGACATGGCGCGGGAGGGGCTGATCGACCAGAAGGAGGCGATCAAGCGCGTCAACCCGGCCGCGCTCGACCAGCTCCTGCACCCGACGCTCGACCCGAAGGCGCCGCGCAAGCTCCTCTCCAAGGGCCTGCCGGCCTCCCCGGGTGCGGCCTGCGGCACGGTGGTGTTCAGCGCGGATGAGGCAGAGGCGCGCGCCGCCAAGGGCGAGAACGTCATCCTGGTCCGCATCGAGACATCGCCCGAGGACATCCACGGCATGCATGCCGCCAAGGGGATCCTGACGACCCGCGGCGGCATGACGAGCCATGCGGCGGTGGTCGCCCGTGGCATGGGCCGGCCCTGCGTCGCCGGCGCCGGCGGCGTCACCGTGGACTATGGCGCCCAGGCGCTGGCGGCGGGCGGGCAGATCGTCCGCGCCGGCGAGACCATCACCCTCGACGGCGCGACGGGCGAGATCTTCATCGGCCCCGTCGCCATGGTGGAGCCGCAGCTCTCCGGCGACTTCGCCACGCTGATGGAATGGGCTGACAAGGTCCGGCGGCTGCGCGTGCGCACCAATGCGGAGACGCCGCTGGATGCCGACACGGCGCGGAAATTCGGCGCCGAGGGCATCGGCCTCTGCCGCACCGAGCACATGTTCTTCGACCCGACGCGCATCGGCGCGGTGCGGCAGATGATCATGAGCGAAACCGAGCGCGGCCGGCGCGAGGCGCTGTCCCGCCTGTTGCCCTTCCAGCGGCAGGACTTCGCCGAGCTCTTCCGCATCATGGCGGGTCTGCCGGTGACGATCCGCCTGCTCGACCCGCCGCTGCACGAATTCCTGCCGCATTCGGAGGCCGAGATCGCCGAGGTGGCGAGCTCGCTCGGCACCGATGTGGTCACCATGCAGCGCCGGGCGCAGGAACTGTCCGAGGCCAACCCGATGCTCGGCCATCGCGGCTGCCGCCTCGGCATCTCCTACCCCGAGATCTACGAGATGCAGGCGCGCGCCATCTTCGAGGCGGCGGTGCAGATCGCCAAGGAGACGGGCAAGGCCCCGGTGCCGGAGATCATGATCCCGCTGGTCGCGACCCGGCGGGAGCTGGAGATCACCAAGGCCCAGGTGGACAAGGTGGCGCAGGAGGTCTTCGCCGAGAGCGGCCACCACGTGGAATACTACGTGGGCACCATGATCGAGCTGCCGCGCGCCTGCCTGACCGCCGACAGGATCGCCGAGGTGGGCGATTTCTTCAGCTTCGGCACCAACGACCTGACGCAGACCACCTTCGGCCTCTCCCGCGACGATGCCGGCAAGTTCCTGCCGCTCTACGTCGAGAAGGGCATCATGCCGAAGGACCCCTTCGTCTCGATCGACCCGGATGGCGTCGGCGCGCTGGTAAAGATCGCCAAGGAGAAGGGCCGGGCGGTGAAGCCCGACCTCAAGCTCGGCATCTGCGGCGAGCATGGCGGCGACCCGGCCTCCATCCAGTTCTGCGAGGAAGCCGGGCTCGACTACGTCTCCTGCTCGCCCTACCGCGTGCCGGTCGCGCGGCTGGCGGCGGCGCAGGCGGCGCTCTCGGGCGGCGGCACCGACCGCACGGCCTGAGGCCGCCGCGGCCCGTCAGGGCAGATCGCCGCAGAGCGGGAACGCTCGGAGGCGTGAATCTGCTCTTTCGAGCAATGTCCTGGACCATCCTCAGGCTGCGCAGTCAGCCTGAGGATGGTCTGGCTTTCCGGAATGGCCCGGGCGCCCTCGCGTCCGGGCCTTTTTCATGCGGCCGGGCCGTCCCTCGCGGCTGCGTGCCCGCCCGTTCCGCCCGGCATGGGCAACTCGCCCGCCACGGCGCCCGTTCCCGGCGCGATCATACGGGAGATGCGCGCATGCCGAGCGACCAGAAGACCCCCCAGCCGCCGCAGAAGCAGGACAAGCAGCCGGGCCTCGAGACGGAGATGACGCCGCAGCCGCGGGACCGCATGGAGAACTGGAAGGCCAGCGGCAAGCTGCAGGGCAAGGCCGCCCTCGTCACCGGCGGCGACAGCGGCATCGGCCGGGCGGTCGCGATCGGCTTCGCCAAGGAGGGCGCCGATGTGGCGATCCTCTACAAGGATGAGCACCAGGATGCCGAGGAAACCAGGCGCCATATCGAGGCGGCGGGGCGCAAGTGCATCGCGATAGCGGGCGATATCGGCGATGTCGGCTTCTGCCGCCAGGCAGCGCAGCAGGCAGCGCAGGCCCTCGGCGGCCGCATCGACATCCTGGTGAACAACGCCGCCGAGCAGCATGTCTGCGAGGATTTCGCGGAGATCCCCGAGGCGCAGGTGGAGCGCACCTTCCGCACCAACATCCTCGGCATGTTCTGGCTGACCAAGGCGGTGCTGCCGCTGATGCCGGAGGGCGGGGCGATCATCAACAGCACCTCCATCACCGCATTCAAGGGCAGCCCGATCCTGATCGACTATGCCAGCACCAAGGGTGCGATCCTCGCCTTCACCCGCAGCCTGTCGCAGTCGGTCTACAAGCAGAAGAAGATCCGGGTGAATGCGGTGGCGCCTGGGCCGATCTGGACACCGCTGATCCCGGCGAGCTTCGACGAGGAGAAGACGGCGAAGCATGGCGAGAGCGCCGAGATGGGCCGCGCCGGCCAGCCCGATGAATGCGCGCCGAGCTACATCTTCCTCGCGAGCGATGCCGACAGCAGCTACATCAACGGCCAGACGCTGCACCCGAATGGCGGCACGGTGGTGAATGCCTAAAGCGGATCACGGCCGGTCGTGAACGCCCGGCAGCGTGAAGCTGCCCTGCAAGCCAAGACATACAGCGGATGGCGTTCAGGTCTGAACGCCATCCGCCGCAGGGCAGGCGACACGGCCATCGCATTTCGAGGCCGGGTCGCCGCGCCAGATGGCGCGCAGCCTGGCCGCCGGAGGCGGCGCCGGCGACCGAGGCCGCAGAAATGCGTCAGCATTCAAGCGGGTTGGTACCAGCCGGAGGTTGGCGCCAGCATCCCGAGCGCCGTGATCAAATCCTCCGGGTCGAAGGGCTTGTGCAGCATCGGCGCGGCCACATGCCCGCCCCGCTTGCAACCTTTGTCATAGCCCGTGACGAACAGGAACGGCACCCCGAGTGTGGCCAGCCTGTCGGCCACCGGCGTCACCGCCTCGCCTGCGAGGTTGATGTCGAGCACCGCGGCGTTCAGCCCGCCATCGCCCAACGCGGCCTCGATTCCTTGCAGTGCCTCGCCGACCGAGCTGGCGGGGCCAACCACTTCGGCCCCTGCCTCGAGCAACTCGTCCTCGATCAGCATGGCGACGATCGCCTCGTCCTCGACGACGAGGACGCGCCAGGCGCCGGGCATGAGCCGGCCGCCTCGTGGGTTCCTCAGGCCCATAGCGTCACCCTGTCCCGGGCCGCCGGCCCTGCGGCATGGCGGCTCGCACCGAGGGCCGGGATCGTTTCGTCATCCCGCCTCCCGGCGCCAGGGGCCGGCGGGGACGCCGCGAGCACCGGCAACAGGCGGTCCAGGGCGTCCAGCGTGCTCCGGGCGAAGTTTTGCACCGTCCCGGGCTGCCCGGCGATGCGCTGGCGGTCCAGCGCGGCCACGGCCCGCAACAGATCCAGGTCGGGCTGCGCGGGCCGGATCCAGGTTTCGGCCAGCGCCAGCAGGGCCGAACGCGCCGCCACCTGTGCCCCGATCAGTGTCACATACGGTAGGTCGTGCTCCAGGCCCAGAAGAGCAATCCTGGTCCCCGCCGTGGCGCGGAGCCGGTGATCCCACGGGACGTCCGGGGGAGGCGAATGCACATATGGCATGCCAGTTTGCCTTCTTCAGGCTGCATGCTTAGCGATGCGGCGGGCCGCCGCCTGTCCGTTTCCGCACCACGCGCAATCGCGAGTTGGGGAGGCGCGCGCCGATCCCATACGGCCGCGGGAGGGCCGAACCTTGCCGCCACGGGCATGCGGGTCCGGCGTGGCGCGGAGCGGCTCCGCTGACCCGGCGCGCCGATGCCCATTGCAGGACGGCCGGACCGTCCCGCGAAGGCGGTCAGCCGCCCACCTCCGGGCCGAGCAGGCGACGGAACTCCCGCCGGACCGCGCCGTAGCATTCGCAGGCGGCAGCCTCGAGGCCGCGCCGGTCGGAGACCGCGATCCGGCCCCGGTCGTAGCGGATCAGGCCGGCCCGCTGCAGCGCGCCCGCCGCCACCGTCACGCCGGCGCGGCGGACGCCCAGCATCATCGCCAGGAATTCGTGGGTCATCGGGAAGTCGTCGCCCCCGGCCCGGTCGTGCGCGATCAGCATCCAGCGCGCCAGGCGCTGTTCCAGCAGGTGGCGGCCGTTGCAGGCCGCGGTCTGCGTGACCTGCACCAGGAAGGCCATGGCGTAGCGCAGCAGCACGCCGCGCAGCGCGGGGCTTCGGTCCATCTCCTCCCGCAGCGCCGTCGCGGGCAGGCGGAGCGCGATGCCGTTGCCCTGGCACATGGCCTCGTTGGGGCCCCGGTCCGTGCCGTAGAGCAGCGGCAGGCCCACCATGCCCTCCCGTCCGACGATCCCGACCTCGGCGGCATCGCCGCCATCGAGCGTGGCGAGCATGGAGATCCAGCAGGTTTCCGGGAAATAGGCCGCCAGGATGGGCTCGTTCGGCGCATGCAGGATCTGGCGCAGGGAGAACTCCACCGGCTCCAGCCGGGGCCAGAGCCGCGCCAGGTCCCCGGGCGGCAAGGACGCGAGCAGATGATTCCGCGGGGCGGGGCTGGGGAGGTCTGGGCGGGCCAAGGGTTGCTCCTGCCACTCGGTCCTGGCGGGAGCGCAGGAGTCTCTCGGCCGCCCGTGCCGAGCCTTCAGCGGGCAGTGCCGCTTCCATGGCAGCGGGGCCGGGCGGCGTCGGTCCGGAAGCGTACATTTGGGTGGGGCGTGGTCACTCGAGGCCGCCCGCTGGCCGGCCCTGCGCGGCTGGCAGGGGTCGTCCCCCCGCAGGGATGGCGTGCAGCGGCCGTTCGTACGCTTTCCTACGTCTGGCCGGGCGGGAAGAGCAAGCGGCGACGCGCCAGCCGATATTCCCGGGGCCGAGCGGGCGGGCGGACTCCCGCCGGACATTCTCGTGGCACTCGCAGGCGGCGGCCTCCAGGCCCGGCCGGTCGGTGATCGCCATGCGGCCGCGGTCGTAGCGGATCAGGCCGGCCCGCTGCAGCGCGCCCGCGGCCACCGTGACGCCGGCGCGGCGGACGCCGAGCATCATCGACAGGAACTCATGGGTCATCGGGAAGTCGTCGCTCTCGGAGCGGTCATGGCCCATCAGCATCCAGCGGGCGAGGCGCTGCTCGATATGGTGGCGGCCGTTGCAGGCCGCGGTCCAGGAGACCTGGGTGCTGAAAGCCAGGGCATAGCGCAGCAGCAGCGCCCGCAGGGCCGGGCTGTCCTCCAGTGCGTCCCGGAAGGCGGCGGCGTCCAGCCGCAGCGCGGTGCCGCCCATCTGCGCCATGGCCTCGAAGGGGCTCCGGTCGGTGCCGAAGAGGAGGGGCAGCCCAACCATGCCCTCCCGCCCGATCAGCCCGACCTCGGCGGCATCGCCGCTTTCCAGCGTAGCCAGCATGGAAATCCAGCCGGTCTCGGGGAAGTAAACGGCGCCGATCGGCGCGTCCGGCGCGTGCAGGACATGGCGGAGGGGCAGGTCCACCAACTCCAGCCGCGGCCGGAGCCGGGCGAGATCCTCCTGCGGCAGGGCCGCGAGCAGGCGGTTGCGTGGGACGGGCCTGGAGGAATCGGACGAGGCCATGGGCGGCTCCTGCGATCTGGTGTCGGCGGGAGCACTGGCCTCTCTCTGCCGCCCGCGCCGGAGAGTCTCGGCGGGCGATAGGATGAATATGGTGCCACGGGGCCGGAATGTCGGCGCGGAACCGCACATTGGGCCGGAGAAAACCCCTGGCCTGCTTGCCGGCGACGTGGCCGGCGCCTGCGCGGCCTCGCCCGCCCTGTCCGGGCCGTCTCAATCGCGGGGCAGGGCTCCAGGGCGCGGCGCCGGGGCAGGCGGCACGGCGCTACACCCAGCGCCGCACCCGCTGCATATAGGCCTCATAGGCTGCGCCGAAGCGCCGGCGCAGATAGGCTTCCTCCCGCGCCACCACCATCCGGTCCAGCAGCAGGAAGCACCAGGCCACCGCCAGCCAGGGCCAGAGATCGCCCCAGCGCAGCGCGAAGCCCGCGGCGACCAGCAGGAAGCCCAGATAGATCGGGTTGCGGCTGAAGCGGAAGGGCCCGCGCTCCACCAGCGCCTGGTCCGGCTTGTCCGGCCGCGGGTTGGTCCCGGCGCGGAGCATGGCCACCACCGTCCAGATGGACAGCGCGAGGCCGAGCCCCATCACCGCGACGGAGAGGCCGGGCAGCGGCGTGCCGAGCTGAACCGGCAGGAGCTGGCGCATCATCCAGCCACCCAGCACCACGCCGCCCACCAGCAGCGGCGGCGGCAGCCGGACGCCGGGGCCGTGGTCCCTGGCGCTCATGCCCTCTCCCGCGCCGGCAGCGCCATCCAGCCCGGGATGCGCGGCACCAGCACCGCCTCCCCGCAGCGCAGCGCCCGGCCATCCAGCGCCTCCAGCCGCAGCTGCGCCAGCCCCAGCCCGTCGCGGCCGGAGCGCATCTCGCCGACCTCCACGCCCTCCGCCAGCACGGGCGTGCCGGGGGCGGGCAGGGGGCCCTCGACCGCCACGGGCACCAGCCGCCGCTTCAGCAGGCCGCGATACTTCGTCCGCGCCGTCAGCTCCTGGCCCATGTAGCAGCCCTTGGTCCAGGAGACGCCGTGCAGCTCATCGAAGCCGGCCTCCAGCAGCACCGTCTGCTCCGGCACCAGGTCGCGCGAGCCCTCCGGCAGGCCGAGCGCGAGGCGGTGGCGGTCCCAGTCCTCCGGCGAGGCATCCGCGCCCGGCAACGGCGCGGGGGCGAGGGCGCGCCAGCCCGCCTCCGGCAGGCGCGGGTCGGGCGCGGCGATGACGCCTTCCGGTATCACCGCACCGCCCCAGCCGGCATGCACGGCGAACTCGGCCGAGGCATCCCGCACCGTGACCCTGGAGCGCAGCCGGAAGCGCGAGAGCCGCTGCGCGAGCGCCGGGGCCTGTGCCCGCTCGCAATCCAGCAGCAGGCGCTGATCCCCGGCGAGGAGGAGGAAATCCGCCCACCACTTGCCCTGCGGCGTCAGCAGCGCGGCGAACACCGCGGTGCCCGGGCGGACGGCGGCGACATCGTTGGAGACGAGGCCCTGGAGGAAGGCGAGGCGGTCCTCGCCCGCCACCTCCACCACGCCCCGGTCGGGGAGGTATGCGATCGGCATGGCCCGAAGGTGGGCCGCGCGCCGTGCCGCTGCAACGGGTAGGGCGCGGCGGCGGGACGTGCTAAAGGCGCCGCGCCGTGCGCATCCTCTTCATCTCCTCTACCCGGATCGGCGACGCCGTGCTCTCGACCGGGCTGCTGGACCATCTCATCCGGACCTATCCCCAAGCCAAGGTGGTGGTCGCCTGCGGGCCGGTGGCGGAGGACGTCTTCGCCCGCATGCCGAACCGCGCCTGGACCATCGTGCTGGCGAAGCGCCGCTTCCGCGCGCATTGGATTGCGCTGTGGCGGCAGGTGGCGGGGCAGCGCTGGGACATCGTCGTGGACCTGCGCGGCTCGGCCTTCGCCTGGATGGTGCGGGCGCGGAAGCGCTACGTGATGCGCGGCGGGCGGCAGCCCGGCCACCGGCTGGCGCATCTGGGCGCGCTGCTGGGGCTCGATCCGCCGCCCCTGCCGGTCGCCTGGTTCGGCCCGGCCGATCGGGCGCGGGCGGCGGCGCTGCTGCCGGGGGAGGAAGCCTGGATCGCCCTCGGCCCCACCGCGAATTGGGACCGCAAGGTCTGGCCGGCGGAGCGCTTCGTGGCGCTCTACCAGGCGCTCACCGCCCCGGGCGCGCCGCTCGCGGGCGCGCGGGCCGTGATCCTGGGCGGGCCCGGGGCGCAGGAGCGGGCGATGGCCGCCCCAGTGCTGGCGGCGCTCGGGGACCGGGCGGTGGACCTGGTCGGCGGCCTCGCCCTGCCGGAGGTCGCGGCGGTGCTGGCGCGCTGCGCGCTCTTTGTCGGCAATGACAGCGGGCTGATGCACCTCTCGGCCGCGACCGGCACGCCGACTCTCGGCCTCTTCGGCCCCTCCCGTGTCGAGGAATACGCCCCGGCCGGCCGCCGCACCGCGACGGCGGTGGCGCCCGGCAGCCCGGCGCTCGACAGCATGGCCGGCCTGACGCTGGAGGCGGCGCTGGCGGCGGCGGAGCGGCTGCTGGCCGCGAAGGTGACGGCATGACCACGAGCCTTGCCCCGACCGCGCCGGCCGCGATGCGGGTGATCCAGCCCGGCCCGCGCATCTCCGCGCTGGTGGTCGCCCGCAACGAGGAAGCGCGGCTGCCCGCCTGCCTGGCCAGCCTCGCCGAGGCGGATGAGATCGTCGTCGTCCTCGACCGCAGCTCCGATGCCAGTGCCGGGATCGCCCACGCCCGGGGCGCCCGGGTGCTGGAGGGTGGCTGGGAGCTGGAGGGCGACCGCCGCAATGCCGGCATCGCCGCCTGCTCCGGCGACTGGATCCTGGAGGTGGATGCCGATGAGCAGGTCCCGCCGGAACTCTGGGCCGAGATCCGCCGCGTGGTCGCCGGTTCCGCGCATGGCTTCCACCGCATCCGCATCGACAACTACGTGGGCGACCGCCTGATCCTGCATGGCTGGGGCGGCAGCTTCGGCACCACCCTCAAGCCCATCCTGTTCCGCCAGGGCGCCAAGCGCTGGCGCGGCCAGCGGGTGCATCCGGGCCTCGACTGGACGGGGACCGAGGGCGAGCGGATCACCGCCCATGGCATCAGGCATGCGCTGGACCGCGACATCTCCGACATGCTGCGGCGGCTGGACAAGTATTCCTCCGCCAGGGCGGCGGACCTGCTGGCCGAGGGCAGGATCGGCACCCTGCCGGGCAATCTCCGCCGCTGCGTCTCCCGCATCGTCAGATGCTATGTCGGCCGCAAGGGCTACAGGGAAGGCGGCTGGGGCCTGCTGATTGCGCTCTGCGCCGGGCTCTTCCCGTTGCTCGCGCATCTGAAGGCCAGGCTGGAGCCGGAGCGGCACCGCCCCGCGCCACGGCCCTGATGCGGATCGTCATGGCGACGGAGGGCCCGCGCCTCGATGCGGGCGTGCTGGGCGACCGGCCACTGGGCGGGGTGGAGACCGCCTTCGCCCTGCTGGCCGCCGCCTTCATCCGGCGCGGGCATGCGGTCGAGCTGCGCGCCGGGACCGCGCCGGCCGTCACGCAGGACGGGCTCCGCTGGGCGCCGCTGGTGCCGGGCGGCGCGCCGGCGGACCTCGTCCTCGCCAACCGCCTGCCGCGGCTGTTCCGCGCCCTGCCGCCCCCGGGGCGAGGGGGCCGCCGGGTGCTCTGGCTGCACAATCCGGGCGGCTACCTGCGCAAGCCGCGCCATGCCCTGCCGCTGCTGGCGGCCTGGCCGCGGGTGGTGACGCTCGGCCCCTCGCACTCCGCCAGCCTGCCGCCCTGGCTGCCGGTCCGGCCGGTGGAGATCCCGCTCGCCCTGGCGCCGCCCTTCGACATCCCCGCCGCGCCGCGCCCGGTCCCCGCGCCGGTCGCCGTCTTCGCCTCCAACCCGCTGCGCGGGCTCGACTGGCTGCTGGAACTCTGGGCGGCGCGGATCCGGCCGGCACTGCCGGCGGCGGAGTTGCACCTCTATACCGGCGCGGCCACCTATGGCGGCGATGCGCGCCTGGCCGCCCGCGCTGCGCCGGTGCTGGCCCGGGCCGCCCTGGCCGGCCAGGGCGTGCGCCTCTTCGACCCCCTGCCGCGCCCCGCCCTGGCGGCGCGGCTCCGCGAGGCCCGGCTGATGCTCTATCGCGGCGATCCCGGCGAGACCTTCTGCCTGGCCCTGGCGGAGGCGCAGGCGCTCGGCCTGCCGGCCGTCGTCACCCCGCTCGGCGCCGTGGCGGAGCGGGTGGCGGATGGCGAGACCGGCGTGGTCGCCCGGGACGAGGCGGGATTCGCCGCGGCCGCCCTCCGGCTGCTCTCCGACGATGCCGCCTGGGCCGGCATGCACCGGGCGGCGCTGGCCCGCGGCCCCGGCCCGTCCTGGGACGACATCGCGGCGCGGTTCGAGGCGCTGGCGGCGTGAGCCCCGGCGCCCCCGTGCTCGCGGCCCGGCCTGTCATGGCCGCCCCGCCGCTCCGCATCGCGCATGTGATGGCCGGGGCCGCCATGGGCGGCGCCGAGGCCTTTTATGAACGCCTCACCATCGCGCAGCATGCGGCGGGGGAGGAGGTGCTGGCGGTGATCCGGCAGGAAGCGGGACGCGCGGCAAGGCTCAGGGCCGGTGGCCTGCAGCCGGTGGAACTGCGCATGGGCGGCTATTTCGACCTGCTGACCCGGCCGCGCCTCGCGCACGTGCTGGCGGGGTTCCGGCCGCAGGTGGTGGTAGCCTGGGCCAACCGCGCCGGCCGCTTCGCCGGCGCAGTGAAGCGCCGCGGCGGAGCCCCTTGGACATTGGTCGGGCGCCTCGGGGGGTATTACGACCTGAAATACTACCGCCATTGCGACCACCTGGTCGGCAATACCCGCGACCTCCGCGACTGGTTCATCCGCCAGGGCTGGCCGGCGGAGCGGGCGCATGTCGTGCCGAATTTCGCGCATGACTTCGCCGGCCTCGCCCCGGCCGCGCTGCCGACGCCGGCCGGGGCGAAGCGGCTGCTGGCGCTCGGCCGGCTGCATCCGAACAAGGGGTTCGACGTGCTGCTGCGCGCCCTGGCGCTGCTGCCCGGCGCGCATCTCTCGCTGGCCGGGGAGGGGCCGGAGCGGGCGGCGCTCGAGCGGCTGGCACGGGAGCTGGGGGTTGCGGAGCGCCTGGCCTTCCTCGGCTGGCGGCAGGATACCGGCGCGCTGCTCGCCGCCTGCGATGTCTTCGTCTGCCCCTCCCGCCATGAGCCGCTGGGGAATGTGGTGCTAGAGGCCTGGTCGGCGGCGCGGCCGGTGGTGGCCGCCGCGGCGCAGGGGCCGGTCGAGCTGATCCGGGAGGGGGAGACGGGGCTGCTGGTGCCGAAGGAAGATCCGGCGGCGCTCGCCGCCGCCATTGCCGGGGTGCTGGCTGATCCTGCGCGCGCCGCGTCCCTGGCCGCCGCCGGCCGCGCCGAATTCGCCCGCGCCCATGCCGAGGCGCCGGTACTGGCGCGCTGGCGCGAATTCCTGCGGGCCGTGGCACCCGCGGAGGCGCGCTGATGTGCGGCCTGGCCGGCCTCGCCCTGCGGCAAGGGCTCACCCCGGACAGCGCGACGCTGGAGGCGCTGACCCGCGCCCTGGCCCATCGCGGCCCCGATGGCGCCGGACATCATGTGGCAGGCAATGTGGCGCTCGCCCATGCGCGGCTCGCCATCATCGACCTGGTCACCGGCGACCAGCCGCTCTTCGCCGGGCCGGCTGCACTCGTCGCCAATGGCGAGGTGTACAACTACCGGGAACTGCGCGAGGCCAACCAGCTCCGCTGCGCCACGCAGAGCGACTGCGAGCCGCCGCTGCATCTCTGGCGGCGCGACGGCATCGGCTTCGCCGACAGCCTGCGCGGCATGTATGCCATAGCGCTGGCCGACCGCGCGGCGCGGCAGGTGGTGCTGGCGCGCGATCCCTTCGGGATCAAGCCGCTCTACACCGCGGAGGTCGAGGGCGGGATCGCCTTCGCCTCCGAGCCGCAGGCGCTGATCGCCGCCGGCCTGGTGCGGCCGCGGGTGCGCGCCGCGGCGCGGGCGGAGCTGCTGCAGCTGCAATTCACCACCGGCGCCGAGACGATCTTCGAGGGCATTTCCCGGGTCCTGCCGGGCGAGACCATGGTCATCGCCGACGGGGCGGTCACCGAGCGGCGGCGGCGCGCGGCGCTGCCTGAGGGCGGGCCGGAGGCCATCACGGCCGAGGCGGCGCTGGCCCGGCTGGACGCGGCGCTCGAGGAGAGCGTCCTGCTGCACCAGCGCAGCGACGTGCCCTATGGCATGTTCCTCTCGGGCGGCATCGACAGCGCGACGGTGCTGGCCATGATGGCGCGGCTGAACGCCAGGGAGGGAACATCCCCGGTGCTGGCCTTCACCGCTGGCTTCGACGTGCCCGGCGCGGCGGATGAGCGCGCCCAGGCGGCGGCGCTGGCAGCCTCGGTGGGGGCGCGGCACGCCACCGTCGCGGTGACGGAGGCCATGGTCTGGCGGCACCTGCCCGACATCGTCGGCGCCATGGACGATCCGGCGGCCGACTACGCCATCATCCCCACCTGGTTCCTGGCGCGCCGCGCGCGGGAGGAGGTGAAGGTTGTGCTCTCCGGCGAGGGCGGCGACGAGCTCTTCGGCGGCTATGGCCGCTACCGCGCGGCGATGCGGCCCTGGTGGCTGGGCGGCAAGGCGCCGCGCGCCCATGGCAGCTTCGACCGCGTGGATGTGCTGCGGGAGGCGCCGACCGGCTGGCGCGACGGCATCGAGGCGGCCGAGGCGGCGACCGCCGTCGGCGGGCGCAGCCGCCTGCAGGCGGCGCAGGCGCTGGACGTCGCGGACTGGCTACCGAACGACCTGCTGATCAAGCTCGACCGCTGCCTGATGGCGCATGGGATCGAGGGGCGGACCCCGCTGCTCGATCCCGGCCTGGCCGCCGCGGCCTTCCGCCTGCCGGATGCGCTCAAGGTGCAGGGCCATACCGGCAAGTGGCTGCTGCGGCAGTGGCTGGCGCGGCACCTGCCGGCCGCCGAGCCCTTCAAGCCGAAGCAGGGCTTCACCGTGCCGATCGGCGCCTGGATCGAGCGGGTGGGCGACCGGCTCGGGCCACTGGTGGCGGCGCAGCCGGGCGTCGCCAAGATCGCCCGGCCGGACCGCGTGGCGGCGCTGTTCCGGCATGCGGGCGGGGAGAAGCATCGCGGCTTCGCCGCCTGGCACCTGCTCTTCTACGCGCTCTGGCACCGCCGGCACATCGAGGGGCGGCGGGCGGAGGGCGACGTCTTCGAGGTACTGGCGGCGCGCTGAGGCGGCGGCGCTGCGGCAGGGAAGCCGTCCTCGGCGGGCAGCACGGGCCGGCCGGGTCCCCGGCAGGCCGGCATCGTCGGGCAGGGCGGTTGGGGGTATAGGAAGCGCCCGACCGCGGCCCAAGGAGGATCCCCGCCCCATGACCAGCTATGACCTCATCCTGCGCGGCGGCGCCTGCGTCCTGCCCTGGGGCGTCGAGACCACGGATGTGGGCGTGCGGGAGGGGCGGATCGCCGCCCTCGGCGACCTCCGCACCGCGCATGCGGAGAATGAGGTGGACTGCCGCGGCCTGCATGTCCTCCCCGGCCTGATCGACGCGCATGTCCATCTGCGCGACCCGGGCGACCCGGCGGTCGAGGACCTGGCGCATGGCACCAAGGGCGCCCTGCTCGGCGGCCTGACCGCGGTCTTCGACATGCCGAACACCGCGCCCTCCATCACGGACCGGGAGCGGCTGGACTGGAAGCGCGGCTATCTCGAGGGGCGCGCCTGGGTCGATGTCGGGATCTATGTCGGCGCATCCCAGAAGAATATCGACGAGCTCGGCATGCTCGAGCTGCAGCCCAATGTCTGCGCGGTGAAGGTCTTTGCCGGCAGCAGCACCGGCGACCTGCTGGTCGGGGACGATGCCAGCCTGGAGCGGGTGATGCGCAACGGCCGCCGGCGCATCTGCTACCATTCGGAGGACGAGTACCGCCTGCAGGAGCGGAAGCCGCAGTTCAAGTCCGGCATGCCGCACCGCAACCACATGGTCTGGCGCGACGTGGAATGCGCCTTCCTCGGCACCCGGCGACTGATGGCTCTGGCCCGCAAGACCGGCCGCCCCGCGCATATCCTGCACGTCTCGACGGCGGAGGAGCTGGACTACCTGAAGGACTTCCGTGACATCGCGACGGTGGAGGTGCTGCTGAACCACCTGACCCAGACCGACGAGGCCTATGACCGCCTCGGCGGCTATGCCGTGATGAACCCGCCGATCCGGGACGAGCGGCATCTGCGGGCCGCCTGGGCGGCGGTCGCGGACGGCACGGTGGATGTGGTGGGGTCCGACCACGCGCCGCACAGCCGCGCGGCGAAGGAGCGGCCCTGGCCCGACTGCGCCGCCGGCCTGACGGGCGTGCAGACCATCGTGCCGCTGATGCTGGACCATGTGAGCGCCGGGCGGCTCTCGCTCTCGCGCCTCGCCGACCTGATGTGCGCCGGTCCGGCGCGGGTTTACGGGGTGGTGGGCAAGGGGCGGCTGGCCGCCGGCTACGACGCCGACTTTACCATCGTGGACATGAAGAAGCGGCGCAGCATCGAGGAGAGCTGGATCGTCTCCCCCTGCGGCTGGACGCCCTTCGCGGGCCATGAATGCACGGGCTGGCCGGTCATGACGATCCTCCGCGGCGCGGTGGCGATGCGCGAGGACGAGGTGATCGGCGCGCCGCGCGGGACCGCGGTGCGCTTCGCGGAGGCGCGGGGGGCCTAGCCTCCCCGGAGGGTTCCGGCGCCTCGCCGAGCAGGGAGGCCAGGGCCTCCAGCAGGTCGGGGCCGGCGGCGCCGGTCTCCGCCGCCTCGCGCAGGGCATCGCCATGGCGCGTGGCGGCGAGGATCTCGAAGCGGCTCATGACGGCTTCTCCGCTGGGAGCGTAGGAACTCAGCCCTCCTCCTGCCGCTCCCGCAGCCAGTCCTCCGTCGTCTTGGTCACCGGCCGCGGCGGGCCGGCATAAGGATCGACGCCACCCATCGTCGCCTCGACGGCGCGGCAATCCTCGCACATCTCCAGCACCGCCAGCCGCCGCGGATCGGCGAACATCCAGTGGCCGGAGGCGGTCAGCTTCGCCTTCACCCGCGCGATGCTGCTCCGCGTCCCGAAAGGCTTGGCGCAGCGGGTGCAGAGCGCCGGCGCCTCCTCCTTCACCACCTGCGGCTGCGCGGCGGCCTCGGCAAAATTGAGCCCCGGCTCCAGCGTGATCACCTTCTCCGGGCAGGTCGCGGCGCAGAGGCCGCATTGCACGCAGGCATCCTCCAGGAACCTCAGTTGCGGCGTCTCGGGATTCGCGCTGAAGGCGCCGGTCGGGCAGACCATGGTGCAGGCGAGGCAGAGGGTGCAGCCCTCCGTCGCCACCCGCGCCAGGCCGAAGGGCGCCCTCTCCGGCATCGGCACGACCTGCGGCGCGGCGCTGCCCGCGGCGGCATGCAGCCCCTTCAGCGCCAGCCGCAGCACCTCCCGCGGGGTGCCGAGCGGCAGGAACTGCGCCGGCGTCCAGCCCGCGCGCAGCGTCATGGCGGGCGCCAGCGCCTCGCCCAGGGTGAAGGGGTCGCCCGTCTCTATAGCGGCGGCGCGCGCCAGCGGTCCGGCGAGCCCCAGCCCGTCCAGCGCCGCCCCCACATAGTCCAGGTTCCGGAACAGCCCCTCCGTCCCATGCCCGCGTCGCGCCGGCAGCAGCACCCGCACCCCCGCGGCGCCCCAGGCGAAGGCGGCGGCGAGGGTGGTCAGGTCGAGTTGCGAGGCCTCGTTGACCCGGAGCGGCAGCACCCGCGCCGGCAGCCCATCCCCATGCCGCGCCAGGGCGTCGATCAGCGGCTCCCCCTGCCTGGCGTCATGCAGCAGCACCACGGCATCTCGCCCACCCGCCTCGGCGAAGCCCAGCAGCAGGGCGCGCAGCCGGGCGAGCGTCGTCGCGGGCGGCGGCAGGGCGTAGGTGGCGGCCCCGGTCGGGCAGACCGCGGCGCAGGCGCCGCAGCCGGCGCAGATCTCGGCCGAGATCACCACATGGTCCAGGGCGCGGCCCGTCGCGGCGTCCTGCCCCGGCGTGATGGCGCCGGTCGGGCAGAGCTCGAGGCAGCGGGTGCAGCCCGTCCGCTTGTTGCGGCTGTGCGCGCAGAGCCCGGCCTCGAACTGCACGAAGCGCGGCTTGTCGAACTCCCCGACCAGCCCGGCCGCCTCGGACAGCGCGCGCTCGACCGCGGCGGGGTCCGAGGGGGCGGCGCGGAGATAGCCCTGCCGCACCTCATGCGCCGGGAAGAGCGGCGTCCCGCCGGTCAGGTCCAGGATGATGTCGCAGCGGCTTCTCGCCCCATCCTTCGCCGGGCCCCAGCGATACTCGGCGCGGGAGGAGGGGGAGGGCGCGGCGAAGCCATCCACCACCACCTCGAAATTCCCCAGCCAGCCGGTCGCGGCCCTGGCGCGGCCGCGCAGCACCGGGAAGGCGGCGGCGCGGGCCGGCTGCACCGGCGCCTGGCCGGTCAGCAGCACGGTCAGGTCCAGCCGGTCCGCCAGCCGCTCGGCCGCCGCGATCGTGGTGGCGTCGCGGCCGAGGACCAGCGTCACCCCCTCGCTCTTCAGCGGCACCAGGGGCGTTGCGGGCAGCGGCACCGCGGCGGCGGCCAGCAGCGCGGCCATCTTGGGCCCGGCCGAGGCGCCCTCCTTCGCCCAGCCGGCCTGCTCCCGCACATTGACGAAGGCGAGCGGCGCGGTGGCGCCCGCCGCCTCGGCCTCCTGCGCGAAGAGCGGCGCTTCCTGGGTGCAGGCGACGGTCACCGGCCGCCCCTCGCCCAGCGCGGCCATGAAGCGGTCGAGCTGGGCGCGGCAGAGCTGCCCGGCGGTGCGCAGCTCGGCCCCTTGGGCCGCGCAGCCACGGGCGAGGGCCTTGCCGTCCAGGACCATCGTGTCCTCGCAACTGCAGACGAAGGCGATCCGCTGGTCCTGCTGGGTCATTCGGGTCCCGGTCCTGGGCGAACCCCCTCGGGGCCCGCGCGTCGAAAAGTGGGCCCGCGCCCGCCCCCGAGGGCCGAGACCCTCGGCCGGGGGCTGCGCACGGTGCCAGGTGGTCCAGCCCCCCCGTGCGGAACAGGCGCGGAGGCATCTTCCTGTTGCCGCCGCCTGGGCGCGGCGGGATGGCGCGCATATATGCCCCCGGCCCGCCGCTTGCGAGGGAGATGCGCCCATCCAGCCCCAGGACCTGCCCGACCTGCCCACCGTCTTCACCCCCGTCCCGTTGCGGGAGGGCGGGGATGCCATGGCGCGCGCCATGGCCCTGGCAGCGGAGCGGGGCGCGGGCACGCTCGCCTGGGTCCGCTCCGCGGCCCGGGCCGAGGCGGCGGTGGTGCTGGAGCCGGAGATGCCGCTGGCCGCCGCGCGGCTCGCCTTCCTCGCCGCCGCCAATGCGCTGGCGGATGCCCTCGCTGCCTTCGGCCCGCCCGAGATCCCGGTGGAATTCGCCTGGCCCGGCCGGCTGCTGGTGAACGGCGCCGGCTGCGGGACGGTGCGCCTGGCCGCCCCGCCAGGCGCGGCGGAGGACGCCATGCCCGACTGGCTGGTGGTGGGGATGGAGGTGCGGCTGACGCTCAGCCTGCCCATGGAGCCCGGGGAGGTGCCGGACCTGACCGCCCTGACCGAGGAGGGGTGGGAGCCGCTATCGGCCACGGAACTCACCGCCGCCTGGGCGCGCCACCTGATGGCCGGGCTGGACGACTGGCAGGCGCGCGGGCCGAAGCGCCTCTCGGAACGCTACCTGGCGCGGCTGGCGGAATCGCGGGACCTGCCTGGCCTGCGCCGGGGCATCGACCCCGCGACCGGCGACCTGGTGCTGGAGCAGGAGGGCGCGCGGAGCCGCCGCGCGCTCGCGGAGGCGCTGCGCGCATGAGGCTGCCCCGCACCCTCCGCCTCGACCCCTCCGACCAGGTGGTCTTCAGCCGCGCCGCCGAGCCGGGCGAATGGGCCGTGCCGGGCGGCTTCGCCTTCTGGGACGAGGACCCGGCGGCGATGGCCGGCAAGCGGCGGCAGGAATTCCGCGCCGGCTTCCTCGGCCTTGCCTCCTTCAGCTGGTCCACCCTGGTCGAGGTCGCCGAGGCGACGGCGGCCGAGCGGGAGGCCGCCGTCGCGGCGCTCGCTGCCCATATCCGCGCCGCCTATGGCGCGCCGGACGAGGCCGCGGCGCGTGCCGCGGCGGAGGAGGAGATCACCTTCGCCGCCTCCCTCTGCGACCATCCGCCCGGGACGGTGCTGGCGCTCACCCGCAGCCTGGAGGAGGGGCCGAGGGGGCAGGAGGTGCGCGAGCGCTTCCGCACCCTGCACCGCCGCGCCGCCCCGCACCGTGACTTCGGCGCCCTCCCGGTCTTCGCTGTGGTGGAGGTGGAGGGCGAGGAGCCTGTGGACCGCCCCGACCTCACCGCGCTCGGCCGGGACGGGGCCTGATGCGCCGCCGCCTGTCCGGGGATCCGCCACCGGCGCGGCCGGCCGGTTCGCGGCAGGCCGCGATCCCGGGCGGCGCCGCGTGCCTGGCCTGCCGCCGCGCCGGCGCCCCCACCTGGCGGCACGGCGAAGGTCGCGGCGGGCTGCCGGGAAGGGGGCACGGCAAGGGCCGCCGGAACCCGGCCGATGGTGCCGCGGGGCGGCCCGCCCTGATCGCCCGGCGAGGCCGGCGCGCGGCCCCGGCAATTCCTCAGCCCTTCCGTGGGACTCCATGAGCACCGCAATCGCCCCCGGCGAGTTCTGGCTCGCCTCCGGCCACCTTTTCTGCGACCGCGACGCGGCGGGCCGGCTGGTGCCGACCCCCGACCTCTGGCGCGCCTTCCTCGCCCGGCCGGAGCTGGTCCCGCCGGAGGAGGCCTGCGATGCCGAACTCGCCCTGCATACCGGCCTGCTCGCCGACCCGCTGCGCCCCATCCCGCCCGGGCAGATCGCCGCGCTGGCGGATGCCGATGCGCGGGAGAACTGGCAGGTCTTCCTCGGCTTCCGGGACCGGATGCAGGCGCAGCCGACGCTGGAGGCCGCCTGGCTCAGCCTGTTCCGCGGCAATGTGGCGGGCATCCCGCCGCTGTTCCTGCAGATGCTGACGCATCTGGTCGCCCGCGCCGCGCTGGAGGGGGAGGGGGATGCCTTCACCCTGCGCGCCGCCGAGCTGTTCTTCCGCCCGCAGCGCGCCGCCATCCACCAGGGCGCGACCCTGCTGGCGGATGAGGAATACCTGGACGCCCGGGCCGGCGACGGGGATCTCGGCACGATCGGCCGGCTGCTGACCGAGGCCGGGGCGAAGCCGCGGGAGGTGGAGCTGGAGGTGCTCTCCGAGGTGCTCGCCCCCGGCTACCACGCGCGGTCGGACGCGCATGACCTCGCCCTCGACATCGCCGAGGACCGGCCCGGCCAGCACGGCCTGGCCCGGGCGCTGGAGCGCTTCATCCGCCACGTGATCGGGGAGCAGGTCAGCATCCGCCCCGTCCCGGTGATCGAGGACCGGAACTGGACCTGGCATATCGGGCTTGATGCGGAAGCCACGGCCATCGCCAATGATCTCTGGCACGGCAAATCCGTGAAGCAGGCGCGGCTCGCGCGCATTCTCTGGCTGGGTGTCCTGGAGTTCGCCGACATGTCTCGGGTGCTGCCGCGGGCGGCGGGCAAGCCCGTCTACCTCGCCCTGGCGATGGATGCGGCACAGCGCGTCCGGATGAAGCCGCAGAACCTGGTCGGGCTGCCGCTGAAGCCGCCGGAGGCGGGCGCATGAGCAGCCGTCTGGAAGTCCCGGGCACCATCCGCATCCCCGTCGGGGTGCTGGCCGAGCGCCGGCCGGGCGTGACCCCCTGGGCCGAGTGGTCCTGGCGCGCGGTGGAGGTGCTGGAGGCGGCGCCGCCCGTCCCGTCCTGGACCGTGCTGCGGGAGGAGGCGGGCCGCACCCTCTTCTTCGCCGGCACGGCGGAGGTGGCGCTGCACCCGACCGATACCTCCAACTACCGCGACAACCTGACCGCCGCCTCCCCGCGGATCTGGGTGGTGCTGCGGCCGGTCGAGGCCGCGCCCGGCTACGCCCTCCACCTCGTCACCCTCGATCCGGGCGAGGCCGAGACCTATGCCGATTCCGGCGAGGACCTGCTGGAATCCCTGCCCCTGCCCGCCGGCCTGCGCGCCGTGACCGAGGCTTTCGTCGCCGAGCACCATGTCGAGCGCGGCTTCCACAAGCGCCGGCGCGACCGGGCCGATCCGGAGGCGCTGGCGCGCCGCGGCCGGCGGGCGGAGGAGGAGGGCGCCGGATGAGCGAGGGCGAAGGCTTCCTCGCCCGCTGGTCGCGCCGCAAGCGGGCGGCCGCGGCCGGAGCCCCGCCGGCCACCACGCCCGCCGTGGCGGAGCCGCCCGGCGCTGCTGCGGCCGAGGCGGCGGGACCGCCCGGGGCTGCGCCTGCCATGCCGGCCGAAGCGGCACCCCCGCCCCTTGAAACCCCGGCGGCGGCCGGGGCCGCGGCGGAGTTCGACCCCGCCAGCCTGCCGCCGGTCGAGAGCCTGACCACCGAGAGCGACATCTCGGCCTTCCTGCGGCCCCAGGTGCCGGCGGCGCTGCGCCATGCGGCGCTGCGGCGGGCCTGGACGCTCGACCCCGCCATCCGCGACTTCACCGGCCCGGCCGACTATGCCTGGGACTACAACGCCCCGAATGGCGTGCCGGGCTTCGGGCTGGAACTGGGTGGCGATGTGAAGCGGCTGCTGGCCCAGGCGATCGGCCTGACGGAGGAGCCGGAGGGGAGCCCGGCGCCGGAGGATGCGCCGGCCGCCGAGCCGGCCACCCTGGCGGAGGCTCCGGCACTGCCGGAGCTGAAGCCGGAGCCGGAGCCCGAAAGGCCCGCCCTGTCCACCGAGACCCCGGGGGAGGAGCCGGCTGCCGAGGCCCCGCCGGCGCCGCCCTTGCCCCCCCGCCGGCATGGTGGCGCCATACCGGTCTGATAGCGGCCGCATGGCAGGCGGACCCGCGTCCTGCCTCAGGCGGCGGCGCCTGGCGCCGCGCCATCCGGCGCGGGGATGTCCGGCCCTTCGCCCCCGCGCGGGCATGGGACCAGTCCGCCGGCGCCGGACCCGCCCTCGTGGAACCTGGCCGTGCGGGCGAGGGGCGGCGCAGGCCTGGACAGGACTCCGGCGGCCAAGAGCGGCGTTGCGACGCGGCACGCCCGCGGCGACCCGCCGGCATCCGGGATGGACACCGGGACGGCATCGCAAGATATTTGATATAAGCAACATTCTGTTAAGCGAGATGTCGTTGCGATGGGCGGGCTGGCATGCGACAGCGCGCGCACCGGCCGGTCGGGGTTTCTCGCAGTTGCGAAACGGCCCCCTGGACAAGCCCGAGCGGCATTGTCAGTTATCGCCGCAGGGCAGCCTGCATCGCTTGGGGTTCGTGACGCGTAACACGATGACGGCCGGGGACACGCAACGCGATCTGGTGGATGTGGAGCGCGCGCAGCTTTTCGCCCTGATCGGGCGGCTGCTGGGCGGCACGCCGGATTCGGATCTGCTGCGGCGGCTGGCCGCGCTCGCCGGCAATGCCACCCCCATCGGCCAGGCGATCCGCGGCCTGGCGGAGGCCGCCGGGGCGGCCGAGCCCGCGGCGCTGGAGCGGGAGTATTTCGACCTCTTCATCGGCGTCGGGCGGGGCGAGCTGCTGCCCTATGCCTCCTACTACCTCACCGGCTTCCTGCATGAGCGGCCGCTGGCCGAGCTGCGCGGCGACCTCGCCCGGCTCGGCGTCGTGCGCAGCGAGGGCGTCTCGGAGCCGGAGGACCACATCGCCTTCCTCTGCGAGATGCTGGCCGGCCTGATCGCCGGGCGCTTCGGCGAGGCCGCGGAGGCAGGGCCCTTCTTCCAGCGCCACATGCGACCCTGGGCGGCGCGGTTCTTCGCCGACCTGGAGGGGGCGCAGGCGGCGCGCTTCTACCGATCCGTCGGCACCCTCGGGCGTGTGGCGGTCGAGATCGAACAGGCGGCCGCCGAGCTGCCGACATGACCGGGGACCAGTGATGAGCGGGACGAAGGACGGGCTGAAGGGCCAGGACATCGCGGCGCGGCGCGGGCTGCTGCGCGCGCTCGGGATCGGCACCGCCGCGGCGGCGGCAGGCGCCGGCACCGCCACGGCCCAGCGCGCGGATGCCGTGCCGGCGGGTGACGCCCGCAAGGAAACCGAGGCCCAGCGCCTGGCCGCGCGCTATCGCGCGACCGACCACGTGAAGGCCTTCTACCGCACCAACGCCTACGAGCACTAAGCTCGGCTTTGGCCGTTTTTTGGGGCGCTGGCACTGGCATGCGCCTGATGAGGCGGGTGGCGAAGCCACTGATCGGCTAGCCTGGGGTGTCCCCGCCAAAGGACGGCCGCCATGCTGCGCCTG
>JAESGY010000300.1_pt1 | contig 29572 bp, 22 predicted proteins | sample 9269841 | NCBI WGS metagenome assembly JAESGY01 (sample SAMN17022865, study PRJNA683097) | algae metagenome | isolation source: Spirirestis rafaelensis WJT71-NPBG6 and co-occurring heterotrophs from... | place: USA: Pinto Wells, Joshua Tree National Park, Colorado Desert, CA | collected 2006-08-15
GCACCGCTATTTGTTGCGTGCGCTGGTGAGCTGCGGCTGCTGCGGCCTGGCGTGCAGGGGAGTGACGCGCGGGCGGTACGCCAGTCGAGAAGGAATTCGCCTCACCGGTGGTGCCCAGCAGGGCGATGCCGTCGCAGCCATCCGCCAGCAGTCTGAGGGCATGCGCGACGAACTGCGCATGGTCCGGGGAGAGATCGGTGGTCAGCGGCGTGACGGCGGCGCAGAAGACGCCGCGCGGGTGCAGCTCGGACATTGGATCGGGCCTCAGAAGGCGGCGCGGTACATGGCCAGGATCTCCTCCCGGCTCAGGTCCCGCGGGTTGTTGTCGAGCAGGCGGCGGATGGCATGCGCCTCGGTCGCCATGGCGCCGAGGTCGTCCTCCGGCACGCCGAGGCGGGAGAGGCGCATCTCGATGCCGAGCTGCGCGCACCAGCCCTGCGTCGCCTCCCGCACCGTCGCGGGGTCCGAGGAGGCCGGCAGGCCGAGCGCCTGCAGCACCAGCGCGGTCTTCTCCGCGACCGCCGGGGCGTTGAAGGCAAGGGTGTGCGGGAAGATCACGGCGCAGGCCAGGCCATGCGCGATGTGGTGGCGGGTGCCGAGCGGATAGGCGACGGCATGGCCGGCGGTGGTGTTCACCGGGCCGAGGCAGAAGCCGCCATACATGGAGGCGAGGGCGAGGCCCGCCCGCGCCTCGCGGTCCGAACCGTCCGCCACGGCACGGGCCAGGAAGCGGCCGACCAGCCGGATGCCCTCCAGCGCGTAGAGGTCGATGACCGGATGCGCCTTGCGGCTGGTGAAGGCCTCGGCGCAATGCGCCAGCGCGTCCACGCCGGTCGCGGCGGTAACCGCGGGCGGCACGGTCATGGTCAGGTCGGGATCGACCATGGCGAGGTCGGCCAGCATGAAGCGGCTCTGCACCGCCAGCTTGTTCTGCGTGGCGGGGTCGGTCACCAGGGCGCGGGTGCCGCCCTCGCTGCCCGTGCCGGAGGTGGTCGGCACCTGTACCAGCGCCACCTTGCGGCCCAGCACCTTCTCGAGGCCCACCACATCATGGATGGACTGGCCGCTGCCCGGCAGCACGGCGACCAGCTTGGCGAGGTCCATGGCGCTGCCGCCGCCGAAGCCGATGACGAGGTCGGGCTGCACCGCCTCGGCCAGGGCCAGCGCCTTCTCAAGGTTCGGGATGTCCGGCTCCGGCTTCACCTCGCCGAAGACCGCCACCTCGCCGGGCAGGCCGAGGATGTTGATGCGCTTGGCGTTGAAGGCATCGGCCACGACCAGGGTGCGGCGGATGCCGCGGGTGGCCACCCAGCGCCCGATGCCGGCAACGGTGCCGGAGCCGAATTCGATGGCTTCGGGGCGGACGATCTCGATCGGGCGGCTCAGCTCGGTCATGGCGGATCCTGCGATGTGAAGGAAGGCGGCGCGCTCAGCCATCATCGGGAAGGGCGCGAGGGAAGAAGCGGGGCATTCGGGCGGGCGCCTGGAGGATAGGCATGAACCAGGCGATCAGGCCGGTGCCGGCGCCGGGTCGGCCTTCGGGCACGAAGCTGGCGCCATGGTTGGCCTCTGCGACGGTGTCGGACCCGGACAAGACAGGCTCCAGCATGCGCGCTCCGGACAGATGAGCGGCACTTTGACCGGAATGCGAACTTCTGTTGTAGTCAACGGGACAGTGCTCCGGGGGTCAGGCGCTGTCAAGCCGAAGGCCGCGGAATGGGCACCGCTTTTGCGCGATTTGCGCGAACGACTCTTGACATGAGGGCAGAAGCAGAGGGCATTGGCGGAATTCGCGCAAAGAGTCCGGCTTGGCCGCGCGTATTGCGCAATTCCATGGAGCCCTGATGCTGGTCCAGACCAAGCCCGTCCTCGTGCATGTCCCGGCGGCCAGGGAGGCTGCGCCATGGCACCGCGCTGGCTGATCCTGGCGGATGACCTGACCGGCGCGGCGGATTGCGGCATCGCCTTCGCACGCCACGGCCAGTCGGCCGTGGTGGGCTGGGGCGCGGCGCCCGCCCCGCCGGAAGCCGCGGTGCTCGCCATCGATGCCGACAGCCGGCGCCTGCCCGCCGAGGCCGCCGCCGCCCGCCACCACGCCCTGCTGGAGGCGCGGCTCGCCCCGGGCAGGCGACTGATCAAGAAGGTCGATAGCACCCTGCGCGGTCAGCCGGCTGCGGAGCTGCGGGCGACCATCACGCTCCTCCGCGCGCGCGGCGCCGGCGCCCTGGCCCTGGTCGCCCCCGCCTTCCCCGCCACCGGCCGCACGACCGAAGGCGGGCGCATCCACCTGCACGGCGTGCCGCTGGAAGAAACGCCGCTCTGGGCGCGCGACCACAGCTACCCAAGCGCCGACCTGGTCGCGGTTCTGGCGGGCGAAGGTCTCCGGGCGCGGCTGCTGCCGCTCGCGGCCCTGCGCAACGACGCCGCCGCCGCGATCGCATCGGCGCTGGCAGAAGGGCTGGACGCGCTGGTCTGCGACGCCGTGCGGGCCGGGGATCTCGACATCCTCGCCCGCGCCAGCCTGCCCTTCGCCGACCGACTGTTCTGGACCGGCTCCGGCGGCATCGCCGCGGCGCTCGCCGCCGCCGAGGCGCCGGCGGCCGCCACGCCGCCGGCCCTGCCCGCGCCCGGCCGGGGCGGCCTGCTGGTGGTGGTCGGCAGCGTCGCCGAAGCCTCCCGCGCCGCCGCCGCGAGGCTGGTCGAGGCCGGCGTCGTGCGACCCTTCAGCCTGCCCCCTGCCCTGCTGCTGGACGAGGCCGCGGCGCGCGTGGCCGGCGCGGCCATCGCCGCGGCGCTCGAGTCCGGCGAGGACGTGCTGGTGGACATCGCCGCCGAAGCGGGGGTCGATCTCTCCCGCGGGGCGCTGCTGGCCGAGCGGCTGGCCGACGCCCTGGCACCCGCCGCCCCGCATATCGCCGGCCTCTTCGCCACGGGCGGGGAGACCGCCTGCGCCCTGCTCGGCCGGCTCGGCATCACCGGCATCCGGCTGCTGGAGGAGGTGGAGCCGGGAGTGCCGCTCGGCGTCACGATCGGCGCCCCCTTGGGCGCGCATGCCATTCCCGTCATGACCAAGGCCGGCGCCTTTGGCACGGCCGAGACCATCGCCCGCAGCCTCGCCCGGCTGCGCGCCCTGATCGCAGGAGAGACCCCATGACCGCAGCCCAGGACACCCGCCCGATCGTCGCCATCACCATGGGCGACGCCTCCGGCATCGGGCCCGAGATCATCATGAAGGCGCTGGCACGGGAGGATGTCTATGCCATCTGCCGCCCGCTGGTGGTCGGCGACGCCGCCCGCCTGCGCGAGGCGGGGGCGATCCTCGGCAGCGGCCTCGAGGTCGCGGCGCCCGCCGCCCCCGCCGGCGCGCGCTACGAGCGCGGCACGGTGGACTGCATCGATCTCGGCCTGATCCCGATCGGGCATCCCTTCGGTACCCTCTCCCCGCTCTCCGGCGAGGGTGCCTATCGCTATATCGAGCGCGCCACGCGCCTGGTCGAGGCCGGCGAGGCGGATGCCATCTGCACCGCGCCGCTGTCGAAGGAGGCGCTGCACGCCGCCGGCCACAAATATCCGGGCCATACCGAGCTGCTGGCGCAGCTGACGGGCACACCGGAGGTGTCCATGATGCTGGTCGCGCCGAAGCTGCGCGTCATTCATGTGACGACGCATATCGGCCTGATCGACGCCATCCGGAAGATCGAGCCGGGCCTCGTCGAGCGCACCATCGCCCGCGGCCATGCGACGCTGGTGAAGTCCGGCATCGCGGAGCCGCGCATCGGCGTCTGCGGCATCAACCCGCATGCCGGCGAGAACGGCCTGTTCGGCCATGGCGAGGAGGAGGAGAAGATCATCCCCGCCGTGCAGGCCTGCCGCGCCAAAGGCTGGAAGGTGGACGGTCCGCTGCCGGCGGATACGCTGTTCTTCCGCGCGGCGCGCGGCGATTTCGACCTGGTGGTCGCCATGTATCACGACCAGGGCCATGGCCCGGTGAAGGTGATGGGACTGGAGGCCGGGGTGAACATCACCGTCGGCCTGCCGGTGATCCGCACCTCGGTCGATCACGGCACCGCCTTCGACATCGCCGGCAAGGGCATTGCCGATGAGGGCAGCTTGGTGGAGGCGCTGCGGCAGGCGGTGGACCTCGCGCCGCGGCGCATTCGCCCCGCCGCCTGACGCGCCATGCGGCGCAACGGCACGCGCCGGGACGCAATCCTCGCCGCCCTGGCGGCGGGGGAGACGGACGTGGACGGGCTGGCGGCGCGCTTCAGCGTCTCGCCTTCCACCATCCGGCGCGACCTGCAGCACCTCTCGGCGCGGCGCGCCATCGCCCGCACCTATGGCGGCGCCATCCTGGCCCCGCCGGCGGAGGAACAGAGCCTCGGCGCGCGGGAGGGGATGCACCGCGCCGCCAAGGCGGCGATCGCCGCGGCGGCGCTGGAGCTGGTGGCGGAAGGCGAGACGCTGATCCTCGACGGCGGCTCGACGGTCGAGGCCTTCGGACGGCTGCTGCGCGGGCGGCGGCACCGGGTCATCACCAACAACCTGCCGCTGATCCCGGTACTGGCGGATGCGCCGGGGATCGAGCTGGTGGTGCTGGGCGGCGCGGTGCGGCCGATCAGCATGAGCACCACCGGGCCGCTGGCCGAGGCGGCGCTGCGATCCCTGGCGGCGGACCGGCTGCTGACCAGTGCCGACGGGCTGGTGCCCGGCTTCGGCCTCTGCGAGGCGACGCTGGACCAGGTCTCGCTGAAGTCGCTGATGATGCAGCGCGCGGCGGCGGTGACGGTGCTGGCGGATGCCTCGAAGCTCGGGCGCTCCAGCCAGCCCTATTGGGCGCCGCTGCCGGCGCGCTGGACGCTGGTGACCGAGGCGGGCGAGGCGGCGATTGGCGCCTTCGCCGCGGCGGGCGTCCGGGTGGTGCCGGCGCAGCCCGCGGCGGCGTGACCCGCCGCGGCGGCGCCGCAGGCGTTCAGAGCGAGCTGCCGCCGCAGATGACGATCTGCTGGCCGGTGATGGCGCCCGCCTCGGGGCCGAGCAGGAAGGCGGTCATCGCCGCCACCTCCTCCGGCCGGATGTAGCGCCCGATCGGCGGCAGGCGGGGCGGATGGGCGTTGCGCGCGGGATCCTGCAGCATGGGCGTCTCGGTCGCCGCCGGCGCCACGACATTCACCGTAATGCCGCGCGGCGCCAGCTCGGCCGCCCAGGACCGCGCCATGCCGACCAGCGCCGCCTTGGTCGCGGCATACTGGCTACGCCCCGCGGCGCCGTAAGCGGTGCGGCTGCCGATCAGCACGATGCGGCCGCCATCCGGCATCGCCGACAGCAGGCGGTCCGCCAGCACCGCGGCCGCCTCGACATGCAGGCGCCAGAGGGTGCGGCCTGCCTCGGCATCCAGCGCGCCGAGCCGCCCACCCCGCATCAGCCCCGCCGCATGCACCAGCGCCGTGGGCTGCAGCCCCTCCAGCGCCGCAGCCAATTGGGCGGGATCGAGCAGGTCCACGCTGCGGTGGGAGAAGCCGGGCCCCTGCCCGCCCGGATCGGTGCGGCTGAGGCCGGTGACATGCCAGCCCTCCCGCAGCAGCCTGGCCGCGATGGCCGCCCCGATGCCGGAGCTGGTCCCGGTCACGACCGCATGTCCCGCGGACGGTGCCCTTGCAGACGTCATCGTCACTCCCTCTCTGCCCCTCTCCACGGCCGCGTGACCGGGCCGCCAGCCTGGGCTTGACACCACCGGCTCCGGGGACGTAGCAGGCGGCGCAAGCACGAACAAAAGTTCGCATTCCGATCACGTTTGGTGCGCCATGGGCGGACCGGACTGCAACGGGAGGATGCCTATGCCCGAACAGACCGCAGCGAAGCCCAGGAAAGCCAGGCCGGAACAGGCCGAGGACAACCCGAAGAACCAAGTCCAGTCCGTCGCCAAGGCCTTCTCGGTGCTGCAGGCCTTCGGCCGGGACCTCCCCGAGCTGACCATCGCCGAGGTCGCGGCCCGCGCCGGGCTCGACCGTGGCACCGCCTTCCGCCTGATCCACACCCTGGTCGGTCTCGGCTATCTCCGCCCGGTGCCGGATGGCCGCCGATTCCGGCTCACCTTGAAATGCCTCGAACTTGGTTTCTCCGTCCTCGCCGCCGGCGACCTGCCCGGCCATGCGACGCCCCTGCTACGCGACCTGGTGCCGGGTGTCGCCGATGCCGGCTCGCTCGGCATGCTGGACCGGGGCGAGGTGATCTACCTGGCGCGGGTCGAGGCCGACCTGTCGCGCCACGGCGTGGTGCGCCGCCCGGGCAGCCGCATCGGCGCCTACGCCACCGCCCTCGGCCAGGCGATCATGGCCTGGCTGCCGCCGCAGGAGCAGGTGGCGCATCTGGAGAGCGGGGCGCGCGTGAAGCTCTCCGAGCGTACCTTGACCAATCTGGATGCGCTGCTGGCGCGGCTCGCGGAGGTGCGGGCGCACGGCTACGCCGTCTCCGACGGTGAGAATGCCTATGGCCTGGTCACCGTCGCCGCCCCGGTGCTCGACCCGCAGGGCGCGCCCTGCGCCGGGGTGAGCCTCACCATCGGCGCCGGCCGCATGTCCAGCGCGGAGTTCGCCGCCCTCGCGGCGCCCCAGGCCCAGCGCCTGGCCTCGGAGCTAAGCCAGGCCATGCGCCTCTCGCTCGGCGCCATCGGCCTGCCTGAGGCGCGGCCCTGACCCGCCCGACCGACCACACCGGCCGCGCGCGGATCCTGACGATCCGCCGCCCCTTGAGCTTCCGACGAAGGACACGCCCCATGCCGGACACCACTGGACTGATCGAGCGGCCGGAGACACTCGCGCCCGCGCCGGGCGACCCCGCCCGGATCGAGGCCTTCATCCCGACGCCCTGCGTGCAGAACCACGCCTCCTTCCTGATGCCGCTGCCCGGCGGCGATCTCGGCTGCGTCTGGTTCGGCGGCACCCAGGAAGGGGTGCCCGACATCTCCGTGCATTTCTCCCGCCTCGCCCCGGGCGCGATACGCTGGTCGGAGCCGGCGCGGCTCTCCGACGATCCGACGCGGTCCGAGCAGAACCCGCTGCTCTTCCCGACGCCGGACGGGAAACTCTGGCTGCTCTGGACGGCGCAGGTCTCCGGCAACCAGGACACCGCCATCATCCGCCGCCGCATCTCGGAGAATGGTGGCCATAGCTGGGGCCCGATCGAGACCCTGTTCGGCGAGCAGCCGGGCTTCGGCACCTTCATCCGCAGCCCGATCACCGTGCTGGAGAACGGCGACTGGCTGCTGCCGATCTGGCGCTGCACCAAGCCGCCGGTCGGCGCCTGGACCGGCGATCTCGACACCAGCTCGGTGATGATCTCCTCCGATGGCGGGCGAGCTGGACGGAGCATGCGGTGCCAGGCAGCACCGGCTGCGTGCATATGAGCATCGTCGATCTGCGGAACGGCCAGCTCGTCGCCTTCTATCGCAGCCGCTGGGCGGACTGGATCCATGCCAGCCGCTCCAGCGATGGCGGCCGCAGCTGGTCGGAGCCGGTGCCGACAGAGCTGCCGAACAACAACTCCTCCATCCAGGCCATTCGCCTCGCCAACGGCCATCTCGCGATGGTCTACAACCACTCCAGCGCCGCGGACGCCACCGGCCGGCGGTTGTCGCTCTATGACGATATCGGCGGCGGGGAGGAGCTGGCGCCGGCTGCGCCGGCTGCGCCGTCCGCGACCGGGCGCAGCGCCTTCTGGGGCGCGCCGCGCGCGCCGATGACCCTGGCGATCTCGGCGGATGAGGGCCGCAGCTGGCCGGTCCGGCGGAACCTCGAGGTCGGCGACGGCTACTGCATGACCAACAACTCGAAGGACCGGCTGAACCGGGAGTTCTCCTACCCCTCGATCTGCCAGACGGCGGATGGGCAGCTCCACATCAGCTACACCTACTGGCGGCAGGCCATCAAATACGTCCGCCTCGCCGAGGGCTGGGCGAACGCCGGGGCGCCCTGAGCCGCCCCAGGAACCCGAAACCGTGCTCCGGACCACGCGCAGCACCCGGGCCATACCCGGCGCGCCTGGTCCCGGACGCGCTGACCCCGATCAGGGAGACTCATGATGCGTAGACGTGACCTGATGACGGCGGCCGCCGGCGGCAGCCTCGGCCTCCTGGCCGCGCCCGCGGTGCTGGCGCAGGAGCCCTGGCCGAAGGGCAAGCAGATCCGGGTGATCTGCCCCTGGCCTCCAGGTGCGGCGAACGACACGATGGCGCGGCTGCTGGCGCAGGCGCTGCAGGAGAAGCTCGGCGCCATTGCGGTCGTCGAGAACCGCACCGGCGGCGCCGGGCTGATCGGCACCAATGCCGTGCTGCAGGCGGCGCCGGACGGCTACACGCTGCTCGCCTCGGCCTTCAACACCGCGGTGATGCCGCTGGTGCTGCAGGGCGCGCAATTCGACCCGCAGCGCGACCTGGAGGTGATGGCGCGCACCGCCCGGGCGCCGCTGGTGATGGTGATCAGCGGCCAGCGGCCGGAGAAGACGGTGGCGGAGGTGGTGGCCGCCGCCAAGGCGAAGCCGCGCGACTGGAACATCGCCATCTCCTCGCTCGGCGCGGCCAGCCACCTGGTGACGATCGAGTTCAACCGCCGCACCGGCGCCGATCTCGACATGGTCACCTATCGCGGCACGCAGCCGGCGCTGACCGACCTGATGAGCGGCAATGTCCCGCTGCTGATCGACAACAGCTTCGCCCTGCTGCCCGCGACCGGTGACGGCAAGGTGCGCGCCCTCGCCATCGCCACGAAGGAGCGTTCCGCCCTTGCCCCGACCGTGCCGACCATGGCCGAGGCCGGGCTACCCGGCTACGAATTCCAGTCCTGGTACGGTGTCTGGGCGCCGAAGGGGACGCCGGCCGAGATCTGCCAGCAGGTGAACGCGCTGATGCAGGAGACGATGCGCGACCCGGCCATCGTGCAGCGCCTGACCAGCCAGGTGCTGGAACCGGTCACGGAGAGCATCGCGGAGACCCGGCAGTTCATCGCCGGCGAGATCACCCGCGCGGCCGACCTGCTGCGCAGCGTCAACTACCAGCCGGAGTGACGTGACCGGCCGCGGCGGCCCGCGCGCTGCCGCGGCCCGGCACGGGCCGGAAGCCCCCTTCCCCACCTGCCGCCCGGCAATACGGTTGCGCGGGCGGCACCGGGAGCCCGCCCGCCGTGCACAACGCTGCGTTGCCCGGCGATAACACTTCTTCCGCCGGCGCTCCCTCGATCGCGCTTCTTCAGGCGCATGCCCGCTGCAGCTCTTCGTTCGCCGCGAAGAGTCACGCGCCCGGTCGCTCGAGGCCTCCCGCGGCCTGCTCTCGGGTATAAGCCGTGGCGCATCCCATCCTGCACATCCTGGGCTACCGTCCCGGCTGTCTATCGCCCGATCCGGCACCATCCTATAGGCTCGTGCGATCCCAGATGGGTGCCAATCACCGGGAGCGTCGAGCATGAGCAACTCATCAGACTACACCCCGCCCAGGGTCTGGACCTGGAACAAAGCCAATGGCGGCCGGTTCGCGAATATCAACCGGCCGGTTGCGGGCCCGACACATGACAAGGACTTGCCGGTCGGCTGCCACCCCCTCCAGCTCTATTCGCTGGGAACGCCGAACGGCGTGAAGGTGACGATCATGCTGGAGGAGCTGCTGGCCCTCGGTCATCAGGGCGCGGACTATGATGCCTGGCTGATCCGCATCGGTGAGGGCGACCAGTTCAGCAGCGGCTTCGTCGCCATCAACCCCAATTCCAAGATCCCGGCCCTGGTCGATCGCAGCGGCTCGACGCCGATCCGCATCTTTGAGTCCGGTGCGATCCTCATGCACCTGGCCGAGAAGTTCGGAGCCTTCCTGCCGACCGACACCGCGGCGCGTGCCGAATGCCTGTCATGGCTGTTCTGGCAAATGGGCAGCGCGCCCTACCTGGGTGGCGGCTTCGGCCATTTCTACGCCTATGCGCCGACGAAAATGGAATACCCGATCGACCGCTTCGCCATGGAGGTGAAACGTCAGTTGGACGTGCTCGACCGTCGTCTGGCCGAGACCGAATATGTGGCCGGTCGCGATTACACAATCGCCGATATCGCCATCTGGCCCTGGTACGGCGGCCTGGCGAAAGGCTGGCTGTATGGCGCGGCCGAGTTCCTGCAGGTGCAGGAATACAAGAATGTCCAACGCTGGGCCGAGGCGATCGGCGCACGACCCGCCGTGCAGCGCGGACGAATGGTCAACCGCGTTACTGGCGAGCCCTCGAGCCAGTTGCATGAGCGCCATGACGCGAGGGACTTTGACACCAAGACCCAGGACAAGCTGGAGCAGATCGCAGGAGGCGGTGAACGACCGGACGCGTGAATCTGCTTGAAAGAAGGAGCACCAGCGGATGGGCGTTCAGGTCTGAACGCCCATCCGCTGCAGGGCTATACCTCATGGAAGGCCGCGACGGCTCCGATTCAGGTCGGACCCGGCGGTTATGGCCGGGTAGCGCAGCGGTTCATAGGCTGCAATGAGGTGGAACACCACGTGCCAGCGCGGATACGTCCGGCGCGGTGGCAGTTCATGCTCGGCCTGCTCCGGCAGCCAGTCCTTGACTGCCGAAAGGCCACCCAGCTGCCCTGGCAGGGGCGTGCGATGGCGCGCGCTCCACGGACCAGCGACCGATGGCGCGGCCGTATCGCCGGAGAATTGCTGCCGGGCCTCGCGCAACGCTCGGCCAACCCGGCCGAGCACACCCGCGATCTGCACGATCCCACCGGCGCCCCGCCCGCTTACGGCCGGCCGCCGCTGACGACCAGGGTCTGACCGGTGACGTAGTTCGATTCCGGGATGCAGAAGAGGTAGACCGAGCCCGCTGCCTCCTCCGGCCTTCCGCCGCGGCCGAGCGGGATCAGCTTCTCCGCTGTCTGCAACACTTCCGGCCGCACGCCGACAGGGATCTCGCGGCCCGAGATGTCGATGGTCGCGCCACCATGCGCCGGAGCCTCGGTCAGTCGCGTCATGATCAGCCCGAAGGCGACCGCATTCACATTGACCTTGTAGCGGCCCCATTCCTTCGCCATGGCGCGCGTCAGGCCCTGGATGCCCGCCTTGGCGGTGGAGTAGTTGGCCTGGCCCGCATTGCCATAGACGCCGGAGGTGGAGGAGATGTTCACCACCTTGCGGAACACCTCCCGCCCCTCCTCGGCCTCGCGCCGCGCCGCCTCACGGATGAAACGCGACGCCGCGCGCATGATGCGGAAGGGCGCGGTCAGGTGGACGTCGAGGATGGCGTACCACTGCTCGTCCGTCATCTTCTGAATGACATTGTCCCAGGTATAGCCGGCATTGTTGACGATGATGTCGAGCCCACCCCAGGTATCGGTGCCGGCGGCGACGAAGCGCTCGGCGAAGCCCTCCTTCGTCACGTCGCCATTGCAGGCGATCGCCTCGCCGCCGATTGCCCTGATCTCGGCCAGCGTCTCATTGGCCGGGCCGTCATCGAGGTCGTTGACCACGACCTTCGCGCCCTCCGAGGCAAGCTTGAGCGCGATCTGCCGCCCGATGCCGCGCCCCGAGCCCGAAACCAGCGCAACCTTGCCGTCCAACCTTCCTGCCATTTCCTTCCCCCTCGACGAAATCGGGGGAGACGCGGTCTCCCCCGAACCCCCTCTGCCAAGGGCCGAAGGGCCCTTGGAACCATCAAGTCAGCGGCCGACCCAGCGCGGCGCGCGCTTCTCCACGAAGGCCCGCGGGCCTTCCTGGAAATCCTCCGTGGTGCGGATGAAAGCGCTCGCCTTGGCGCTGGTCGCCCAGAGTTCCTCCTCGGTCAGGTCCGCGGCTTTGCGCGCGACCGCGAGGCTCTCCCGCACCGCGATCGGCGCATTGGCGCAGACCCGCCGCGCGAGGTCGAGCGCCGTCGGCACCACCTGATCCGCCGGGACCGCCGCATTCACCAGGCCGAATTGCGCGGCGCGCGCCGCGGGGATCGGCTCGCCGGTGGCGATCATCTGCAAGGCGATCGCCCTGGGCAGGGCGCGCGGCAGGCGGAAGACGCCGCCCGCGCCGGCGACCAGGCTGCGCTTCACCTCCGGCAGGCCGAGATTGGCCGTCTCCGCCGCCACCGCCAGGTCGCAGGCCAGCAGCAGTTCCAGCCCGCCCGCCAGCGCATGGCCCTGCGCCGCAGCGATCCAGAGCTTCGTCCGCTGCGCACGGACGAAGCCGCCGAAGCCGCCTTTTTCGGTCGCGAGGCTCTTGCTGTTGCCGGCCGAGACCTCCTTCAGATCCGCGCCGGCGCAGAAGGCATGCGGCCCCGCGCCGGTGAGCACGGCGGCCCAGATCTCCGGGTCCTGCTCGATGCGCTCGACCGCTGCCTCCAGCCCCCGTGCCACCGCGCCATTAACCGCATTGCGCGCCTCTGGTCGGTTGATGGTGACGAGCGCGATATGCGGCTCCACCAGGGACACAAGGACCGCGTCGGAATTCGGATCGGCCACTTTTTTCCTCCCCGCCTGTCTTCAGCGCAGCATGGCTGGTCCGTCAGGCCTTGACCAGCGGACAGCCGCCTTCCGAGAGAGGCCGAAAGGCCTCCTCGGCGGGGGTGGTGCGGGCCAGCTTGAAATAGTCCCAGGGACCGCGGGATTCCGCCGGGCTCTTCACCTCGAACAGATGCACATCGTGCAGCTTGCGCCCATCCTCGCGGATGCGGCCGGCGCCGAAGACATCGTCATCGGTCGGCATGCGCTTCATCAGCTCCACCATCTCCCGGCCCGAGACCTTGGCGCGCTCCGCGCCAACCTGCCCGACGGCCTTGAGGTAGTGGAAGGCGGCGGAATAGGCGCCGGCTTGGCACTGGTTGGGGTAGTTGTCCGGCGTCTTGGGCAGGACCCGGCGGGTGAAGGCCCGCGTCCGGTCGTTCAGGTCCCAATAGAAGCACTCGGTCAGCAGCAGCCCCTGCGCGGTCTCGAGGCCAAGCGTATGGACATCGTTGATGAAGCCGATGATGCCGAGCAGCTTCTGGCCGCGCTTCGTCAAGCCGAACTCGTTGGCCTGCTTCACGCAGTTGATGAAATCCGCCCCGGCGTTGAGGAAGGCGACCACCTTGGCCCGGCTGGACGCCGCCTGCAGGAGGAAGGAGGAAAAGTCAGTGGTCGCCGGGAAGGGATAGCGCACCTTGCCCGCCACCTTGCCGCCCTCGGCTTCGATGAAACGGGTTAGGTCCCGCTCCATCTGGTAGCCGAAGGCGAAATCGGCGGTGATGAAGAAGAAGCTGTTGCCCCCGGCCTTTACCGTGGCGACGCCGGAGGAGCGCGCCAGCATGTAGGTGTCATAGGTCCAGTGGACGGTGTTCGGGCTGCACTGATGCGCCGTCAGCTCCGTCGTCGCGGCACCGGTGTTGAGATGGATTTTGTCCTTCTCCCGCACGATGCTGTTCACCGCAAGCGCGATGGAGGAGTTGTTGACCTCCAGCACCACATCCACCCCGCCGCGATCGAACCATTCGCGGGTGATGGCGGTGCCGGTATCCGCCTTCTGCTGGTGGTCGGCCTGGATCACCTCGACCGGGATGCCACGCTCGATCAGGCCGGAATCCTGCACGGCCTGGCGCACGCAGGCGACATTGGTCGGACCGGAGAGATGACGGTAAGGCCCTGAGAAATCGCCGAGCACGCCAAGCCGGATGGGCTGCTGCGCCTGGGCGCGCACGCGCCCACCGCCGATCAGGGTTGCGGCGGTGGTCCCCGCGATCAATTGCCTGCGCTGGATGGTCATTCCTTGTACTTCCCCCTGCGCGGCCCAGCTGCCCGGGCCGCCGCTGTCTTGTCTCTTCCCGATGCTGGATCGGCGGGAATCGGCCGTCACGCTGCGTTGCGCAGCCGATCTGCGTCGCTCTCGGCCGCTCCATCCGCTCGCGGCCATGGAAGGCCGGCGCGAAGCCTCAGCGGTTCACGCCGGACTCCAGTCCTGCAGCCCGTCCGCGGCGCGGCGCAGCACACCCTGCGTGCCAATTGGTGTGCGGTCCGGGCGCTTCAGCAGCGCGATCGTGTCCGCCTCGGTCCCCGGCACCCGCCCCAGCGCACGCCGGCCATCGGCGAGGCGCAGGATCACCACGCCATGATGCGGCGCGCCGTCGCGGTCATGCAGCACGGTGAAGGTCTCGATGGTCGCCTCACCCTCGGCCTCCTCCGCGAAGGGCGGCACCGGGCCACGGTGGCTGTCGGCCTCCGCCTGCACGCTGTAGTCCTGCGGCAGGCGGAACTGCTTCGGCGGGCGGCTGGCCAGCACCACCGCATGGTGCTTCGTGACGAACTCGCCCTGTCCATAGAGCAGCGCGGCGCTGCCGGGCTTCTCCCGCAGCGCCCGCACCATCGCCGCCGCGGCATGCGTCATGTAGTTGTTGAGGGGCGCGCCGAAGAAGGTCAGGCCACCCGTGGTGGTCGGGGCCATGCCGCGCGGCAGGCCGAGCCGTCGCGCCGCCATCTTCGGCACGCAAGGGAAGCAGGAATAGAGCTCGCAGGTCTCGAAGCTGGCGCCCTCCGTCTCGACGATCTTTCCGCAGGCGTCGAGCACGGCGTTCTGCGCGTGGCTCTCATGGTAGTGGTCGCGGTGCAGGTAGTCCCGCGGCTCCACCGCCGCGGCGCCGGCCCAGAGATGCACCATCCGCTCCTCCGGCACGCCGGCGGCCCGGGCCCGGGCAAGGTTCGTCAGCAGGATGGCGCCGCCCTGGTTCACCATGGGGTTGGCGACCTGCAGCTTGGTATAGGGATAGGCGATCGGACGATTGTTCGGGCCGGGCGTGCCGATTTCCTCCGGCGTGTATTCCCGCTTCAGCCAGGCGGCCGGATTGCGCGCCGCGACTCCGGAGAAGGCGGACCACAGCGCCGCCGATTCCGCCTGCCCCTCCGCCGGCGTCTGGCCGAGGAAGGCCTCCACCGCATTCTCGTAGAAGGGATAGACCGAGACGGGATCGGCCACGCCGAGCCGGACCGAGAGCGGATGCAGGAAGTCCCGCCCGCGGGTGCGGGTCCAGTTCGGGTCGGGCATGGTCCAGGGCAGCGTCACGCCCTGCTTCTGCGCCTGCGCGACCGCATGCGTCGCCTCGGCACCCACCACGGCAGCAACTCCACTCTCGCCGCGGGCGATGCGGTTTGCCGCCTCGTGCAGGTGCCGCACCGGGCTCTCCCCGCCGACCGGGCCATAGACCAGCCGGCGCGGGCGGAAACCCAGGAAGCCCACCAGCGCCGCCGGCAGATCGCCATAGGGCCAGGAGACGGAGTTGACGATGTCGAGGCTGTCGAGCATCGGCAGCAGGTCCGGCGCGCCGGCATCCGTGGCGGTGCGGCGCAGCGCCTCGGCCATCAGCGCGGCCGGCTCATGCGCCTGCAGCGGGTCGGCCGGGCGTTCCGTGACCTCGCCCGCGCCGATGATGACGGGAATGCGGTCGGCCTCCATTCAGCCCTCCTCGGTCCAGATGGCGAGGGCATCCAGCGCCTCGGCGCCCTCGGCCGTCGCGCGCAGCGGATTCACCTCCAGCGAGGCGAGGCCCGGGCCGAGCGCCAGCGCCGCGTCGCCGATGCGCGCGATGGCGTCGGCGGCCGCCTGCCGGTCGATGCCGGGGGTGCCGCGATAACCGTCCAGCAGCTTCGCGCCGCGCAATTCCGAAAACATCTCCAGCACCTCGGCGGGCGTCAGCGGCAGCAGGCGGATGGCGGTGTCGCGCAGCACTTCCACCCAGATCCCGCCGAGACCGACGGCGATCGCCGGGCCCCAGAGCGGATCGCGCAGGACGCCGACGAAGAGCTCGACACCGCCGCCGGCGCGCATGGGCGCGACCAGCACGCCCTCGATCGCGGCCTTGGGCCTTGCCGCGCGCACGCGCGCCATGATGTGCTCGAAGCCCTCCCCAACGGCCGCCGGGCCAGCCAGGTTCAGCAGCACGCCGCCGATATCGGATTTATGGGCAATGTCGGGCGAGGCGATCTTCAGCACCGCCGGCCCGCCCAGGGCCCCGGCCGCCGCCACCGCCTCCGCGGCGCTGCGCGCCAGGGTCAGGGGCACCACCGGCACGCCGCGACGGCCGAGATAGTCCAGCGTCGCATGCTCGCTCCCCGGCCGCTCGCGCGCCGGCGCCGGTGCGGCCGGCATGGCGGGCAGCCCCCGTTCCTGCCGCTCGGCCCAGGTGAAGGCGCGGCCGATGGCAGCAAGCCCGTGCTGCACGCCGCTGCCGAGATAGGTGATGCCCGTCTCCGCCAGCAGCGCCCTGCCCGGCTCCATCACCGGCCGGGTCATGACGCTGAGCATGACGCAGGGCTTGCCCGAGGCCCGGAAGCCGGCGCCGATCTGCCGCACGATCTCGCCGCGATAGCCCGCGATGTCCTCCGGCGTGTCCGGCAGGTCCATGAAGCAGGCGATGAGGCCGATCGCGGGGTCGGCGCCGAAGGCCGGCAGGCTACGGGCGAAGAGCGAGGCATCGAGCATCGCCCCGCCGGTCACGTCCAGCGGATTGTTCGGCGTGCCGAAGGCGGGCAGGACCTCCCGCAGCGCCTCCTTCGTCGGCTCCGCCAGCCGCGGCACCACGACGCCCGCCGCCTCGGCCTGGTCGGCCGCCATTTCGCAGACGCCGCCGGAGATCGAGACGAGGCCGAGCCGCCGGTCCCGGACATGGCCCAGCTGGGCGAGCAGCGCGGCGGTGAAGACGAGGTCCTCGATGGAGGAGACGCGGATGATGCCGACCTGGCGGCAGACCGCCTCGAAGACCCGGTCGTCGCCGACGAGCGAGCCGGTATGCGCCTCCGCCGCGCGGGCCGCGGTCTCGCTGGCGCCAATCTTGATGGCGACGATCGGCTTGCCCGCTGCCAGCGCCCGTCGCGCGGCCTCGGCGAGCAATGGCGCGTCATGCACCGTCTCCAGGAACAGGCCAATCACCTTGGTGGCCGGGTCGTCCACCAGGAAATCGACCACCCGGGCGACGTTCACATCGGCTTCGTTGCCGGTGGAGACCTGGTAGGACAGGCCGATCCCCTGCCGGTGCGCGAAGGCGGCAATGAAGCCCGCCGTCGCGCCGCTCTGCGAGACGATGCCGATGGCGCCGCCCCGGATCACCGGCATGGGCGGCTGGGTGGTCCAGATCGGCACCCGGTCGGCATAGTTAATGAAGCCGAGGCAGTTGGGCCCGAGCAGCGTCACGCCCTGCGCCTTCGCCGCCGCCAGCAGCGCCTGCTGCTTCGCCGCCCCTTCGGTGCCGATCTCGGCGAAGCCGGAGGTCAGCACCACGGCATTGCGGATGCCGGCCGCATTCATGTCGGCGAAGGCCTCGGCGATCGCACCTTCCGGCACCATCAGCAGCGCGGCATCCACCGGCTCCCCGATCGCGGCGCAGGAGGTGGCGGCGGGCAGGCCGTGCACCAGGCCGCCCTTGCGGCTGACCGGGTGGATGCGGCCGGTGAAGCCGATGCGCTCGAAATTGGCGAAAGCGGCCTGTGACCAGATGGAGCGGTCCGTGGCGCCGACCAGCGCGACGGAGCGCGCACGGAACAGGCTGCCGAGCGCAGCGGCGGCCGTCATGGCATGCCCCGGGCGATCCGGCGGTTGCCACGGTCCCTGCCCAGGCGAGTCCAGGCCTGCATCGTTTCCCCCTCCTTGCCCCGCCGGTCGTTGCCGGGGTGCTTACGCCCTGCCTCGGTGATCAGACTTCATCGGGATGAAGCGGCCTTCCATGCCAGCCGGCAAGGCCGCCTCGCGCAGGGTCTGATCCATCAGCGTGGCTATGCCCCGATTATTCCGCGCCAATTCCCTGGCGACAACCCGCACTGCCTGGAAGAGCCACGCCAACGACCCAGCGAGGTCCAGGGGCGAGCAGGACCAGCGACACCAGGAAGGCCATCAGGAAGATGACCGTGCACCGCACCATCCAGAATGGGTGAAGCAGGCTATGGTTCAGGAAGATCAAGTACCAAGCCACCAGGACACCCGCGGCGCCGAAGATGGCCGCCGAACGCCTGGGATCGCGTGCAAGCAAGACCCCGCCCGCTACCAATGTCCCACCCAATCCGACATAGAGCGAGGCCCTGCCCAACCATTCGGATCCCAGCCCATTGACCCAGGCATATTCCCAGAACCGATAGGCCGTGAATCTGATCCGCAGGATTACATCTTCATCCAATCGACGAAGATCGAAGCCGGGGCTCGACAGCAGAGGAATCAGCGGAGGCGGCAACTCGGGCAGAACGGGCCCATTCAGGCGATGCATGAACTGGCCGCTATTTTCTGTGCCCGCCGCTTCGGGGAAGACAAGGAGGGCGACCGCAATCTTAAGGAAGAATGGCAGTCCGGCACCGGCGAGGAAGGCTGTAAGGGAACGAAAAGCTCCCCTCGGCCGGGCGGCAAGCGCGGCCACCAGAAGTACGAGACCGGCGCCGAGCGGCAGGCCGCCAGTGAGAAACTCAAACAAAGATACGAAACACCCGAATGCGCCGACAAGCCAGGCAGGGCCGGCACCTTCCTCTCCAGGCAACAAGAACATGAGGAAAAGGAAGACCACCAGGACCAGATCCGACATGGCATGACTGACCCAGTAGCCGTAAATTTGGAACCCGTAGAAAAAGAGGAAGCACAGCGCAACAGCTCCAAATCCTGCGTCCCGCCGCCAGCGGCCGTTGCCTTGCCGGTACCGCCGCAAGGCACGCAGGGCAGCCAGGATGAACAGAGTTCCGAGCAAACCGAGCAGCATGTACAAGACAGACATTTGCAGACCGATCGGCCCCAAGACTGGAAACAACAGTGCCGCCGTGACACGGTGCCCATGCAGATAACGGTCGTAACGCTGCGCAATTGGTCTTTCAGCGGCAGGTTCCAGCAATTCCGCCAACCGAAGACAGGCCCCCGCCGTCCTGCCACCGGCTGGGTCACTCATCGCCAAAGGGGCTTGCGGCGATACAGCCAGGTTAGGCGAGAATGCCTCTCGTGCCCGGTCATCTGTCTGCGGCAAAACAAGCATGGTGAAGACCAGGCAATCATTGCCGTACCAGCGCGGAACTGGGATGAAGCCTATGGGCTGGCTTCTGACCTCGAAAAGGGCGCCACTATCCACCAAGGGGCGGAGCAGCATTCTTGCGCGCTCCGGCGAAAGACCAACCGCTTTCCATGACAGGATTGCGAAAACGAATGATATGACAAGGCTTGCGACCAGTGCGGCAATGACATGCCTCGCAAGCATGTTGAGGTTTCTAAACAACGGTTTATCCTCGGGGAGTTGCACTGCCGTAGACCCGGTCTTCATGCTGCACAACAGGAGGCGCAGCAAGCCTTGATGCTTGGGGCCGGCACAAGACGGAACAGAATACTCGCAAGTGCAGCTTCAAAGCCGTTTCGTGCCGATCGGCACGCGATTGCAATTCTCGACGTCCGGCACCGACCAACTCCGTGAGGCGCAACCCCGAGCAAGCTGCGCCTGCATGGCGATCTCGTCTTGCCGCAACAGGCGGCCGGCTATGGCGACTGGCAACCGGTCCTCATGCCGGCAGGCATGATCTCGGCTGCTGACGCTTGCGGGATCAGGGCCTGGTCCGCTGGACGCATCGGGTTCCGCGAGAGCAGATCGCGGCAGACCATGGACCATCAGGCGCATGAGGCTGTCAATCGGTCAGCCCTGGACACAAGCTGCTGCAGCGCCGTCACGCCGGCGAGTTCCACGGCGCGACCGCCCCCGATACAGGCATCGAGCGCTTCAAGCGGCAGCTTCAGGCTTCGCCGCCTGACCTGGAGCGCCTTCCATTCGGAATGGCTCACTCCAGTCGCTCCAGGTCTTTGTTCAGGCGAGCAAATTACGCCGCCCAGGTGGGTCCACCTGGGCGGAGTCTGCTCTAGCGGACGCGCTAACGGATCCGCCGAATGCCGTTCAGCCCTGCGTCTTCCGCAGCCACAGGCCGCCGCCTGGGTTCCGGGCCACCAGGGGCGCGCAGGCGGCAACGGCCTCCGCGTGCAGCTTCGCGTAGTAATCGTTGAAGAACAGGATCTCATAACCGGCATGCCCCGTGAAGAAGGCACGCAGCATGTAAACCTCGTTCCATCCCCTGAGCTGGTCCACCGCCCAGGCGGCCGGGTACTCGAAGGGCCAGAAGATGTCATGGAAATGCAGGATCACGCCGCTCGCTAGGCGCGGAAGCACCTCGAACAGGATGTGGTGGAGATCGCTCCCGGTCTTCACCACATGGGATGAGTCAATGAATAGGACGTCCCCGGCCTGCAGCTCGGCGAAGAGCGAGAGGTCGATCTCCTGCACGCGGCTGACCAGGATGCGGGTGCGGGCCTCATCCTCCTCCCGCAGCAGGGAGCGGAGGCGCTCCGGATAGGGTTCAATGAAGGTCATCCGCTGTGGCACGCCGAAGGCATCACGCGTGTCGAGCGCGACGGCGGAGGAGTAGCCGGAGCCGATCTCGATCAACTGCTGTGGCGCGAAGTGCTTCAGCATGGACCGGAAGATCAGCGCATCGCCGTAGGCGTAGAACTCGTTCTCGTAATAGTAGCGCCGACCGGGCTGCTTCGCGTCCGTGTAGTCGCAGTCGGCCATACCTCGCACCAGTTCCTCCCAGAGGCGGTGCATGGCGCCAACATTCATGGCGACGCCTTCCACCGTCGCGGGCGGCGGCCCTTCCAGGCACCGCAGCCGCTCGGCCGCCTCCTGCCGGTTGGGCACCGGGGAGTAGAAATGCCCTGGTGGAACGAAAAGCGATTCGTCCATGGTCTCCCTCCCATGCAGGACCGTGCCTCAGTCGGGCATATCGGTCACGCGCGTCTCACGGTACGAATCCGGCTTCCACCGACAATGCGCCGCCCCCGCGGCGTCCCGTTCAAGGATGCCCGAACCGGTCGAGGAAGCTCCGTATGGTCATGCCGGGCTTCGGCGGCACAATGCCATTCTCCACCTGCACCCCCGGCGATACGAGCATCGTGCGCCGACGCGTCTCGATGGCGGCGCAGACCTTCTCGTAGGCACTCTGCTGCGCCGGATTGGCGATCCCGTCGGAAGGAATGGAGTTGCTGCCGTCGTTCTTGAAATAGTAATCCCCAACCCTCGTCCGGATGAGACCGAAGTCGGATCGGTACTTGGCGCAGATCCGCAGCAGGAAGTCGTAATCCTCCTCCCAGGTCAGCGCCGTGTCGAAGAACAATTCCTCACGGCTGATCTTATGCCGGTCAACAAGGAAGCTGTGGATGGGGCAGAAATTGCTACGGAACAGGTCGACGACATGCTCGCCCTTTTCAAAGGGTTCCTTCATCTCGGAGACCACCCGGATGAATTGCTTGTGGATGTTGGCGGAGACGACGCGAACGGAGGCAAAGGCGATCGCCGCATCCGTCTCCCGCAGCCGCGCCACGATCGTCTCATAGGCTTCCGGGTAGAGCACATCGTCATAGTCGAGGAAGCCGACATAGCGGCCCTCCGCCGCCTGCAGCCCCATATTGAGCAGCAAGGTCCGCCCGTCCTGCGGAGCGGGTTGCTCGAGGTTGCAGACCGTCAGCCCTGGCGCGTCGGGCATGGCCAGCAACGGCGCCAGCGCCTCCCGCACCGTCGCAATCTCCGCCGCCGAGAAGCGCTGGAGCGCCAGGATAATGTTCAGCGGCCGGTAGCGCTGCCCGACGAGGGAGAAGATGCAGCGGTCCAGTTCCCGCAGCCGCCTGATGTCGTGGAAGCGGACGATGCAATCGACCTGATCACTGGTCATCGCTCTACCACCGCGGCTTGGCGAAGCTGAAATGGTGCTCGAAATCGGCATAGCAGCGCCATTCCTCGGGCACCGGAAGCGACACGACACTTGGTGGCGGCAGCTTGAGCGCGGCGAGTTCTGACTGGACCGAGGCCTCGAATTCCGGCGCACCCCAGCGCCGCGCCAGGACGATGCCCGAGCTGTAGATCATCCCAAGCGTCCGCTTGTCCATCTCGCGGTTGGTCACGGCGTGCAGGAAGAGCGCCGCCGGGCAGATCCGCAGCGCGAAGCCCCCGGCCCTCGCCCGCCAGGACAGGTCCACATCCTCGCAATACATGAAGAAGGCTTCGTCGAAGCCGCCAAGTTCCTCATAGGCCTGCCGCGAAATCGCAAGGCAGGCGCCGGACACCCAGGGCGTGTCGAATGTCAGGGGATCATAGGGCTTCGGGTGTTCGGCGGGGAATTGCAGCGCCTCGGCCAGCACGCGGCCCGCATGCGCCTGAACCATCCGCACCAGCGCCCCGACCGCATCCGGATGCAGCGCCCCATCAGGATTGATCGCGATGTAGATGTCGGCGCCTTCCGCGAAGGCCGCCTGCATCAGGACGTTGTGCCCCGCTCCGAAGCCTATGTTGCCCAGGCTGGGCACACGCCGAACGACCTCATCTGCCGGCACCGCATCGGCTGTGGAAAGGCCGTTGTCCAGCAGCCAGATGGCCTGCGCCGCCGAACAGCCGGCCCGCTCCAGGGCGAGCCGCGCGGCGCCGATGCCGCGCCGCAGATCGGCATCGGCGTTGTTGTAGGTCACGATGCCGATCGCCACCCGGGTATCGGTCGCAATCACCTGGCGGCAGCCAAGGGCATGCTCGCGGACGCTGTCCAGCAGCAGGGGCGACACCTCGCTCAATGGCAGCGGCGCGACGGTGCGCGGCTTCACCCCCTTGGGGTCGAGGAGCCGGAAGACATGGCGTTCGAAATACCGGTCCAGCTCACGTGCGTCACGGACATTGATGATGGCCGGGTTGTGGCTGAAGAACTCGGGACGGGCGACCTTGATCCAGTCGAAGCCCGCCGCCTCGCAGGCATAGAAATAGCTCCGCTCGATAGCATGGGCCAGGGTGCCGTCCACCTGCCCCGCCTCCTCGGCGAAGTCCTCCGGGGCGAGCTGCAGATCGAGCAGCGGACGCAAGGCTGCGCTGCGCGCCCAGAACATCGATCCGGAGGGAAAGTCGAGAACCGCGGAAGGCTCGATCCTGCAGCCCATTCGCGCGGCCAGCTCCGTCGTCCTCTCCAGATTGCCGCCCCAATTGATCCAGTGCCGGACCGGCTCGAAATGCTGCGGGGCGATCATGCCGAGCCGGCGGTTCTGCTCGAAGGCCGCGAAGATGCTGGAGACGACCTCGGGGGTGCCTACCAGGCTCTCCAACAGGAAATGGCGCCAGGAGGCCAGGACGGAGGCGTGCTCCGACTGCTTGCCGTGCAGGTGCAGCACGTATTCGTAGCGGTCGTAGACATCGCGGAAGCTCACCAGCTTCGGCGCGATGTCCCGGCCGCGATTGGGCACCACGCGCACCTCCACCTGCCCCTTCCGCCAGCCGGTGAAGGCCCTCTCGATGACGCTCCTGGCGAAGTCGCTGCGCGTGGAGATGAAGACATCCACCTCGCCCGGGATGTTCTGGAGGTAACTGCGGAACTCCACCGCAAGGTCGGGGTAATACAGATGCACGATTGCGGCGACCGGCCCGTCGGCCGGCCGCGGCGCCGTAACATGCCGCAGCGGCAGCTTCAGACTGTAGTCGATCTCCGGCGCGCGGGCCGATTCCGGGATTGGCGATGGCAGATTGGTGGCCACCTCGCTGGCCGGCGCGGACAAGGCCGTCATGAGCCTGGCCGCGGATCCCGCCAGCCTGCGGTCGCGGAGTCGCGAGAAGAGTTGCCCGCTGGCCGTCCACCAGGCGAGCTTGGCCGCGCGGCGGGCGGCGACGCGCAGGACGGGCACGCGGTGCAGCAGGCGCTGCATCGGCACCATGATCTTCCAAGACGTGCTCTGCTCGATGGCGGCCAGGCGCTGCGCCAGTCGTTCGTAATCGGGCCGGGGCGCCAGCAGGGTCGCGACCTGATGCCGCAACTCGACGATGGCGGCGTCCTTCTCCGCTGCCGTCACCTGCACCCGCTTAAGGTCGAGGACGGTCTCGGCCATGCGGGCACGGAGGTCCTGCTGCTCCTGCCGGAGGGCCATGGTCTCGGCGGCTCCCCTGCGGGTCGTTTCCTCGAGCGCCTCCCGCATGCGCGCGGCCTCCGCCTCCATGCTCGCCAGGAGTTCGCGGTCGCGCGCCCGCTGGCTGCGCTCCTGCGCCAGGGCCTCGCGCTCCTGCGCGAGCGCCGCCTGCTGCTGCAGGAGCGCATCCTGTCCCTGCTCCCGTTCCGCGGTGAGCGTGCCCAGGCGCGCAGCCGCCGCGGCCAGTTCGGCCCGCAGCACATCGGCTTCCTCGGTGAGCGCGCCAAGGCGCGCGATCGCCGTGGCCAGTTCGGCCCGCAGTCCATCAGCTTCCTCGCCACGGGCCCCGGCGCGGAGCAGTGCGGCGAGCACCTCCTGCACCTGCGGGTCGCCGTCGGCCAGTTCGGCGAGCTTCTGGGCCTGGTCCTCTGACAGCGCCTCGCCGCGGCTCAGCATATCGGCGAGCGCTTCCGTCTTGGCGGCCAGGGCACGCCTCACCGCGAGCGCGCCCCCGAGCGCCGCGTAGATCGAACGGATCTGTGCCGCTGCCTCGGGCTTGGCCGAGAGGAGGGGTCGCAGGGCTTCGGGAACAACCCCGCCCGGCGCCAGGACGCCGAGACCGTGGCCGTGCTGGAAGTTGAAGGAGGGGTGCCTGGCCGCCAGTTCCTCGAAGAACCGCCAGACGCCGAAGCCGCGTTCTCGAACGTTGGTGTCATGGAACAGGACGATGCCGTCACTCGCCAGCTTTGGCAACCATTCATAATAATCCGCCTGCACATCGTCGTAGAAATGCCGGCCGTCGATGTGCAGAAGACCGACCGACCCGTCCTCGAAGTAAGGCAGCGCCGCGTCGAAGGTCGACCGGATCAGGGTCGAGAAACCTGAATACCTCTCCCGGTTCAGTTTCGATACGGCCTGGAAGACGGCTTCGCCATAGAATCCGGCGTGCTCGTCGCCAGCCCAGGTATCGATGGCATAGGCTGCGGTATTGCAGCCCAGCCGCTGCACGGCCTGACAGAAGGCGAAATACGAGTAGCCGTGATGGGTGCCCAACTCGACGATACATCGTGGCCGCAGGGCATCCGTCAGCCAGAAGGCGAACGGCGCGTGCTCGATCCAGGCAGAAACGGAAAGATGCTCAGGCAACCAGAACGAAGATGCCGATAATGTCCGAATTGCTGCCTCGGAAAGCACACATGGATCATGCCTTGTCTTGTATTCACGATCATGTGAGTCTGGCATCGCACGACTCTCTTCGACAAGGACGATCAGCACATTAACGCGGGCTTCTTGCAGCCCGCCACCCCGATGTCCAGGCGAGCCCGGCCGGGAACCAGTTCACTTCACGATAAGATCATGCCTCCGGCCTGCGACCATTTCGGACTGTGCCCGGCATTGCCGTTCCCGCCGCTTCGATACCTTCGCTGCGCGGCTGGTGCCCGCGGCCCCTACGGAGCGGCCGGGGGTTCCGCCGCGGCAAGGACAGGATCGCCTCTGCACGCAAGCGCCACCGCCTGGCCGCCCCCGCCTTTCGGACGACGGCCTGGTGCGGAGATCCACTTGTCCGGTGTGCAGGACCGGATCAAGGCTGTGGCAGGCGCGCAGGCTGCCCCTCTTCCAAGCGCGCGTCGTCGCCAACCCCTGGCAAACAGCTATCGGGGAGAGGCCGGCCGTCATACGCAGTGGAGGGGAGCCGGACGCCGAAGGTCATGCGGCGCTGCGGCCGCAGCCTGCGTGAGCATGAGCCATGATGCGGTCATGCCCGGGCACCGGCGGCAGAGCCCTCCTGCACGGACATTTACCGGGCGAGGCCCAACCCCGAAAAAATGGCGGTGCCTCGCGGCACCGCCGAGTTCAGGGAGGAAACGTCAAGACAACACAGGAGCCAGCGAGCGCCGGCCATGGTTGCCGTGCATAGGAAACAGGCATCGTGCAGGCAGGTTCCATCACCCGCCACGCAAGGCACATGCTCCCTTGGTAGGAGGCCGCGACCCCGAAGGGGTATGGGCGTTCCGTACAACGCCGCAGAGGGGATGGCAGCCTCGACGCTCCGGGCCCTACACTCCTGGCATCGCTCCCCGGTCGCCATCCCACCGCAACCCGAGGCATAGCCAGAACGATGCGCTTCGAGTCCCTCTACCGCCATGGCTTCGCCCGCATCGCCGCCTGTACCATCCGGACCGCGCTGGCCGATGCCGCGAGCAATGCCGCCGAGATCCTTCGCGTTTCGCAGGAGTGCGACGCAGAGGGGGCGGCGGTGGCCGTCTTCCCGGAACTCGCCCTGTCGGGCTACTCCATCGAGGACCTGCTGCTGCAGGATGCCCTGCTGGATGCCGTGGAACTCTCGGCAAGGACCATCCTCGAGGCGTCGCGCGCACTGCGGCCGGTGCTGGTGATCGGCGCCCCGCTCCGCCATGCCGGGCGGGTCTACAATACCGCGCTCGTCATCCATCGCGGCCGGTTGCTCGGCGTGGTGCCGAAGACCTACCTGCCGACCTACCGGGAATTCTACGAGAAGCGCCAGATTGCCCAGGGGGACGGCGCGCCGGCGGGCGACATCCGCTTCGCCGGCCAGGTCGCGCCCTTCGGCGCCGATCTGCTCTTCGCGGCCGAGGACCTGCCCGGCCTGACCCTGCATACCGAGATCTGCGAGGATTTCTGGGTGCCGATCCCGCCCAGCGCCGCCGCGGCGCTGGGCGGTGCGACCGTGCTGCTCAACATCAGCGGCAGCCCGATCACCATCGGCAAGGCAGAGACGCGGCGGATGCTCTGCCAGTCGCAATCCGCGCGCTGCCTCGCGGCCTATGTCTACACCGCCGCCGGCGCCGGCGAATCCACCACCGAGGTGGCCTGGGACGGCCAGGCCGAGATCTGGGAGAACGGCGCCCTGCTGGCCGAGACCGCGCGCTTCCCGCGCGGCGCCCAGATGGCCATCGCCGATGTGGATCTCGACCTGCTGCGCCAGGAGCGCATGCGGATGGGGACCTTCGACGACAACCGCCGCAACACCCCGGCCGCCCAGCGCACCCGCCAGGTCCCCTTCCGGCTGGACCCGCCGGATGCCGATCTCGGCCTCCTCCGCCCGATCGAGCGCTTCCCCTTCGTCCCCGCCAATCCGGAGCGGCTCGCCCAGGACTGCTACGAGGCCTACAATATCCAGGTCGCCGGTCTCACCCAGCGGCTGGAGGCGGCGCGGATCAAGCGGATCGTGATCGGCGTCTCGGGCGGCCTCGATTCCACCCAGGCGCTGATCGTCGCGGCCAAGGCGATGGACCTGCTCGGCAAGCCGCGCACCGACATCGTCGCCTATACCATGCCGGGCTTCGGCACCTCGGAAGGCACCAAGGGCAATGCCCACAGGCTGATGGCCGCCCTCGGCGTCACGGCGCATGAGCTGGATATCCGCCCCGCGGCGCGGCAGATGCTGGCCGATCTTGGCCACCCCTTCAGCCGGGGCGAGCCGGTCTACGACATCACCTTCGAGAATGTGCAGGCCGGGCTGCGCACGGACTACCTGTTCCGTGCCGCCAATTACGTCGACGGCATCGTGCTCGGCACCGGGGACCTGTCCGAGCTTGCCCTCGGCTGGTGCACCTATGGCGTCGGCGACCAGATGTCGCACTACAACGTCAATGCCGGCGTGCCGAAGACGCTGATCCAGCACCTGATCCGCTGGGTCATCGCCTCCGGCCAGTTCGACGCCGAGGTCGGCGAGACGCTGGAGGCGATCCTGGAGACGGAGATCTCGCCCGAACTGATCCCCGCCGAGGAAGGCCAGGAGATCCAGAGCACCGAGGCCAAGGTCGGCCCCTATGCCCTGCAGGACTTCAACCTCTACTACACGCTACGCTTCGGCTTCCGCCCCTCGAAGATCGCCTTCCTCGCCCTGCAGGCCTGGGGCGATGCGGCGCGCGGCACCTGGCCGCCGCACTTCCCGGCGGAGAAGCGCGGCACCTACCAGCTCGGCGAGATCCGGCACTGGCTGGAGGTCTTCCTGCAGCGCTTCTTCGGCTTCAGCCAGTTCAAGCGCTCCGCCATGCCGAACGGGCCGAAGGTCTCGGCCGGCGGCTCGCTCTCCCCGCGCGGCGACTGGCGGGCCCCCTCCGACGGCAATGCCCGCGCCTGGCTGGAGGAGCTGCGGCGGAACGTCCCGGCGGCGTGAGGCGCCCCGCTGCCCGGCCTCGGCGGTCGGGCAGCCAGGGGAGGAGCGGCGAGATGAATCGCTCCTCTCCTTTCATCCCGCCGCATCCACGCCCCCGCTCCGCCGTTGGAGGCGGCGGAGTACGGAGGGCAGGGCATGTCGGAGCATGGGTTGACACAGGGACCGCTGACGGAGAGCTGCGCGCATCTCTGTGTCGACATGCAGAATCTCTTCTGCGGCACCGAGTGGCATACGCCCTGGATGGAGCGGGTGCTGCCGGTGGTGGAACGGCTCGCCGCCGCCTGGCCTCAGCGTACGATCTTCACCCGCTTCATCCCCGCCGCCCGCCCCGGGGAGGGCGAGGGCACCTGGCGCCGCTACTGGCAGCGCTGGGAGAAGGTGACACTGCAAGCCCTGCCGCCGGATGCGGTCGAATTGCTCCCTCCCCTCGCCCGCCTGGTGCCGCCGGCCGAGGTGCTGGACAAGCGCTTCTACAGCCCCTGGCTCGAGACGGACCTGCATGAGCGCCTGCGCAGGCGGGGAATCGACACGCTGGTGGTCAGCGGGGCGGAGACGGATGTCTGCGTGCTGGCTGCCGTGCTGGGTGCGGTCGATCGCGGCTACCGGGTGGTGGTGCCGACGGATGCGCTCTGTTCGTCGTCCGACACCACCCATGACGCGCTGCTGACCCTGTACCGGAAGCGCTACGGACAACAGGTGGAGACGGCGACGGCGGCGGAGATCCTGGAGGCGTGGCGCTGACGCTCCGCGTGTTCCGCAGCGGCGGGCAGGACTCGGCAGGCCGTCGGGAGCATCGCCAATGGCACAGGCCGGGCAGGCCGCCGCCCGGCACAGTAACCTCGCAAAGCCGTGATGCGAGCCACCGCCGCACCCTGGCCATGCTGCCGACACCCTCAAGCGGAGGCCCGCCATGGCCAAGGACCGCAGCCATCATACCACCATCGGGAACCACCGGCTGAGCCCCGAGACGCTGATGCTCGGCTATGGCTATGACCCCGCCCTCTCGGAGGGATCGGTCAAGCCGCCGGTCTTCCTGACCTCCACCTTCGTCTTCCGCTCGGCCGAGGAAGGCCGGGACTATTTCGACGTGGTCGCCGGCCGGAAGGAGGCACCGGAAGGCGGCGCCGGCCTCGTCTATTCCCGGTTCAATCACCCGAACAGCGAGATCGTCGAGGATCGTCTCTCGGTCTGGGACGGCGCCGAGACGGCGCTGGTCTTCGCCTCCGGCATGGCGGCGATCGCTACCACCATCCTCGCTTATGCCCGGCCAGGCGATGCCATCCTGCACAGCCAGCCGCTCTATGGCGGGACCGAGACGCTGCTGGCGAAGACCTTCGCCGGCTTCGGCATCGCCGCCGAGGGCTTCTCCGACGGGACCAATCCGGAGGCGATCGAGGCGGCGGCGCGGCGCGCCATGGATCGCGGGCGGGTCAGCCTGGTCCTGGTGGAGACACCCTCGAACCCCCTCAATACCCTGGTCGATCTCGCCGCCATCCGGGCCGTGGCGGACCGCA
>JAESGY010000301.1_pt1 | contig 29555 bp, 27 predicted proteins | sample 9269841 | NCBI WGS metagenome assembly JAESGY01 (sample SAMN17022865, study PRJNA683097) | algae metagenome | isolation source: Spirirestis rafaelensis WJT71-NPBG6 and co-occurring heterotrophs from... | place: USA: Pinto Wells, Joshua Tree National Park, Colorado Desert, CA | collected 2006-08-15
CGCCTGGTCCGCCGCCTCGATGCCCTCGGCTACGAGGTCATGCTCCGGTCCAAGGCGGCGGCCTGAGCCCCGCCCATGGCACATCAGCACCCTGGGCCCGGCCCACCGTGTGTATTTTCGGGCCAGCTACCCGACGCATGTCGGGCCGAAGGAGGTGCTGCGCGGCGTCGATGCCACCTTCGGCCGCGGCGAGAGGATCGGAATCCTCGGCCGCAACGGTGCTGGCAAGACCACGCTGCTGCGCCTGATCGCCGGGGTCGAGCACCCGAACAGCGGCCGGATCGAGCGGCGGATGAGCGTCTCCTGGCCGCTCGGCTTCGCCGGCGCCATGCACTACAGCATCTCGGGCGCCGACAATGCCCGCTTCATCGCCCGGATCTACGACAAGCCGATCAAGGAGACGGTCGAATTCGTCGGGCATTTCGCCGATCTTGGCCACTACTTCCGTATGCCGGTCAGGACCTACTCCTCCGGCATGATCGTCCGGCTCGGCTTCTCGCTCTCCCTCGCCGTCCATTTCGACTGCTACCTGGTCGATGAGGCGATCGCGGTCGGCGACAGCCGCTTCGCCGAGCGGGCGCGCGCCGCGCTCGCCGACCTCAATGCGCGCAGCGCGCTGCTGCTCGTCTCACACCAACCCGAAACCGTGCGGGCCTTCTGCAAGACCGCAGCGATCCTCCAGGATGGTAGGCTGACCCGCTATGACAATCTGGACGAAGCAATCGCCGCCTACCGGGCTGCCTGACACCGCCAGCGATGCGGCCGGCTGGTCCGGGCCGGTGCCGATGCCGGGCCTGCTCGCCCGGCTCCGCCGCTTCGTCCGGCGGAATGCCTTCAAGGTCACGGTGCTGCTGCCGACGCTGCTGGCCGCGCTCTATCTCTACGGCATCGCCGCGCCGCAATACGAATCGGAGGCCCGCTTCCTGGTCCGCGGCCGATCCGGCGGCGGTGGCGGCGGCATGGCGGAGATGATCGCGAGCGCTGGTTTCCGCCCGGCCTCCGAGGACGCCATGGGCGTGCGGGACTACCTGCAGTCGCACGATGCCGTCACGGCGCTGCGCGAGCGCATCCCGCTGGTCGAGATCTTCCGCCGGCCGGAGGCCGACCGCCTGGCGCGGCTCTGGTGGTCGGAGCCGACCACCGAGCGGTTGCTCGACTATTTCCGCCGCATGGCCAGCGCCGAATACGACTCGACCAGCGGCATCACCACGCTGCGCATCCGCAGCTTCCGGGCCGAGGACTCCCAGGAGATCGCGCAGCAACTCCTGACGCTGTCCGAGGAACTGGTGAACCGCCTGAACAAGCGGCTGCAGGAGGACGGCCTGCGCGTCGCGCGGGAGGAGGTGGCGCGGGCCGAGGCGCGCCTCGCCGCCGCGCAGCTTGCGATTGGCGAGTTCCGCGAGCGCGAGCGGGCGGTGGATCCGACCCGCTCGGCCGGCCTCGCCCTCGACAATATCGGCCGGCTGGAGGGCGCGCTGGCCCAGGCGCGGGCGGAACTGGCGGAGGCGCAGCGCTTCAGCCGCGCCGACATTTCCCGCGTGCTGCAACTGCGCAACCGGGTGGAGGCGCTGACCGGCCAGGTCGGCGAGGAGCGCGGCCGGCTCGGCAACCGGGAGGCCGGCGTCTCCCAGCAGGTCGGCGAGTATGAACGGCTGGAGGTCGAGCGCGAGCTGGCGCGGGCACAGCTTGCCTCCGCCACCGCCTCGCTGGAGCGGGCGCGCGGTGACGCGCAGCGCCAGCAGATCTTCCTGCTGCGGGTGGTCGAGCCGAACCGCGCCGAATATGCCCGCTACCCCAAGGCCATGCTGACCATCCTCTACATCTTCGCCTGCCTGTCCGTCGGCTATGGGCTGGCTTGGCTGCTCATCGCGGGAATGCGCGAACATGCATCGTAATTTCAGTGGATACTTGATTGTCGGGTTGCTCGCCTCCGGCGCCGCCGCGGCACAGACGCCGATGCAGCTCTTGCAGCAGCGCGGCGCCGCGGCGCTCGCGCCCGCCCAGGGCGTGGTGCAGACGCTGCCGAACGGGGAGGGAGACGCAGGCGGAAGGCGGGCCGGTCGCGGTCGGGCCGCTCGGCGACGGCGCCCGCACGCCGGGTGCGACCGCCGTCTTCGGAGCCTCGCTCTTCACGCGGGCGGCGACGGCGGTCAGCGACGCACCAAACCCGAACTACCAGATCGTCCCGGGCGACCGCGTCTCCGTCCGGGCCTGGGGCGCGGTGGAGTCGGAGGTGGTCGGTCAGGTCGATCCCTCGGGCATGCTTTTCCTGCCCAATATCGGCCCGATCCGCATCGCCGGCACCCGCGCCGGCGACCTGCAGAAGGTGGTCGAGGCGGAGGTGCAGAAGGTCTACACCAACCAGGTGCAGGTCTATGCCGTGCTGCTCTCGACGCAGCGCATCGGCGTCTTCGTCACCGGCTTCGTCCGCACGCCCGGCCGCTTCGCCGGCTCGGCCGCCGACAGCGTGGTGGACTTCCTGGTGCGCGCCGGCGGCGTCGATCCCGGCCGCGGCTCCTACCGCGAGATCACGCTGCAGCGCGGCGGCCGGGCGGTCACCACCATCGATCTCTACCGCTTCCTGATCGAGGGGCGCCTGCCGAACATCCGGCTGCAGGAAGGCGACACGCTGGTGGTGGCGCGCCAGCGCGCTGTGGTCGGCGCCGATGGCGCGGTGCGCAACAACTACCTGTTCGAGGTGCCGGGCCGCGCCATGACCGGGCGCGAGCTGCTGGACTATGCCCGGCCGCTGCCCTCGGCCACAAATGTGGTGGTGAAGGGAACGCGCGGCGGCCAGCCCTTCTCGCGCTATGCCACGCTGGCGGAGTTCCAGGCCCTCACCCTGCAGGACCAGGACACCGCCACCTTCATCACCGACGCGCCGGCGCGCACGGTGCGCGTGACGGTGGAGGGCAGCCGCATCGGTCCCTCCGTGCTGGTCGCCGACCGCGACGCCCAGCTCTGCCAGGTGCTGGACCATGTCGCGGTGGATCCGGTGCTGGCGGATACCCGCTCGGTCTTCCTGCTGCGTCCCTCCGTCGCGCAGCAGCAGCGCCGGGCGATTGACGAGGCGCTCGACCGGCTGGAGCGGCAGCTCTTTATGGCGGTCTCGCCCACCACCGGCGTCGCGGCGATCCGGGCGAGCGAGGCGAATCTCGTTTCCTCCTACATCCAGCGGGCGTGACGCACCCAGCCGGAGGGCCGGTTGGTGGTGGTGGACAGCGGCGGGCGCTGCGCCCCGGTGCGGCTGGAGGATGGCGATGTCATCGTCGTCCCGGAGCGCTCGCAGACCGTGCTGGTGGCGGGCGAGGTGACGGCGCCACGCGCCGTGGTCTGGCGGCCGGAGATGAAGCTGGCCGATTTCGTGAGGGCGGCCGGCAGCTATTCGCCGCGCGGCAACGACAGTTCGCTGATGATCCGGCGGGCGAGTGGCGAGCTGGTGCTCGACCCGTCCGAGACGCCGCGGCCGGGCGACGAGCTGATCGTGCTGCCGCGCCTCGACCCCAAGGCTTTTCAGATCGGCAGCGACCTGCTGGGCCTGATCTACCAGATCGCAGTGGCAACGCGGATCTTCCTGTAGGTCCCGGAGCCGTCCGCGGACGGGTCTGGATGTGCGGGAGCATGACCATGCCCTGCGTGCCATGGCCCGCAACGGGTTGGCCTTGGGACAGGAACGCCAACCCGCTGTTGAGCAGATCACGGAGAGGCGTGAAGCTGCTCCATAAGCAATGGCCGAGGGCGGCCTGGCGCTCAGACCTGAATGCCATTCGGCTGTAGAGGTCAGAATGAAAAAAGCCCGGATGCGCTCACCGCATCCGGGCTTCTTCATGGGGGCGTGCCAGAGGTCAGTCCTGCACCGCCGCCTGCTCGAAGCCTGTCGGCACCAGGCCATTGGCGATGCCGAGCGCGCTGCGCAGCTGCCGCAGCATGGCCTGCGCTGCCTCGCCCAGCTCCTCCTCCGGCCCGGCCACGCCTTCCACCGTCGCCATGGCGCGCCGCCGGTCGGCGACATTCGACAGCAGCCTGGGCAGTGACGCCAGGGCCTCGGCCGGGGCCATGCTGGCGATGACCGTCTGCTCGCGGATCAGCGCCTGGCGTGCACTCGCCGTCATGTCGCTGAAGGGCGCCTCATTCTGCATCAGCGCGTTGGAGCGGGCGAGGCGCGAGCGCCGCACGCCGCCGCGCGCCTGGGCCAGCAGGATCATCATGCGCACCACCGCCTCGGCATAGCCGCCGGCCGAAATGCGGGCGAGCGCCTGGCGCACTTCCGGCGCATCGGCCAGCGCCGCGGCAGAGGGCGGCTCCTCCGGTGTTTCGCCGCCGGCGACGCCGGCCGCGGCCAGCATGCCATAGACGCCGTGGAAGGCGATCTCGGTCCAGGCGTCGCGCCAGTCCCGCCAGGTGTCGATGCTGCGCTCGACGCTGTCGGCCCAGAGCCGTTCCCAGGCCAGGAAGGGATTGTCGCGCCGCGCCGGGGCGCGGTGCTGCCGCGCCTGCTCCGCGAGGCCCGCGACCGGCGCCATGAAGGGGTTCTGGTCGCTGATCAGCGTGCGGCGCAGGCGCAAGGGGTGCATCTGCCGGCGCAGCTCAGCGGTCTCCTCCGTCGCGAGCTGGCGCACGATCGGCGCGGCGAAGAGATCATATAGCGACTGGTTCAGCGCCGAGATCTTGGCGACCGCCGGGAAGGCCTCGTTCTTCGCCTCCCCGCTGCGGGTGCGGATATCCGACATGGTCCGCTCCTTGAGCTCGACCTGCCAGGCATTGCTGTCGGGATCCCGGGTGATCAGCATCTCGTAGAGGCCGGGGGCGACGCTGTCGATCAGCGTCAGCAGCTCGGCGATCTCGCTGTGCTCCTTCAGCGCGATGGCGCCGGAGACGAAGATGCCCAAATGTCCGATCTCGTCATGCATCAGGTAGACGATGGTCTGGCCGAGCGTCTTGATCTCCTGCTCGTCGCGATAGACGTCGGCGATCCAGCGCAGCGCCTGGCCGGGCGGGGTGATGTTGTCGCCGGCCGAGGCGAAGACGATCACCGGGCTGCGGACCGCCCGCATGTTGAAGGTGGCGCCGCCGCCGGCCGAGATCTCGCCGCGGGCGAAGCGGTCGCCGATGAACAGGTTCTCGACGATCCAGCGGATCTCGTCCCGGTTCATCAGGAAGTAGCCGCCCCACCAGCGCTCGAACTCCAGGAAGCGCTCGGCCTCGGTGTCGGCCTTCTGGAAAAGATTGTAGTATTTCTTGAACCAGGTGTTGCCGGGCGACAGCGCCTCGAAATTCAGCACCAGGTTGGCGCCGTCGAACTTGCCATTGCCGAGATCGGCCAGCATCGCCGCGGGCCATGAGCCGCCGGCGAGGCCGCCCAGATAACGCATCGGGTTCCGGCCACGCTCGCCCGCCCAGTAGGAGAGGGGGGCGCCGTTCAGCACCAGCGCGCCGGTCAGCTCCGGCTGGCTGGCGCCGAGCATCATCACGGCCCAGCCGCCCTGGCAGTTGCCGATGACGACGGGCTTCGGCGCCGCCGGATGCGCCTCATGCACCTTCTCGAGAAAGATGCCCTCGGCCCGGGTGATGTCGAGGATGGTCTGCCCGGGCTCCGGGTCGCGGAAGAAGATCACGAAATAGACCGGATGGCCGCGGCGGAGCGCGACGCCGACCTGGCTGTCCGACTTGAAGCCGCCGATGCCGGCGCCATGGCCTGCCCGCGGGTCGATGATGACGAAGGGGCGCAGCTTCGGGTCGGTGGGCGGGCAGCCCGCCGGCACCTTGATGCGCACGAGCGCGTAATTGCAGGGACGCGAGAGGGTGCGGCCGTCCACCACCATCTCCCAGTCGAAGACCAGCACCGGTGGGCAGCCGGCGGCCTCGTGTTCGACGAAGGTGTTGCCTGCCTGGCGCATGGCGTCCCAGAACAGGATGGCGCGCTGGCTCGCATCCACCGCGTATTCCATGGCATCGCGCGCGAGCGCGGCCGGGTCGGCCGGGGGGGGCGGCACCCTCGGCGGCTCGAAACTCGGTCGCAGCGCCTCGGCCTGCCGGCGAGCCACATCCGCCAGGGCACGCGCCTGGTCCATCACGCGGGACATGGTCTCGGCCCCGCGGAGCATCAGCTCACGGGCCGGGGGCGGTGTTACCACGGTCATTCGTTAGGCGTTCCTTCTCGCGAGCCTATGGTGCACCGCAGCATGCTGCGGGTCCAGTGAAATGAGAAACTGGTGCAGATCGGCCACAGCGGGAGCGCGCCACCGGAACCGGAACCGCGCGGGTAACGCCCGGTTTGCCGCATGGCTCCCGCCCTTTGCATCAGGGCAGCATAATATGACGCGACGTATCCTGCCGTCACTGCCGGATGATATGCCAGTGCACCGTCAGGTTGACCTCCACCCCCCCGGGGTCGGCGCCTGGCGGAAAGGGCGGTAACTGCGCGTTCCGGAAGGGCATTTCCAGCCCGGAATCGAGCCAGAGCGAGCCGGAGCGCCGCACCAGCCGCCAGGACCTGACCCGTCCGTCCGGATCGACGATGAGCTGGATGCGGTTGGTGCCCTCATCGCCCACCACCGCCGCATTGGCGGGGTAGCGGACATTCTCGTCGATCCAGCGTCGGAAGGCGTTGCGCCAGTCCGGCCCGACCTCGGCGCCGCGGACCGTGACCTGGGGCTCCGGCCCGGTGCGGCCAGGGAGGGCGAGCGAGCCGAGCGAAAGATCGAGGCCCCGCCGCGTTGTCTCGGGCTGCGGGGCGAGTTGCAGGCCCTGCGGCAGCCAGAGGCCCGGCAGCCGCTCCGCCGGTGGCTGCGGCGCCGGCCGGGCCGGGCGCGGCGGGGCCGTGACCGCCGCCTGCTGCTGCGGGCGGTCCTGGCGTGGCGCGGCCGGCGGTGGCGGAGGGAGCGGCAGCGCCTCGGCCGGGGCCGGCGGGGGAGGCGGCGGCGGGGCAGCCTCCGCCAGCCTTGCCGCAGCCGGCGGCGGCGCGGGAACCTCGAATTGTGGCGGGATCGGCACGGGCAGCGGCTCCGCCAGGGGGGCAGGGACCGGGGGTGGCGCCGGGGGCGAGGGCGGCGGCGCGAGGGCCGGGGGAGCGCCTGGCTCAGCTTCGGACGGCCGCTCGGGGGCGCCTGCCTGGTAGTAGACGGCGTAGGAGGGCGGCGGCAGTGGCTCCGGCGGGCGCGGGCGCGTGAGGGTGGCGAGAACCACCAGGGCCAGGAAACCGGCATGCAGGAGAAGGGAGCCGACGAGGCCCGGGCGCAGCCCGGACCGCCGGCGGCGCAGATGCCGCGCGACGCTGATCGACCCTGCCACGCTCATGGCAGCGCCCTGTCGCGCCCCGGCGGGCCGGCGACGCCGGCCGGCGCTTCGCCCTCCGTAGTGCTCCACCCTGGTCTGTCAGCCCTGGCCAGGCTTCCCGCTCCCGCCGCCCGGCGTAAACATGCGGAACATCGCGGCCATGGCGTCGCGCATCTGCTCCGGCATCTGCGGGGCGAGCGGCATCCAGGTCTTCAGCAGGGCTTCCGGCGAGAGGACGTTCACCGCATCCAGCATCTGCTGCTGCAGCTTCGCCATCACGGCATCCTGCATCGGGCGCAGATCGGGCAGGCCAAGGAAGTGCCGCGCCTCCTCCGGGGTGCAATCGATTTCGACATTCACCTTCATGCCTTGCGCGCTCCCCGCCGTTCCCGCCGGTCATATGGCGCCGCAACCGGCGCGCCGCCAGCATCCGCGTCCGCTTGGCGATACCGCGGGACCATCACCTCAGCCGCCATCCGGCTCCGGCGCCGTCTCCGAGAACAGCGTCGCTACCAGGAGGTGGGCTGCAAGCCCGCCGATGCCCGTTGGAAGCAAGAGGCGTTCGAACAACAGGGAGCGGTCCCGGCCGAAGTGGAAATCGGCGAATTCGTATCTGGGCGCGGCGCTGGCGAGACATTCGCGATAGGCCCAGATGGCTCCGCCGATCGGGTCTTCGGTGATGTCCTCGCCGCGGCTCCCGATCCGCTCTCCCAGCAGCGACCGGCCCGCCCGCCGGTCCAGATTGGCGCCGACGCGGATCAGGCGGAGGCAGACCGGCTCCGTGCCTGGCACGGGCTCGGCTACCGCGAGATCCCCACTCGCCGGCAGGGCATCGAGCGCGAAATCCTCGAGCCGGGGCAGCCCGGCGGGGCTACGCCGCGCAAGCCAGGCCTCGTGGAGCGCACGAAGGGCGGGAGAGCGCAGGTTGCGGGCGATCGGGTCGCCTGCCTTGGCCATGGCATAGGTGTTATCACGGATCGCGGCGGCTGCGGGCCGATCCCAGCAGGCAGGCCACGAGGCTGCGGGCGAAAGGAGACCGGGACGCTCCAGGGAGCAGGCAACGGCCGGGAGAGGCACGGGCCTGGATCTGTTAGGTTGAGCATCGGGGGAGAGCATGACGCGGAGCGTTATGCCGCCAATGCGCGCCGGATCATATCGAGAAATCGCAATGAAGATAACAGATGGTGCCCCTTGGCGCGCCAGCTGGTGCGTGCCGCCAGAGTCTCCGGTCCATGCAGGCGGCCGGCGCCGGGGCGGCACCCCGGCGCCGGCCGCGGGGTTACATCTTCGGCTTCTCGCCGACGCCGTGGCCGCCATGGCTGTGCTGGCCACCCTTGCGGCCGGCCTCGACCGCCTTCTGCCGGTCATTGGCAAAATTGCCGGGATTGTTCGCCTTGCCCTGATGCGTGCCGCCAGTGCGGCCGGCCTCGCGGGCCTTCTCGCGATCATTGGCGAAATTGCCGGGGTTGTGCCTGCCACCACCGCCACCCGGGGACTGCTGATTGGCCATGGCCGTTTCCATTCGTCTTGCTTCTGACGGAGCCACCGCGATGATGGCTCCACACCAGGAACGCGCAGCGCCGCCGCCGTTTCCCCCTTCTGCTTAAAATTCAGACGTTCTGAGAACGGTTGCAGCGGGAGCCTCCTCCAACGCGCAGTTCCGGGAGCGCGAGAGAGGCTCCGTCGGCCACAGGCCTGGCTATCCAGCCCTCCCACCGCCCTCCATCATCCCAGGCGCAACCGCCGGACCACTTCCCCTTGCCGGCAATGCCGGCGACCCTGCCGGCCCGGGCACCGGCCCGCCGCAGCAAGCACAGGAGGGGCCGATGGCTGACCCAACCCCGCGCGAGATCCTCGACACCCTCTGGCAGCAGGCGGGCCTCACCGGCCTGGCGCCGGCAGAGTTGAGCGGAGAGGAGCCGGTCCTGCCCTCTTCCTTCCGCATCGGGGCGGCGGCCCAGGCGGTGGTGGCCGCAGCGACGGCGGCGGTCGCCGAGATCCACCGCCGCCGGGGCGGCCCGGCGCAGCAGGCCATGGTCGCGATGCGCGAGGCTGCGCTGGAATTCAGTTCGGAGCGCTATCTCCGCCTGGACGGCAGGCCGGCGCCGGCGGGCTGGGATTCCATCGCCGGTACCTATCGCTGTGGCGATGGGCGCTGGGTCCGGCTGCACACCAACTTCCCGCACCATCGCGCCGGCGTGCTGCGCCTGCTGGGCTGCGAGGGCACGCGCGAGGCGGTAGGCCAGGCGCTGCTGGGCTGGGATGCCTTCGCTTTCGAGCAGGCGGCGGCCGAGGCGAGGATGTGCGTCGCCGCGATGCGGAGCTTCGCCGAATGGGATGCGCATCCGCAGGGGCAGGCAGTGGCAAGCCTGCCGCCGCTGCGCATCGAGAGGATCGGGGAGGCGCTGCCGGTTCCGCTGCCGCCGCTTGCGGCGCGGCCGCTGCAGGGGCTGCGGGTGCTGGACCTGACGCGGGTCATCGCCGGGCCCGTCTGCGGGCGGACCCTCGCTGCGCATGGCGCCGATGTGCTGCATGTCAGCGCGGCGCATCTGCCCTCCTTCGACGACCTGCTGCCGGATACTGGCCGTGGCAAGCGCAGCGCCGCGATCGACCTGCGGATGGAGGCGGGCAGGGACACCCTCCGGGGCCTGGTGGCGGGGGCCGATGTGTTCCTGCAAGGCTACCGACCGGGCGCGGTGGCCGGGCATGGCTTCGCGCCGGAGGCGCTGGCGGCGCTGCGGCCTGGCATCGTCTGCACCTCGCTCTCGGCCTATGGCGAGGTGGGGCCCTGGGGCGGGCGGCTCGGTTTCGATTCGCTGGTGCAGACAGCGAGCGGCTTCAACCATGCCGAGGCACTGGCAGCCGGTGCCGATCCCGCCGACCCGGCGCCGAAAGTGTTGCCCTGCCAGGCGCTCGACCATGCCTCCGGCTTCCTGCTGGCCTTCGGCACCCTGGCGGCGCTGCTGCGGCGGGCGGAGGAGGGTGGGTCCTGGCTGGTCCGCGTCTCGCTGGCCGGGACAGGGATGTGGCTGCGCCGGCTCGGGCGGCTGGACGCTGCCTTCGGGCTGGCCATGTCGAGCCCGGAGGAGATCGGCGACCTCCTGGAGGAGATGCCGAGCGACTTCGGCCGGCTGACCGCGCTGCGGCATTCCGGCCGGCTGCCGGAGACGCCGCCGCACTGGGCCCTGCCGCCGGTGCGGCTGGGGACGCATCCGGCGGCCTGGGCCTAGGGCGCACCGGCCCCTTCACGCCTGGCGGTGCCGCGACGCAGGCTGGAGACGGCCCGGGGCAGTCCAGCCAGCGCCCTGCCGAGGCTGCGCACGCTGCAGCGCTGCACTGGCCAAGGCCGCAACCGTCATGCGGGCCGGTCAGGCCGGGGTCGTTGCGCAACGCGTGGAGCAACGGCAGGGCCGGGTCGCCCATGGTCAGGCTGACGGCGCGGTCGTTGACCGTCATTGTCACGGTCTGGCTCGCCCGATTCCTCCCGCTGCCCCGCCCATGACCGGGCTTGCCATCCGGCGCGTAAGGAAGCCTAAAGCGCGGCCTGAGCCCATGCCGCCGCAACGGCATGGCATAGCCGGGAGGACCTGATGATGAAACGATATGCCCTGGGACTTGCGGCCCTCGCCCTGCTGGCGCTGCCTGCGGCGGCCCAGACCTTCCCCGAGCGGCCGGTGCGGCTGGTCGTGCCCTTCGCGCCCGGGGGCGCGACCGATGTCGGCGCCCGGGTGCTGGCCGAGGCGCTGGGCCAGGTGCTGCCCCAGCCGGTGGTGGTGGAGAACCGCCAGGGCGGCGCCGGCATGGTCGCCGCGGAATTCGTCGCACGCGCGGCGCCGGACGGCCATACCATCCTGTTCAACAACACCAGCCATGCGGTGCTGCGGGTGGTGGTGCCGAACGCGCCGATCGACCCGATCCGCCAGCTCTCGCCCGTCACCATCCTGTCGGAGATGCCGATGGTGATGCTGGTGGCGAACAATTTCCCGGCGAAGGACGGCCGGGAATTCCTGGCCGCGGTGCGCGCGGCACCCGGGAAGTACGATTATGGCAGCACGGGCGGCGGCGGCACGCTGGGCATGGCGGCGCTGCTCTTCCAGCGCACCACCGGCGTGCGGATGAACGAGATTCCCTATCGCGGCGGCGCGCCGGCGACGCTCGACCTCGCGGCCGGGCGCATCAGCCTGGTCTTCGATATCGCGCTAACCGGGCTGCAGACGGCAAAAGGCGGCCAAGCGCGCGCCTTCGCGGTGAGCGGGCCGGAGCGCAGCCCGGCGGCGCCCGAGATCCCGACCTGGCGGGAGATCGGCGTGGATGCCGAGATGGTGGTCTGGCAGGCAATCTTCGTTCCCACCGCGACACCCGCGCCGATCCGCGACGCGCTGCAGGCCGCGGTGGCAAGGGTCCAGCAGACGGAGGCTGTCCGGCGGAAATGGACGGAACTTGGCGTCGACCGCGTGCTGGCGACGACTCCCGCCGAGGCCGAGCGCTATGTCGCGCGTGACGTGGAGCGCTGGGAAGGGCTGATGGCGACCGCGCAGCAGCGGTAGAATGGGATCGCCGCAAAGCGGAAACGCTCGGAAGCATGAAGCTGCTCTTCTGAACAATCGTTGCGCAACCGCGCGACCATTCGCCCCGCACGCGAAGGAGCGGGGCCGCGATCCATCCTCGATGACGTGGCCATCGGGCTGCCGGGATGTCCCTCGGCCCCGTTCGCCGCCGCGGCGATGGCCGATCCCGGGCCAGGGACCGGAAAGAGGAGATGGAGATGCGACGATTGCTGATGGCCGGTATTGCCGGTGCCGCCCTGATTCTGGGCGCGCCCGCGATGGCCGCCGATGACGACGCCCTGCACAAGGCGGCGGTCGAGAATTTCAAGCCGATCCCGGCCATGGTGCCGAGCGTGCAGGGCAACCCGGTGACGCGGGAGAAGATCGATCTCGGCCGGATGCTGTTCTTCGATCCGCGCATCTCGGCCAGCATCTTCCTGAGCTGCAATTCCTGCCACAACCTGGCGATGGGCGGCGGCGACAATATCGAGACCTCGATCGGCCATGGCTGGCAGCGCGGCGGCCGCAACGCGCCGACCGTGCTGAACTCGGTCTTCAATGCCGCGCAATTCTGGGATGGCCGCGCCGCCGACCTGCGCAGCCAGGCGACCGGCCCGATCCAGGCCGGAGTCGAGATGGCGGCGACGCCCGAGCACGTGCTCGGCGTGCTGAACAGCATCCCCGAGTACAGGCAGCGCTTCACCACCGCCTTCCCGGGCGAGCCGGCGCCAGTCAGCTTCGCCAACCTCGCCAAGGCGATCGAGGCCTTCGAGGCGACGCTGATCACGCCGCATTCGCGCTTCGACCAGTACCTGGAGGGCAACCGTGGCATCCTGACCGCGCAGGAGAAGAAGGGCCTCGGCCTGTTCATTGAGACCGGCTGCGTGGCCTGCCACAACGGCGTCAATCTCGGCGGGCAGGACTACTTCCCCTTCGGCGTCGTGGAGAAGCCGGGCGCTGACATCCTGCCGCCGGGTGACCGCGGCCGCTTCCAGGTGACCCGCACCGCCGCCGACGACTATGTCTTCCGCGCCGTGCCGCTGCGCAATGTCGCGCTGACCGCGCCCTATTTCCACACCGGCAAGGTGTGGGAGCTGGAGCAGGCGGTCTCGATCATGGGCACCAGCCAGCTCGGCAAGGAGCTGAGCAAGGAGGAGGTCGCGGCCATCACCGCCTTCCTGCGGACCCTGACCGGCGAGCAGCCGCGGCTCGAGCTGCCGATCCTGCCGGCGAGCACGGCGGAGACGCCGAAGCCGCAGCCCATGGCAGGGATGCAGCCCCCGGCACCGGCTTCCACTGCGCCCGCGACGCCGGCCGCCCCGTTGCGCCAGCGCCGCTGAGCAGGGGCTACAGCGGATTGCGTTCATATCTGAACGCCGATCCGCTGGTGCTCCTTGTTTTTCAAGCAGATTCACGCTTCCGGACGTTCACGCCCGTCCGCGATCTGCTCTAGAGCCGGTAGAAGGCCCGGGCCGTGTCATGCAACGCGGCCCGGGCCAGCGCCTCGCCCAGTACGCTGCGCAGCAGGTCGATGTCCGTCGGCGCGAAGGGGCGGGCGGCGCGGACCGAGGGCAGGTCGGTGCCGAACATCAGGGCCGCCGGGGCGACCGCCGCGATCCGCTCCAGCGCGCGCGGCACATCCAGCGCGACCCGGCCGAAGCCGCTGGCCTTCACCTTGGCGCCCGCGCGGGCAAGGTCCAGCACCACCGGCAGGCCTGCCTCCGTCATGCCGAGATGGTCGATGACGAGCGCGGGCAGCCGCGTCAGCGCCTCCAGGGCGGGCGCCAGCACCGCGGCATCGGCATAGATCTGTGCGTGCAGGCCGCAAGCGGCGGCACGCGCGGCATGGGCCGCGACGGCCTGCGCATTGCTCCATTGCCCGCGCCAGAGGCTGTAGCGCAGCCCCCGCACGCCGGCCGCTGCCAGGGCGCGCATCGCCTCCTCGTCCTGCGCCGCATCCGCCTGCGCCACCACGGTGAAGCCGGGGCCGAGCGCCGCCGAGGCCTCCAGCAGCGGCCGCGGGTCGCCGCCCTGCACGCTGCCCGCGACATTCACTCCGCCGAGGATGCCGAGAGCCTTGGCTTGCTTGCGGTATTCCTCCACGCCGAAGGGTGGCGGGACGAAGCCGGCATGGCCGGGCATCGTCTCGTCCGGAGAGAAGACGTGGAAATGTGCGTCGATAATCGGCGGCATGATCGGGAGTACCGGCTTAGTCTGCCGTGATCTTCGCCTCGCGCACCAGCACCTCCATGGTTGCGCGTTCCTTCCTCAGGAAGTCGGCGAATTGCGCCGGATTGGTGCCGAGTCCAATGGCGCCCAGTGCCGTCAGGCGCTGCTGCACCGCCGGATCGGCCAGCGCCGCCAAGCAGGCGGCATGGATGCGTTCCACCGCCGGCGCGGGCAGGCCGGCCGGGCTATAGACGCCGTTCCACTCCGCCTGGTCATAGCCGGGGAAGCCCTGCTCCGCGACGGTCGGCACATCGGGCAGGGAGGAAACGCGGCTGGCGGTGGAGACGGCGAGCGCGCGCAGCCGTCCCTCCTGCACCAGGGCGGCAGCGGAGGCGACGGTGGCGAAGCCGAAATCCACGTCGCCCGCCAGCACCGCCTGCAGCGCCGGCCCGCCGCCGCGATAGGGCGCGTGCGTCAGCTCCACCTGTGCGCGGCTCGCCAGCAGGGCGGTGGCGATGTGGTTGGAGATGGCATTGCCGGAGGAGGAATAGCTCAGCCGCCCCGGCTGCGCCTTCGCGCGCCCGAGCAGGGCGTCCAGGGTCCGGAAGGGGCTCTCCGGCTTCACGATGAGGATCAGCGGGTAGACCGTGACCCGGCTGATCGGCGTGAAGGCGGTGTGGTAGTCGAAGGCGAGGTTGCGGAAGATGAAGGGCGCGACCGCCTGGTTCGCCGCATCGACCAGCAGGGTGGTGCCGTCCGGCGCGGCGCGCGCCACCTCCTGCGCGCCGATCGTCCCGCCGCCGCCGGCGCGGTTCTCCACCACCGCGGGCTGGCCTAGGACGCTGGAGAAGACCGGGGCGATGAGCCGCGCCGTGGTGTCGGCGCCGCCGCCCGGGGTGAAGGGCACCACCAGCCGCACCTGCCGCGGCGGCGCCCAGTTGGACAGCGCCGGCCCGGCGGGCAGCGCCGCCAGCAATGCCGTGCCGCCGGCGAGCAGCCCGCGGCGCCCTATCGTGATTCGGTCGTGATGCATCCTGGCCTCCCGGTGCCGGCAGAATAGGCCGCTACGGGCCTGCCGCCTACCGCCCGGTCCGGCGGCGCAGCATGTCGGGCAGCATGGCGTTGAAGGCCTCCGCCGCCTCATAGGCCACCCAGTGGCCGGCGCCCGGGATCACGCCGGTCCAGGCCTCCGGCTGCACCTCGCGCAGCGCCTGGAAGCGCAGCTCGACCTCCGGCCAGGCAATCGCGTCCCGCTCGCCATAGAGCAGCGCGACCGGGCAGCGCGCCCTGGCGATGGCATCCTTCAGCGAGGTGCTGCCGGCGAAGCCGCGGCTCTGGAAACGGGCGTGGCGGGTGTTCCATTCCTGGATCCCCAGCGCCAGCGCATCGATCTGGGCCGGGTCGGCGAACATCAGCGCGGCGAGGTTGTGGCGATGCGCCGCGATGCGCGCCTCGCCCTCCAGGCTGCGGACCTTCGTCAGTTCCGTCACCTGCCGCTTCAGGCCGAGCGCGCCGGCGCCGACCAGCGTCACGCTGCGCAGCTCCTCGCCCGCCTGGGCCGCGACATGGCCCGAGAGCAGCGCGCCGAAGGAGAAGCCGCAGAGGTCATAGCGCGTGCCCGCGCCGAGGAGCCGGGCGATTCCCTCCCGCACCACCGCAGCCACAGGGGCGGGCGTCTCGGCCGGCGGGGGCATGGCGCTCTCGCCGAGGCCGGGCAGATCCGGGCAGACCACCATGCGGTGCCGCGACAGCGGGCCGATATTGCGGGTCCAGTGCCGCCAGGAGCCGCTGCCGCCATGCAGCAGCACCAGCGGCTCACCCTCTCCCCAGACGCGCCAAGCCATGCTGCCCTCGCCGCAGGGCGTATCCAGGCGGCGGGCGGCAGCATCCAGCCGGGCGAGCAGCGCCTCTGGCGCTTCCTGTGTCCTGGTCAGGACGTCCTGCATCACGTCTTGGTCCCGCTTCCCTGTCCCGGCCATGCTTTGTCGGCCGGTCGGGGCAGGCTGGCAAGACAGCGTCAGCGCGCCCGGTTGGTGAAGCGGGCATTCCCGAGCCCGGTGCCGATGGTCAGCACGCCCCAGTGCTTCACATCCTCCATCCAGGGCACCTGGCTCAGCCCCTGCACCACGGCATCGTTGTGCATGACCACCACCGTCTCATGCCCGCCGATCTCAGGCAGGGTGGCACGGAGGCGCTCGGACAGGTTGAAGCGGCTACTTTCCCAATTGCCCGGCAGATTCTGCGCGCCCTTTTCGATGCTGCCATCCGGCCGGATGCGGCCGGGACAGCCGACCCCGATGAAGGGCGCCAGATGCAGCCCGCGCTTCTCCGCCTTGCGCATCAGCTCGCCCATCATGCCGCAGAGCCGGTCGATGGCCTCCTCCCGCGCCGGCTTGTCCGCCCGGTGCTGCCAGATCTCGCTCTCCCAGATGCAGGCTGCCGAAAGGTCGGCGGCCTTCTTCAGATGCGGCCGCACCAGGCCCGCACGCATGTTGGAGCCGCCGATATCGACCGCCAGCAGCGCATCATGTCCCTTGAAGATCCAGGGCGGGGCCAGCTGCACGGCGCCGATCATCCCGGCCTCGTCCGGGTCGTGCCGGATGGGGACGAGGTCGATGTCGATCTTGTCGCCCTTCAGCAGCATGGCGGTGCGGCCGATCGCCAGCTCGCCGACCCGGCTGCCGCGCATGCCGCCGCCGATGACGATCCGCTCCGTGCCGCGCCATTCCTTCAGCTTCAGCAGTGCCTTCACGACGGCGGTGAGGGACTGGGCGAATTCCTCGACCACGCCATGCACCAGGCCCGCGGCCTCGGCGTCTCCGCTCGCCAGCATGTCATCCAGCTGGCGCCGGTGGATCTCCTGGGTCGGCGCCTCGCCCAGCGGATCCTCCTTGTCCACCTCGCGCAGGCGCTTCCGCCACCAGTCGAGGATGGCCTTGAAGGCCCGGCTGCTGGCGCGGTCGCCGAGGAAGCCGCCGGGCGTGCGCAACTCGGCATTGTAGCTGTCCACGGTCACCGCCGGCAGGTTGTCCGCGCCGTGGTCCTGGAAGCGCGGTGGGGCAGGGCGGGTATCCGGGTCACTCATGAGAGCGGCAACGCCGCGCCACGGCCGACGTTGCCGATCGCCCTGAGTTGCCGGTGGGCGGCGCCCCCGAACCTCTCCGGTGCTCCGGACTTAGCCCTCGGGGTAGCGGATCTCGACCACCTCGATGGTCTCGACGCCCTGGGGCGTGCGCAGCTTCACCAGATCCCCGATGCGGGCCCCGAGCAGGGCGCGGGCGACCGGGGAGACCCAGGAGATGCGGCCGGCATGGCTGTCCGCCTCGTCCACGCCGACGATGGTGATGGTGACCTCGCGGTCGTCCTCGCGCGCATAGGTAACCGTCGCGCCGAAGAAGACCTGGCCGCGCTTCGTCTGGGCGGCCGGGTCCACCACCTGCACCCGCTCCAGCCGCTTGCGCAGGAAGCGGACGCGGCGGTCGATCTCGCGCAGGCGGCGCTTGCCGTACTGGTAGTCGGCATTCTCCGAGCGGTCGCCGAGGCCGGCGGCCCAGGACACCACCTCGACCACCTTCGGCCGCTCCTCCGTCCAGAGGCGCTTCAGCTCCGCCTCCAGCGCCGCATGCCCGGCGGGGGTCATGTAGAAGGGCGTCCCCGGCGGCAGGCCGGGCGGGCCGGCCTCGTCCTCGTCATCGTCGTCGCTCATGCCACGAGGTGTAGTCCCGGCCCGGGCCGGCGGAAACAGACAGGACCGGCGCCCTTTGGCATTCGGCAGGGGGCCTCGCGAGCACCGGACCGGCCTGCGACTGCTTTTCGGAGGCGCGGGCTGCGCCATAGTGTGCGGCGATGGAATGGCAGGCTCCCGCCGTGGTGCTGGATGCCCGCCCGCTCGGCGAGAGCGGCGCGGTCGTCTCGCTGCTGACTGAGGCGCATGGGCGGCATGCCGGCCTCGCCAAGGGCGGCACCTCCCGTGCCCAGGCCCCGCTCTGGCAGCGGGGCAACCTGGTCGAGGCGCGCTGGATGGCGCGGCTGCCCGATCAGCTCGGCAGCCTGAGCGGCGAGCTGGTCCACCCCGCGGCAGCGCTGGCGCTTGAGGATCCGCTGGCGCTGGCGCTGCTCTCCTCGGCCTGTGCGGTGGCGGAGGGCGCACTGCCGGAGCGGGAGCCGCATCCGCGCTGCTTCCAGGGCCTCGTCTCCCTCATCGCCCGGCTGGCGCAAGGGGCCAGGGCGCTGCTGCCCGATTACGTGCGGTGGGAGGCGGAGCTGCTGGGAGAGCTGGGCTATGGCCTCGACCTCGCCCGCTGCGCCGCCACGGGCTCGACGGAGGACCTGGTCTGGGTCTCGCCCCGGACCGGCCGGGCCGTCAGCGCCGCGGCTGGGGAGCCCTGGCGGGACCGGCTGCTGCCGCTGCCGCGCTTCCTGCTCGGCCAGTCGGGCGGGGAGGGGCCGGCGGAATGGCTCTCCGGCCTGAGGTTGACCGGGCATTTCCTGGCCCGCGACGTCTTCGGGGAGCGGCCGGGCGGGCTGCCGCAGGCACGGGCCATGCTGCAGGACCGGGTGGCGCTTCTGGGTGGCGCGACGTGATAGGCTCGGCCGCGACTGCCCCGGGCGGCAATTGCCCGGCGGCGAAGCGGAGCCAGGCCGTTGCGCACTCCCCTCTCCCGGCGAGCCCTCGCCGACCTTCTTATGGTGCCGCCCGGCCTCGCCGCGGCGCAGCCGGCGCCGGACCTGCCCACCCCCGCCGGGCCCTTCCTCGAGATTGTGCCGACCGGCGGCCAGGGACCGGTGCGGCTGGCCGCCGCCCATGTCGTCCGGATCGGCCGGGCGGAGGGCTATACCGTGATCGACACCGCCGCCTGGGTGCAGCAACGCACCATCGAGGCGACGGATTCCGTGGCGCGGCGGGTCTCGGCCACCGGCCAGCGCCTGGTGCCGCTGACCGACCTCAGCGGCCAGCGCTGCTGGCTGGCGGCCGAGCGGGTGGTGCTGGTCCGCGGCTCGGAGGACCGACACGCCGCCGGGGCGCGCGCCGCCCTCGTCCTGGTCGGGCTGCGCTTCGGGCAGGACGTGGCGGTGCGCGAGACGGTGGAGGAGGTGATGGCCGCGCTCGGCCGGTGATCCCTTTCCGTTGCCAACTAGGCGTCGTTGTGGCGCCGGCCGCCCCGACCGGCTAAAACCCCCGAGAACATAGCGCGAATCCCGGAGCCCATGCCCGACGACATCAAGGCCCCGCCGGCCGGCCCGGACGGCGGCAACATCAAGGACGCCCGACTGGCCGATGCGCTTTCCGAGCGCTACCTGGCCTATGCGCTGTCCACCATCATGTCCCGCTCCCTGCCGGATGTGCGGGACGGGCTGAAGCCGGTCCATCGCCGGCTGCTCTGGGCGATGCACCAGCTGAAGCTCGACCCGGCCGCGGGCTTCAAGAAATGCGCCCGCATCGTCGGCGACGTCATGGGCAAGTACCACCCGCACGGCGACGCCGCGATCTACGATGCCATGGTGCGCCTCGCCCAGGATTTCGCGGCGCGCTACCCGCTGGTCGAGGGCCAGGGGAATTTCGGCAATATCGACGGCGATAACGCCGCGGCCATGCGCTACACCGAGGCCCGCCTGACCGAGGTGGCGCAGGCCATGCTGCAGGGAATCGACGAGGACACCGTCGATTTCCGCGCCACCTATGACGGGGAGGAGCAGGAGCCGGTGGTGCTGCCGGCGGCCTTCCCCAACCTGCTGGCGAATGGCGCGAATGGCATCGCGGTCGGCATGGCGACCAGCGTCCCGCCGCACAATGCGGGGGAGCTCTGCGACGCGGCGCTGGCGCAGCTGCAGCTGTTCCGGGAGAAGGGCCTGACGCTGGCCACCGTGGCGACCACGGCGCCCGAGGCGCGCGCCGCCTTCCTGGAGGCCTCCCTCGCGCCCATGCTGGCGGTGCTGCCGGGCCCCGACTTCCCGACGGGCGGCGTGCTGGTGGAGCCGCCGGAGGCGATCCGGGAGGCCTACGCCACCGGCCGCGGCGGCTTCCGGGTGCGGGCGCGCTGGGAGAAGATGGCCGGCAAGAACGGCACCTGGGCCGTCGTCGTCAGCGAGATTCCCTACCAGGTCCAGAAGGCCAAGCTGATCGAGCAGATCGCGGCCCTGCTGGAGGAGAAGAAGCTTCCCCTGCTCGGCGACATCCGGGACGAGAGCACCGATGTGGTGCGCGTCGTGCTGGAGCCGAAGAACCGCACGGTGGACGCCGCCGTGATGATGGAGACGCTGTTCCGCGCCACGGGCCTCGAGGCGCGCATCCCGCTCAACATGAATGTGCTGGATGCGGACCGCACGCCACGCGTCATGGGCCTGCCGGAGGTGATCTGGAGCTGGCTGGACCACCGGCATGTGGTGCTGGTCCGCCGCACCAAGCACCGGCTGGCCGCCATCGCCCGGCGGCTGGAGATCCTCGATGGCTATCTGATCGTCTACCTTAACCTGGACGAGGTCATCCGCATCGTCCGCGAGGAGGACAAGCCGAAGGAGGCGCTGATGGCGACCTTCTCGCTGACCGAGGTGCAGGCCAACGCCATCCTCGACATGCGGCTGCGGGCGCTCCGCAAGCTTGAGGAGATGGAGATCCGCAAGGAGCACAAGAAGCTCTCGTCGGAGCAGAAGGCGCTGCAGGGGCTGATGAAGTCCGAGGGCAAGCGCTGGGAGGCGATCGAGGCCGAGCTGGCCGCGACCAAGGCGAAATTCGGCGGCGGCACGCCTGTGAAGGGCGCCGATGCCGCCGCCCATCCCTGGGTGCGCGACCCCTATGCCCGGCGCACCGAGACCGGCCGGGTGCTGCCGGCCGTGCTGGTGGATGAGGCGGCTTTCGTCGAGAAGGAGCCGATCACCGTCATCCTCTCCGAGAAGGGCTGGATCCGTGCCCAGAAGGGCCATGTCGCCGAGGATGCCGAGCTGCGCTTCAAGGAGGGCGACCAGCTCCATACCTGGGTGCATGCCCAGAGCACCGATCGCATCGTCCTCCTCGCCACCAATGGCAAGGCCTATACGCTGAAGGCCGAGGTGATCCCGCGCGGTCGTGGCGATGGCCAGCCGGTGCGGCTGATGGTGGACCTGACGAATGAGGACACCATCGTCCGGATGTTCGTGCACGAGGACGGCAAGCGCTTCCTGGTGGCGTCCACCGACGGCCGGGGCTTTGTGGTGAAGGGCGAGGATCTGCTGGCCGAGAAGCGGACGGGCAAGCAGGTGCTGGTGGTGGAGGCCGGGAAGGAGGCCGCGGTCTGCGCCGAGGCCGAGGGCGACACCGTCGCGGTGATCGGCTCCAACCGCAAACTCCTGCTCTTCCCCCTGGACCAGGTGCCGGAGATGTCGCGTGGCCGCGGCGTGCAATTGCAGAGCTACAAGGATGGCGAGCTCTCGGACCTCAAGGTCTTCGTCCGGAAGGAGGGGCTGACCTGGATGCTGGGCGACCGGCAGCGGGTGGAGACCGATCTCACGGGCTGGCGCGGCAACCGCGCCGGGGCGGGCAAGCTGCCGCCGAACGGCTTCCCGAAGAGCAACCGGTTCGAGTAGGCGCAGATCGCGGGAAGCGGTGAACGACCGAAGGCGTGAAGCGGCGCGTCGGCAAGGACCTGCGGCGGATCAGCCTTCGGGTCGGAACGCAAGCCGCTGCAGACGCGGACGGAACCGGAGGCTCGCTTTCTGCCCCCTCCGGCCCCGCCGCCCTGGGGTCGCTCAGGTCCCGCCCGTCCGCCCGAACCAGACGCCGAGCAGCGCGCCGAGCGCGACCAGCAGCAGCCCGCCATTCACCACCAGCAGCAGGGCGGGCGGGATGCGCCAGACATCAGAGCGCTGCGGCGCATCATGGCCAGGATGCAGGTCCCGCCACACCGCGACCGCGAAGCAGAAGGCGGAGAACAGCACCAGCAGCGTTGCATTGAACAGGATGGCCCATTCCGGCAGCACATTGCCGAGCGAGGTCTTGGCGCCGACACCGGCCGCGAGCGAGACGAGGCCAGTGCGGACCCAGGCGGCATAGGTCCGCTCCGCGGCGAGCACCGTGCGGTCGGCGGCATAGAAAACCCGGGGGGTCTCGGCTCTCATCCGGCATGCTGCGGCAACGCGCCGGCCGCCTGCCGGCTTCCGGAGGCTACCCGGCCGTCTCCGGCACGACCGGCTCCTCGGCCGGCACCATGCTCTCCTCCAGCACCCGCCAGATGCCGCCGGTCAGCACCTCGCTCGGCCGGAAGCGGCTCTTGTAGGACATCTTCCGGCTCTCCGGGACCCAGTAGCCCAGATAGACGAAGGGCAGGCCGAGGGTCCGGGCGCGGGCAACCAGCCAGAGGATCGCCCAGGAGCCGAGCGAGCGCCGCGCCGCCGCCGGGTCATAGAAGGAATAGACCGCCGAGAGCCCGTCCGAGAGCCAGTCGGTCAGGCAAGCCCCCAGCAGCCGGTCATGCGCGTCGCGGAACTCGACCACGCCGGTGGTGATAGGCGTGTCCTCGACCATGGCGCGGTAGTCGTAGAAGCCCATCGCCGCCATGTCGCCCTCGCCGTGGCGGGCCTGCTGGTAGCGCTGGAAGAGCTGGAACTGCTCCGCCGTCGCCCGGGCCGGCATCTCGAACCCCGCGAGGTCGGCATTGATCTTCTGCAGCTTACGCTGGGCCCGGTTCGGCTCGAATTCGGTGGCCAGGATGCGGATCGGGATGCAGGCATTGCAGCCGGGGCAGACCGGCGAATAGGCGATGTTGTGGCTGCGCCGGAAGCCGGCGCGGGAGAGGCGGTCATGCAGCGCCTCCGCATCCGGGCCCGTCAGCTCGGTCACGATCTTCCGTTCCGTCCTGCCCGCCAGGTAGGGGCAGGGGAGCGGCGCGGTGGTGTAGAAGAACTGCGGGCGACGATTGGGGCGGTGCAGCATCGGCAGGAAGCAGTGTCGGTGGGGCGGGGCGTAGAATCAACCACTTCGGCGCAACAAGGTTCGCTGGATTTCAGGGATCCAGCCTGAACCGGCCATGCAACTCAGCCGGCGCCCGGCGCAATGTGATCACGCCGCCATCCCGCCAGCGCGCCAGCAGGTCCCCCCAATGGCCGGAGGCCGGGTGGCCGGACTGGCCCGTGGCGATGATGGCAGTGGTCCGATCCGGGTCGACGAGATCGGCGACCAGCCGCAGCCCGGCGCCATGGACATGTGCCCAGGGCTCCGCCCCGAAGCCGCGGATGCCGCCCCGGGCCAGGGTCCATTCATCCCCGCCGGTCGCGGCCGAGAGGCTGGTGAGCGGGCCGAGGCCGGGCAGGAAGCGGAGCAGCGGGTGCTCGAAGCGCGCGACATGGGCGCGGCCCCACCGCCAGTCCTCCGGCCTCTCTCCCTGGCTGGCCGCCAGCCGCGCGACCGCCTCCCGCAGCGCCCGGTCGGCCAGCGCGGCGCAATCACCGCCGCACCAGGGTGCGCCCCGCCCGTCAGGGGCCAGCACGTGGCGGAGGAATTCCGCCCGCGGCCGCCAGGCGCCCTCCGCCACGCCGCCATGCGCCAGGGCCAGCCGGCCGACCGCCTCGATCCAGGCGTTGAAGATCAGCGGCTCGGGCCGGTCGGCCGCGACATCGCTATCCCAGGCCAGCAGCAGGTCGCGCGCCGCGCCGGCCATGCCTTCGGGCCGCGGCGAGCGCCGCAGCAGCGCCTCATCACCCCGGAGCAGGTCGCGGGCGAACAGCGAGACGGTGTCCCGCTGCATGGCGGCGAAGCCCGCCGCGTCATGCTTCGGCCGCTCTGCCAGCAATTCGCCGAGACGCCGGAAGCGCCAGGCATCCGGCCAGTCATGCCCGAGGAAGACCGGGCTGTCCGGTGGTGCCGGGCGGTTGTTGGCATTGGCGATGACGCCGCTCGCCGGGTCCTCGACATGCGGCAGGGCGTCGAAGGGGATCCAGCCGGTCCAGTCATGGGTGCCATCCCAGCCCGGGGCGGGGAGCATGCCATCCCCGGCGCGGCGCACCGGCGTCCGGCCGGTCAGGAACATCCCGATCCGCCCGTGCCGGTCCGCCACCATCAGGTTCTGTGGCGGGCTGCTGATGCGGGAAGCCGCCGCCCGCGCCTCGGCCAGCGAGGCGGCGCGGTTGAGGGCCAGCAGCCCGGCCGCGGAGCTGTCCGCTGGGGCGAGGTTCGCCATGGCGACGGCGAGCACCCGGTCGGCCGGCGTCGTCTCGTCCAGGTCGGAGAGGACCGGGCCGTGCCGCGTCTCCCGTATCCGCAGCCGGACGGGATCGGCGCCGCGGACCCGGATCACCTCCTCCCGTACCGTGAAGGGCCGGGGCCCCTCCGGCGTCTGGTAGGCATCGGGACCTGCCAGGCGCTCGACGAAGACATCCTGAGTGTCGGAATGGGTGGTGGTGAAGCCCCAGGCGAGGTCGGCATTGCGGCCGATGACCATCAGCGGCACGCCGGGGCTGGTGGCGCCCGCCAGCATCCGGCCGTCATCCAGGTCGATCCGCGCGAGGTACCAGAGGATGGGCGCCTGAAAGCCGAGATGCGGGTCGGCGGCGAGCAGCGGCGCGCCGGAGGCGGAACGCGCAGGCGCGACCGCCCAGGCATTGCTGGCCGAGGCGGGCAGCGTCCCCGGCTCCGGAAAGCGCGGCAGCGCCGCCGCCAGCCGGCCGAGATGCTCGGCATCAAGCGCGGCGAGGTCCGGCCGGCCGGGGCTGGCATCCTCCGGCCAGAGCTCGCGCTGCCGCTCGGCCGGCAGAATCGCCGCGAGGCGTGCCCGGTCCAGCTCGCTCCGCCAATTGCCGGAGAGCCAGAGGCCCATGACCTTGGCCCAGAGCAGGCTGTCCGCCGGCTGCCAGGGCTCGGGAGCGCCCAGGAGAAGGAATTCCGGCGCGGCGAAGCGGCCCCGTGCCGCGATCCAGCCATTCACGCCGGCGGCATAGGCCTCCAGCAAGGCCCGAACCTCCGTCGGCAGGGTGGCGAGGTCCTCCTCCGCCCGGCGGGCCAGGCCGAGGGTGCGGACGAAGCGGTCGGCGCGGAGCGTCGCCGACCCGGCGATCTCTGAGAGGCGGCCGGAGGCGCCGCGCCGCATCATCTCCATCTGGAACAGCCGGTCCCGCGCATGCAGCCAGCCGAGCGCCATGGCGGCATCCGCCTCATCCCGCGCGGCGATGCGGGGGACGCCATGCGCGTCCAGCGTCACCGTGACGCGGCCCGAGAGGCCCGGCAGCGTCGCCGCCCCCTCCCGCCCGGGCAGGGTCCACCAGACGAGCCCGGCGACCGCGCCGCCGAGCGCGAGGACCAGCAGCACCAGGCCGAACAGGAGGCGGCGCAGCCAGCACCAGGCGGCGCGCGGACGGCGGGGCGGCTTGGGGGGCAGGGCGGTCAGCCCGCGCAGGCCGGCATGGAGGCCGGAATGGCTTTGACCATCATTCGTCCGACCTAGCGCGAAGCGGCCGGCCGCGTCCATGCGCGCGATGCGGCGATGCCCCTTTGTGACGGGCTGGCCAGGCCAGGCGGCGAAGCGGGTTCCGCCCGGCCGCCGATCCGCCTAGCATCCGTCCCAACGACCAAGAGAATGGAGGAAACACATGCGGGGCGTCGTGTTCACCGGGGACCGGGAGTTGGAGATCATGTCCTTCCCCGACCCCACGCCGGGCTTCGGCGAGGTGGTGCTGGAGATGAAGGCCTCCGGCATGTGCGGCAGCGACCTGAAGCAGTACCGCCGGCCGCGCGGCGTGCGGCAGAACAACGGTCTTGCCACGGCCGAGGGGCCGGTGATCGCGGGGCACGAGCCCTGCGGCGTGGTCGCCGCCATCGGCCCGGGCGTCGATCCGCGCCATGCCAGGGTGGGCGATCGGGTGATGGTGCACCACTACCAGGGCTGCACCACCTGCGGCCATTGCCGCACCGGCTGGCAGCAGCTCTGCCAGAAGACCTCCGTGAAGGTCTATGGCAACAACTCCCACGGCGGCCATGCGCAGTACATGTGCGTGCCAGCCAACACCCTGGTCCCGCTGCATGAAGGGTTGAGCTTCCAGGCGGGCGCCGCGATCTCCTGCGGCACCGGCACGGCCTGGGGCGCGCTCAGGCGCATGAACATCTCCGGCAACGACACTATTGCCATCTTCGGCCAGGGGCCGGTGGGCCTCTCTGCGACGCAACTCGCCTCCGTCATGGGTGCGCGGGTGATCGCGCTCGACATCTCCCCGCAGCGGCTGGAGCGGGCCAGGGCCTTCGGCGCGGCAGAGACCGTCAACCCCTCGAATGTCGATGCGGTCGCCGCCATCCGCGACCTGACGCATGGGCTTGGCGCCGACCTCACCCTTGACACCTCCTCCTCGCCGCAGGCGCGCATCCAGGCGATCCGCGCGCTGAAGGTCTGGGGCACCTGCTGCTTCGTGGGCGAGGGCGGGGAGGTGACGATCGATGTCTCCCCGGACATGCTGCGCCGGCAGGCGACGGTCATCGGCTCCTGGACCTTCTCCTCGGTCGGCCAGGCGGACTGCGCGCAGTTCATCCTCGACCGTGGCATCAAGGTGGACGACCTCTTCACCGAGACCTGGCGGCTGGACCAGGCGGAGGAGGCCTATAAGCTGTTCGACACGCAGACGAGCGGGAAGGGCGTGTTCCTGCTCTGATACCTGGCGCATGACATGCTGACGCATGTCATGCCTCGGACGCCGGCGGCGCTCCGGGCCGCGGCTTCGCGGCATGTGCCGCGGCACGCATCCGAGCGCCCGGCCCACTCCGCAGGCCGGGGCGACATGAGCGAAGATGACCCCACCAGGGCGTCAATCGGCCGCCAGGACGATCCTTGCGGGCTGGCTCGCCGCGCCGGGCCGGTCCGCCGGAGTGCCGGCATAGCGGTTGGCAATGCAGCCGAAGAAGAAGAGGTTGCCGGCGACGAGCATCAGCGCGAGCGCGACGCGTGTCGCGCGAGCGGCTGGCTCCGGTGCGGTCTGCATCGACGTCATCGCTGCCTCCTGACGGAAGGCAGCGTGGCGGATGACGCGGCGGTCCGCCGTGCGCCGGCGCACCGCCCGACAGGTGCCACATGTCCGTGGCCCGGCGACCCGGGTCATGCGAAGGCCCGGCCTCCGCCCCGGGGCCGCGAATGACTCCTCCATCGGTCAGCCCGACCAGCGCCCGGGATGCCGGCCGGTGCTGCGCCCAGCCACCGGCGGGGCGGGAGGCCCGTGGCCCTCGCCGCAGCAGCCGCCCTGAGGACAAGCGCCGCGGCACCGCCCGCAACAGGCGATGACCGCGCTGCCCGCCCCCGGAGGGGTGCCGCGGCGTGACCCTCAGGCCATGTTCACCATGATGGTCTTCTTGTGGGTGAAACATACAACGATGCCTAACCCCTTGATTCCAAACGCGTGCCTGTGGAACATGTACGGGAACGTAATGCAAGGTTTCTGCACAGCAGAAGAAGAACTGGTGATGATTGCGGTGAATGTTGGCAAGGTCACAATGAAGAAAGTATAAGAGGGAAGTGGAAAGGCAAGAAACCTGCACAATTGGGCAGTGAAGCGCCCCTGAAGCCCAGCTCTCCTTGGCAAGCAGTAGATCGGAAAACAAGCCAAGGAGCCCAAGAATGGCCCAAGTCATCCCCCTGTTCGGCGCCAAGCCAGAAATTAACCCGGTTAATTCTGCTGTCGCGCCGGAGCCCGTGAAGGAGCCGGTACCCGCGAAGCAGACAGCCGAGACAGAGCAGGTGTCGCTGCACGACGGCGACCTCGTCGTCTATCGGCGGCCCGGCGCGAGCAGCAAGTGGCAGTACCGACTGCGTCTGCCCAGCGGCGAGTATGAGCGCAAGACGACCGGAAAGCGCGCGCTCGACGAGGCGAAGAAGGTAGCTGAGGCAAGATACCAAGAGGTCCGGTGGCGTGAGCAGCAGGGCCTCAGCACCACTGTCACGCCCTTCACCACTGCGGCCGAAGCCTACATCGCCCACCGCATCCGCGCTGCCGATCAGGCGCCCCCGGCGAAGCGCGACACAAGGATGCAAAAGGCGGAGATGGAGGCAAGCATGATCCGGCGCTACCTCCTGCCCCACTTCGGCGACACTCCGCTGGACAAGGTGGACGCACGGGCCATGGAGCGTTTCCACGATGCCTACTTCGAGCAGTGGAAGGCAGGGCAGGGGGCGAAGCGCACTCAGTACCGCACGCGCGACAACAAGGGGCGCGAGTACAAGAAGCCCCTCGCGGTTCAGATGCCCGGCACGCATATCCGTAAGCCGGGCGTGAACAGCCGGATCTTGTTCGAGCGGCTCGTGCGGCACATCTCCGAGCGCGCCATCAAGGACGGCCGCATCACGAGAACGGAGATGCCAGAGCTGGACGCCACCAAGTTCGTGCGGAACCGCCGCGGCGCGTTCAGTGCAGCGGAGCAGGCGGAGCTGCTCGCCCACCTGGAGAGCCGCATTGAGAAGACCAAGAAGAAGCACCACCAGGCATCGCGCCGGCTGCTATGGCTGTGGGTGCGCTTCCACCTGATCACCGGGCTCAGGCCGGGGGTGGAGGGCACCACGCTCAGGTTCCGGGACGTGGAGTTCATCGACGGCCAAACGCCGCACTACGTGGTGCGCGTCCAGCAGGGCAAGACCGGCTCTCGGGCCGTGGTGGTAGATATGCGGCTCAAGGAGGTCACAAATTCAATTGAGGCGCAGCACCCTGACCCAAAGCCTGACGCCTGCCTTTGGGTCAAGCCCAACGGCGAGCCCACCACGCGGTTCGGCGAGGGCCTCAAGGCCGTGCTGAAGGAGCTTGGCCTAAGCCGTAATGCCAATGGCCTGGTGCGGACCCCGTACAGCATGCGCCATTCGTTCATCACTGACGCCATCCAGCGCGGCGTCAACCTGAGCATGCTGGCGGACAACGCGGGGAACTCGGTGGAGCAGATCTCGGCGCACTACGATCATGTGATCCACACCCAGCACGCGGCGGAGCTCCTGAAGGGCATCAGGGGTCAGCGGCGCGGCGGCTAGAGCGGTGACTGCTGGGAGGTCTGTCGACGCGCCGACCATCGTCCGAGTGTCCAAGGCCGAGGCCGACCCCTACCGCGCCAGTCGGACGTCGTGGTGGGCACCTGGAGGGCGGCCAAGCCGGAAGCTCGAGCCTCAGCGAGGGCGAGGTGCTGGGGGCGCCGGGGCGACGCGAGTACCTGTGGGACGAGCCTTCCCCGACGGAGCAGGCACGGATCGTCCGAGCTCTGGTGAAGCGGGTGGTGGTCGGCCCCGCAGGAGCCGACATCCGGCTCCGCGTGGAAGGGCTGGCCGGCCTCGTCCGAGATCTCATCGCCATCGCGCCCGAAGCGCTGAAGGCGGCGGCATGACGGTGGCGACCAGCATCACGGTCCGGGTGCCCCTGACCATCCGGCGACGGCCAGGGCGGAAGACGGTGGTGACCCCGGTGCGGGACGGCCGCGAGGCGACCCTCCCCACGCGGGCCGACCCGGCGCTGGTGAAGGTGCTGGCCCGGGCGTTCCGGTACCAGCGGCTGCTGCACGAGGGCCGTTACGCTTCGATCACTGTGATAGCGGCAGGGGAGCGGATTGAGCGAGGGCACCTCGGCACGATCCTCCGGCTGACGCTGCTT